>Ga0068843_1009960_pt1 | contig 22827 bp, 18 predicted proteins | sample Hof3ISUMetaT_5_FD_73617 | JGI IMG/M metagenome (GOLD analysis project Ga0068843, IMG submission 73617) | Enriched soil aggregate microbial communities from Iowa State university to study microbial drivers of carbon cycling -... | ecosystem: Environmental > Terrestrial > Soil > Agricultural land... | reverse complement strand
CCTCCTCTCGATGCATGCGGCTTCGCCGCACGGTCGCTGCGCTCCCACCCCCGGATAAATCCCTCCACTCAGCCTTCCGATGGGGCCGGCACGTCAAAAGCGGTACTCGAGCTAACGCTCATCGTTTTGAGTGGTGAGGAGCGGAAAGCGGACTGCTTTTGCTTTGATCGTTCCCACGCTCCGCGTGGGAATGCAGCCCGGGACGCTCTGCGTCCCATTTCTGGAAGCAACAAAAAAGGCGTGATCCTCTCGAATCACGCCTTTTTCATTCCAGCGGTCTATCAGCTGCCCAGCGCCTTCGACGCCAGCCAGAACAGGCCGGCCGACAGGGCCACGGTGGCTGGCAGGGTCAGGACCCAGGCCAGCAGGATGGTTTTCACCGTGCCGCCTTGCAGGCCGCTTTTGTTGGCGACCATGGTGCCGGCCACGCCCGAGGAGAGGACGTGGGTGGTGGACACCGGCAGGCTGAAGATGTTGGCCATGCCGATCAGGCTGGCGGTGGTGATCTGGGCCGACATGCCTTGCGAGTAGGTCATGCCTTGCTTGCCGATCTTCTCGCCGATGGTCAGTACCACGCGTTTCCAGCCGACCATGGTGCCCAGGCCCAGGGCCAGCGCTACCGCCAGAATGACCCAGAACGGGGCGTATTCGGTGGTGGTGGTCAGGTCTTTGCGCAGTTTGTCCAGGTCGGCTTTTTCACGAGCGGCGAGGCCTGGCAGTTTGCTGACTTTCTTCGCAGTGTCGTCCAGGCAGAGCAGGTAACGACGCACTTCGATGCGGCTTTCCGCGGACAGCGAGTGGTAGTCGGCTACACCTTTGAGGGTGTCGAGCAGGGCGGCGATGGTCGGTTCGGTCTGTTGCGGGTTGCAACGGAATTTCTCCGGCAGGTCGCCTTCCACGCTTTTGCCCAGGGCCAGGAATTCACCCAGGGTGTCGGCGTTGCGCTTGTAGAACTGGCTCAGGTGCAGGGTCGCGTCGCGGGTACGTTCGATCTGGTAGGTGGTGCTATTCAGGTCGAGTACGAACTGCGCAGGCACGATACCGATCAGTACCAGCATGATCAGGCCGATGCCTTTCTGGCCGTCGTTGGAACCGTGCACGAAGCTCACGGCCATGGCCGAGATCACCAGGACCAGGCGGTTCCAGAACGGTGGGTGCTTCTTGTCGTCGATCTTGCGGCGCTGTTCCGGCGTCTTGTGCATCTTCGACAGCGGACGCCACCACTTCAAGCCGATCAGCACCAGCGCGGCGATCAGGAAGCCGGCCATCGGCGAGAACACCAGCGAGGCGCCGATATCGATCGCTTTCTGCCAGTTGACGCCGTCAGCCAGTGGAATTTCGTTGATCAGGGCGTTGGCCAGGCCGACACCGAGGATCGAACCGATCAGGGTGTGCGAACTGGAGGCCGGGATACCGAAGTACCAGGTGCCCAGGTTCCAGGCGATCGCGGCGGCGAGCAGCGAGAACACCATTGCCAGACCATGGCCGGTGTTCACGTTGATCAACAGTTCTACCGGCAGCAGGTGCACGATGGCATACGCCACGCCAACGCCGCCCAGCAGTACGCCGAGGAAGTTGAACACGCCCGAGAAGAACACCGCCAAGTGAGGCGGCATCGCTTTGGTGTAGATAACAGTGGCTACCGCGTTAGCGGTGTCATGAAATCCATTGATGAACTCGAAGGCGAGGACAAATGTCAGGGCGAGCAGGAGGCTCACAAGCACCCAGGCATCCAGTCCGCTGAATAAATCGATCATGAAGGTTTTCTGACCCGGTCATAAGGGGGCGCGATTATGCCAGAAAAGACTGGAAATCGATCCCCTACCTGCTCATCGGTAACATTCTTCAACGAATTAATTTGTATCAGGGGGCGTTACCCAAGCTTTTTGCAGGGATTTTCAAGCCTTTGATTCTATTGGGAAAAATGCGAGGAGTCGGCGGATTGGCCGGTTGTCGGGAGGGGGCTGAAACTTGTATGAAATATCTGAGAAACGCGTCTGACATGCTCCCAGCCTGTGCAATACAGGGGGGAGTTGGCCGCTGCCCGCGGGTAGCGGGCGCGCAAGGCATCGTCAGCCCACCGTGCTTGTAACCCGGTGAGTACGCTTACCCTCGAAAGATGCAAAGGACGGCGTCAAGGCTCTTCGGCTTTGAGTTCCTCTTCCATTTTTTTCAGTTCTTGCTGGAAGACCTGATCCTGAACGGTAGGGCGTTTACGCCAGGCTTTGCGTTCCGGTTCGGGCTGGGCGGCGTAGGTGGTGACTTCCCCGCCGTAAACTTCCTTGTAACGTTGTTCCTGGCGCTCAAGTTCCGCGCGCAGTTCGTCTTTCGTCACAGTGCTACCTGTATAAGTTGAGAAAAATGTCTGGTGAACGCACTGCACGAATCATTTAACCGAATCGCCAACAAGGACTTGCCTGTAAAGGCAGCGGTGTTGTCGGGAAGACGGTCAGGACTTCCATGTTGCAGGCGGCTACGGCACCAGATTAAAACTGACGCAGCATCAGTTTCCTGTTTCAGCGAGCGCGCTGGCGGTGCATGAGTAATGAGCGTCAGGCGCTGGCCGGGGCCGGCGGCGATGGACATCGCGCCAGCGGGTGGCACCGTCGGCAAATAAAAGCGCGGTGTCACTGAGGTGCATTATAGCGGCCGAATCGGGATTGACTATCTTTGCCAAGTTAAAAACGGTTCCGGATGTGTGATTGTTTTGTGACGTGCAACTTTCATCAATAGTTGCATCGCCGTTGCGCAGTGTTTGATTTCTGGCGCCATTTAGTCGGACAACTAAGGCGCTTAAACCGCACCGGCGTTCCAAGTTCAAATCTGTTGCGCACAACCCAAACGAGGAGGTGAGGGCGATTGCGATTATCGGTCGACGGTTCGATAATCGCCCGGTGTTGGCGGTGTGTCGCTTGTGTATCTGCCGACGAGCCGCTTGTATAGCCGTTGATCCGAACAAGAAAAAAGGACCTGACATGAACGATCAAATGCGCAATTCCTTCACCTCGGTAGCGCCGCCGATCGTCGCTTCGCCGGCCAAGCGTATCCAGGCCCTGACCGGTGATCCGGATTTCATGACCTCCCTGGCCCGTGGCCTGGCGGTGGTGCAGGCGTTTCAGGAGCGCAAGCGCCACCTGACCATCGCCCAGATCAGCCATCGCACGGAAATTCCCCGCGCCGCTGTGCGCCGTTGCCTGCACACACTGATCAAGCTCGGCTACGCCACCACCGATGGGCGCACTTATTCGCTTCTGCCGAAAGTGCTGACCCTCGGTCACGCCTATCTGTCGTCGACGCCGCTGGCGGTTTCGGCCCAGCCGTACCTCGACCGCATGAGCGAGCAACTGCACGAGGCCTGCAACATGGCCACGCTGGAAGGCGACGACATTCTCTACATTGCCCGTTCGGCCACTACCCAGCGTCTGATTTCGGTGGACCTGTCGGTGGGCGGGCGTTTGCCGGCGTACTGCACGTCGATGGGGCGAATCCTGCTGGCGGCGCTGGACGACACCTCGCTGCGCGAATATCTCGACCACGCCGAACTGGTGGCCAAGACCAGCCGCACGATTCACACCCCCGACGCCTTGCTCGAATGTCTGCAGGAAGTCCGGCAGCAGGGCTGGTGCATCGTCGATCAGGAACTGGAACAAGGTCTGCGTTCGATTGCCGTGCCGGTGTACGACGCGTCCGGCCAGGTGGTGGCCGCGCTCAATGTCAGCACCCACGCCGGTCGGGTCAGTCGTACCGAGCTCGAGCAGCGCTTTCTGCCGGGCCTGTTGAGCGCCAGTCGCGACCTCAGTGCGCAGTTGTTCGCCTGATGAAGCTGTTCGATAAACGCACAGAGTTGCGTTTATCGAATTGACGCTAAAACCCCCGGATCATTAATGTCGCGGCAGCGTCATCCGGCACGAATGTGAATGAGCCCGCCGGATCGTCGACTCCCATAATAATGACAAGAGGCAACTTCCCATGCGCACGTTCCCCGACTGTCGCCGCTCCCGTTCCTGTTGCCGGTATTAGCGCAACGCCTGATTTCTTCCTTATATAGTTGTGACCGTGCCGCTCTCTGGCCGGCCGCCGTTCGACTGCGTTTTCTTGCGTGGAATAAAAATAATGAACCAGCCTCAGTCCGCTGTAGGTCACTGCCTCGACGTGCAGTCCTTCATCAATGCCCAACCGATCTCGCGCTATCAGTGGCGCGTCGTGATCCTGTGTTTCCTGATTGTGTTCCTCGATGGCCTCGACACCGCGGCCATGGGTTTTATCGCGCCGGCCCTGTCCCAGGACTGGGGCATCGACCGCGCCAGCCTCGGCCCGGTGATGAGTGCCGCGCTGATCGGAATGGTCTTCGGTGCGCTGGGCTCCGGGCCGCTGGCTGACCGCTTCGGGCGAAAAGTCGTACTGGTAGGCGCGGTTTTTCTGTTCGGTGCTTTCAGCCTGGCGTCGGCCTACGCCACCAATGTCGATCAGTTGCTGGTGCTGCGTTTCCTCACTGGTCTGGGACTGGGCGCCGGCATGCCGAACGCCACCACGCTGCTGTCGGAATACACCCCGGAGCGCAAGAAGTCCCTGTTGGTGACCAGCATGTTCTGCGGCTTCAACCTGGGCATGGCCGGTGGCGGGTTTATTTCGGCCAAGTTGATCCCGGCATTCGGCTGGCACAGTCTGTTGCTGATCGGCGGGATCCTGCCGCTGATCCTCACCGTGGTGCTGCTGCTCTGGCTGCCGGAATCGGCGCGCTATCTGGTGGTGCGCAATCGCGGCACCGACAAGGTGCGCAAGACCCTCGCACCCATTGATCCTGCCATCGTCGCTCAGGCCGCGAGTTTCAGCGTGCCGGAACAGAAAACCGTGAAAGCGCGCAACGTGTTTGCGGTGATTTTTTCCGGCACCTACAGCGTCGGCACGTTGCTGCTGTGGCTGACCTATTTCATGGGTCTGGTGATCGTGTACCTGCTGACCAGCTGGCTGCCGACCCTGATGCGCGACAGCGGCGCGAGCATGGAGCAGGCGGCCTTCATCGGCGCGTTGTTCCAGTTCGGTGGGGTGCTGAGTGCGGTGGGCGTAGGCTGGGCGATGGACCGCTTCAATCCGCACAAGGTGATCGGCATTTTCTACCTGCTGGCCGGGGTGTTTGCCTACGCGGTCGGGCAGAGTCTGGGCAACATCACGCTGCTGGCGACCCTGGTGCTGGTGGCGGGCATGTGCGTCAACGGCGCGCAGTCGGCGATGCCGTCGCTCGCGGCGCGGTTTTATCCGACGCAGGGCCGGGCGACCGGTGTGTCGTGGATGCTCGGGATCGGCCGCTTCGGCGCGATTCTCGGAGCGTGGATGGGCGCGACCCTGCTGGGCCTGGGCTGGAATTTCGAGCAAGTGCTGACGGCGCTGGTGATTCCGGCCGGGCTGGCCACGGCAGCGGTGGTGATCAAGGGTCTGGTCAGTCACGCGGACGCGACCTGAGTTTCATTGCAGGATCGTTCCCGCGTCGAACTGGCCGCAGAGGTTGCTCCGCGTTCGGCTTCGGAAGGGACGCGGAGCGTCCCGGGCTGCGTTCCCACGCAGAGCGTGGGAACGATCAGTGCCACTCCCGCACGCGGTGCGGGAGTGATCATTAGGCAGATAACAATCTGTTCGATAAACGAACACTCAGTCGATTATCGGATTGTTTGGTGAAAATCAGCGGCTTAATCTTCAGTGACTCCGGCGCAGAACCTCGCGCCTTTTTATTCACTGGCGATTCATTACAAAAACGGGAGCCCGCTCCATGGCTGAGATCCTTTCGCTGCACGACGCGGTGAAGCAATTCGTCAACGACGGCGATACCGTCGCGCTCGAAGGCTTCACTCACCTGATCCCTACGGCGGCGGGTCACGAAATCATTCGTCAGGGCAAGAAAGATCTGACCCTGGTGCGGATGACGCCTGACCTGATCTACGACCAACTGATCGGCGCCGGCTGTGCACGCAAGCTGATCTTCTCCTGGGGCGGCAACCCTGGCGTGGGTTCGCTGCACCGTCTGCGCGACGCGGTCGAGAAGCAATGGCCGCACGCGCTGGAAATCGAAGAACACAGCCACGCCGACCTGGCCAATGCCTACGTCGCCGGCGCCTCCGGCCTGCCGTTCGCGGTGTTGCGGGCCTACGCCGGTTCCGACCTGCCGAAGGTCAACCCGCTGATCAAATCCGTGACTTGCCCGTTCACCGGCGAAGTGCTGGCGGCGGTGCCGTCGGTGCGTCCGGACGTGACGGTGATCCACGCCCAGAAAGCCGACCGTCAGGGCAACGTGCTGCTGTGGGGCATTCTCGGTGTGCAGAAAGAAGCCGCACTGGCCGCCAAGCGTTGCATCGTCACCGTCGAAGAAATCGTCGACAACCTCAACGCCCCGATGAACGCCTGCGTGCTGCCGACCTGGGCCTTGAGTGCGGTCTGCCATGTACCCGGTGGCGCGCATCCGTCCTACGCCCACGGTTACACCGAGCGTGACAACCGCTTCTATCAGGCGTGGGATCCGATCGCCCGCGACCGTGAGACGTTTACCGCGTGGATCAACGAATACATCCATGGCTGCGCTGACTTCAGCGAGTTCCAGGCCAAGTTGGCCGCTGCTTCGGAGGCCAAGTAATGACCTACACCACCAATGAAATGATGACCGTCGCCGCAGCCCGTCGCCTGAAGAACGGCTCGGTGTGCTTCGTCGGCATCGGCCTGCCGTCGAAAGCCGCCAACCTGGCGCGCCTGACCTCGTCGCCGGACGTGGTGTTGATCTACGAGTCCGGCCCTATCGGCGCCAAACCCAGCGTGTTGCCACTGTCCATCGGTGACGGCGAACTGGCAGAAACCGCAGACACCGTCGTGCCGACCGGTGAGATTTTTCGCTACTGGCTGCAGGGCGGACGCATCGACGTCGGTTTCCTCGGCGCAGCCCAGGTCGACCGTTTCGGTAACATCAACACCACCGTGGTCGGCGACTATCACCAGCCGAAAGTACGCCTGCCGGGTGCCGGTGGTGCGCCGGAGATCGCCGGCTCCGCGAAAAGCGTGCTGATCATCCTTAAACAGTCGGCGCGTTCGTTTGTCGACAAGCTCGATTTCATCACCTCGGTCGGCCATGGTGAGGGTGGTGATTCGCGCAAACGTCTGGGCCTGCCGGGCGCCGGCCCGGTCGGGATCATCACCGACCTGTGCATCATGGAGCCGGAAGAGGGCACCCATGAATTCGTGGTTACCGCACTGCACCCGGGCGTGACCCGCGAGCAAGTGGTCGCCGCCACCGGTTGGGCAATCCGTTTTGCTGACAACGTTGACACCACCGCCGAGCCGACCGAAGTCGAGCTGACCGCCCTGCGCGATCTCGAAGCCCGCACCGCAGCGGCCCACGGCCAGGCACCGGGAGAAGCATGATGCGCGACGTTTATATCTGCGATGCGATTCGTACCCCCATCGGTCGTTTCGGTGGCGGTCTGGCGGCTGTTCGCGCCGACGACCTGGCCGCCGTGCCGATCAAGGCCCTGATGGAGCGCAATCCGTCGGTGGACTGGAGCGCCATCGACGAAGTATTCCTCGGCTGCGCCAACCAGGCCGGTGAAGACAACCGCAATGTGGCGCGCATGGCGTTGTTGCTGGCCGGTCTGCCGGAGAGCGTTCCGGGCGTCACCCTCAATCGCCTTTGCGCGTCGGGCATGGACGCCATCGGTACGGCGTTCCGCGCCATTGCCAGCGGTGAAATGGAGCTGGCGATTGCCGGCGGCGTCGAGTCGATGTCCCGCGCACCGTTCGTGATGGGCAAGGCTGATGCGGCGTTCTCGCGCAACATGAAGCTGGAGGACACCACCATCGGCTGGCGTTTCATCAACCCGCTGATGAAGGCCCAGTATGGCGTTGACGCGATGCCGCAGACCGCCGACAACGTCGCCGACGACTACGAAGTTTCCCGCGAGGATCAGGACGCTTTCGCCCTGCGCAGTCAGCAACGTACGGCCGCTGCCCAGGCTGCCGGCTACTTCGCCGAGGAAATCGTCGAAGTGCGGATCGCCCACAAAAAGGGCGAAACCGTGGTCAGCCAGGACGAACACCCCCGCGCCGACACCACGCTTGAAGCGCTGAGCAAACTGAAACCGGTCAACGGCCCGGACAAGACCGTCACCGCCGGCAACGCTTCGGGCGTCAACGACGGTGCCGCCGCGCTGATTCTGGCCTCGGCGGAAGCGGTGAAAAAACACGGTTTGACTGCCCGCGCCAAAGTGCTGGGCATGGCCAGCGCCGGGGTTGCGCCACGGGTGATGGGCATCGGCCCGGTGCCGGCGGTGCGCAAACTCACCGAACGCCTCGGCGTTGCGGTCAGCGATTTCGATGTGATCGAACTCAACGAAGCCTTCGCCAGTCAGGGCCTGGCGGTGCTGCGCGAACTGGGGCTGGCGGACGACGCAGCCCAGGTCAACCCGAACGGTGGCGCGATTGCCTTGGGCCACCCGTTGGGCATGAGCGGCGCGCGGCTGGTGCTGACTGCGCTGCATCAGCTGGAAAAGACTGGTGGCAAGAAAGGTCTGGCGACCATGTGCGTCGGTGTCGGCCAGGGCCTGGCCCTGGCCATCGAACGCGTCTGACGCAAGCCGTGACGAAAAAGAACAGAGGAAAGCGAAATGACTGACAAGCCTGGTTACCGCCGCCCGCAGGAAGGCACCCAGCCGCCGTACCTGCACCCGACCTATCAATCCACCAATCTGCGCTCGCCGTCCAAGCCGTTGGTGTTTCTGCCGCATTCGCTGTCGGAAATCACCGGGCCGACCATCGGTGCCGAGCGTGTGGCCGATACCGACAACGATTTGACCGCCCAGCATCAGGGTGAACCCCTCGGTGAGCGGATCATCATTCACGGGCGTGTGCTCGACGAAGACGGTCTGCCGGTCCCGGGAATTCTGGTGGAGATCTGGCAAGCCAACGCCGCCGGTCGCTACAACCATGCCCGTGACCTGCACGACGCGCCGCTGGACCCGAATTTCACCGGCACCGGCCGCACCGTGACCGACGCCGACGGCTGGTATCAGTTCCAGACCATCAAGCCCGGCGCCTATCCGTGGGGCAACCACCACAATGCCTGGCGTCCGGCGCACGTGCATTTCTCGTTGTTCGGGCCGAGCATCCTGACGCGCCTGGTCACGCAGATGTATTTCCCGGGCGACCCGCTGCTGGCCTACGACCCGATCTACAACTGCGTGCCGGACACCTCGGCCAAGGAACGCCTGATCGCCGCTTTCGATCTGGAAAAAACCATTCCGTCCTACGCCCTCGCTTATCGCTGGGACATTGTGCTGCGCGGCCGCGAAGCCACGCCGATGGAGAAATGAGATGACCCTGACTGCGACCACGTCCCACACCGTCGGGCCGTATTACCATATCGGCCTGACCTGGCTGAACCGTGAAAACCTCGCCGACGAACTGACCCTCGGCCAGCGCGTGGCGATCACCGGGCAAGTGGTGGACGGCAACGGCGATGTCGTCAACGACGCCATGCTCGAAGTCTGGCAGGCCAACGCCGCCGGCAAATATGACCACCCGGAGGACGAGCAGGCCAAGCCGCTCGATCCGAATTTCGAAGGCTTCGGCCGGGTGCCGGTGGATGCGGAAGGGCGCTTTCGTTTCACCACCATCAAGCCGGGCACGGTTGAAGGCCTGAAGGGCTCGACCCAGGCGCCGCACCTGGTGGTGCTGGTGTTTGCGCGCGGTCTGGTGAAGCACTTGCTGACGCGGATCTACTTCGAGGGTGATCCGGCGAACGTCAATGATCCGCTGCTCGAATGCGTACCGGCCGAGCGCCGCGATACGTTGCTGGCGAAGCCGGACGCGGCGGGTGTCTATCAGTGGAATGTGATCCTGCAGGGCACTGATGCGGAGACCGTGTTCTTCGATTACTAGAACACCAGAGTTCCAATGTGGGAGCGAGCCTGCTCGCGATTGCGCAGTGTCATTCAGCACAAAGGTTGGTGATGTACCGCCATCGCGAGCAGGCTCGCTCCCACAGGGGGGGAACTGAGTTGCTGATCCAATGTGGAACGGGGCTGTTGCAAAGTGTGTCTAGACTCTCACTGTCCCTATCGAGTGAAACAATAATGACAACCACCACCTCCCATTACACCGGCGAAGAGCGCAGCAAGCGCATTTTTGCCATTGTCGGTGCGTCGTCCGGCAACCTCGTCGAATGGTTCGACTTCTATGTCTACGCCTTCTGCGCGATATATTTCGCCCCGGCGTTTTTCCCCTCCGACAACCCCACGGTGCAGTTGGTCAACACGGCAGGCGTCTTCGCCGCCGGGTTCCTGATGCGACCGATCGGCGGTTGGATTTTCGGCCGGGTCGCGGACAAGCACGGGCGCAAGAACTCGATGCTGATCTCGATCCTGATGATGTGCTTCGGTTCGTTGCTGATCGCCTGCCTGCCGACCTACAAGGACATCGGCGTCTGGGCGCCGCTGCTGCTGTTGTTCGCGCGTCTGCTGCAAGGCCTGTCGGTGGGCGGTGAATACGGCACCACCGCGACCTACATGAGCGAAGTTGCGCTCAAGGGCCAGCGCGGGTTCTTCGCCTCGTTTCAGTACGTGACGCTGATCGGCGGGCAACTGCTGGCGGTGCTGCTGGTGGTGATCCTGCAACAGTTCCTCTCTGAAGAAGAATTGCGTGCCTACGGCTGGCGGATTCCGTTCGTGGTCGGTGCGGCCGCCGCGCTGATTTCGCTGTTCCTGCGCCGTTCGCTGAAAGAAACCACCAGCAAGGAAATGCGCGAGAACAAGGACGCCGGCAGCATCCGCGCACTGTTCCGCGATCACAAGGCTGCGTTCATCACCGTGCTCGGCTATACCGCCGGCGGCTCGCTGATTTTCTACACCTTCACCACGTACATGCAGAAGTACCTGGTGAACACCGCCGGCATGCACGCCAAGACCGCCAGCTACATCATGACCGGCGCGCTGTTCCTGTACATGTGCATGCAGCCGCTGTTCGGCATGCTCGCCGACAAGATCGGCCGGCGTAACTCGATGCTCTGGTTCGGCGGCCTCGGCACGTTGTTCACAGTGCCGATCCTGCTCAGCCTGAAAAGTGTCGGCAGCCCGTTCCTGGCCTTTGTGCTGATTACCGTGGCGCTGGCGATCGTCAGCTTCTACACCTCGATCAGCGGTCTGGTGAAAGCCGAGATGTTCCCGCCGGAAGTCCGCGCCCTCGGCGTCGGCCTGGCCTACGCGGTAGCGAATGCGATCTTTGGTGGTTCGGCAGAATACGTGGCCCTGAGCCTCAAGGCTGGCGGCATGGAAAACGCGTTCTACTGGTATGTCACGATCATGATGGCCGTGGCGTTCCTGTTCAGCCTGCGCCTGCCCAAAGAAGCGAAGTATTTGCACCACGATCTTTAAACCGATGCGCGCGGGCCACATCGGCCCGCGCCGGCAAGGACTGTTTATGACTCAGCGACCGGGCAATCAATTGTTCGATGCCTACTTTACTGCCCGCGATATGCGCGACGTGTTCTGCGATCAGGGCCGGGTGCAGGCGATGCTCGACTTCGAAGCAGCGCTGGCCCGGGCCGAAGCGCGTGTCGGGTTGATTCCGGCGGGCGCCGTCGAGTCGATCGAAAACGCCTGCCGCGCCGGACTGTTCGATTTCGCAGCGCTGGGCGAGGCGATTGCCACGGCCGGCAATTCGGCGATTCCGCTGGTCAAGGCATTGGGCAAACAGATTGCCGCGACCGATGCCGAAGCCGAGCGCTATGTACATCTGGGCGCCACCAGTCAGGACGTGATGGATTCCGGTCTGGTGCTGCAATTGCGTCAGGCGCTGGAATTGATTGAAAGGGAGCTGGCGCAACTGGCCGACGCTCTCGCCATTCAGGCGCAGCGCCACGCCGCGACGCCACTGGCCGGGCGCACCTGGCTGCAACATGCGACGCCGGTGACGCTCGGCATGAAGATCGCCGGTTGGCTCGGTGCGATCACGCGCAGCCGTCAGCGTCTGCGCGAGCTCAAGCCACGGCTGCTGGTGCTGCAATTCGGCGGCGCGTCCGGCACCCTCGCGGCGCTCGGCGAACAGGCGTTGCCGATCGCCCAGGCGCTGGCCGAAGAACTGCAACTGACCCTGCCGGAGCAACCGTGGCACACCCAGCGTGATCGCATCGTTGAGTTCGGCGCGGTGCTCGGTCTGATCGCCGGCAGCCTCGGCAAGTTCGGCCGCGACATCAGCCTGTTGATGCAGACCGAAGCGGCGGAAGTGTTCGAACCGTCGGCGCCGGGCAAGGGCGGTTCCTCGACCATGCCGCACAAACGCAACCCGGTGGGCGCGGCGGTGCTGATCGGCGCCGCCACCCGCGTTCCGGGGCTGGTGTCGACGCTGTTCAGCGCCATGCCCCAGGAACACGAACGCAGCCTTGGTTTGTGGCACGCCGAATGGGAAACCCTGCCGGACATCTGCTGCCTGGTGTCGGGCGCACTGCAACAGGCGCGGCTGCTGGCCGACGGTCTGGAGGTCGATGCCGCGCGCATGGCCCGCAACCTGGAATTGACCCAAGGTCTGGTGCTGGCCGAAGCGGTGAGCATCGTCCTCGCGCAACGGGTCGGCCGCGACACCGCGCATCATCTGCTCGAGCAATGCTGCAAACGGGCGGTGGCCGAACAGCGTCATCTGCGAGCGGTCCTCGGTGACGAACCGCAGGTGATCGCCGAACTGAGCGCAACCGAACTGGATCATCTGCTCGATCCCGCCCATTACCTCGGTCAGGCGCAAGTCTGGGTCGAGCGGGCAGTGGCCGAACACAACGCATTGTCTGACTGAAAGGAGAGGGCTGTGGCTTTCGTTCAACTCGCCGATGGCGAACTGCATTACTCATTGGAAGGCCCGGTCGATGCGCCGGTGCTGGTGCTGTCGAACTCGCTGGGCACCGACCTGCACATGTGGGACGTGCAGATGCCGGCCTTCACCGAACATTTTCGCGTGCTGCGTTTCGATACGCGCGGGCACGGCCAGTCGCTGGTGACGCCGGGCCCTTACAGCATCGAGCAACTGGGCCGCGACGTGCTGGCGCTGCTGGATGCGCTGCACATTGAACGCGCGCATTTTTGCGGTCTGTCGATGGGCGGCCTGATCGGCCAGTGGCTGGGGATCAACGCCGGCCAGCGGCTGAACAAACTGATCGTTTGCAACACGGCGGCGAAAATCGGCGATCCGTCGGTGTGGAACCCGCGCATCGAAACCGTGCTGCGTGACGGCCCGGCGGCGATGGTCGCGTTGCGTGATGCATCGATTGCCCGCTGGTTTACTCCGGACTTTTCTGCCGCCCATCCGGCAGCAGCGAAGCAGATTACCGACATGCTGGCCGCGACCAATCCTGAAGGTTACGCCGCCAACTGCGCAGCGGTGCGCGATGCGGATTTCCGCGAGCAGTTGGCGTCGATCACGGTGCCGCTGATGGTGATCGCCGGTACCGAAGATGCGGTGACGCCACCGTCCGGCGGGCATTTCATTCAGGAGCATGTGCGCGGCGCCGAGTACGCCGAGTTTTATGCGGCGCACCTTTCCAACGTTCAGGCCGGCGACGCGTTCAGCGACCGCGTGCTGACCTTTTTGCTGGCCGATTGAGGGGATTTCCGTGGACGAGAAACAACGTTACGACGACGGCATGCAAGTGCGCCGCGCGGTGCTCGGCGACGCCCACGTCGATCGCAGCCTGACCACGCTGACCGAGTTCAACTCGGAATTCCAGGAGATGATTACCCGTCACGCCTGGGGCGACATCTGGACCCGACCGGGCCTGCCACGCCACACCCGCAGCCTGATCACCATCGCCATGCTGATCGGCATGAACCGCGAGGGTGAACTCAAGTTGCACCTGCGGGCGGCGGCCAACAATGGCGTGAGTCGCGGCGAGATCAAGGAAGTGATCATGCAGAGCGCGATCTACTGCGGGATTCCGGCGGCGAATGCGACGTTTCATCTGGCCGAGTCGGTGTGGGATGAGCTGGGTATCGAATCTCGCGAGTAATCGCCGAATTCGAGGGGTCGCAGCCTGCTGAAGGCTGCGATCCTTTGAACTTCATACCTTGGCAACAATGAAAGTCCGCTTGAACGCAAACAACGTATGGCCATTTTCCTCCTGCGGATAATGCGCATGCACCCGCCTCAGGTAGTGATAAATGAAGCGCGCCTGTTCCTCCGACGTCAGCCCCTGCATCACCGGCCGCAGCGCCGACACCTTCACCCAGTCATAAACCGGCGACTTGCCGTCGACCACCTGCAACTGCTCGGTTTCCCAGATATCCAGTGATTGGGTCAGCGGGGCCAGCAGCCGGTAGTAATCCTCCAGTGACAACAACGGCCGCGCGGCCATGCGCTGGCGCAATTGCGCAGTGCCGATGGGGCGGCCGCAGGGTCCGGCATCGTTGAGGGTGTCGAGCATCAGCTGATACCACAGCGCATCACGCCAGTCCGGCATATGCGCGGCGAGGCAGCCGCCGGGGTTTATGTGGCCGAGCAGACGGGGCAGCAGTTGCTCATGGTCGTCGATAAAGTGCAGCACGGCTGCGGCCAGCAGCAGGTCGGCCGATTGCTCGGGTTGCCAGTCGAGCAGGTTGCAGTGCTGCCACGACGCCTTGATCGGCAGGCTGCGGGCCTGATCGAGCATCTGTGCCGAACTGTCGATGCCCCGCAACTGCGCACGCGGCCAGCGTTCGGCCAACAGTTGCGTGGCAATGCCGGTGCCGCAACCGAGGTCATAAATGAGTTTCGGATCGTTCAGTTCGACGCGGCCGAGCAACTCAACGACCGGTTGTTGCCTGAGACGGGAAAACTGCTGGTACGCCTTGGCGTCCCAGTCGGAGCAGGGCTTGCCCGGCGTTTCGAGTTTTACGCTCATGAGGTGATCCTCTCTGGCGAGTTAAAGTTGTCTTCCGATGACGTTGAGCGCTTTCAGGACAACGGCTACTCCTTTGCGTGTATCGCTGTCGTTCAACAGTTTGAGCAGTGCAACGACGCTTGGTGGCTGGTGGTGCGCCGCGACTTCAGCCTTCGCCAGACGCAGAGCATTGGCCATCTCCCAACTGCAGGCTGCCGCCTGTTCGACCAGCAAGGACAGCTTCTCCACCATGGCTTCATCCAACAGGTCGACCAGATCCGACAGCAGGGACAGCAGGTCGACAATGTTTTCCAGCCGTCCACCGTCGATCAACGGTTGCAGTCTGGCCATCAGGGCGGTGTAGCCGGGTGTGGCCGACAGGGCTTCAGACTCTTTCATCAGCAATCACTCCTCCCTGTGCAGGGTCAAAGCATTCCACGGGCCACCGCCCAGTACAGACCGCGATTGAAGCTGTTGCGCAGCAGGCCGCCGAGTTTGGTCGGTGGCGTCGGCAGTACATCGCTCCGATAGTTGTACCAAAGCGGCATTCCGGCATTCAGGCCCATTTGCGCAACGGCCTGAACGCGACCGTCATAGGCACTGATGGGGTGCCCCAGACGGATTTCGGCGGCGATGTTGTTGGCGATCACCGGCGCCTGGTTATGGCAGGCACCACCGGCCTTGCTCACCGGCAGGTCAACGGTGTCGCCGATCACATAGACCCCCTCATGGCCATAGACCTGCAGCGTTTCGTGGTTGGTCGGCAGCCAGCCTTCGTTGTTTGGCGCTTGAGAAATACCGGCTTCCAGCACGGCATCCACGGCACGGATCGGCGGGGTTGCCATCAGGATGTCGAACGGTTCGTCCGCGCCTTCATGGGAGTAGGCGATATTTGTGTCGGGATCGACCTGGCTCAGAGTGAAACCGCGCCGATACTGGATGCCCGCTTTGTCGAAAATGCCCGGCAGGATCTCTCCGGTCGGGCGTTGCAGGAACAGACAGTTGCGCAACAGCTGGGCGGTAGTCGGGTAGGTGTAGATGATCTCCACGTTCTTGCGAACACCACGACGGCACAGAAAATCATGCAGCATGAGTGTCGTTTCTACCGGAGCAATACCGCATTGGTGCGGCACATTGGGAGTCTGCGGAAAAGACACGGTAATGAAAATCCGACCTTTTTCAATCGTGCTCAGACGTTGCGCCAGTTGGCGCGCCGGTTCGTATTGATAGAAATGGTCGCCAGCCTCTTTCAAACCCTCGATGCGTTCCGGAGCGGGCACACAACCGGTGGCGATGACCAGAAAGTCGTAGGCAAAAAACTTGCCGCTATGGGTTTTGAGGTGTTGGTTGTTGAAGTCGAACCGTATGACCTTTTCAACCTGAAAGTCGATTTCAGGTCGCAACAACGAGCGTTCCGGGCGTTTGAGTTCTTCTTTGAAGAACAGGTTGAACGCCACGTACATGAACGCAGGTTTGTAGTAATGATCGGGGGATTCCGACAGGAGAGTAATCGAGACTTCGTCGCGCAAGAGTTCGGGATACAGTTTGCCGACCAGTTGATTGGCCAGCATGGTTCCGCCTACGCCGCCACCGACGATCACTATTCGCTTTTTCATACCTGACCTCCATGGTCAAGGTGTGCTTCGCGTACGGCATCCGGAGATAACGGAAGGTAAATGACTCCTACTGCAGGCTGGAGAATAAAAAGTACCGCTTAAATGTAACCGGGTCTTGGTGGCTTGCCAGACTCAAATGACCAGCGGTCAAAGGCGGCGCTCGCCGGGAGCGCCGTTTTCACAGTCACAGCAAACTGATCGGATAGCTGACAATCAGGCGGTTCTCGTCGAACTCGTTGTTGCTGAAGTCGCGGCGCATGGTCGAGTTGCGCCATCTGACGTTCAGGTTCTTCAGCGCGCCGCTCTGCACGGTGTAGCCCAGTTCCGATTCGCGGCCCCATTCCTTGCCGTCGGTGATGGTGCCGGTGTGCACGTTGTCGCCGCTGATGTAACGGTTCATCAGGGTCAGGCCGGGGATGCCCAGGGCAACGAAGTTGTAGTCGTGGCGGACCTGCCAGGAGCGTTCCTGCGCGTTGTCGTAGCTGGCGTTGTAGCTGTCGTTGGCCAGGGTGCCGCCGCTGGTGCCGTTGACGCGCATCCAGGCGCTGTCGCCGGTGAGTTTCTGCAGGCCGACGTAGAAGGTGTGGCCACCGTATTTTGCCGAGAACATCCCCGACCAGGTCTTGTTGTCGAGCTCGCCGGCGCGGGCGCTGCCGTCGTCCTTGCCGTAGAAGAAACCGAGGTTGGCGCCCAACGTCCAGTCGCCGAGCGGCTGGCTGTGGATCAGGTTGACGTATTGCTGGCTGTAAATGTCCTTGAGTTCAGCGTTCCACAGGCCGATCTGGGTGCGCTTGTCGTTGAACACGTATTCGCCGCCCTGAAAGTTGAAGCGATCGGAGGTGAACGCGGCTTTGCCGGTCATCGACATGTCGCTCATGCTGCTGTCGTCGCGCGGGCTGTTGGCGCGGAACTGGCCGCCGTAGAGGGTCAGGCCGTCGATTTCCTTCGAGGTGATCTGGCCGCCGCGAAAGGTCTGCGGCAGCGAGCGGCCGTCGTCCGAGCGCAGGATCGGCAACACCGGCATCCACTCGCCGACCTTCACTTCGGTTTGCGACAGCTTCGCCTTGAAGGCGACGTTGGTGCGGCCGAAGTTGTCCGCCGGGCGTCCGTCATGATCCAGCGGCAACAATTGCGTGCCGCCGGTGCCTTTGCCGCCATCGAGCTTCACCGAGTACAACCCCAGCACATCCAGACCGAACCCGACGGTGCCTTGGGTGAAACCGGATTTGGCGTCGAGGATGAAGTTCTGCGTCCACTCTTCAGCCTTGCCCTGAGCCTTGGTCGGGTTGGTGAAGTTGCGGTTGATGTAGAAGTTGCGCAGGTTCAGGTTGACCTTGGCCCCGTCGATAAAACCGGTTTCTTCTGCCGCAGCGGGCATCGCGATGCCGGCCAGGGCGAGGGCGATCAGACCGGGAAGTGCGTAGGGCGCAGGGGAGGTTGTCATGGGCTCGGGTCTCTCTTGTTTTTTGGGCAAACGGGGGGCGCTGCGACCGTTTTTCAAGGCGCAGACATTCGATGGATTCAGAGGCGAAGCGGCGGCGATCAGCCGGGAGGAGCAGGGCGCGGGAGCATGGTGTCGAACCTGTTGTTATTGGTTTTGTGGCTCGAATGGTGCGGGGCGCGGGCGAGGCGATTCAATCGGCGAAAGTGGAATTTGGGCGATTATCGAACGCAAGATTTGCGGGCAACAAAAAGCCCACCAAACGGTGGGCTTCTTGTATTCAGCAGATGATCAGAACAACTTCATCTTCGGCGCTTCTTCTTTGAGCGGCTCGTTCTGCGCGGTCTGCGCATTCCAGCCACCGCCCAGGGCCTTGTACAGGTTGACCGCACTGGTCAGCTGCGCGAGGCGGTCGGTGATCAGCGATTGTTGTGCGCTGAACAGCTGACGCTGGGCATCGAGGAAGGTCAGGTTGCTGTCGACGCCAATGCGATAGCGACGCTCGGCCAGGCGGTAGTAATCCTGGTTGGCCTGAACGAAATCACGCTGAGCCTGCAACTGCTCGGTGTAGGTCTGGCGCGCGGCCAGGCCGTCGGCGACTTCCTGGAAGGCCGTTTGAATTGACTTCTCGTAGTTCGCCACGCCAATGTCCTTCTGGATCTTGGCGTAGTCGAGGCTGGCGCGCAGGCTGCCGGCGTTGAAGATCGGCAGGTTGATCTGCGGCTGGAACAGCCACGTGCCCGAACCGCCCTTGAACAGGCCGGACAGGTCCGGGCTCAGGCTGCCCGCGTTGGCGGTCAGGCTGATGCTCGGGAAGAACGCTGCACGGGCCGCGCCGATGTTGGCGTTGGCGGCCTTCAGGTTGTACTCGGCCTGCAGGATGTCCGGACGGCGTTGCAGCAGATCCGACGGCAGACCGGCCGGTACGTCGGCCAGCAGGTCATCCGACAGCGGTTTGGCCGCTTGCAGGTTGGCCGGGATGCCGGTGCCGAGCAGCAGGGTCAGGCTGTTTTCGTCCTGGGCCACCTGGCGGGTGTAACGCGCCAGTTGTGCCCGGGCGTTCTCGACCGAGGTACGCGACTGCGCCAGGTCCAGCGCCGAGGCCACACCGACTTCATTGCTGCGGCTGGTCAGTTTGTAGCTTTCCTCGAAGGCACCGAGGGTGTCCTGCGTCAGCTTGAGCAGTTCCTTGTCGGCCTGCCAGGTCAGGTAGGCGTTGGCCACGCTGGCCACCAGGCTGATCTGGGTGCTGCGGCGCGCTTCTTCGGTGGCGAAGTATTGTTGCAGCGCTTGTTCGCTCAGGCTGCGAACCCGACCGAACAGGTCGAGTTCGTAGGCGCTGATGCCGACGGTAGCGGAGTAGGAACTGCTGATGGCCGCTTCACCGGTCTGCGACGCACGGGCCGGAACCCGCTGACGACTGCCGCTGGCATTGGCCGACACGGCCGGGAACAGATCGGCGCGCTGGATGCGGTATTGAGCCGCGTAGGCGTCGATGTTCAGCGCCGCGACACGCAGGTCGCGGTTGTTTTCCAGGGCCACCTGGATCAGCTGCTGCAGGGCCGGGTCATGGAAAAACTGCTTCCAGCCCTGCTCGGCAGCGGCCTGCGCCGGTGCCTGGGCCGGCGAGTACGCCGGGCCCTGCGGGTATTGGCCCGCCACCGGTGCTTGCGGCTGCTGATAATCCGGTATCAGCGAGCAACCGCTCAGCACGAAGGCGGCGACTGCGATGGAGAGTAGCGACTTGCTCATTGGCCAGCCTCTTTAGGAGTTTCTATGGCGTCATCCTTGCCGGCGTTTTTGCGCTGACCCATGGACGACACAGTGACGAAGAACAGTGGAACCCAGAATATCGCCAGGATCGTCGCGGTGAGCATACCGCCAATCACGCCGGTACCGATCGCGTGTTGACTGCCCGAGCCTGCGCCGGTGGAGATAGCCAACGGTACAACACCGAGGACGAAGGCCAGCGACGTCATGATGATCGGTCGCAGACGCATGCGGCAGGCTTCAATGGCCGCATCGCGCAGACTGCGTCCCTGCTCGTGCAATTCCTTGGCGAACTCGACGATCAGAATGGCGTTTTTAGCCGCCAGACCGATAGTCGTCAACAGACCCACCTGGAAGTACACGTCGTTCGACAGACCGCGCAGGCTGGTGGCCATCAGCGCACCGATGATCCCCAGCGGTACCACCAGCATGACCGCGATCGGAATCGACCAGCTTTCATACAGCGCCGCCAGACACAGGAACACCATCAGCAGCGACAGGGCGTATAGCGCCGGAGCCTGTGAGCCGGACAGACGTTCTTCGTACGACAGACCGGTCCACGAGATACCCACACCGGCCGGCAGTTTCTTGGCAATCGCCTCGACTTCGGCCATCGCTTCACCGGTGGAGTAACCCGGCGCCGGGGCACCTAGGATCTCGACCGCTTCAACGCCGTTGTAACGCGCCAGCTTCGGCGAACCGTAGATCCACTCGCCCTTGGCGAATGCGGAGAACGGAACCATGGTGCCGGCGGCGTTGCGCACGTACCACTTCTTCAGGTCTTCCGGGCTCATGCGCGAGTCTGGCCGGCCCTGCACGTACACCTTCTTCACCCGACCACGGTCGATGAAGTCGTTGACGTAGCTACTGCCCAGCGCAATCGACAGGGTGTTGTTGATGTCGGAGATGGTGATGCCCAGGGCACTGGCCTTCTCGTCATCGATTTCCAGCTGGAACTGCGGTTCATCGTTCAGACCGTTCGGACGGACCTGCGTGAGCACCTTGCTCTGCGCGGCCATGCCGAGGAACTGGTTGCGCGCGGCCATCAGTTGTTCGTGACCGATACCGGCGCGGTCCTGCAGGAACACGTCGAAACCGGTGGCATTACCCAGCTCCAGTACGGCCGGCGGGGCGAAGGCGAACACCATCGCATCGCGGAAGCTGAAGAAGTGCTGCTGGGCGCGGGCCGCCAGTTTGAACACGCTGTTGTCGGCGTTACGTTCGCCCCACGGCTTGAGCATGATGAACGCCATACCCGAGCTTTGGCCACGGCCGGCGAAGTTGAAGCCGGTCACGGTGAACACCGAGGCTACTGCGTCGCCTTCACCGCCGTCCTTGGTCGGACGCAGCAGGAACTCACGCATTTCATCCACCACCACCTGAGTGCGCTGGGCACTGGAACCGGCGGGTGTCTGCACCTGGGCGAACAGAACGCCCTGGTCTTCTTCCGGCAGGAACGCGGTCGGGATGCGGGTGAACAGCCAGATCATGCCGACCACGATCAGCAGGTACGCCAGCAGATATGGCGCCTTGCGCGACAACATGTTGCCAACACCGCGCTCGTAGCTGTTGACGCCACGGTCGAAGTTGCGGTTGAACCAGCCGAAGAAACCCTTTTTCGGTGTGCCGTGCTCACCGTGCGGAATCGCCTTGAGCATGGTGGCGCACAGCGCCGGGGTGAAGATCAGCGCGACCAGTACCGACAGCGCCATGGCCGACACGATGGTGATCGAGAACTGCTTGTAGATCACACCGGTGGAGCCGCTGAAGAATGCCATCGGCAGCAACACCGCCGACAGCACCAGGGCGATACCGACCAGGGCGCCCTGGATCTGGCCCATGGATTTCTTGGTCGCTTCCTTCGGTGACAAGCCTTCTTCGCTCATCACCCGCTCGACGTTTTCCACCACGACAATGGCGTCGTCCACCAGCAAGCCGATGGCCAGCACCATGCCGAACATGGTCAGGGTGTTGATGCTGAAACCGGCCGCTGCGAGGATGCCGAAAGTACCGAGCAATACCACCGGCACGGTCATCGTGGTGATGACGGTGGCGCGGAAGTTCTGCAGGAACAGGAACATCACCAGGAACACCAGCGCAATCGCTTCGACCAAGGTGTGAACCACGCCTTTGATCGACTCGGTCACCACCGGGGTGGTGTCGTACGGGAACACCACTTCCATGCCTTGCGGGAAGAACGGCTTGAGGTCGTCAATCGTCTTGCGCAGTGCCTTGGCGGTGTCGAGGGCGTTGGCGCCGTTGGCCAGTTTCACCGCCAGACCGGACGCCGGGCTGCCGTTGAACTGGGCGCTGATCGCATAGTTCTCGCCACCCAGGCCGACGTCGGCGACGTCTTTGAGGCGAACCTGCGAGCCGTCCTTGTTGACCTTGAGCAGAATCTCTTTGAACTGCTCGGCGGTCTGCAGACGGGTCTTGCCGATGATCGTGGCGTTCAGCTGCTGGCCCTGCACGGCAGGCAAACCACCGAGCTGACCGGACGACACCTGGACGTTCTGCGCCGCAATCGCGGTTTTCACGTCGACCGGGGTCAGGTTGAAGTTGTTCAACTTGGCCGGGTCGAGCCAGATGCGCATCGCGTACTGGGCACCGAAGACCTGGAAGTCACCGACACCGGCGGTCCGGGAGATCGGGTCCTGCATGTTCGACACGATGTAGTTGGACAGGTCGTCCTTGGTCATGCTGCCGTCACGCGACACCACGCCGATCACCAGCAGGAAGTTCTTCACTGCCTTGGTCACGCGGATACCCTGTTGCTGCACTTCCTGCGGCAGCAGCGGGGTGGCCAGGTTCAGCTTGTTCTGGACCTGGACCTGCGCGGTGTCGGAGTTGGTGCCTTGCTCGAAGGTCGCGGTGATGGTCATGCTGCCGTCGGAGTTACTTTCCGAGGACACATAACGCAGGTTGTCGATACCGTTGAGCTGCTGCTCGATCACTTGCACCACGGTGTCCTGAACCGTCTGTGCCGAAGCACCCGGGTAGGTCACCGAGATTGCAATGGCTGGTGGCGCAATGCTCGGGTACTGGTTGATTGGCAGTTTCAGGATCGAAAGTGCCCCGACCAGCATGATCACCAGGGCAATTACCCAGGCGAAAATCGGACGGTCGATGAA
>Ga0068843_1007979_pt1 | contig 25185 bp, 20 predicted proteins | sample Hof3ISUMetaT_5_FD_73617 | JGI IMG/M metagenome (GOLD analysis project Ga0068843, IMG submission 73617) | Enriched soil aggregate microbial communities from Iowa State university to study microbial drivers of carbon cycling -... | ecosystem: Environmental > Terrestrial > Soil > Agricultural land... | reverse complement strand
AGCGAGGGGCCGTACGTCAGGGTTAGAGACCTTTTGGTTACTTTTGGGGCGTTTGCCAAAAGTGACCCGCCGTAAGGGCGGAACCCTAAGCAGCCATAACCGCAGCAACGGATCTGCCCCCAATCCCAATCCCAATCCCAATCCCAATCCCGATCCCGATCCCGATCCCGATCACAATTGACTCAAATCCCCCGCCCATGCTCTCCTACACAACTTGTTACGGGTGCCCCTCACAGGGTGAAACGGGAAACCGGTGAATCATGTGCTTTACTCTAAAGCCATGTCAGTCCGGTGCTGCCCCCGCAACGGTAAGCGAGCGAAGCGTCAGATCCACTGTGCCCACAGGCATGGGAAGGTGACGCTTGCAGGTCGGCTAGACGCCAACCCCTCGTGAGCCCGGAGACCGGCCCGCAACACACAGTGCGCATCTTGCGTTACTGAACATAACAAACCCGCGGTGGGCGGGCGCTGTTCGAACCTCTGCGTGCCCGGCCGCAGGGGTTTTCATGCGCTCTATTCACCCGCTGACACTCCAGAGGGAAGCGCCATGTCGATCATCAGCAGCACCGGCAGCAATTCGGACAAGATCTCCAGCACCACCACCCTGAGCCAACGCCTGACCGCCGCCGTCTGCGCGTCGATCCTCGGTGCGTGCCTGGTGTATTTCGCCGGTTTCTCGCACATCGAAGCGGTGCACAACGCTGCTCACGATACCCGCCACAGCGCTGCGTTTCCGTGCCACTGAGACCTGACGACATGATCAAGCGTATTGCGCAGACCGCAGGTTTCACCGGCCTTCTGGCTGCCCTGCTCCTGACCTTGCTGCAAAGCTTCTGGGTATCACCGCTGATTCTGCAGGCCGAAACCTTCGAGAAAGCCGAACCGGTTGCCGAAGTTCACGAACACGCTGCCGGCACCGCCGCCCACACCCACGATGCCGAAGCCTGGGAGCCGGAAGACGGCTGGCAGCGCGTGGTGTCCACCACCGGTGGCAATCTGGTGGTTGCCGTGGGTTTTGCCCTGATGCTCGCGGGCCTGTATACCCTGCGTGCGCCGACCAAAACCTCGCAAGGCCTGCTCTGGGGCCTGGCCGGTTATGCGACTTTCGTGCTTGCACCGACCCTAGGCCTGCCACCTGAGCTGCCGGGCACCGCCGCCGCGGATCTGGCCTCGCGTCAGATGTGGTGGATCGGCACCGCCGCTTCCACCGCTGTCGGTCTGGCCCTGATTGCGTTCAGCCGTCACTGGCTGATGAAGATCCTCGGCGTGGCGATCCTTGCCGTGCCGCACGTGATCGGCGCGCCGCAACCGGAAGTGCACTCGATGCTCGCCCCGGAAGCCCTCGAAGCTCAGTTCAAAATCGCTTCGCAGTTGACCAACGTCGCGTTCTGGTTGGCCCTGGGCCTGATCAGCGCGTGGTTGTTCCGCCGCAAAAGCGAAGGTCAGTACCAGGCATGACCGATGACAGCGCAGCGCCGACCTTCGTGGTCGGCCTGGGCTGCCAGCGCGGCTGCCCGGCCAGCACGCTGCGCGCCTTGCTTGATCAGGCATTACAGGCACATCGAATTGATCTGGAGAAGGTCAAGGCGCTGGCCAGCATCGACCTCAAGCGCGACGAACCTGGCCTGCAGGAACTCGCCGCCCAACTGGCGCTGCCGTTGCTGTATTTCAGCAGCGAAGAACTGGCCAGTTATCAGCAACGACTGAGTCACCATTCACAGATCGCCTTCGAACGCACCGGCTGCTACGGCGTGGCGGAAAGTGCTGCGCTGGCACTCGCCGAACAGTTGATAAGCGGCCCGGCAAAACTGCTGATACCCCGGCAAAAATACGCCCAGGCAACTCTGGCATTGGCCGGCGCGGCGTAAATTCCCGATAATCCATGCTTTCGATCATGAGCATTCTTCATCTGAAGCGCTTGTGAAGCACCGCCCTGCCCCTTTTTTACAGGATCCAACGATGACCGTTTACTTCATCGGCGCCGGCCCCGGCGACCCGGAATTGATCACTGTCAAAGGCCAGCGGCTGATCCGCAGTTGCCCGGTGATCATCTACGCAGGTTCGCTGGTGCCGACGGCGGTGCTGGAAGGTCATTGCGCGGAAACCGTGGTCAACAGCGCCGAACTGCACCTGGAACAGATCATCGACCTGATCAAGACCGCCCATGCCAAGGGCCAGGACGTGGCGCGGGTGCATTCGGGCGATCCGAGCCTGTATGGCGCGATTGGCGAGCAGATTCGTTATTTGCGCGAGCTGGATATTCCGTTCCAGATCATTCCCGGCGTGACCGCCACCGCCGCGTGCGCCGCGCTGTTGGGCGCTGAACTGACCCTGCCGGACATCTCGCAAAGCGTGATTTTGACCCGATATGCGGACAAGACCGCAATGCCGGTTGGCGAAGAGCTCGGCAGTCTGGCGCAGCACGGAGCGACCATGGCGATTCATCTGGGGGTCAATCATCTGGAGAAAATCCTGGCTGAGCTGCTGCCGCATTACGGCGCGGATTGCCCGATTGCGGTGATTCACCGGGCGACGTGGCCGGATCAGGACTGGGCGGTCGGGACGCTGGAGGATATTGCCGCGAAGGTTGCCGCCAAGGGGTTTCGGCGTACGGCGTTGATTCTGGTTGGGCGGGTGTTGGGTAGCGATCACTTTAGCGAGTCGTCGCTGTATCGCGCGGGGCATGCACATCTTTACCGCCCATGACGGCCCCATCGCGAGCAGGCTCGCTCCCACAATAGACCGCATTTCCCTGTGGGAGCGAGCCTGCTCGCGATTTGGGACGCTGAATTTCTGGCATAAAAAAACGGCGCTCACGGGGCGCCGTTTTTTCATGCCGCAGCGAACACCTTAGTAGTAGGCGTTTTCTTTCTGCGTGTGGTCGGTCACGTCGCGAACGCCCTTGAGCTCCGGAATGCGCTCGAGCAAAGTGCGCTCGATGCCTTCCTTCAGGGTCACATCCGCCTGGCCGCAGCCCTGGCAACCGCCGCCGAACTGCAACACGGCAATGCCGTCTTCAACCACATCGATCAGGCTGACCTGACCGCCGTGGCTGGCCAGCCCCGGGTTGATTTCGGTTTGCAGGTAATAGTTGATGCGCTCGTTGATCGGGCTGTCGGCGTTGACCATCGGGACTTTGGCGTTTGGCGCCTTGATGGTCAGCTGGCCGCCCATGCGGTCGGTGGCGTAGTCGACGACGGCATCATCGAGGAACGCTTCGCTGAACGAGTCGATGTAAGCGGTGAAGCTTTTCAGCCCAAGCGCCGTATCTTCAGGTTTCTCTTCGCCCGGCTTGCAGTAGGCAATGCAGGTTTCGGCGTACTGGGTGCCAGGCTGGGTGATGAAAACGCGGATGCCGATGCCCGGGGTGTTCTGCTTGGAGAGCAGATCGGCCAGGTAATCATGGGCGGCGTCGGTAATGGTAATAGCGGTCATGGAAACTCCTCGCAGGCTTGGGGCGGAGTTTACGCCAATCGGCGCGCGGCACAAAGTCCTAGTATTTACGTAGGAATAGTTCGCAAATCGGCTAAGCGCCACGTTCGCCGTCAATCCGTGCTTTAAGCCACTGATAACTGCGCTTTTCCACCCATTCGTAGCTCAGCCAAGAACCGATAACGATGGCCAGCGCACAGACAACAAACATCAAATACGGGTTGATCCCATAGCGTCGGGCCAGATAACCGCCAGCCGACAGCACCAGCACATGCATCAGATACACCGAGTACGAACAGTCGCCCAGCAGCTTGAGCAGCCTGTTGCGCTCGACATGGCGTTCCAGCGCCAAACTGGCCATGACCAGCACCGCACTGGGCACGCCCCAATTCAGCAACCGGGGATCGGGCGGCAAGTAATAGATCGCCAGCAACGCCGCCCCGATCCCCAGCAACGGCAGCCAGAGCGCCGGTCCGATCCAGCCGCGGCGATAGAACATGCCGATACTGATCCCGAGCAGGAACTCATAAACGATGTCCGAGCGATAAAACTCGCTGACCCAGCCAAATCCGGTCCAGGCCTGGCACACCGCAAACAGCAGCGCCGCGACCACCAGCAAGCGCACCTGCAACCGAAACAACAGCGCCCAGGCGAACAACACGTAAAACAGCATCTCGTAATTCAGTGTCCAGCCGACATTCAGGGTCGGGTAGATCCCGTAGCCGCCGGGGTTTTCGGTCGGGATAAACAGCAACGACAGCAGCAAATGACTCCAGTCCACCGTCTGATCCGGCAGCAACGGCCGGGCGAATACCACCAACAAAGCCATCAGCACGGTGTAGAGCCAATACGCCGGGACAATCCGGAAAAGTCGATACAGCAGAAACCGCGCGGGCGGCAGCGCCTTGCCTTCGGTGGACAGGAAAATCACCAGCCCGCTGATCACGAAAAAGATATCGACGCCCACCGCGCCCTTGTCGATGAACAGCTGCCCGATCGGCCCCCGCGCCTCGAAGTCGAAGAAAATCTGCATGAAGTGATGGCAGACCACCGCCCACGCGGCGAGCGCTCGCAGGGCCTGCACTGAAATCAACATCGATGGCGCTCCCGATCCCGTACTTCACAGGATTGGGACAACCGCCATCGCTCAAACGATCAAAGATTCTCGTACCGGTTCATGTCCAGCACGCCCTCTTCCACCGGCTCGGTTTCGTGGATGTACTGGCTCAAATCGTGGAAATAGAACCAGAACTGCGGATGACTGCGGCGAATCCCCCAGCGCTCGACGACTTTCTCGAACTGCGCCGCGTCCTTTGCCCCTTCCATCGCATCGACAAACGCCGGCACCTGGTCTGCCGGAACGTTGAACATGAAATTCGGGTAGCTGCTGAGCACGCCCGGGTAGATCGTCAGCGTGTCCAGCCCCGGTTGATAGCGCAGCGATTCGCCGAGCAGGAACGCCACGTTGCTGTGGGCGCGGTTGCGCAGCAGGCTGTAGACCTCGCGCTTGCCGCTGCGGGTTTCAACCCGGAGCATGGTGGCTTCCGGCAATTGATCGATCACTTTCAAGCCCGCCGCCGGGCGCGAAGTCAGGCGACTCAGCGCCTGTTCGGCGTTTTGCAGCGCCGGGTCGATGTTCGGGCGCGAGCAGTAGGCGTCTTCGCAACGGTTGATCGGATCCGGACGCGCGTTGAGATCGCCGTAGCGCGCCAGCAATTGCATGGCGAAATCGCGTTTCGGGTCTTTCTCGTCGAGTTTCAGCGCGGTCGGCTTGTCATCGTCTATGGCTTCGTAATCGAGCCACATCTTGAACTGGCCGCTGCTCTGGTACCAATCGTCGAGGTAGCCCTCACGGGAATCAGCGGGCATCAGGCGCAGGAAGTTCTGTTCGGCGCCGTTGCGGATCAGGTCGAAATACAATCGCGTTTGCGCCTGATGGGAGACGTTGCCGAACACATCGAAATTCACCGCCAACTGGTAATAGGTGCGCTCCAGCAACGGGTAGTCGAACAGCCACATAGTCTGCGGCACTTCGCCGATCAGGCCTTTGGTCACCGAAGCGCTGTCGAAGTGGCGGAAGATGCTGAGCAAGGCGTTGTCGTTGCCGGCCCACAGGGTCGACCAGCTCGGCGCCGGCAGATCCGCATAGCTGTCACGGCGCAGGGCTTCGTATTGGTTTCGCTTGTTGCGGTAGTTGTGCCACAGGCTCAAGACACTGCCGACATCGTCGTTCTGCCCCGGCATGGCCAGCAACGGCGTGGCCTGGCCGCGATAGTTCGGGTCGGTGATGTACAGGTCGTGTTCCGGGGCCTGGAACAGCGCCCAGAAGTTGTCGCGGATCACGTCGGTTGCGATCTGCCCACGGCACACCGGGCCACGAATGAAGGTGCGCACGAAGTATTCGGCATTATCGAGCATGAACTGATAACGCGCCTGCGCCGGAATCGCCTCGAAAGTCGCAAAAGGGTTGGCCCGGCTCTGCGGCCCGTAGCCCGGCAAGGCATTGACCTGCCAGTTGCCGTTGTAGAACAGGCTTTTGACCCGCGCCATCTTCGCCGCGCTCAGCGGATAAGTGATGTGGGTCTTGTGCACGATCACGCCCTGCACCGGCCACAGGCGGTAATACACCTGAGTACCCGGATCGTCGTTCGGGCGACGGGTGGCGATCAGATCGATTGGTTGCCCGGTCGGCGTGCGCGAGCGCACCCACTGGAAGTAATGCCCCGGCTCGCCGTCCTTGAAATAGATATGCGCCAGGAACCAGTGCTCGAACAGCCAGCGCCCGACCAGACTTTCCCGCGCGCCAGGCTGGTTGAGCAGATTTTCCCACTGGACGATCTGCATCGCTTCCTTGGCGCTTGGCGCCAGGCCTTGCTCATCGATCGGTGCGCCGGAAGCGAGCCAGCGTTGCAGTGTCTGATATTGCTGATCGGTCAGCCCGGTCACCGCCAGCGGCATGCCCTCTTTCGGATGGGCGCCGGCATAGCCTTCGAACTCGGCGGGCATCGCGCACAGGTTTTCGCGGTTGAGACCCAGCACAATGTCTTGCGGCAGTTTGGCGTTGGGGGTCAGCGGCGTTTTGTGTCCCAGCTCCAACATGCGCGCCATCAGTGCGGCCTGGCTGCCCTGGGCGTCGAGCACCGAGTAGAAGTCTTTCTGCTGCCAGGCCCGTTTGCCGAAGGCGTCATAGAACAGCCGCGTGGTCGGCGCCGCCTGGGTGCGTTCGCCATCGTAGACCGGCATCTTGCTCGCGCCCCGCGCTGCGCCTTCACCGCTGCCCAGATTCAGCTGACAGGCAGAGTCGTAGCACGCATGGCAGGCCACGCACTTCTCGGTGAAGATCGGCTGAATATCGCGGCTGTAAGAAATAGCGGGAGAAATCGAGGGTTGCTGCGCGGCGGCGCCCCAGCTTAAGAACAGCAAAAAAATGCTGATGACGCGGTACGACATGTCCCTGACCCTGATCCTGAAGAAAAACGCCGCGATTCTACCGTTATGACGCTCGTACCAACATGAGCGATATTCATGCAAAAGCGTCACATGCTCTAAAACCGCACAGGTTTGTTATGATCCCGGCCCTTCGTCATGGTCTTTTTCGAGTAGCCCCAATGTCCGATCGCAGCGTCCGCCTTCAAGCTCTCAAGCAAGCTCTCAAAGAGCGCATCCTGATTCTCGACGGCGGCATGGGCACGATGATCCAGAGCTACAAGCTCGAAGAGCAGGATTATCGCGGCAAACGCTTTGCCGACTGGCCGAGCGACGTCAAGGGCAACAACGATCTGTTGGTGCTGACCCGCCCGGACGTGATCGGCGGCATCGAGAAAGCCTACCTGGACGCCGGCGCCGACATCCTCGAGACCAACACCTTCAACGCCACGCAGATTTCCATGGCCGACTACGGCATGGAAGAACTGGTCTACGAACTCAACGTAGAAGGCGCCCGTCTGGCGCGCAAGGTCGCCGACGCGAAAACCCTCGAGACCCCGGACAAGCCGCGTTTCGTCGCCGGCGTTCTGGGCCCGACCAGCCGCACCTGCTCGCTGTCGCCGGACGTCAACAACCCAGGCTATCGCAACGTTACCTTCGATGAACTGGTGGAAAACTATACCGAGGCCACCAAAGGCCTGATCGAAGGCGGCGCCGACCTGATCCTGATCGAAACCATCTTCGATACCCTCAACGCCAAAGCCGCGATCTTCGCCGTGCAAGGCGTGTTCGAAGAACTGGGCTTCGAGTTGCCGATCATGATTTCCGGCACCATCACCGACGCCTCCGGCCGTACCCTGTCGGGCCAGACCACCGAAGCGTTCTGGAACTCCGTGGCCCACGCCAAACCGATTTCGGTCGGCCTGAACTGCGCCCTCGGTGCCCGCGAACTGCGTCCGTACCTGGAAGAGCTGTCGGACAAGGCCAGCACCCACGTTTCGGCGCACCCGAACGCCGGCCTGCCGAACGAATTCGGCGAGTACGACGAACTGCCGGTGGACACCGCCAAGGTCATCGAAGAATTCGCCCAGAGCGGTTTCCTCAACATCGTCGGCGGTTGCTGCGGCACCACGCCGGGCCACATCGAAGCCATCGCCAAAGCCGTTGCCGGCTATGCGCCGCGGCAGATTCCGGACATTCCCAAGGCTTGCCGTCTGTCGGGCCTAGAGCCGTTCACCATCGATCGCAGCTCGCTGTTCGTCAACGTCGGCGAGCGGACCAACATCACCGGTTCCGCGAAATTCGCCCGCCTGATCCGTGAAGACAACTACACCGAAGCCCTGGAAGTCGCCCTGCAGCAGGTCGAGGCCGGCGCCCAGGTGATAGACATCAACATGGACGAAGGGATGCTCGATTCGAAGAAGGCCATGGTGACCTTCCTCAATCTGATTGCCGGCGAACCGGACATCTCCCGCGTACCGATCATGATCGACTCCTCGAAATGGGACGTGATCGAAGCCGGCCTCAAATGCATCCAGGGCAAGGGCATCGTCAACTCGATCAGCATGAAAGAAGGCGTCGAGCAGTTCATCCATCACGCCAAACTGTGCAAGCGCTACGGCGCCGCCGTGGTGGTGATGGCGTTCGACGAAGCCGGCCAGGCCGACACCGAAGCGCGCAAGAAAGAGATCTGCAAACGCTCCTACGACATTCTGGTCAATGAAGTCGGCTTCCCGCCAGAAGACATCATCTTCGACCCGAACATCTTCGCCGTGGCCACCGGCATCGAAGAACACAACAACTACGCTGTGGACTTCATCAACGCCTGTGCCTACATCCGTGACGAGTTGCCGTATGCCCTGAGCTCCGGTGGTGTGTCCAACGTATCGTTCTCGTTCCGCGGCAACAACCCGGTGCGCGAGGCGATCCACTCGGTGTTCCTGCTGTACGCCATCCGCGCGGGCCTGACCATGGGCATCGTCAACGCCGGTCAACTGGAGATCTACGACCAGATCCCGCAAGAACTGCGCGACGCCGTTGAAGACGTGATCCTCAACCGCACCCCGGAAGGCACCGACGCCCTCCTCGCCATCGCCGACAAGTACAAGGGCGATGGCAGCGTCAAGGAAGCCGAGACCGAAGAATGGCGCAGCTGGGACGTCAACAAACGTCTGGAGCATGCGCTGGTCAAGGGCATCACCACCCACATTGTCGAAGACACCGAAGAATCCCGTCAGTCCTTCGCACGCCCGATCGAAGTGATCGAAGGCCCGCTGATGTCCGGCATGAACATCGTCGGTGACCTGTTCGGCGCCGGCAAAATGTTCCTGCCGCAGGTGGTGAAATCCGCCCGCGTGATGAAACAGGCTGTGGCGCACCTGATTCCGTTCATCGAACTGGAAAAGGGCGACAAGCCGGAAGCCAAGGGCAAGATCCTGATGGCCACGGTGAAGGGCGACGTGCACGACATCGGCAAGAACATCGTCGGCGTGGTACTGGGTTGCAACGGCTATGACATCGTCGACCTGGGCGTGATGGTGCCGGCCGAGAAGATCCTGCAGGTGGCCAAGGAGCAGAAGTGCGACATCATCGGCCTGTCCGGCCTGATCACCCCGTCGCTGGATGAAATGGTCCATGTGGCCCGCGAGATGCAGCGCCAGGACTTCCGCCTGCCGCTGATGATCGGCGGCGCGACCACCTCCAAGGCGCACACGGCGGTGAAGATCGAGCCCAAGTACAGCAACGACGCGGTGGTCTACGTGACCGACGCCTCCCGCGCCGTGGGCGTGGCGACGCAGTTGCTGTCCAAGGAACTGAAGGCCGGCTTCGTCCAGAAGACCCGCGAAGAGTACATCGACGTCCGCGAGCGCACCTCCAACCGCAGCGCCCGCACCGAGCGCCTGAGCTACGCCGCCGCGATCGCCAAGAAGCCGCAGTTCGACTGGGCCACTTACACCCCGGTCAAACCGACCTTCACCGGCACCCGCGTGCTGGACAATATCGACCTCAACGTCCTGGCCGAGTACATCGACTGGACGCCGTTTTTCATCTCCTGGGATCTGGCCGGCAAGTTCCCGCGCATCCTCGAAGACGAAGTGGTCGGTGAAGCGGCGACCTCGCTGTACAACGACGCCCGCGAGATGCTGACCAAGCTGATCGACGAGAAACTGATCAGCGCCCGTGCGGTGTTCGGCTTCTGGCCGGCCAATCAGGTGCACGATGACGATATCGAGTTGTACGGCGATGACGGCAAGCCGATGGCGCGCCTGCATCACCTGCGTCAGCAGATCATCAAGACCGACGGCAAGCCGAACTTCTCCCTGGCCGACTTCGTCGCGCCGAAGGACAGTGAAGTGACCGACTATGTCGGTGGTTTCATCACCACCGCCGGGATCGGTGCCGAAGAAGTGGCCAAGGCTTATCAGGACGCTGGCGACGATTACAACTCGATCATGGTCAAGGCCCTCGCCGACCGTCTGGCCGAGGCCTGCGCCGAGTGGCTGCACCAGCAGGTGCGTAAGGAGCACTGGGGTTACGCCAAGGATGAAGCTCTCGACAACGAGGCGCTGATCAAAGAGCAGTACTCCGGCATCCGCCCTGCTCCCGGCTACCCCGCGTGCCCGGATCACACCGAGAAGGCCACGCTGTTCGCCCTGCTCGACCCTGAGGCCCAGGAAATGCGCGCCGGTCGCAGCGGCGTGTTCCTCACCGAGCACTACGCGATGTTCCCGGCGGCAGCGGTCAGCGGCTGGTACTTCGCCCATCCGCAGGCGCAGTACTTCGCCGTGGGCAAGGTCGACAAGGATCAGGTGCAGAGCTACACCTCGCGCAAAGGCCAGGAACTGAGCCTGACCGAACGCTGGCTGGCGCCGAATCTGGGTTACGACAACTGATCCTGCCCTAACGCAATATCCCTGTGGGAGCGAGCCTGCTCGCGAAAGCGGTCTATCAGCCAACACTTATGTTGAAGCTGATGGCTTCTTCGCGAGCAGGCTCGCTCCCACAGTTCGTTTTGCGGTGTTCTCCGGACGGTTGGCTATGCTTGTCTGACACACACGGCAGACGGGGGATTTATGGACGATCCAGTCGACAACAAGCCACCGACGTTCTGGCAGATGCTGCATAGCGTCATGGCGGCGGCGTTCGGGGTGCAGAGCGGCAAGAACCGGGCGAGGGACTTCACCCACGGCAAGCCCAGCCATTTCATCTTCTTGGGTATCGCGTTCACGGCGGTGTTCGCTCTGACGCTGTTTGGCATTGTGCAACTGGTGGTGCATCTGGCGGGCGTCTGACGGCCCTAGTGCATCAGGGTCTGCAGATTGAACGGGTAGCGATACGAAACCGGGCGCCCTTTCGCCGAGAGCTTGCGAAATTGCACGCCGTAGTCCGGTGAGGCGCCCATTGCAAGGATTCGGCGGGCATGATCCCTGTCGATCAGTTGCAGCAACGGAATCTGCCGATCCCGGCCTCCATACTGATTCAGATCGACGCCTTGCGCGTGATCATGCAGCTCGACCAGTGCCCAGCCACCCAGGGTGAAATGCCCGCCGAGCAACGCGCTCAGGCGTCCGTCGACCACCGCCTGCAAAGCTTCGGGCGAGGTGTTGACCGCGCTGAACAGCACGTCCTTGCCCGGCAACTTGCCGGCCTCGGACGCAGCACGCATCGCGCCGAAGGCCATTTCATCATTGGCTGCCCATACCAATGAAACGTTGGGATAGCGGACCAGCAACTGCTTCGCCTGCTCGTAAGCCCGTTGCTGGGTCCAGCCGCCATAGACCAGTTGCCGCAAACGTACCTGCGGATTCTCCGCCAGGGCCCGCTGCATGCCCTTTTCGCGCAATTGCGCCGATGGCGTGATCTTGAGGCCGGAAAACGCCAGCAGATCGATGCTTTCACCGGGCGCCACGGGCGGATGCAGGCGAATCAGTTCCTTCATCATCAGGTAGCCGCCCTCCTCGTCGTTGGGCACCAGGCTACCAATGCGATCCGCGCCCTCTGTCACCAGTGCCTGCTGGTTGGACGTCAGTCCCGAGTTGACAATAAAAAGCTTCACACCACTGCTGTTGGCCAAGCGCAGAATCTGCGGTGCCACGTACTGTTCGTTGACGAACACCAGATAATCCGGGCGCTCAGGCCCCTGCAGGGCCAATCGCGCCTGCGCCAGGGTCAGTTCCGGCTGGCGCTGGGCATAAAGGATGCGCAGGTCGATCCCCAGATCCCGGGCGGCAGCCTGCATGAATTGCGAGTAGCTGACCCAGAATGCTTCCTGCGTCGAGCCCGGATTCAGGAACAGCACCGACTCCGCGCGCGCGCAGGTACCGAAAACCGCGCCGAACAGCAGCAGGCTGAGGTGGAAAAACTTGAACATGAATCATCCGGGCCCAAGGAAAAATGGCCGCGCATTATAGCCATTGATCACCTGGCCTTTGGCGCTTGATCCCGCCTTTTGTCCGACAATCGTCGCAAGCGGGGCCCGGACGAGTCGTTTTACTGATGGCTGACCCAGAATACCGCCGTTCCAACGACCAGAATGATCAGGAACAGAATCGCCCAGGCATCGACGCTGCTATCGCTTTTCCTTGCTTTGGTTGGGTTGCTCATTGCATCGCCTCTTGTCGGTTTTATCGGTGATTGCAGAAAGACTCGACCACAGTTAAGACGATGATTGTCCGCACGACAAATGTGGTTTAGTTGACAGTGATTCTTGTTAGGCGATTTGGTTCTTTACATATACTCAAACATCACTTTTGCGCATAACTGCAAACGGGTATATTGCCCCGGCTCCGTCAGGGAGTGCGCGGCCGTGCGCGCAGAATTGCAGAGGAACCATCGGACTCCAGCAAGCGAAAACGCAGCGTTTTCCGAGTGGCCAAAGCCTGAGAACAGGACTTATATGTACGTATACGACGAGTACGATCAGCGGATCATCGAGGACCGCGTCAAGCAGTTCCGTGATCAGACCCGACGCTATCTGGCAGGTGAGCTGAGCGAAGAAGAATTCCGCCCCCTGCGCCTGCAGAATGGCCTGTACATCCAGCGTTTCGCGCCGATGTTGCGAGTGGCGGTGCCTTACGGCCAACTGACCTCGCGTCAGGTGCGCATGATGGCCAAGATCGCCCGCGACTATGACAAGGGCTACGCCCACATCAGTACGCGGCAGAACGTGCAGTTCAACTGGCCGGCGGTCGAAGACATCCCGGACATCCTCGCCGAACTGGCCACTGTGCAGATGCACGCCATCCAGACCAGCGGCAACTGCCTGCGCAACGTCACTACCGACCAGTTCGCCGGTGTTGCAGCCGACGAGTTGATCGACCCGCGTCCGTGGTGCGAAATCGTTCGTCAGTGGACCACGTTCCACCCGGAATTCGCTTACCTGCCACGCAAGTTCAAGATCGCCGTCAACGGTTCGACCTCCGACCGTGCGGCCATCGAAGTCCACGACATCGGCCTTGAGCCAGTGCACAACGCCGATGGCGAGCTCGGCTTCCGTGTGCTGGTCGGCGGTGGTCTGGGTCGTACCCCGGTGGTCGGTGCGTTCATCAACGAGTTCCTGCCATGGCAGGACCTGTTGAGCTACCTCGACGCGATCCTGCGGGTGTACAACCGCTACGGCCGTCGTGACAACAAATACAAGGCGCGGATCAAGATCCTCGTCAAGGCGCTGACGCCGGAAGTCTTCGCTCAGAAAGTCGATGCCGAAATGGAACACCTGCGCGGCGGCCAGACCACGCTGACCGAAGCCGAAGTGCATCGTGTGGCCAAACACTTCGTCGACCCGGACTACAAGGCGCTGGAAAACCAGACCGCCGAACTGGCCGCCCTCGACAAAGAGCATCCGGGCTTCGCCCGCTGGCGCACCCGCAATACCCTGGCACACAAGAAGCCGGGCTATGTGGCCGTGACCCTGTCCCTGAAGCCGACCGGCGTTGCACCGGGTGACATCACCGACAAGCAGCTCGACGCCGTCGCCGACCTGGCCGACCGCTACAGCTTCGGTCAACTGCGCACTTCCCACGAGCAGAACATCATTCTGGCCGACGTCGAGCAGAGCCAGCTGTTCACCCTGTGGGGCGAGCTGCGCGAGCAAGGTTTCGCCACGCCGAACATCGGCCTGCTGACCGACATCATCTGCTGCCCTGGCGGTGATTTCTGCTCGCTGGCCAACGCCAAGTCGATCCCGATCGCCGAATCGATCCAGCGCCGCTTCGACGACCTGGACTACCTGTTCGACATCGGTGAACTGGACCTGAACATCTCCGGCTGCATGAACGCCTGCGGTCACCACCACGTCGGCCACATCGGCATCCTCGGTGTGGACAAGAAAGGTGAAGAGTTCTACCAGGTCTCGCTCGGCGGCAGCGCCAGCCGTGACGCCAGCCTGGGCAAGATCCTCGGCCCTTCCTTCGCCCAGGAAGACATGCCGGACGTGATCTCCAAACTGATCGACGTGTACGTGGAACAACGCACCGAAGACGAGCGTTTCATCGACACCTACCAGCGTATTGGCATCGACCTCTTCAAGGAACGCGTCTATGCAGCGAATCATTAAGAACAACGAGGTCGTCGACGAAACCTGGCACCTGCTGCCCAAGGATTTCAACATCGACGAAATCAGCAACTGTGACGACCTGATCGTCCCGCTGCAGCTGTGGCGTGAACACGCCCGCATGCTCAAGGCCCGCGATGGCGGTCTGGGTGTGTGGCTGGACGCCGATGAAGAAGCCGAAGAAATCGGTGACGACGTGAACGAGTTCCAGGTGATTGCCCTGAACTTCCCGGCTTTCACCGATGGCCGCAATTACTCCAACGCCCGCCTGCTGCGTGACCGCTACGGTTTCAAAGGTGAACTGCGGGCGATTGGTGATGTGCTGCGCGACCAGTTGTTCTACATGCGCCGTTGCGGTTTCGATGCCTTCGCCCTGCGCGCGGACAAAGACCCGTACGACGCCCTTGAAAGCCTCAAGGACTTTTCGGTGACCTATCAGGCCGCCACTGACGAACCGCTGCCGCTGTTCCGTCGCCGCTGACCGCCTGCCCCGGGCCCTTGTCGAAGGGCCCGGGGCCTCTGTTCAGTCCTATTTCGTTCCTAATCTGTTGGGCCCCGAGGTGGCCGGCAATGGCAGCCCTGGATGGCGTGCCAATGCCGCATTGGTCAGTTGCTTGCGCAACTCCAGGCTTTCATTTCTGAAGTTGTCGTAGATTGTCGTCATTTGCTGTGCGGCGGCTTCGCGAGACAGATTGGCCTGAGACTCCAGCAGGGAAAAAGCCCGCGCACAGCGATCCAGAATCTCGGCAAACACGTCCTGACGACTCGTCCACAAATACTCGGCCCAGAATTCCTGCCGGCTGATCGAGTTTGCCAATTGCGCAGTATTTTCGGCCTTGACCACCTTTTGATAGGCTTCATCGATCTGCTCATCGCTGACCTCGACGTCCAGCCGCACATTCAGCTCAGTCGGTTGCGCAGGCAGCTCCAGCCGCTCTGCCAGTCGCACCCGGTAAATCAGGTTGATATCCAGAGCCTGGCGCAAGGTCAGCGATTCCGTTCTGGCGCGACGCGCCGTTTCCAGGACAACCTGTTTTTCAAGCTCCTGCAATCGAAACAGTCCACGCAACAGACGAATCAGATCACCCTCTAGCGCCTGACTGCCGGTGCGAGCCGCTACCAAAGCCCTGAAGCACAGAACCCTGACCTCCAGATCGCTAAATAACGCAGTGGCATTGGCGGTACTCACACGCCCTTCTCTGGCCATCCGAAACAGCACACGACGCAGCCTGTCGTTTTCACAGGCGGCCTCCAGCACGTTCCATACCCGCTGCCCAAGCTGGGTGCGGGTGTGGAAATAATCGGCCGTCCCTCGCAATTGCATGAGCATCTCGAAAAAGGCCCGGGAATCGGGATCAGCCGACAGCGATAACAGGACCTCCTGCGCCCGCGCAATCTGCGTCCTCGGCAACCCGCTGACCCACCCGGCACCCTGCATATCGACAGCCGGTCGTACCGTAGCGAGGTAGTCAGGGGTGATCACACCCAGGCTGATACCTTGCACTCGCTGATAATCGGCAAGGGCCTGAAGGCTGGCCACGGACAGCGGATTGCCGTCGATATGGGTGCCTCGATTGAGCACGGCGCGCGCCTTGAACACAGAATCCGGAACCTCGACGATTTTGTTGTTGCGCAGATCCAGGGTTTCCAGGTGCGTAAGCGCGTCGATGTCCGCCGGCCACTGGGTGATTCCCGTATGGTGCAGATCCAGGTGGCGCAAATTGCGCATCCCTGCCAACGCGGGCACTTGGCCCAAGTCTGGATTCAGACTCAGGTTCAACGAGTGCAGGTGTGTTTTGCTACCCAGCTCCTGCGCTGCTCGTTCGCTCAGGCGAATTTCGTTGTTACTCAGATCCAGCTCCGTGAGTCCCGACATGTCCGCAACGACCTGAGGGATGCGGGTCAGTTCGTTTCCTGAAAGGTTCAGCGCTCGCAGCCGGGTAAAGTTGCGCAGAAATGCATTCAGTCCTGAACTCGCCCCCACACCACTCATCTGCAACGCCGTCACATGGGTGAAATCACCGACGACCACCGGCAGATTTCCCAGCGGAACCGCATCGAAAACAAGGTTGTACAGGTTCTCACCGGAAGGTGCGGGCGTCTGGTCTTCCTTGCGCCACGCACGCAGGATCGCCTGCGCCGCGCGCCTCTTGGTATGGAAAGGAACCCTCAGCCTCATGCCATCGCCGTCGTGATACCACGTTTCGCGATGAACCCACCGCTCAAGCGTGTCGAGGATTGTCCGGTATTCCTGACGCATGTCCTCAAGCTTTCGAATGGCCAGCACTTCGTCAGTCCCAAGCGTCGACACAAAGCGCTCAATCTGCGCCATTGAATGCGCGGGATACAGCCGTCGGGCACGGCGTATCAACACGGACGATCGATGCGGCATCGGGTGAGTGGGCGACCCCGCCTGCACAACCGATTGTTCGACTTTCCGATCCGCCAGCCCCATGGGAGACCGATAGTCGGCATGCGGAGCTTCCATTCCCAGCACCTTCGCGTAGGCCACACGTCGCTGCAGTGCCAGCGCGGTTATTTTTTCTCTCAGGCCCGTGCCATCCAGATCCGCATCGACGCCAATGGCTTTACGGCTGTGTGACGGAAGGCTTTGCCACAATGCCTGGAAAAAATTCGTCCGGGTACGCCCCGGCTGCCTGGAAACGACGGCATGGCTCGAATCCAGGCCCTGATAGCGTTCAGGGTAAGCCTCGAGCAACGCCTGATGTTCAGCGCCGTCAGGACCGATCGTGGCTCGTTGATCGGCAAATACACCCCAATCCAGTATTTCGATAAACACATCACCAGGCCAACCTGGCAAGTGCGTCAAGGTGTCGAGTATCAACATATCCGCATCGCGCCCGCTGGCGGCGTCCAGATACAACGCCTCATAAGCGCGGTTCAGACGCAGGACCTGCTGATATCGCCGTGCTTCTTCCGCCAGACGCAGCGGAACGGTACCTGCGTCAAGCTGCGCCCATTCATGCGCATCGGCATGATGCGCCAACTCGTCGGCGACGCTTGCCGACAACCCCGGAAAGGCCTTGACGATCGGCTCGCTCCTGGAAAGTTCGCAGACGTCCGCGCGCCGAAACAGTCGATCCATCATTGCCATGCGCATGCGGGGCGCCAGCCCGGCAATGTGCATCCCGAGCAGCGCGCTCTGATTGTTGGGCTCTACGGTGGCAGAACCCAGCAGATGCGAACGCTCACTGTCACTGAGCGCTGCCAGCAACGGCGGATAAAACCGGCCGTCGCGCATGAGATCTTCATTGATTTTTACCTCGCGGGTGCCTTGGGTCCCACCGTATCGGGCCACTTCGTTGGCCATGATATCCGTCACGCTGATTGCCAGATCCCGCGGCCAGCGGCCCGTTGCTGTCAGCAAGTACAGCTGCAGATCGGCATCGGCCAGCGGCGCGGAGGCAGCAACGGCCATCTGGTCCATGAACCGGGTGACACCGATATCCGCACGAAAGCGCCTGACCGAATCAGTCAGGATCGCCATGGGCTTGCCACGCTCGACAAACAGCCGGCGCATGGCGGCTTCGTCGATCCCGGTTGCGGCGATGATTTGTTCGGCACGGGTGTCCGAAATCTGTTCTTCACGAAAGCCCAGCCGACGGAACAGCGTCAGCGCATTCCACTCGTGAGGCAGCTCCGAGTCATGCCGCCAGGCGCCCGCACCATTGGACTCAAGCAATGGCGAATAACGTTTGGGCAATGTGGGGTTATGCACCTCCCACAGACTGGTGCCGCTCAACGGACGCACCGCGTAAGCATCGGGCCCCAAGGGCAGATAACCGTCCTCGCCGCGCCAGACCAGACCTTGTGCATCGGTCGACATACTGCTCGGCATCGACTCCTGCTGGCGGTAAGCGCTCATGTCTGGATTCCACAACCGATGCGACAGGTTGTCAGCCACCGGCACATGCTCAAGGCCCCTGATGAAATTCGACGAGCGCACGGTTTTAAAGGCTTTTCCCACCGCTACGCCGCCGGTGGCGAACCCCGCCATCAGGATCAGGTTTTCAAGCGTGTCAAACAGGCAGTCGGCGGCATGTTCCTGATCGCCGTGGGCCCAACTGTCAATGCCTTCATATATTTCGTTGAGCAACTGCAAGCCGGCCACGGCACACAGGACTTGACCCAGAACCGGGACAAATGAAAGGAAGAACAGCGCGGTGTTCAGCCCGATGGTCTTATAAGTGTCCAGCCTCGCCAGTCGGGTTTTCTCGTCTTCGTCGTCGGTCGGCACCACCAGCAGACGGGCGTCGGCGCAAACCTGCGCGGCACGGTGCTGGAAGATCGCCAGAAACAGATCCTGTTTTGCATCACCTTCAAGATCGATACCTGTCAGGGGCAGAAACGTCGTGGAGATCGGGAATTGATTCGGCTGGACTTTCAACAACCTTACATCCAGTCCTTTAAGGAACGCCGGACGATCCTTCATCGTAATGAAGCGCGAAAAAAAACGGTGGAACCGGGCGTCACGCAGACGCCCGCTCAATTCGAGTTCGAACCTCTGAAACGACGGGTATTCTTTCAACGGGTGATCAGGATCGCCTGGCATATAGATCACACAGCGGTAATCGCTGTCGGCATGCTCGCTGACCGGGCCGATGAACATTGGGCCCCTGAGCGTCACGCCGAGCATTTCAAGGCTTTGAAATCCAAGTGTGTTGTTGCCCAGTTTGATCGACGGTTCCTGGTTCTTTACCGAATTCAGCATCTGATAGACATCGGGGCTGATGTAGCCGCGCATCAAAGCAATGTGCCGATCAACATCAAACTGGTCTTTCGAGTACGTTACCGAAGTAGCCTGCAGACTTGCGACTTGACTACCGCCACCAAAAAAAGTCTTCACATGTTTTTGATATTGCTCGCCAAGATCCAGAAAACGGCACAGTCTGGCGAATTCGTTGGGCCGCATCGACAACACACGACTGGATCGCCCTGTTATCTGTTCCGGAATATAAAGCAAGGAATGTTCGTGATAGTTGCTGGCCAGCGTTTCCGATAATTCGAAATTTTCGCAGGCAGCCATCAGTAAATCGCGTTCGATGGGTAATACCAGTTTCTTGCGCAGGCCCAAAAGGCTGGAGGTGGAACGCACATGCTGAAAAATCGCTCCCTCGACCTCGAAAGGTTCACCCAGTTTCTCACTCATCGCCTTGGCCAACAGCGGCGTACAGAAGCTTTGTGGAGATTTAAGTGCGCGCAGTTGCTGCAGTGCCGCATGTCGCGACTTAAAACTTTTTTTCAAACTTTCGTAGAGGTCATTGCGAACCGTCTCAGCCGACGTCAGCAACCAGGAAGGAATCTGTTTTTTATACAGTTCAAAAAAGACACCTTGTTGATCAGGCGTCATGGCAGGCAAACTTGATTTACTACTTTCAACATCCATGTTTAGCAACTTTATTCTGAAGTGGACATTCAGAATAAAGTCGAAAGACCTTTGAATACAGCGCGCTTATTTGATGAGTTCGTCACTTAAAACAGCAACATTATCAAACTTCAAAATATCTATATACCGCACTGTCTTGCGTTGAAAATGCATCGCGCTCGCGGGGCGAAAACCTCGCGAGCGTGCGCAATTGTTACCAGAAACGCTGCTGGGTCAAGCGGCTCCACCAGCTCAGCAACACGCGATCCACCGAGCCGCTGGCCGCCATGCCGATACGCTCCTGCAGGCTTTTGCGTTCGGCGTAGTGCAGGTGATAAACCTCGGACTGCTTGGCACGCTCGGCCAGGTATTCGTCACTGGTCTTGAGCTCATCGACCAGTTGTTTTTCCAGTGCGGCGATGCCAAGCCACACTTCCCCTGTAGCAACTTCGTCGATTGCCAGCTGTGGGCGATAACGAGCGACGAAGTTCTTGAACAGCTGATGGGTAATGTCCAGGTCTTCCTGGAATTTCTCCCGGCCCTTCTCGGTGTTTTCGCCGAATACAGTGAGGGTGCGTTTGTACTCGCCGGCGGTCAGCACTTCGAAATCGATGTCATGCTTTTTCAGCAGGCGGTTGACGTTGGGCAACTGAGCCACCACGCCAATGGAACCGAGGATGGCAAACGGCGCACTGATGATCTTCTCGCCGATGCACGCCATCATATAGCCGCCGCTGGCCGCGACCTTGTCGATGCATACGGTCAAGGGCACGCCGGCTTCACGGACGCGCGCCAGTTGCGACGAGGCCAGACCGTAGCTGTGCACCATGCCGCCGCCGCTTTCCAGGCGCAGGACCACTTCGTCCTTCGGTGTGGCCAGGGTCAGCAGCGCGGTGATCTCGTGGCGCAGACTTTCAGTGGCCGAGGCCTTGATGTCGCCGTCGAAGTCGAGCACGAACACCCGAGGTTTGGCTTCGGGTTTCTTTTTCTGTTTCTTCTCGGACTTGGCCTGGCCCTTGCGCAAGGCCTTGAGCTGATCCTTGTCGAGCAGGGTCTGCTCCAGACGCTCACGCAGGCCTTTATAGAAATCGTTGAGCTTGCTGACCTGCAACTGGCCGGCCGATTTGCGCCGGCCCTTGCTGCGCAATGCAGCAAAACTTGCCAGCACCACCAGAATGGCGATGACCAGCGTCACGGTCTTGGCCAGGAAACTGGCGTATTCAGTCAAAAACTCCACAGAGACTCCTTCAAACGATCCACGGTCGTAAAACACGCGCGGGAATTGGCTCCAGCATACCCATGCACCGGCCCGTCGGCCAGCCGTGAAACCTCTGGCAACAAGGCTGGAACGGGCATTTCAAACAAGCGTATGTTTTTTCATTGACAGCTCACCGTCATCCCCATAACCTCGCCACAACCTTCAACGTACCGGGATGACGCGGACGTGGGCAGCATCTACTTGATTCGACATGGCCAGGCCTCCTTCGGTGCAGACGACTATGACGTCCTGTCGCCGACCGGTGTACGCCAGGCAGAAATCCTCGGCCGCCACCTCGCCGAACTCGGAATCAGCTTCGACCGCTGCCTGTCGGGCGATCTGCGCCGCCAGCAACACACGGCCAACAGCGCGCTGGAACAGTTCGCCGCCGTCGGCCTGCCGGTTCCGGTTCTGGAGATCGACTCGGCCTTCAACGAATTCGATGCCGACGCCGTGATCCGCGCCCTGCTCCCGGCCATGCTGCCGGAAGAGCCCGAAGCGCTGGAGATTCTGCGCAACGCCGCACAAAACCGTGGCGAGTTCCAGCGCATCTTCGCCTTGATCATCGAACGCTGGCTCGCCGGCACCTACGACACACCGGGCCTGGAAAGCTGGCTGGCTTTCGTCGAGCGGGTCCAGGCAGGTCTGCACCGAATACTTGAACAAGCCGACAACACCCAGAAAATCGCAGTGTTCACCTCCGGTGGCACGATCACCGCCCTGCTCCACCTCATCACTCAAATGCCTGCCCGGCAGGCCTTTGAACTGAACTGGCAAATCGTCAACACCTCGCTCAACCAGCTGAAGTTCCGCGGTCGCGAGGTGGCTCTGGCTTCCTTCAACAGTCATGCGCATCTGCAACTGCTGAAGGCCCCGGAACTCATCACCTTTCGCTGAGTCCGGATTACTGTGACCCTGCTGCAATCAACCAAAAAGGATCGAACCATGACCTCCGTAGCTGATGCCGTAAAAGCAATGCAAGCCAAGTTCAACCCAGCCGCCGCTGCCGGTCTGGATCTGGTCTTCGGTTTCAACATCACTGACGAAGACAAGCAATACGCCCTGATCGTCAAAGACGGCACCTGCGACATCCAGGAAGGCGAAAACCCGGACGCCAACTGCACGCTGGTGCTGGACAGCGAAACCCTCAAAGGTATCGTCAGCGGCGAAACCGACGGCATGCAGGCTTTCATGGGCGGCAAGCTGCGCGTTGAAGGCGACATGATGCTGTCGATGAAACTGTCCGAGCTGTTTCCGGCGTAAGATCGCGGCTCCGATATTGCGGAGCCTGTCTGATAAAAAAATCCCGTACTTGTAACGGGATTTTTTTATGGTTTGAAAAAATCGGGTCGGTCAGTGCCGAGGGCGTTCAGCCTCGTCCATCGCTCTGAATTCCTGTAGGTATTCAGCATCTGCTTCCTGGTCAACCGAAACCTTTCGCGCACTGTTGTTGTCGATCAGATCACCTGTCTGCGCATCCCTGCTGAAAGTGATCACAAAACGTTGCCCATCCAATTCAAGATAAAGGTTGTATAGATCAACTGGCTTGTCAGGCTGATCGAACTTGCTGACCCAATATCTGACACGTTGAGTCAATTGTGGCGGATGGTTGATCAGCGAGTCCGTATTGATTTCGGGAAAGTCATACTCGAGCGCAACCCCTGCAATCGCCACCAGATCCTCATTCATCTCTCGTGTTACAGGCAGTGGTTTGTTGCGCAGCATCGTGTCGACGCTGATTTCTGCTGGCGTCCCTGTCGTGCGCCGGCGGTACATTCCGCTTTCGAACCAGCGAGATGCATCGAAACGATTGTCTTCAGGGCTCCAGAGTCCGTAATTCATCATCACTTTTGAGGACATGTCGTCTTCCTTGCCAACCAGAAAATAGCCAATGCCTGCCACCACAAGAATCAGGGCGGTTACGGCGAAACACTTCGATAGTCGTGTTGTGGTCGTCATTTGACGGGTTTGTATTCGCATAGCTTTTTTGGAACGCCATCCGGCGTATTACCGGATCGAACGGGGTGGACAGCGCCTTCGGCATCCAGAGGATAACCAAGGGTGCTGTTGTACTGATCTCGTCCCTGAGCCTGTTTGAGCAATGCAGCATCTCTCTCCGACAAGGTTTTTTTCGGAGCAACGGGAGCGGTTTCGTGCGGTAACTGCGCTTCGGGATTTTTTTGCGCCGTTCGATGAGCAGCCAGGCGTCGCTGATAGTCACTCAGTTGTTTGCGATAAGCACGGCTCGCCGCCTTGTCGGCTTCCTGGCGGGCAGGTGCTTTCTCGACAGCCTGACGATCCTCGTCGGTTCCATAGGTCTGGTCATACAGACTGCGTCGCGGAAATGCCCACACAACGGCACCGGTCGCATTCGCCATAATCTGCGCCAGACTGCGTTCGTAGTGGGGATCCTCGTTTTCTCTCACCGTCAAATCAGCATCGATTCCCAGCCCGGTACGACAGGCGTAGGAATAGATCCTGGCTCCATAAGCGAAAGCATCGGGTGTAAACATTCGGGCCTGGGCGTCGCGCAAGCGGTAACTTTCACGCTTGTCGAGTTCATAACCAAACTCGATAGCACCCACCACGCCGTGTGAGAAGAAATCCATCTGCTTGATTTCACGCCCCCTGCGCTTGCGCGAAACCACAAAATCGACCAGTTGCGAGATATTGTCGTATTCGCGGTACTCGGCCTTATAGCGTTCCGTCACGATCTTTTTGACTTCGGCGAGAAGTTTCGGATCGTATTCATCCTTGAAGATGAGAAATGCTCTTTGCACGGAATAATTCGGTGTGGGCTCAGGATAGTTTTTTATTTGCCGTATACCCTGATTGATGAAGTTCATCATGTTGCCGCGCTGACCACGGATATTGGCCATGAAACTGATGTAGGAAGCCCCCACCACCGTCACATAATCCTGGGCGAGCGTACCTTTGACCTGAGTCGTCCCATGCTGGTCAGTGGTCTGGGCCTGTTTCTTTTTCGGTGCTGCCACGCGTCACCCTCCTTAGTAATCGATACCCAAAGCATCCAGATGCGCAGCTGCTTCCTTGCCCCATTGCACGGTTATGGAGGTCGGATTGGCGGTAAACACTCGCGCGGCATTGCCGTGGTTATCGGTGTGGCCGACCAAACGCTGGCCATCACCGGTTTCGATGCAATAAAGCATATCGGGAATGGCATCGCCGGTGTTCTCGTCCACCAACTGGAAGCGTTCGCTATGTTTAGGCACTGTAACGATCGGGGTGAAGGGAGCCTCGCCCACCTGCGTGCCGACAAAAACGTCGCCGGAGCCGGTAATGATCATTCCGCCATGGGCTGTGGCGCTGCCGAGGAAGGCGATTGGCTTGCCGTTGATCAGGATGTTGCCGATGCCCTCGGTGACGGAATCACCGCAGGCGGTGGTATCACCGACTCGCAGCACAGGCATGCCATTGATGTTCACATTGGGTGAACCGCTGGTGCTGGGGTTGGTACTGTGTCCAGTGATCGGGCAGGCATTGAGATCGCTGAGGCGCGCGGCAGGTTTTGCCATCATCTACATCCTTGTATGAGCGGAGCCGGGAAATTTACCGGATCTGCTCCGTGGGTGAAAGTCTGCCCTCCTGGCTGCCCGTTTCTGCCGTGACCGGTGTCACAAACGACGACGCCAGCAGCTCCCGCGTATACGGGTGCCGGGCCGAATGGAATAACCCGGCCGTTTCGCCACGTTCCACCACCTCGCCATCCTTCATCACGATCAGATCGTGGGCCAGCGCGCGCACCACCGCCAGGTCGTGGCTGATGAACAGATAGGTCAGACCGTATTCCTCCTGCAACCGGCGCAACAGCGCAACGATCTGCTTCTGCACCGTGCGATCCAGCGCCGACGTCGGCTCATCCAGCAGGATCAGATCCGGCTTGAGCACCAGCGCCCGGGCGATGGCGATGCGTTGCCGTTGCCCGCCGGAAAACTCGTGGGGATAGCGATGACGCGTCGCCGGATCGAGCCCGACCTCCTTCAGTACATTGATCACAGCCTGCTCGCGCGCCTGCGCATTCAAGTCGCTGTGCACCTGCAAACCTTCGGCAATGATCTGCTCCACACACAAGCGCGGACTCAGGCTGCCGAACGGGTCCTGAAACACCAC
>Ga0068843_1008119_pt1 | contig 26463 bp, 24 predicted proteins | sample Hof3ISUMetaT_5_FD_73617 | JGI IMG/M metagenome (GOLD analysis project Ga0068843, IMG submission 73617) | Enriched soil aggregate microbial communities from Iowa State university to study microbial drivers of carbon cycling -... | ecosystem: Environmental > Terrestrial > Soil > Agricultural land... | reverse complement strand
CACAAATGTGGGACTCACAATTAGGTGAACCACTCATTATTCTTGATGTGGCCTTTTGCTGTTCAGGGCCGGAACTGGCTAGGCGTCACACCACTCCAGCGCACAAACGCATGGCGGAAACTCGCGGTCTCGCTGAACCCCAATGCTTCGGCGATACGGTAGATCGGCATCTGGTCTTCACGGAGCAACAGCTTGGCCTGTTCGAATCTCAGCTCATCGAGCAATTCCTGATAGCTGCACCCCAGATCCTTGAGGTGCCGGCGCAATGTGCGTGCTGAACAATTCATCTGCTCGGCCAGCCCTTCGAGCCCGGGTGCCGCATGCAATTGTGCACTGAGCAGTTGGCGGATCCGCCCCAGCCAGGCCTGGCGCCCGGTGAACTCGGTATTCTGTTTGCGGCAACGCTCGGCCATGGCCTGGTGGGTGATGACATCGGCCAGTGGCAAGGGTTGGTCCAGCCAGCGCCGGTCGAAGGCGAAGGCATTGTTGGGTGCCGCGAAGTGCAGCGGGCAGTCGAAGTGTTCGGCGTAGGTCGCCTCGTAGTCGGGCGCGGCATGTTCGAAGCGCGCGGCCAACAGTGGCAGGGCGTGCCCGAGCAGGTCATCGCAGATGACTTTCAACGACACCAGGCAGAACTCGGCGTTGAACACCGCCAGCGCCGGATTCTCCCGGTAATCGGCGGCGACAAACCAGACTCGCTCCCCGTCATCTTCCAGGCTCAGTTCAAAAAGTGTTCCCAACAGCGCCGGATAACGCATGGCCAGGCGCAATGCGTCACCGAAGGTGGCACTGGTGAGCAGGGCGTAGCCGAGCATGCCGTAGGACGAAACGTGCATGCGTCGACCCAGTTCCAGGCCGATATCGCGCTTGAGGGCGACGGCATTGGCGCAGACCTGCATCTCTTGATTGGTGGTGATGCGCGTGTCCGCCCGGGCCAGATCTGCGGCGCAGATGCCACTGCCGGCGAGCAAGGTGTCGCTGGGCAGGCCTTGGGCCTTGAAGGTGTCGAGCACCAGGGAAACGGCGTTGAGGGTGGTGAGGTGGGAGTGGAGCATGCTCGATTCCGGCGTGGGGGTGCCAGAACCGAGCAACTTGTGTGCCGGTTTGCCTCAGCGGGCCTTAATGACCACTGAGCAACGAAGCCGCGCCGGCACCGCCGAACAGTCCGGCACTGGCCCGGTTGAACCAGCTCTGGCCCTTGCCACTGCGCAGGTAGCGCGCCGCGCCATGGGCGCCGAGGCCGTAACCCAGCTTGCACAGCAGGTCAAGGACGGTCCAGGTGGCGATCATCACCAGCAGTTGCGGCAGGAACGCTTGTTCGGCGCTCAGGAATTGCGGCAGGAACGCGGCGAAGAACAGGATGTCCTTCGGATTGCTCGCGCCGAGCATGAAGGCGCGCCCGAACAGAGCGCGAAAGCGCGGCACCGCTGCGGCCTGGGGCACTTGCGCGCCGTGGGACGGTTGGCGCGACTGCTGCCAGCTCTGCCAGGCGAGATAGAACAGGTACAGTGCGCCAACGATTTTCAACGCGCTGAACAACTGTTCGGACGCCAGCAGCAAAGCCCCCAGACCCAGGGCCGAGGCGCTGAGCAGACAGATCGAGGCAATCACGCCGCCCAGAAACGCCGGGTAGGAACGGACCAGGCCGTAATTCAAACTGTTGCTGATCATCAGCAAAGACAGTGGCCCCGGGATCAGGATTACCACCAGCGCAGCGCCGCTGAACAGCAGCCAGGTTTCCAGACTCATCACTTTCCTCCATTTGCACAAAAGCCTCACCCGACGGGGTGAGGCTGGTTTCAAGCGCGTGCCGCCAGCGTTACAGGAAGATGAACTTGGCAATGAAAATTGCGCAGAGCACCCACAGGCTGACGGAAATTTCCTTGTACTTACCGGTACCGGCCTTCAACGCCACGTAGGTGATGAAGCCCAGTGCGATGCCGTCGGCGACCGAGAAGGTCAGGGGCATCATGATTGCCGTGACGATCGCCGGAATGCTGTCGGTTGCCTCGTCCCATTCGATGTGGGCCATGCCGCCCATCATCAGCATGGCCACATAGATCAATGCACCGGCCGTGGCATAGGCGGGGATCATCCCGGCCAGCGGCGCGAAGAACATGGCCGCAATAAATAGCACACCTACGGTCACTGCGGTAAGACCAGTCCGACCACCCGCTGCCACGCCCGCGGCACTTTCCACGTAGCTGGTGACGGGCGGAACGCCGACGACCGCGCCAAACACACTGGAAGCACTGTCGGCTTTCATGGCGCGCGAGAGGTTTTCGATCCGACCGTCAGCACCCACCAGGTTGGCGCGCTGGGCCACCCCCATCAAGGTGCCGGCGGTGTCGAACATGTGCACGAAGAGGAAGGCCAGTACCACGCTGATCATGCTGACGTTGAACACGCCGGCGACGTTCATGGCCATCCAGGTCGGGGCCAGGCTCGGCGGGGCCGACATGATGCCCTCGTAGTGCACCAGGCCCAGGCCCCAACCGGCCAGGGTCACGGTGATGATGCTGATGAGAATCGCGCCGAACACCTTGTGGTAGCTGAGGATGGCGATCATCAGGAAGCACAGGGCGGCGAGCAGCGGCCCGGGCTCGCGCAGGGAGCCGAGCTTGATCAAGGTGGCCGGGCTGTCGACGACGATGCCCGCGGTTTTCAAGCCGATCAGCCCGAGAAACAGGCCAACGCCGGCGCCCATGGCGTAGCGCAGGCTGACCGGGATGCTGTTGAGCAGCCATTCGCGAATTCGCGAGAAGGTCAGGATCATGAACAGTACACCGGAGACGAACACCGCACCCAGCGCGGTTTCCCAGTTGTAGCCCATGGTGCCGACCACGGTGTAGGTGAAGAACGCGTTCAGGCCCATGCCCGGTGCCAGGCCGACCGGCCAGTTGGCGTACAGGCCCATCAACAGGCAGCCCAGGGCCGCGGCAATGCAGGTGGCGACGAACGCCGCGCCATGGTCGATCCCGGCGTCCGCCATGATGTTGGGGTTGACGAAGATGATATAGGCCATGGTGATGAAGGTGGTCAGACCGGCAATCAACTCGGTCTTCACCGTGGTGCCATGCAAGCTGAGTTTGAAGATGCGCTCCAGCCAGCCATTGCGTAGGGGCGGCGAGAGATCCAGCGTCGATGCTTCGGATTTGCGGCTTTCCACAGCGAGGTACTCCTCAAGAGTTTTATTTTTATTTCCAGGGCCGGACCCATGAGGGTGGCAGCGGCCCTTTGAGGCACTTGCGAATTTGTTGACCAATAGGTCAGGAACTCGCACGAAGTGGATTATGCTTTTGTATACAAATAAAGCAAATAATGTTTTTGATTTTGTAGACGAAAAGTTTGGCAATAGGGATATATCGCCTGTTCCGGCCCCTTCGCGAGCAAGCCCGCTCCCACATTCGATCGAGTTCCCTCAGGAGAATGCGGTCGAATGTGGGAGCGGGCTTGCTCGCGAAGGGGACGATACAGTCTCTACAAAATCAGCGGATTGAATGCTCAGTCAGTCGTCTCCAGGCTTTTCCCCAATGCCAGATTCACCGCCAGCCACCCATTCACCGCCGTCTCCCCGGCCTCGGCAAACACCCGCTCCAACAATTTCACCTGCTCACGACGCAGCGCTTGCTCAAACCGCGCGCCGTCCTCGGACAACTCCAGCAGCCGCTTACGCTTGTCGGTCTCGGACGCCACGCTGTTGACCAAATGCATCTCCAGCAGTTGGCGCAACGGCATGTTCAACGCCTGTTTGCTCACGCCCAGCAATGCCAGTAACTCCTTGACGCTAAGGTTCGGGTAGCGGGCAATGAAAAACACAATGCGCTGATGCACCCGACTCAAGCCGCGGCGCTCGAGCATTTCATCAGCCTTGGCGGTGAAGGCCTGGTAGCCGAAGAAAAACGCTTCCATGGCCTGCTGCTGGGAAATCGGGTTTTTAAGGTCAATCATATTGACGTATCCGTTCGAGCTGTCGTAATTTCGGTCAATAAGTTTGACTCATTTTTCCCTGGCCTCGCTACTGGTGACCCCCATGGCTTTTTCCGAACGTGTCTCGCGCCTTAAAAGTTCCTTGATCCGTGAAATCCTCGCTGCCGCCCAGCGTCCGCAGGTGATGTCGTTCGCCGGGGGCTTGCCGGCCGAAGCCATGCTGCCGAAAGTCGAATGGGCGCGGATGCCGGTGTCCATGGGCCAATACGGCATGAGTGAAGGCGAACCGGCCTTGCGTGAAGCCCTGGCGCAACAGGCGCGAGCGGTGGGCGTGCCATGCGAGGCGAGTCAGGTGTTAGTGGTCAGTGGTTCACAGCAAACCCTCGATCTGGCCGCCAAGCTCTACATCGACAAAGGCACCGAGATCCTGCTCGAAGCACCGACCTACCTGGCGGCCCTGCAGATCTTCCAACTGTTCGGCGCCAATTGCCTGACCGTGCCGCTGGAATCGGATGGCCCGAACCTGGCGCACCTGCGTTCGCGCCTGGAACAACATCGCCCGGCGTTCATCTACCTGATCCCGACCTTCCAGAACCCGTCGGCGGTGCGCTATAGCGAAGCCAAGCGTGAGGCGGTCGCCGCGTTGCTGGACGAGTTCGGCGTGACCTTGATCGAAGACGAACCCTACCGTGAGCTGACGTTTGACGGCGGCAGCGCCAAACCCATTGCCGGGCGCCTGAGAAAATCCAGCTGGATCTACACCGGTACGGTGTCGAAAACCTTGCTGCCGGGTCTACGCGTGGGTTATCTGATCGCCAGCCCGGATCTTTTCCCGCATTTGTTGAAACTCAAGCAATCGGCGGACTTGCACACCAATCGGGTCGGCCAGTGGCAAGCGTTGCAATGGATCGGCAGCGAGTCTTACCAGCAGCACCTGAGTGAGTTGCGTGGTTTTTACAGGGTGCGTCGCGATGCATTCCAGGCGGCGCTGCAAACGCATTTTGCCGATCTGGCGGATTGGAATGTGCCCCAGGGCGGGCTGTTTTTCTGGTTGACGCTCAATCAGCCGCTGGATACCCGTACGCTACTCGATGGGGCGTTGGCCAACGACGTGGCGTTCATGCCCGGCGAGCCGTTTTTCCCTGAACCGGATAATCATCACGGGCACATGCGGTTGAATTTCAGCCATATTGACCCGGCGCGGCTGGAGGAGGGGATCAAGCGGTTGGCGGCGGTAGTGCGGCAGGCACAGGCGGCGCAAGCGGCCTGAAGAAACAAACCGGTTCAAGGGCCGGTTTGTTTTTGTCCGGGATTTGTAGCGTTTGTGCCGGCCTCTTCGCGAGCAAGCCCGCTCCCACTGTGATTGGCTGTTCACAAAACCTGTGGGAGCGGGCTTGCCCGCGAAGGGGCCATCAATCACACCACAAATAAATCAGGCTGTCGCGAATCGCTTATCCAGATAATCAATGATCACCTTGGACTCATACATCCACGTGGTCTGGCCATTCTCTTCAATGCGCAGGCACGGCACCTTGATCTTGCCGCCTTGCTCAAGCAGGGCCTGGCGATGCTGTTCGTTGTTTTTCGCGTCGCGCAGGGCCACCGGTACGTTCAGGCGACGCAGGGTGCGGCGGGTCTTCACGCAGAACGGGCAGGCATGGAACTGGTACAGGGTCAGGTCCCTGGCGGCAGCTTCGACCTGGGCCTGGGCGGCGGCTGGGCGCTGCTTCTTGCCGGGTCGGGTGATGAAGTCGATGAAGATGATCAGTTGGCCAAGGCCGACACGAAGCGCTTTTACGAACACGTTGAAGCCTCACGGTGCTAATGAGAAAGGCGCGCAGCTTACCTGATTTTTTCCGGGCGAAAAAAAACCGGCGATGAAAGCCGGTTCTCTTCGTGCGGCGAATTACTTGATCAAGCTGAGAAATTCGCTGCGGGTCGCCGCGTTTTCACGGAACTCGCCAAGCATCACCGAGGTGATCATCGTCGAGTTCTGCTTTTCCACACCGCGCATCATCATGCACATGTGCTTGGCCTCGATCACCACGGCAACGCCCAGGGCGCCGGTAACCTGCTGGACGGCATCGGCAATCTGGCGGCTGAGGTTTTCCTGGATCTGCAGGCGGCGGGCGTACATATCGACGATCCGCGCGACTTTCGACAGGCCCAGCACCTTGCCGCTCGGAATGTAGGCCACGTGGGCCTTGCCGATGAATGGCAGCAGGTGGTGTTCGCACAACGAGTACAACTCGATGTCCTTGACCAGCACCATTTCGCTGTTGTCGGAGCTGAACAAGGCACCGTTGGTGACTTCTTCCAGCGTCTGTTCATAACCGCGGCAGAGGTACTGCATGGCTTTGGCGGCACGTTTTGGCGTGTCGAGCAGGCCCTCGCGGGAGGGATCCTCGCCCAGTTGGCCAAGGATCGCGGTGTAATTCTGTTCCAGGGACATGAAACTACCTGTGGGATTTTACGCAAAGGGCAAGGGTACGGTGGCAGACACGGCGCTGCAAGCGCGGCGCATCAGGTTTACTCGTCGCGGCCTTCCATCATGGTGCGTTTGAGCATCACGTAAACGGCTCCGGCACCGCCATGCCTGGCCTGGCACGAGGTGAAGCCAAGTACCTGCGGATGCTGGCGCAGCCAGGTGTTGACGTGGCTCTTGATCATCGGCCGCTTGCCATCCAGGCGCACGGCCTTGCCATGGGTGACGCGTACGCAGCGAATTTCGAACCTGGTGGCTTCGGCCAGGAATGCCCAAAGGGTTTCCCGCGCCTTTTCCACGCTCATGCCGTGCAGGTCGAGGCTGCCTTCAAAGGGGATCTGCCCGATCTTGAGCTTGCGCATCTGGCTTTCCTGCACGCCGTCGCGCGCCCACATCAACTCGTCTTCCGGGCCGACGTCGATGACGAACTGATCGGACAAGCCGTCAACGGTGGTGGCATCGGTGCGCACGGTAGCGGCCTGGCGCAACTTGGCGATGTGCGCGCGGTCAGCCTTGGGCTTGCCGGTTTCGGCGCGGTCGTGCTTGATCGGCTTGACGCCTTGGATCGCACTTTTGAACAGGGAAAAATCGTCGTCTTGCATGTCAGCCTCCGCGAAGGGCGGCCAGTTTACCCAACTCCAGGCGAATCGGGCGCGAGAAAACTTACGGTGTCGGGCGGCAGCCCGGCTCAGTCGTGTTTTTTCATCAGGTGCGGGGAGATGTTCAGTGCATGCGACTGGCGCGAACGGCGGCGGCAGCGACGCCACAGCCACACTCCGAGGTACAGCACGAACAGGCCGATGACCAGGATCACTGCCGCGCCGGCGCGGTTGGTGTTCAACTCGCCCAGGGCGGGAGCGTGGCCGAACAGGCTGGCGGCACCGGCCATGGCCAGCAGCACGCCACAGGTGGCCAGCAAGGCAGCGAACGCCGCGCCGATTCTAAAACGCCAATTGCTTTGGCCTTTGGGCCGCAAGCGGCGAGCGTCAAAACCATCGGATAACTTCATTCCGACCTTCCTCAATGGGTATCGGCCCTTCGACCGGAAGTTGACCGGGATGTTCCTGAGGCTAAGACATTTACGGCATATGAGACGCTTTTGCGGATGAGCGGCGGCATGCACCGCTCAACCATTGCCGATCAGACCAGGTCGTTGGTCAGGGCGAGGGCGGCAAAATTGTCCGCCATGATCGCCATTTCGGTCTGCTGGACATGCTCGGCGCTCAGGACGCCCCCTTTGTACGGCAGATCACGGGTGGCGCAGGCGTCTTCCACCAGGGTACAGCGGAAACCCAGGTTCTTTGCCGCCCGCACGGTGGTACTGACACTGGAATGGCTCATGAAGCCGCACACCACCAGGTCCACCGAGCCCAGATCCTCCAGGCGTTTTTTCAGATCCGTGCCATGGAACGCACTTGGCAGGATTTTCTCGATCTTGATTTCGCCGGCCAGCGGCTCCAGCCCGGGAATGAACTGGCCACGCTCGCCGCGAGGGTCGAACAGCCCACCGACGGTGCCAAGATGGCTGACATGCACGATCGGCCGGCCGGCCGCACGGGCAGCAGTCACCAATTTCTTGATGTTCGCGACTGCTGCATCCATGCCGCTCAGGGCCAGGGGGCCGCTGAGGTACTCTTTCTGGGCATCGATGATGATCAGCGTCGCATGACTCAGTTTGGCTGCTGCATAACCGCGGCCGCTGAGTTGAAACATCGTTTGTGGAACGGACATTCTGGGGCTCCTTCGAGTGGGGCTTTTGCGACATTGTCCTCTGGCTGAGCGCTTCTGTGAATCGCTACCATCGTAAGCACCGTCGTTACTGGCGTGCAGCGTTGTCAAGTATTCAGTTTTGTTCAATGGCCAGTGAAAAAACCAGAAGAATCCTACATTTACCCCGGTGTTTTTCCTGCGTCGTCGTGACGCCATTTGACTGGTAGAATCGCCCGTCGATTTTTCTGGAGTTTACCGTCGTGATCACTTCCCGCCTTCGTACCCTGCGTGACCATATCCGTTGGGCCGTCAGCCGTTTCCATGGGGAGGATCTATTTTTCGGCCATGGGACCGACAACGCCTGGGATGAAGCCCGTCAACTGGTGTTGGGGGCGCTGCACTTGCCGTGGGAAATCTCCGACAGCTATCTGGACTGCAATCTGGAAGAGGACGAAGTGGCCCACCTGCAACACCTGCTCAAGCGCCGCATCAAAGAACGCGTGCCGACTGCTTACCTGCTGGGTGAAGCCTGGTTCTGCGGCCTGTCGTTCATTGTAGATGAACGTGTGCTGATCCCGCGCTCGCCGATTGGCGAATTGATCGAAAACCGTTTCACGCCATGGCTGGGGTCCGAGCCTGCGCGGATTCTCGACCTGTGCACCGGCTCCGGCTGTATCGGTATCGCCTGCGCCTACGAGTTCAAGAACGCCGAAGTGGTGCTGGCCGACCTGTCATTCGAAGCGTTGGAGGTGGCCAACCAGAACATCGAGCGCCACGGCGTCGACGACCGGGTCTACACCGTGCAGGGCGATGGTTTCGATGGTTTGCCGGGGCAGCGTTTCGACCTGATCGTGTCGAACCCGCCGTACGTAGATGCCGAGGATTTCGCCGACATGCCGGACGAATACCAGCACGAACCGGAGCTGGGCCTGGCCTGCGGCGATGACGGCTTGAACCTGGTGCGGCGCATGCTTGCCGAGGCAGCGGATCACCTGACCGAGAAGGGCCTGTTGATTGTCGAGGTGGGTAACAGCCAGGTGCACGTCGAGGCCCTGTACCCGCAAGTCGATTTCGCCTGGCTGGACTTCGAGCGCGGCGGGCACGGCGTGTTCATGTTGACGGCCGAGCAGTGCCGCGAGCATCAGGCCCTGTTCGCCTCCCGCGTCTGACCTGCACTAAGTTCTGTGGCGAGGGGATTTATCCCCGCTGGGCTGCGAAGCGGCCCCAAAAAGAGGACTGCTGCGCAGTCCAACGGGGATGAATCCCCTCGCCACAAAAAGCTGCTACCGGTGCGTGGCAATCCAGATCAACAACCCTGCCTGAAACACCGCAAACGCCACCAGACAGGTAATGGTGAACCGCAAGCCGGCGTCTTCGCGCTTGTATTTGCTGACCTTCTCTTCGTGTTTCTTGAGCTTGACCTCCTGCTCGGCCAGGTTCTGCTCGGCTTGCTGGAGCATCTGCGCCGCCTCGAGAATCTCCACGACCTGCAGTTTCTCGGTGTTCCAGTCGCCCAACAGGTCACCGACCCTGACCTCCTTGACGCTGCCTTTCAAATGCTGGGCATCGGCATAGGCCACGTCGAAGCCGTGCATGCGCAAAAAGTGATCGCGGCGCAGGCGCGTGTCTTCGTTCAGCGCATCCTTGTTGCTGAGTTCGATGCCGTCGACGGTGTAGCCAGGCCAGCGTTTCTTCGCCCAGTTGATGCCCTGGGCGGCCATGTAGCGGCCGATGCCGCGGTTCGGCGGTTCGATTTGCAGGCCGCTTTCAGGTGCGAAATGCACGCGCTTTTCAGCGTGATCGACCCACACGTCCAAATGATTCTGTTCCTTGCGCACCCGCTGGCCGGGCAGGGCGATGCGCAGGCGCATCAGGCTGCGGACCTTGTCGTTGCGCTCGGCGTAGCCGAACTCGACAAAACGCAGGGGCCGACCCCCGGTACTGCGATCGGTCTGCAGCGGCGCCAGACGGAGCATCTTGTTGTGCTCGACGTCGACGTCCGCCCAGGGCAGCTCGACCGCTGGCGGTGCGTCTACTTCAACGGTGGTGTCGGGTGAAGTCGGGGTATCGGTCATTACGGCGAGATCCTGTCCAAGCTCTACTTGCCGCCAGCCAGTGCGCTGGCGACAAAGGCTTATCGGCCGTTTTTGTCAGGACTGGAGGGTAATCGGTGCTTAACGGGTACGAAGTCCGTCAATAAACGCGAGGATTCGCGTGCCCAGCTCCGCCGCCAGTGGCAGTTGCGGGTCTTTATAGGAAGCCAGCTGCCGTTTGACGTCGTTGGGCACGATGCGCAGGACGTGGTTCATGCCTTCGATCAGCGCCAGTTCGGCGTCCGGCTTGGCCGCCTTGAGCAACCGGGCGTCATTGACCCCGACCTGGATGTCGTTGCTGCCCTGGATGATCAGCGCCGGCATTTTCAACCGTGCAAATGCCGCGGCAGGGTCCTGGCGAAACAGCGAAATCAGGTATGGCTGCACACTCGGACGGAAAATCACCTGCAGGGGCGGCGGCACATTGTCGTCGGTCTTGCCGGCCTTGAGGCTGTCGAGCAGTTCATTGCTGCGTTGCATCAGTGGGGGAGGCAGGCGATTGGACAGTTGCTGGCGCAGGACCTGATCGATCGGCCGGGCGCTGCCGGACATGGAAATCACTGCCGCCGCATCGATGCTCGGCGCCGCGAGGCTGGCGATCAAGGCACCTTCGCTGTGGCCCAGCAGGATCAGTTGGCTGAAGCGCGGATCGGCCTTGAGTTTTCGGCCCCAGGCCTCGGTATCGGCCACATAGGCTTCGACCGACAGATTGCGCTCATCCGGCGTGGCCGCCAGGCTCGCCGCCACGCCACGCTTGTCATAGCGCACGCTGGCGATGTTGTGCTTGGCCAGCACCCAGGCCAGGCGTTTGAGGCTGTCATTGCGCCCGCCCTCGGGGTTGTTTCCGTCACGGTCGGTGGGGCCGGAGCCGGAAATGATCAGGACAACCGGTACCGGCGTGGCGGACTTGGGCAGCAGCAACGAGCCGAAAAGCTCGCCGGTACCCGTGTCGAGGGTGATCGGTCTCTGCAGGACGGTGGCCTGGGCGAAGCCGGAAATCAGGGTAAGGCTCAAGGCTAGAACTCGCAGCATCGTCACGCCATCATCAACAAGATGCCGGTTGGACTCACGGGCACCCATAAGGTTCGAGGATGAACTACTTGGATAGCCTGCGTATACTGGCGCGCATTACGTATTCAGGTTCATTTCACGGAGCGTCCTGCATGTCCGGCAATACCTACGGCAAGCTGTTCACTGTCACCACCGCTGGCGAAAGCCATGGCCCGGCGTTGGTCGCCATTGTCGATGGCTGCCCGCCGGGCCTGGAGATTTCCCTGGAGGATCTGCAGCGCGACCTGGATCGCCGCAAGCCCGGCACCAGCCGCCACACCACCCAGCGCCAGGAAGCCGATGAAGTCGAAATCCTCTCGGGGGTGTTCGAAGGTCGGACCACTGGCTGTGCCATCGGCCTGCTGATCCGCAACACCGACCAGAAGTCCAAGGACTACTCGGCGATCAAGGACTTGTTCCGTCCGGCCCACGCCGACTACACCTACCACCACAAATACGGCGAGCGCGATTACCGCGGCGGCGGCCGCAGCTCGGCCCGGGAAACCGCCATGCGCGTGGCCGCCGGCGCGATTGCCAAGAAGTACCTGGCCACCCAGGGCATCGTCATTCGCGGCTACATGAGCCAGCTCGGCCCGATCGAGATTCCGTTCAAGACCTGGGATTCGGTGGAGCAGAACGCATTCTTCAGCGCCGATCCGGACAAGGTGCCGGAGCTGGAGGCCTATATGGACCAGTTGCGCCGCGACCAGGATTCGGTTGGCGCGAAGATCACCGTGGTCGCCGAAGGCGTGATGCCGGGCTTGGGCGAGCCGATCTTCGATCGCCTCGACGCCGAGCTGGCCCATGCCCTGATGAGCATCAACGCGGTCAAGGGCGTGGAGATCGGCGCCGGTTTCGCCAGCGTCGCCCAGCGTGGCACCGAGCACCGCGATGAAATGACCCCACAGGGTTTCCTCAGCAATAACGCCGGCGGCATTCTCGGCGGCATCTCGTCCGGCCAGCCGATCGTGGCCCACCTGGCGTTGAAGCCGACGTCGAGTATCACCACCCCCGGTCGCTCCATCGATATCCATGGCAACCCGGTGGACGTCATCACCAAAGGCCGCCACGACCCCTGCGTCGGCATCCGTGCCACGCCGATCGCCGAAGCGATGATGGCCATCGTGCTCATGGACCACCTGCTGCGTCACCGTGGCCAGAACGCCGATGTGCGTGTGAGCACGCCGGTGTTGGGCCAGATCTAAGCCAGCGGTGACGGCGCTCCCGTACTGGCGGCTGTCCAGCTTCTATCTGTTCTATTTCGCCTTGCTCGGTTCGACAGCGCCTTTTCTGGCGCTGTACTTCGATCACCTGGGATTCTGCGCGGCGCGCATCGGCGAGCTGGTGGCCATCCCGATGCTGATGCGTTGCGTGGCGCCGAACCTCTGGGGCTGGCTCGGCGACTATACCGGGCGGCGCCTGGCCATCGTGCGCTTCGGCGCGGTGTGCACATTGCTGACGTTTTCGCTGATTTTCGTCAGCCAGAGCTATGCCTGGCTGGCGATGGTCATGGCCCTGCACGCGTTCTTCTGGCATGCGGTGCTGCCGCAATTCGAGGTCATTACCCTGGCGCATCTGCAAGGCCAGGCCTCGCGCTACAGTCAGATTCGCCTGTGGGGTTCCATCGGTTTCATCATCACGGTGGTGGCGCTGGGGCGCTTGTTCGAATGGCTCAGCCTGGACATCTACCCGGCGACACTGGTGCTGATCATGGCCGGGATCGTGCTCAGCAGCCTGTGGGTACCTAACGCCCAACCGGTCCAGGGCGAGCGCTTGAGCGGTGAAGGTTTCCTCGCGCAACTGCGCAGCCCTGGCGTGTTGGCGTTTTATGCGTGCGTGGCGCTGATGCAGATGAGCCACGGGCCCTATTACACCTTTCTCACGCTGCACCTGGAGCGACTGGGCTACAGCCGGGGCGTGATCGGCCTGCTCTGGGCGGTCGGGGTGGTGGCCGAGGTCCTGATGTTCATGGCCATGAGCCGGATCCTCGCGCGTTTCTCGGTGAGGCGCGTGCTGCTGGCGAGTTTCCTGCTGGCGGCGTTGCGATGGCTGCTGCTCGGTTCGCTGGCCGAATTCCTTTGGGTGTTGTTGTTTGCCCAGGTGCTGCACGCGGCGACGTTCGGCAGTTTCCACGCCGCGGCCATCCAGTTCGTGCAGCGCAGCTTCGGCCCGCGCCAGCAAGGGCAGGGCCAGGCGTTGTACGCCGCACTGGCCGGCACCGGTGGCGCATTGGGCGCGTTGTATAGCGGTTACAGCTGGAGCGCCCTGGGCGCACCCCTAACCTTTAGTATTGCCAGCCTCGCGGCGCTGGCGGCAGCCGTTATCATTGCCACCCGAATGCAAGAGGACACGCGCTCCCTCTTGAACCCTTAAGGAGTTGCCCTGATGAGCAGCCTGTTCGTTTATCACGTTTCCAGTCCCGAAGTACCGAACAAGGTGCTGACCCATTTCGAAGACATTGCCTCGACCCTCGCCGAGCAGGGCGTACGCTTGGACCGCTGGCAAGCGGCGACGCAAATCCGCCCCGGCGCCAGCCACGAAGACGTCATCGGCGCCTGCCAGGCGCCCCTCGACACGTTGATGACCCAGCACGGCTTGCGCGCGGTCGATGTGATCAGCCTCGATCGCGATCATCCGCAAAAAGAGTCGATACGCGCCGGCTTCTTAGCCGAGCATCGCCAGAACGAAGATGAGGTCATCTTGTTCGCCGCGGGAAGCGCCTTGTTATCGGTGCACATCAACGATTACGTCTACGCCGTGCTGTGCGAGAAAAACGATTCGCTTGCGCTGCCGGCGGGGACGCGGCAGTGGCTGGACATCGGCGAGCAGCCCTATGTGGTTGCGATTCGTCTGTCCGGTAGCCAACCCTGGGTGGCCCATTTCACCGGTGACGACAGCGCTGGCCGGTTCCCGGGAATGGATGAGTGCTGAAGGCCGTTGGTATTGGAAACAATTAAGTAAGGCCGTGAAGCGAACTTGCACGGCCTGGGGGTTTACCGCGGCGCGACCCTTACAGTGAATGATAGGTCGGCAAGGCAAAGCGCTGTTGGCTCTGCAGCATGGAGATTTGCGGCAATTCACTGGCTTGTTCGGCCAGATCGCGGCGAATGGCGCTGATGACCCACGACAGCTGATCACCATTGTGCAGTTGCTGGTAGGAAATCGAGCGTTTGAATTCCTTGCCGTCGCTGCGCAGGGTGAGCAGGATGCCGCCGTCCGGACGATCTTGGGTGGTCACGTCGAACTGGGAGAACAAGGAGGAAAATTTTTCTTGGATCAGGCTCATGTCTATCGGCTCCGTTAGCGCTTGAATGGCAAGCATGGGGAGTCTGTTGCAGCGATTGTGCCAGTCTTTGGTTGTTCAAAATAATCATATAAAACAATGACATATGAAGATCATGGATTTTCATTGTCGTGCAATCTGCATGAATGGCTATCGTGCATCCTGCATTTTGCGGGTCGTCGGCGTTTCGATGGAACCAATGCGCGTGCACGCGCTCACGATTTCGAACGCCGTTGTCGTGGATACAAAACATTTCAAAAACCGCGTGTACAGCGGCAGAACCGTTGACGTATTTTCGGGGTCGATCAACGTCGCCCGACAATAAAAAGATTCAACGGGAACCGTCATGAGCCGCACGCAGCGCGACACCATTACCTGGGGCATGATGCTCCGCAAGCTGCCTACCATCGCCAAGGCCATTCCTCGCGTGGTCAAGGGCATGAAGCTCGCCAACGTCAAGGATCCGACCCAAGCGTGTGGCCTGGGCTGGAGTTTCGAGCAGGCGACCCTGCGTAACCCCGAAGGCCCGGCCTTGCTGTACGGCGAGGTGCAACTGAGTTACGCCCAGGTCAATCGGTGGGCCAATCGCATCGCCCATCACCTGATTGCCCAAGGCATCGGCAAAGGCGACGTGGTGGCGGTCTTCATCGAGAACCGCCCGGAATTGCTGGTGAGCATCCTGGCGGTGGCCAAGGTCGGCGCCATCAGTGCGCTGCTCAATACCTCGCAAACCCGCGATACCCTTGCCCATAGCCTCAACCTGGTGACGCCCGCGGCCATTCTTGTCGGCGCGGAACTGGTCCCGGCCTACCAGGCGGTGCGCGAACGGGTGTCGATCGAGATGGCGCGTACCTGGTTCATTGCCGATCAGGACACCTACAGGCACCCGGGCATTGCGCCCGACGGGTTCATCAACCTGATGACGGCCAGCGTCGACGCTTGCAGCGACAACCCCGCCAGCAGCCAGCAGGTCTTTTTCGACGATCCTTGTTTCTACATCTATACCTCGGGCACAACCGGGCTGCCCAAGGCAGGTGTTTTCAAGCACGGGCGCTGGATGCGCAGTTGCGCAAGCTTCGGCATGATCGCACTGGACATGCGCCCCGAGGACATCGTCTATTGCACCTTGCCGCTGTATCACGCCACCGGGTTGTGCGTGTGCTGGGGTTCGGCCATCAGTGGGGCATCGGGTTTCGCCATCCGCCGCAAGTTCAGCGCCAGCCAGTTCTGGAGCGATGTGCGCAAGTACCGGGCGACTACCCTGGGTTACGTGGGCGAGTTATGCCGCTATCTGGTCGACCAGCCTCCCGGCGCCGACGACAGCAACCACGGCGTGACCAAGATGATTGGCAATGGCCTGCGACCTGGTGCCTGGGGGGAATTCAAGTCGCGTTTCGCAGTCGAGCATATCTGCGAGCTGTATGCTGCCAGCGACGGCAATATCGGCTTCACCAACATCCTCAATTTCGACAATACCGTGGGTTTTTCCCTGATGTCCTGGGCGTTGGCGGCGTATGACCACGACAGCGCTGCGCCGATCCGTGGTGCCAATGGTTTCATGCGCAAGCTCGGCAAGGGTGAGCAGGGCTTGCTTCTGGCCAGGATCGACGACAAGGCGCCACTGGACGGCTACACCGACCCGCACAACACCGAAAAAGTCGTGCTGCACGACGTGTTCGTCAAGGGCGACCGCTATTTCAATACGGGCGACCTGTTGCGCAACATCGGTTTCGGTCATGCACAGTTTGTCGATCGCCTGGGCGACACCTACCGCTGGAAGGGGGAAAACGTGTCGACCACCGAGGTCGAGAACATCCTGCTGCGCCACCCCAGCATCTGCGAAGCCGTGGCCTATGGCGTGCAAGTGCACAACACCAACGGCCGAGCCGGGATGGCGGCGATCACCCCCGCGGAATCCCTGGCGACCCTGGACTTCAGCGAGTTGCTGGCATTCGCCCGCCAGCAAATGCCGGCCTATGCGGTGCCGCTGTTCCTGCGGGTGAAAGTGAAAATGGAGACCACCGGGACCTTCAAATACCTCAAGACCCGGCTCAAGGACGAAGCGTTCGACCCCGGCAGGACCGGCGATGACCCGATCTACGCCTGGTTACCGGGAACCGAGACCTACGTCCAGGTCACCGAACAGGTGCTGGCGGACATCCAGGGTGGCAAGCATCGTTATTGAAAGTGCCGCTATTGAATGCAATATCCATTGCTGCGAAACCATAGGTATCAGAAAAAAGAAGTGACAGTGGCGGGCACCCTCGGGAAACTGTCGGCTTTGCGAAAAACTGAAAGTGGAGTGTTCAATGTCAGACAACAGCCGCCAGATGACCCCGGAAGAAGCAGCCGAATTTGCCGAACAGGTCTTCAACAAGGCGCGCGAGGGCGATGCGGCCATGATGGCTGCGCTGCTCAGCAAGGGCCTGCCGCCGAATCTGCGCAATCACAAGGGTGACACGTTGCTGATGCTGGCCGCTTACCACGGCCACGTCGACACGGTCAAAGTCTTGCTTGAACACAAGGCTGACCCGGAAATCCGCAACGACAATGGCCAAAGCCCGATTGCCGGTGCGGCGTTCAAGGGTGACCTGGCCGTGATCAAGGCCTTGGTCGAAGGGGGCGCGCAGGTCGAGGGTTCGTCTTTCGACGGCCGTACCGCGCTGATGATGGCCGCGATGTTCAACCGCGTCGAAGTCGTCGACTACCTGATCAGCAAAGGTGCCGACCCGAAAGCCAAGGACGCCAACGGCATTACCGCGCTGGATGCCGCCAAGACCATGGGAGCGGTCGATACCGCCGCACAGCTGGAGAAGTTGCTAGGCTGATGTCGTTTCGGGGCCAGGTTCGATCAGCCGCCGTGCTCATGGACCTGGCCTGACAGGCTCAGTAAACCCAGACCTCGACCCGCCGATTCCTGATCCGCCCCTCATCCTCGCTGTTGGCCGCCACCGGCATCTCGGCGCCGAAACCGCGAACGTCACGCAGCACCACGCCACTTTTCACCAGTTCGCGGCGCACCGCCATGGCCCGCAGTTTCGAGAGCAGGTCGGCGCGTGCCGGATCGAGCTTGGCATCGCCGAACCCGACCAGCGTGACCTGCCGATCGGTCTTGCCGTGCTGCTTCATATAGTCGAGGACCCGTGACAGGTCCTGGCGCGCCTTGTTGTCCAGGTTGGCGCTGCCTTCTTCGAAGCGAAAGTTCACCGTCAGGCGCATGGCGTGGCGGCTCAGTGCCTGGTAGCCCTCGGGCATCAACGCATTGGGTGTGACGCTCATGGCCTGGATCGTCTGGGCGATGAAACCGTTGGCCGCGACGATCGCCTGGCCCTGCCGACTTTGCGCGAAGGCCACCAGCGCTTCGGCCCAGGGGTTGTTGCGCTTGGGCGGCAGGTAAAAGAACAGGCGTCGGGACAGCGGGTAGTCTTCCGTGGCAATCAGGCTGTTGAGTGGCAGCATGGCGATGGACTGGCCGTCGGCAATTGCCACGGCCTTGGCCGAGCGCACGTAGGGCAGGCCGATAAAACCGATGCCTTGCCGATCCTGGCTGACGGCGTCGGACAATTGTTCGCTGGACTCGAAACGTTTTGCGCTGCCGCTCAGGGTTTTGCCATGACCACTGAGCACCAGTTCCCTGAACGTGTCAAAGGTGCCGGACTGATTGTCGCGCGCATAGAGATGGATGGCCCCACCGTGGCCACCGAGCTCCTCCCAGGTTTTCACCTCACCGCTGAAAATGCGGGCCAGTTGTTCGGTGTCGAGGGTGTTCATCGGGTTTTGCGGATGCAGGATGATTGCCACGCCGTCAATGGCGATGACCTGTTCGGCGGCGGCGCTTTTCAGGTCGCCCAGGGGGAGGAGGCTGGCCAACTCGCTGTCCTTGATCGGCCTGGAAGAGGCGGCGAGATCGGCACTGGCGGTTTTCAGCGCGCTGAAGCCGGTACTGGAGCCGTGGGCCGCCAGTTCCACTTCGACCCGGCGGCCTTGCACGGTTTCACCGACGATACGTGTCTCGTTGGGCTTGTCCGTCGCTTCGCTGTGCACCTCGAGCAGACCCTGTTCGCGCATCAGGCCCTCGACCAGCGCCGGCCCCAGTGCCGCGCCAATGGTGTTGGAGCCCTGGATACGCAGCACCGGACCTTGCCCGGGGATCGGCAAGGCACTGGCCGCCTCCGACAGCGGCAGCCAGGTGCAGAGCATCAACAGGAGCAACCCGCGCAGCGACATGCCGGCACCTTTGAAGACCAGGGGAAGTGCCGGGAGAATAAGTCAGAAAGATTTCCGAAAAATGACAACCCACTGTAGGAGCGAGCATGCTCGCGATGAACCCGAGAGCGCCGTGGGGTGCCAGGCTTCCCGCGTAATCGTTGACGACCATCGCGAGCATGCTCGCTCCTACAGGTGACGGTGCCGTCCGGTTCGCTGGCAAGCCGAGATTTTTAACTCAACTCCAACCAGATCGGCGCATGATCCGAAGGTTTTTCCATGCCGCGCAGTTCGTAGTCCACGCCCGCGTCCTTGATCCGTGGCAGCAGCCCGTGGGACGCCAGGATCAGGTCGATGCGCAGCCCGCGCTTGGGCTCGTCTTCGAAGCCGCGGCTGCGGTAGTCGAACCAGCTGAAGCGATCGGCGACATCCGGATTGAGGTGACGGAAACTGTCCACCAGGCCCCAGTTTTTCAACCGGCCCATCCACTCGCGCTCTTCCGGCAGGAAGCTGCATTTACCGGTTTTCAGCCAGCGTTTCATGTTGTCCGGGCCGATGCCGATGTCGCAGTCTTCCGGGGAGATGTTCACGTCGCCCATCACCACCAGCGGCTGGTGATTGGCGAACTGGCTTTCCACCAGCGCCTGCAGGTCGCTATAGAAGCGCTGTTTGGCCGGGAACTTGGTCGGGTGGTCGCGGCTTTCGCCCTGTGGGAAGTACCCGTTCATGATGGTCACCGGCACGCCGTCGGCATCGGCAAAGGTGCCCCAGATAAAGCGTCGCTGGGCATCCTCTTCATCGGTGGCAAAACCTTTGTGCACGGCCAGCGGTTCCTGGCGCGAAAGCAGGGCGACGCCGTAATGGCCCTTTTGTCCATGGAAATGAACGTGGTAGCCCAGGGCCTTGATTTCATCGAGTGGAAACTGATCGTCGTGGACCTTGGTTTCCTGCAGGCCGATCACATCGGGTTGATGTTTTTCGATCAGCGCCGCCAACTGATGGGGGCGAGCGCGAAGCCCGTTGATGTTGAAGGAGACGATCTTCATGCTCGGCAGTCCTGGCAAAAGGGCGATGCTAGCCGACATGGGCAACGGGGGCCAGTGCGCGGTGGGACGAACAGCCTTTCATTGCCTACACTGATTGCCGATCAGCAAGGAACTGTGTCAGCCCCAATGAGCTCGTAACAACAGGAGCGCAGCCGTGCGAGCTGCGCCAGGGAGAACGACCGTCATGCCTGAAGCCTCCACCGCCATTGCCGATATTCACATGCTCGACAGCGGCTATTCCCGCGAAGCGCGTTCCCTGTTGTACCAGGCGTATCGACACGAGCCGACGTTCAGCTATCTGTTCGAAGCCGAGCGTCCCGGCTACGAACAACGGGTGCGCGCCACCGTACGCGAGTTGGTCAAACAACATTTTTTCCAGGAACTGCCGGCCATTGGCCTGCTGGTCAACGACCGGTTGATCGGGATAGCCCTGATCGCGCCGCCGCAACGACGCCTGGGGGTGACTGAAAGTTGGGCCTGGCGCCTGCGCATGGTGCTCAGTACCGGTTTTCGCTGCACCCGCCGCTACCTTGAATACCACGATGCCGTGGCAGCCTGCGTGCCGAACGATTCGGTACATGTGCTGCCGTTGCTGGGGGTTCATCCGCACTTCCAGGGCAAGCACTTTGGCGAGCAACTGCTGCAAGCGGTGCACAATTGGTGCGCGGTGGATGAAAACTCCCAGGGTGTGATTCTCGACACCGGCAACCCTCGTTATCTCGACTTCTATAAACGCCAGGGGTATGAAGAAATCGGCGAGGTGGCCGTGGGTCCGGTTCGCGAACACGTGTTTTTCCACGCCAATCCGCAGGTATTACAAACCGCAACAGCCTGAGGTCGAACTTTCCGTGCACGCCAGGCTCTATCACGCTCCACGCTCGTGATAGCATCCGCGCCTATGAAGTTTCCAGGAAGAATTACCAGTGGCGTGCTGATGCTGATTACCAGCTGCACGGCGCTGGCGCAAAGTGAATTGGATGTGCGGATCAAACCGTCCAACGATGCACTGAAGGCCAATATAGAAGGCTATATCGGCAGTCTCGGCGATCGTGACGAGGAAGCCTTGCTGCGCTTCAGTCGTGGCGCCGAGGAACAGGCGCGCAAGGCTGCCCAGGCCCTGGGCTACTACCAGCCGCAAATCGACAGCGAGGTGAAGGCTGGCAAGACGCCGCGCCTGGTGCTGACCGTCGAGCCCGGCGAGCCGGTGCATTTACGCAACGTCACGATCCGCGTCGACGGCCCGGCTGCCAGCCTCAAGTCCTTTCGAGTGCCCAAAAGCCATGCCCTGCAAACCGGTGCGGTCCTCAACCACGGTCAATACGAGGACGCCAAGCGCCTGATCCAGAACCAGGCCTCGCGCTTTGGCTTTTTCAGTGGCCGCTTTACCCGTCAGAAGCTGTCGGTCGACCCGCGCGCCGGCGTGGCCGATATCGAGCTGGTCTATGACAGCGGCCCGCGCTACTCGCTGGGCAAGGTCAGTTTCGAAGGCGACACGCCGTTCGACGAAGATCTGTTGCAGCGGATGGTGCCGTTCAAGGCCGGTACACCCTATGACTCCGAACTGATCGCCGAGCTCAACCAGGCACTGCAATCGAGCGGCTATTTCGAGGGCGTGCGCGTCGACGCGGCACCGACCGCTTCCAAGGACGATGTGATCCCGGTCGACGTCAAGCTCGAGACCCGCAAGCCCCGCACCATGGGCCTGGGCCTTGGCTACTCCACCGATGTCGGCCCGCGGGTCAAGGCCAACTGGACCCGGCACTGGGTCAATCCCCAAGGGCACAGTTATGGCTGGGAAACCGAAATCTCGGCGCCGCGGCAAAACGTCGGGTTGTTCTACGACATACCGCTGGACCCGCCACTGACCGACAAACTGCGCTTCGCCGGTGGTTACCAGAACGAAGAAATCGCTGACAAGGACAGCCTCAGCAAGTTGCTGACCCTGGGGCCTGAGTGGCACAGCAAGTTGCCCAGCGGCTGGCAACGCGTGGTATCGCTCAAGTGGCAGCGCGAGGAATACCGGCTTGGCGACGATTCCGGCCTGAGCACGCTGCTGATGCCCGGTGTGAGCTATTCGTACCTGAAAAGCGACAACCGCATCGACCCGCACAACGGTTATCGCCTGCAGTTCGAAAGCAAGGTCGCCAAGGAAGGCCTGGGTTCGGACAACAACTTGCTGTACGGCACGGCATTGGTCAAAGGCCTGACCACGGTGTTCGACAAGCACCGCTTGCTCGGCCGGGTGCAGGTCGGCGGCAGTGCCACCAACGGCTACAAATCGATACCCCCGTCTTTGCGCTTCTTCGCCGGTGGCGACCAGAGTGTGCGGGGGTACGATTATCAGAGCCTGTCCCCGGAGAACAACCAGGGTGACCGCATCGGTGGTCGCTACATGGTCTCTGCCAGCGCCGAATACCAGTATTCGGTTGCGGAAAAATGGCGCGTGGCGACCTTCGTCGACCAGGGCAATTCCTTTAACACACTGGAACTGCCCAACCTCAAGACCGGGGTCGGCATTGGCGTGCGCTGGGTCTCTCCGGTGGGGCCGATCCGCCTCGACCTGGCCCATGCGCTGGACGACGATGGCGGCATCCGATTGCACTTTTCCATGGGGCCCGAGCTGTGAAGCCTGATGTTGTGAAGCGTGGCTTGAAAATAACACTGCTGGCCGTGCTGGCGGTGTCGTTGCTGGTGCTCCTGACACTGAGCACGGTGCTGGGCACGGCAACGGGCAGTCGCTGGGCGCTCGGGTTCGTGCCCGGCTTGAGCCTGGACAATTTCCAGGGGCGCCTGGGTGGACAGTGGAGCGCCGATCATGTGCGGTGGCAGCAAGACGCCAGCCGGGTCGATCTCGATAAAGTCATCTTCGCCTGGTCGCCGCTGTGCCTGACACGCATGACCTTGTGCATCGAGCAACTGAAGGCTGAGCAGATCAGCCTGCAATTGCCGCCCGGCGAGCAGGAGCAGAGCAGTGGGCCGATCAGTCTGCCTGACTTGAAACTGCCGGTGGCGCTTGAGCTGGGGGATATCCAGGTCGGCAGATTGCTGTTCAACGGCAGCGAACAACTCAAGGGCTTGCAACTGGCGGCGCACTGGACCGTCGCTGGCTTGCAGATCGACTCGGTGCACTTGCAGCGCGATGAGCTGAGCCTGAACCTGACCGGCTTGCTGCAACCTTCCGGCAACTGGCCGCTCAAGGCTGAAGGCCAACTGACCCTGCCAGCCCCCGGTACCGATCCCTGGGCGCTGGCCCTCAAAGTCGATGGCGACTTGCTCAAAACCCTGAACCTGAAAGCCGACAGCAGCGGCTATCTCAATGGACAACTGACCGGCCAGATGCAACCCCTGGTGGAAAACCTGCCGGCCACGCTGCGCATCACCGCGGACGGCTTCAAGCCCAGCGCCGATTTGCCCGACACCCTGCAACTCAATCAGTTGGAACTGACCGGCGCCGGTGATCTGAAAAACGGTTATCAGTTGAATGGCAAGGCCACCTTGCCGGCCGAACAAGGCCCGGTCGCGCTGGCGCTGCAAGGCAAGGTCGACGCCAACGGTGCGCAGATCGCCGCGCTGGACCTGACCGCCAACGACAAGCAAAGCCTCAGGCTCAGCGGGCAACTGGACTGGAGCCAGGGCTTGCGCGCCGATGCCAAAGTCGCCTGGCTGGATTTCCCGTGGCACCGTCTCTACCCGCTGATCGACGAACCCCAGGTGGCCCTGCGCAGCTTCAACGGTGACGTCTCCTACACCGACGGCAACTACCTGGGTCACTTCGATGCGGCGCTGGATGGCCCGGCCGGGGCGTTCAGCCTGACCAGCCCGTTCGCTGGCGACCTGACGAAAATCCACCTGCAACAGATCCAGCTCGTCGCCGGACAGGGCAAGGCAGAAGGGCACCTGAACCTGCAATTCGCCGACGGCATCGCCTGGGATACCGCACTGGATCTTTCCGCGATCGACCCGGCGTACTGGGTCGCGGAACTGCCGGGCACCCTGGCCGGACCATTGCGCAGCAAAGGCGAGATGAGGAACGAGACGCTCAGCCTGAGCGCCGACCTGGATCTGAAGGGCAAGCTGCGTGGCCAGCCAGCCGTCCTGCAAGCCAAGGCCGATGGCGCTGGCGAGCAATGGAACCTGAGCGCCCTGCAGATTCGCCTCGGCGACAACAGCATCAACGGCAAGGGCAGCCTGCAAGACAAACTCACCGGGCAGATCGACATCAAGCTGGCGCGACTGGCCCAGCTCTGGCCGCAATTGCGCGGCCAGATCAATGGCCGGGTCGATGTCGCCGGCACGCTCAAGGCGCCGCAAGGCAAGCTCGGGCTGCAAGGCACGCAATTGGCTTTCCAGGACAATCGCCTGCAAAGCCTGAACCTGGACGCGACACTCGACAGCGCGCAACGGGCAAAAATCGACCTCAAGGGCAGCGGCCTCCAGGCGGGCGATACCTCGCTGGGCACGTTGACCGCCAGGGGTCAGGGCGACATCAGGAACCAGAAACTCAGTCTCGACCTGCAAGGGCCCAGGCTCAAGCTCGCCCTTGGCCTCGACGGTGCACTGGACAAAGGCAACTGGCGCGGACGCCTGGCCAGCGGCGATATCCAGGCCGGAGGCCAGGACTGGAGGTTGCAAGGGCCGGCCAGCCTGGAACGGCTGGCGGACGGCAAGATCAATTTTGGCGCCCATTGCTGGGCGTCCGGCCCGGCCAGTCTGTGCGGTGAAGACCAGCGCCTGATGCCGGAACCGAAGCTGCGTTATCACCTCAAGCAATTTCCCATCGACAGCCTCGCCCAATGGCTGCCGAAGGATTTCGCCTGGCAAGGCCGGCTCAACGCCGACGTGCAACTGGATCTGCCCGCCAGCGGCCCGAACGGGGTGATCAGCATCGATGCCAGCGGTGGCACGTTGCGCGTTCGCGAGAAAGAACAGTGGCTGGACTTTCCGTACCAGACCCTGAAACTCACCAGCAAGCTCACGCCCAAGCGCATCGATACCGACTTGAATTTCGTCGGCGGCAAGCTCGGCGAGTTGAACGTGCAGGCACAGATCAACCCGTTGCCGAAGAACAAACCGCTGACCGGCTCATTCCGCTTGAGTGGTCTGGACCTGTCGGTGGCGCGGCCGTTTGTGCCCATGGTGGAGAAACTCGCCGGTCGCTTGAATGGCAGTGGCACGATCTCCGGTGGCCTGCTGGCGCCGCAGGTCAACGGTAACCTGATGCTCAGCGACGGCGAGGTGTCCGGCGCCGAGTTGCCGATGGAGATCCAGGCGTTGCACATGCGGGCGCTGATCGCCGGCGAAACCGTGCAGCTCGACGGCGGCTGGAAAAGCGGCAAGGCCGGGCAGGGCAGCCTCAACGGCAACATCTCGTGGGGCCAGGCGCTGGTGCTGGACCTGGCGCTCAAGGGCGCGCAGTTGCCGGTCAGCATCGAACCCTACGCCAAGGTCGAAGTGGCCCCTGACCTGAACATCTCGATGAAGGGTGATGAACTGGCCATCGCCGGCAAAGTGCGGGTGCCCAAGGGAAACATCACCATTCGCGAGTTGCCGCCATCGACGGTCAAGGTGTCCGATGACACGGTGATCATCGGGCAGCAGACCGAAGAGGGTAAAACACCCCTGGCGATGAAAATGGACATCGATGTGGTGGTCGGCGAAGAGAAGCTGAGTTTCGCCGGGTTTGGCCTGACTGCCAATGTGCAGGGGCATGTGCACATCGGTGACAACATGGACACCCGTGGCGAACTATGGCTCAACGACGGGCGGTATCGTGCCTATGGCCAGCGGCTTACGGTGCGCCGGGCGCGGATGCTGTTCGCCGGCCCCATCGACCAGCCGTACCTGGACATCGAGGCGATCCGCCAGACCGACGATGTGATCGCCGGCATCCGCCTGAGCGGCAGCGCCGAGCAACCGACCACGCAGATTTTCTCGGAGCCGGCCCTGAGCCAGGAACAAGCCTTGTCCTATCTGGTGTTGGGCCGTCCATTGAGTAGCAATGGTGAAGACAACAACATGCTCGCCCAGGCCGCGCTCGGCCTGGGCCTGATGGGCAGCGCCGGGGTGACCGGCGGCCTGGCGAAGAATCTGGGCATCGAGGATTTCCAGCTCGACACCGAGGGCAGTGGCAACGCCACCAGTGTGGTCGCCAGCGGCAACCTTTCCGAGAAGCTCAGCCTGCGTTATGGCGTGGGCGTGTTCGAACCGGCCAATACCATTGCCCTGCGCTACAAGCTGAGCAAGAAGGTCTACCTTGAAGCCGCCGGTGGCGTGGCCAGTTCGCTGGACATCTTCTACAAGCGCGATTTCTGAACCCGGCGGCGAATCTCTGCAGGCGCGAGCATGCTCGCTCCTACAGAAGACCGAGATTTGCCGAAACCTTGATCCGTCGCCACGTACCTGTAGGAGCGAGCATGCTCGCGATGGTCGTCAACGATGACGCTGGGCACCTGACACCGCGCGGCGATCTCAAGCCATCGCGAGCATGCTCGCTCCTACAGAAGACCGAGATTTGCCGAAGCCTTGATCCGTCGCCACGGACCTGTAGGAGCGAGCATGCTCGCGATGGTCGTCAACGATGACGCTAGGCACCTGACACCGCGCGGCGATCTCAAGCCCATCGCGAGCATGCTCGCTCCTACAGAAGACCGAGATTTGCCG
>Ga0068843_1014737_pt1 | contig 38294 bp, 33 predicted proteins | sample Hof3ISUMetaT_5_FD_73617 | JGI IMG/M metagenome (GOLD analysis project Ga0068843, IMG submission 73617) | Enriched soil aggregate microbial communities from Iowa State university to study microbial drivers of carbon cycling -... | ecosystem: Environmental > Terrestrial > Soil > Agricultural land... | reverse complement strand
AAAAAAAGCCCCTGAAATTCAGGGGCTCCTGGTCAGTGCGGCTGGTAGACCGTGAGCATCTGCCCAGGCTTGAGCGCCTTGCCGGCGCCCGGGTTCCAGCGCTTGAGGTGCTGCATCTCGACGTTGAAACGCTTGGCGACCACGTACAGCGTGTCGCCGCGTTTAACCTTGTACTGGGTCTGTTTACCGTCGTCCTTTTCTCTGGTCTTGCTGCTGGTCTTGCTGTTGGCTGCGATGACCGTGTTGATGCGTCCGCCACTGCTGCGCGCCGGTGTGCGCTTGCTGGTGTCCTGCATGACCAGGGTCTGGCCGACCTTGAGGTTCTTGCCGGTGAGCTTGTTCCAGCGTTGCAGGTCCTTGACCTCGACCTTGTTGGCTTTGGCGATGGAACCGAGGTTGTCGCCACGCTTGACCCGATAGGCACGCTTGGCCTGTGCGATCTCGCTCGGATCGGCGCCTTCGAACACCGGTTTAAGCGAGCGCGGGCTGATCAGTTCGTCAGGGCGCATGGTCTGCAGGCTGGCGGTCAGCAGCTGCGCCTTCGAGGTCGGCACCAGCAGGTGCTGCGGGCCGTCGATGGTGGTGCGCTGCTTGAAGGCGGGGTTGAGCTGGAACAGCTCGTCTTCGTCGATGTTGGCCACCGCCGCGACCTTGGACAGGTCCATGCGCTGGTTGATTTCGACAACCTGGAAATACGGTTCGTTGGCGATCGGGTTGAGGTTCACGCCATAGGCTTCAGGCGTCAGGACCACTTGCGAGAGCGCCAGCAGTTTCGGCACGTAGGCTTGGGTTTCCGCTGGCAGCGGCAGGTTCCAGTAGTCGGTCGGCAGGCCGAGCTTTTCGTTGCGCTCGATGGCGCGGCTGACCGTACCTTCGCCGGCGTTGTACGCGGCCAGTGCCAGCAACCAGTCACCGTTGAACATGTCGTGCAGGCGGGTCAGGTAGTCCATCGCTGCCGTGGTCGAGGCAGTAATGTCGCGACGGCCATCGTAGAAACGGGTCTGACGCAGGTTGAAGTAGCGCCCGGTGGACGGGATGAACTGCCAGAGGCCCACCGCGTCGGCCCGGGAATAGGCCATCGGGTTGTAGGCGCTTTCGATGACCGGCAGCAGCGCCAGTTCCAGCGGCATGTTGCGTTCTTCGAGGCGCTCGACGATGTAATGAATGTAGAGGCTGCCGCGTTCGCCGGCGTTCTCGAGGAAGGAAGGGTTACTGGCGAACCACAGGCGCTGTTGCTCGATGCGCGGGTTCACGCCCAGACCTTCCTGCAGCTGGAAGCCACCGCGCATGCGCTCCCAGATGTCCTGAGGCACCTGCGGGCTGGGCTTTTCCGACAACCAGATGGGCTTCTGCTTGGCTCGCGCAGCAATGTTCGGCGTATGTGTCGCTTCAGTCTGCGGAGCATGGCTGGAACAGCCCGCCAGTGTGGCGGACACAGCCACCGCAATGGCTTGCGCCAGGCGGGTCAATGCATCTGAATTGACGGACTTACGTATGGATGACGACATTGGCTGGAAGTAAGTTCCGGGCAAAAATGTCGGGCGATTCTAGAAAGCGCACCCCCTGCGGTCAACCATTCAGAATTTTTGTACCAGGCAGGGAGCCACTTAGAACGTATCTTTCCATGCCCGCAGAGCCGCAAAAACCTCACTCGGCGCCCGGTTTTGAGGGCCGTTCCGTTCGTCCACTTTTTGTGTAACCAATATTTCACCGGTGCGCAAAAACGGGTTTGTGAGCTTTTCCAGCGCAAGCGTCGAGGGCAGCGTCATCACGCCATTCGCACGTTGCTGGCTGACTTTTTCCAGACGGGCGGCGATGTCCCGGTTGCCCGGCTCCACGGCGGCGGCGAATTTCAGGTTGCTCAGGGTGTATTCGTGGGTGCAGTAGACCAGGGTGTCTTCCGGCAGCGCCGCCAGACGGCTCAACGACTGGTGCATCTGTTGCGGCGTGCCTTCGAACAAACGGCCGCAGCCGGCAGCGAACAGGGTATCGCCACAGAACAGCAGGCCATGATGGTAGTAGGCGATGTGTCCCAGGGTGTGGCCGGGAACGGCATGGACGTCGAAGTCCCAGCCGAGCACGCGCACCGTGTCGTTGTCCTTGAGGGCCACGTCCCGCCCCGGAATACTTTCGCTGGCCGGTCCGTAGACCGTGGCACCGGTGGCCTTTTTCAGCGTCTCGACGCCGCCGACATGGTCGTGGTGATGGTGAGTGATGAGGATGTCGCCGAGCACCCAGCCCGGATGCGCGTCGAGCCACGCCTGCACGGGGGCGGCATCCCCCGGATCGACCACCGCGCAACGCTGGGTGGCATGATCCTGTAACAACCAGATGTAGTTGTCGGTGAAGGCGGGCAGGGCACTGATCTGTATCATCGTCGAATTCGCCAAGCGGGTAACATTGGCGCATCTTAGAGGTTCCTGGCGTGTTGGAGAATGCAATGATCGATAAAGCGTTCGCTCAGGCCGATCCTGACTGGCTCGCGCTGATCGGTGCAGCCCGTGAATGGCTGTCCGGCCCCCTCGGGCAATTTCTGCTGGACGAAGAACGGCGCATGCTCGAAGACGAGCTGGGCCGGTTCTTCGGCGGCTATCTGGTGCATTACGGCCCGTCCGCCGAAACGCCGCCGTCGGCGCCGCAGGTGCAGCGCAACGTGCGGCTGGGCGCGCCCTTGCCGGGCGTGGAGATCGTCTGCGAAGAACAGGCCTGGCCGTTGAGCGAGCACGCCGCCGATGTGGTGGTGTTGCAGCACGGCCTGGATTTCTGTCTGTCGCCCCACGGTCTTCTGCGCGAAGCGGCCAGCAGCGTGCGCCCCGGCGGGCATCTGCTGATTGTCGGCATCAACCCCTGGAGCACCTGGGGGCTGCGCCACGTGTTCGCCCATGACGCCTTGCATCAGGCGCGCTGTATCTCGCCGTCGCGGGTGGCGGACTGGCTTAACCTGCTGGGCTTCGCGCTGGAGAAACGCCGCTTCGGGTGCTATCGTCCGCCGCTCGCGTCACCCAAGTGGCAGGCCCGCTTGGCCGGCTGGGAACGCAAGGCCGGCGACTGGCAACTGTCGGGCGGCGGCTTCTATTTACTGGTCGCGCGCAAGATCGTGGTCGGCCTGCGTCCGGTGCGTCAGGAACGCCGCGAGCCGATGGGCAAGCTGATTCCGCTGCCGATGGCCAAGGTCAATCGCCGGCGCATCGAACCGTAAACCTTCTTTTATTTATGGCCGGGTATATCCCGGCCTTGGCCATCGTCGATCCGTGATCGGCGAGGCCACGCATTTTTTCTGGATAGACTGGCATGAGCGAAAGCGTCGATAGCGTAGAACTGTTCACTGACGGCGCCTGTAAAGGCAACCCCGGCCCCGGCGGCTGGGGCGCCTTGCTGGTGTGCAAGGGTGTTGAAAAGGAACTGTGGGGCGGCGAAGCCAACACCACCAACAACCGCATGGAGTTGCTCGGCGCGATTCGCGGCCTGGAAGCCCTCAAGCGTCCGTGCGAAGTGCTGCTGGTCACCGACTCGCAATATGTGATGAAAGGCATCAACGAGTGGATGGCCAACTGGAAGAAACGCGGCTGGAAAACCGCTGCCAAGGAGCCAGTCAAAAACGCTGACCTGTGGAAGGAGCTGGACGAGCAGGTCAACCGCCACAAGGTCACCTGGAAATGGGTCCGCGGCCACATCGGCCACCACGGCAACGAACGGGCTGACCAGTTGGCCAACCGTGGGGTGGATGAGGTTCGCGGTTACAAGCAGGGTTGATCAAAGCATCAAAATGGCAGTGGCCAGTTGCAGATCGGTATAGGGCTGACCTGGCAGCAGGCTGCGAATTCGCGTCAGCGCCGCTTCCATCTGTGCGCCGCGAATGTTCCCGTCGCTGGCAACGAACGCCGCGGCGTCATCCTTGGCCGCCAACACGATCTTGTCGTCCTTGAACGAACCGCTGGTGCCTTTGCTGGAGCTGAGCGTAAGGCTCATGGTGATGTCGGTGCTGATGACGAAACTGGTGGCGTGCGCTTCGGCCGCCAGCAGGCAGCCGCCGAGCATTAAAACGTATGCAGTCTTCATGACGCTCTCAATCCGCAGGAAACAAGCCGCGCACGCTAACAAGGCGGTTTGCCGCCGACTTTATGAACATTGCTAATGATTGTTAAAAACTGCATGAGCGCCGGTCACCTGACGGCGCGCGACGCGTACCGCGAGCGTGTTAACATCGCCGCTTTTGCACGATTGACCCCGTTGAGAGCTGAACACTGATGGCCACCAGATCCGTTGTACTCGATACCGAAACCACCGGCATGCCGGTGACCGACGGCCACCGGATTATCGAAATCGGTTGTGTCGAGCTGATCGGTCGACGTCTGACGGGCCGGCACTTTCACGTTTACCTGCAACCGGATCGCGAGAGTGATGAAGGCGCGATCGCCGTTCACGGCATCACCAACGAATTCCTGGTCGGCAAGCCGCGCTTCGCCGAAGTGGCCGACGAATTTTTCGAGTTCATCAACGGCGCGCAGCTGATCATCCATAACGCGGCGTTCGACGTTGGCTTCATCAACAATGAATTCGCCCTGATGGGCCAGCAGGATCGCGCGGACATCACGCAGCACTGCACGATCCTCGACACCCTGATGATGGCCCGGGAACGTCACCCGGGTCAGCGCAACAGCCTCGATGCCCTGTGCAAACGCTACGGCGTCGACAACTCCGGCCGTGAGCTGCACGGCGCATTGCTCGACTCGGAGATTCTCGCCGACGTCTACCTGACCATGACCGGTGGCCAGACCAGCCTGTCGCTGGCCGGCAACGCCTCCGACGGCAATGGCACGGGCGAGGGCGCGGACAACTCGGCCACCGAAATCCGCCGTCTGCCGGCAGATCGCAAACCGGGGCGGATCATTCGCGCTACCGAAGCCGAGCTGGCCGAACACCAGGTGCGCCTGGAAATCATCGCCAAATCGGCCGGTGCCCCGGCGTTGTGGACTCAACTGCTGGAAGCCGAAGCTCAGGCGTAAGGCAAAAAAGGATCGCCCGAACATCCAGGCCGTGTTCAGGCGATCCTTTGTTTTTGGCAGTACTGACAACTGGCCACCCTCGCCACATCCGCTCCGACCCTCTACCCTGAGGACATTGGCAGATCACTCTCCGCCGCCTCAGGACACTGAGCCTCATGTACAAAGATTTGAAGTTCCCGGTGTTGATCGTCCACCGCGACATCAAGGCCGACACGGTTGCCGGTGAACGCATTCGCGGCATCGCCCGAGAGCTGGAGCTGGAAGGTTTCAGTATCGTTTCGGCCACGGACTACACCGAGGGCCGGCTGGTGGCGTCGACCCACCATGGTCTGGCGTGCATGCTGATTGCCGCCGAAGACGCCAGCACCAACTCCCACCTGTTACAGAACATGGCCGAACTGATCGGTCTGGCCCGGGTGCGGGCGCCGGATCTGCCGATCTTTGCCCTCGGCGAGCAAGTCACCCTGGAAAACGCCCCGGCCGATGCCATGGCCGAGCTCAATCAGTTGCGCGGCATTCTCTACCTGTTCGAAGACACGGTGCCGTTTCTCGCCCGGCAAGTGGCGCGGGCGGCACGCAAGTACCTGGACGGCCTGTTGCCGCCATTCTTCAAGGCGCTGGTGCAGCACACCGCCGATTCCAATTATTCCTGGCACACCCCAGGCCATGGCGGCGGGGTGGCTTATCACAAGAGTCCGGTGGGGCAGGCGTTTCACCAGTTCTTCGGGGAAAACACCCTGCGCTCGGATTTGTCGGTGTCGGTGCCGGAGCTGGGCTCATTGCTCGACCACACCGGGCCGCTGGCCGAGGCGGAAGCGCGCGCCGCGCGCAATTTCGGCGCCGATCACACGTTTTTCGTGATCAACGGCACCTCGACCGCCAACAAGATCGTCTGGCACTCGATGGTCGGGCGCGATGATCTGGTGCTGGTGGATCGCAACTGCCACAAGTCGGTGTTGCACGCGATCATCATGACAGGCGCGATTCCGCTGTACCTGTGCCCGGAGCGCAACGAGCTGGGCATCATCGGCCCGATTCCGCTCAGTGAATTCAGTCGCGAATCGATCCAGGCCAAGATCGATGCCAGCCCGTTGACCAAGGGCCGCGAACCGAAAGTCAAACTGGCGGTGATCACCAACTCCACCTACGACGGCCTCTGCTACAACGCCGAGCTGATCAAGCAGAGTCTGGGCAACAGTGTCGAAGTCCTGCATTTCGACGAGGCCTGGTACGCCTACGCCGCGTTTCACGAATTTTTCGCCGGTCGTTACGGCATGGCCACCTCGCGCAGCGAGGACAGTCCGTTGGTGTTCACCACCCATTCCACCCACAAACTGCTGGCGGCGTTCAGTCAGGCTTCGATGATTCATGTGCAGGACGGCGGGGCGCGGAAGCTGGATCGCGACCGGTTCAACGAAGCGTTCATGATGCACATCTCGACGTCGCCGCAGTACAGCATCATTGCTTCGCTGGACGTGGCGTCGGCGATGATGGAAGGGCCGGCCGGACGTTCATTGCTACAGGAAACCTTCGACGAAGCCCTGAGTTTTCGCCGGGCACTGGCCAATCTGCGCCAGCACATCGCCGCCGATGACTGGTGGTTCTCGATCTGGCAACCGCCGGGTGTCGAAGGCATCGACCGGGTGCAGACCGAGGACTGGCTGCTGAAGCCTGATACGGACTGGCATGGTTTCGGCGAGGTCAGCGACGATTATGTGCTGCTCGATCCGATCAAGGTCACCCTGGTCATGCCGGGCCTGACCGCCGGCGGCGCTTTGAGCGACAAGGGCATTCCGGCGGCAGTGGTCAGCCGTTTCCTTTGGGAGCGCGGACTGGTGGTGGAGAAAACCGGCCTGTACTCATTTCTGGTGCTGTTCTCCATGGGTATCACCAAGGGCAAGTGGAGCACGCTGCTGACCGAACTGCTGGAGTTCAAGCGCAGCTACGACGCCAACGTCAGTCTCGACACCTGCCTGAAGTGTGTCGCCCAGGAAGATCCTGTGCGTTATCGCGGCATGGGCCTGCGCGATCTGTGCGATCAACTCCACGCCTGCTATCGCAGCAACGCCACCGCCAAACACCTCAAGCGCATGTACACGGTGCTGCCGGAAATCGCGATGAAACCGGCCCACGCTTACGATCAATTGGTGCGCGGTGAAGTCGAGGCGGTGCCGATTGATGAGCTGGAAGGCCGGGTGGCAGCGGTGATGCTGGTGCCGTACCCGCCGGGCATTCCGCTGATCATGCCTGGCGAACGCTTTACCGAATCCACGCGCTCGATCATTGAATACCTCAGGTTTGCCCGCACGTTCGACGCAATGTTTCCGGGGTTTGTGGTCGATGTGCACGGTCTGCAACACGAAGATGAGGGCAATGGACGGCAATACACCGTCGATTGCGTCAAGGAATGAGGGCTTTTCCGAGTATGCAACCGGTCATGAATCCGAAATACCCAGGGTTGTCGGTGCGAGTCGCCGACGACGGTTTTGCCGCTTACATCTGGGGCAGCGATTTCAGCTTCGAGGTGGCCGCCTACGGCACGGCCGAAATCGGCAAACCCGTGGCGCAATGGGCCGTGACGCCTATCGTGCCGTATCGCAAGTGCTACGGCATCGATCCGGAGGAGTTCAGCAGCTTTCGCGACGCCGCTGACAGTGCGATTTTCATGGCGTACCTGGAGGATGAGCCGGTCGGGCATCTGGTGATCAGCACCAACTGGAACGGCTTCGCCCATATCGATGAACTGGCGGTGCACGCTCCGGCACGGCGCCATGGTGTGGCCAAGGCCTTGCTGGACGTGGCGCAGTTCTGGAGTCGCAAGAAAAAGCTGCCGGGGATCATGCTGGAAACCCAGAACAACAACCTCGGCGCCTGCCGTCTGTATGAGCGCTGCGGGTATGTGATCGGCGGCATCGACCACTTGCGTTATCGCGGCATCGATCCGAACACCGCCGAAGTGGCGCTGTTCTGGTATCGATTGTTCGATAACCCGCTGGAGCATCCGATCAGTTCGCCAGCATCGCCTCGGCTTGTTCCGTGACGATCCCGAGCAGCGTCTGAATCGCCGCTGACGGCGTGGCGTGTTTGAAGGTCAGGGCATAGAGGCTGATCGGCACCGCGGGCGACAACGGGCAGACATCGAGACCGCCCGCCCGCGCGCCAAGGGCAGTGAACGGGTCGACGATCGCCAGGCCTTCGCCGGCCTCGACCATGCTGCGCATCATCTGGTGGGTCTGCACCCGGGTCTGGATGGTCGGCGCCGGGCGCAGGGCCTGGAGCTTGTTTTCCAGGGCCGGGCTCAGCGGGTCCTGGCCCTCGAGGCCGACCATCGCCTGGCCGGCCAGATCCTGCAGGGAAATGTATTTCTGCTTCGGTTGCAGCCAGCCGTGGGGCGCAAGCAATTGCAACTTGCCCTGGGCCAGCGGCTGGCAATGGATATCGGGGTGTTGTGGATCGTGCAGGCTCAGGCCCAGATCGCTGTCGCGCAGCAGCAGGTGGCGGACGATGTCGCGGGTCGGCTCGCTGAGCAGGGTGCAGGGCACGTCGGGCAGGCGCCGGCGCAGGGCGGCGAGGCTTTGCGGCAGCAGTTGCTGGGCCAGCGGCGGGGTGCCGATGATCCGCAAGGGTGGGGCGAGATATTGCTTGAGGCTGCTGGCCAGCCGTTGCACCGGTTCCAGCGCTTCATAGATGTGGCCGATCTCGACTTGCAGCGCCCGGGCCTCCGGGGTTGGCTGAAGTCGTCCGCGTACGCTGGCGAACAGCATGAAACCAAGCTGACTCTCGGCTTCGCGCAAACGCTCCTCGACCTCGGGCGCCGCTAGTTGCAGCCATTCGGCGGCGGTGCCCACGTGACCGGTCTGCAAAAGCGCCTGAATCACTTCGATATGACGTAAACGCATGCGTGAAGTCCATGTCCGGCCGTTGGGGTCAGTGGCTGAATCCTACCCCAACTCGGCGCGGATGACTTCTGCTCATAACGATCGGTTATGAAGCGACCGATGGCTCGGGTTCGCGGATCAGGGTGATGCCCGACTGAACCAGCAAAAACTCGTTGTCGTCGATCTTGTTGACGCGGTCGCCAATCGCCAGCTTGTAGGTGGTAACGGGCTCCGTGCCGGTGAAACCGTCTGCCGACGGGTTGGATTCCTGAAACTCATGCACGGAATAAACGCGGCCTTCCGCATCTCTTGCATGGAACTGACCGACGAGTACTGCTGCCATCTGCTTAGAACCTCTGGAGATAAAACGCTTGATTTGCGGCTTGGTAGACCGTCATCGAGCTTGGTAAGTTTTCCTACATGAAAAAAATATTCCAGACGCGGGAAATAACCTTCGGCGTCTGGTGGAATCGTCATCGGATCATCTATAACTACTGGCTCCTCCCACGGACAGTCGAGAGTCTTCCAATGAGCAATGTCTATAACGTCGCAGTAGTGGTCGGCAGCCTGCGCAAGGCGTCCATCAACCGCAAGGTCGCCTTGGCGCTGGCGGAACTGGCACCGGCCAATCTCAAGCTGAACATTGTCGAAATTGGCGATCTGCCACTCTACAACGAAGACATCGACGGCGATTCACCGCCGGCAGCCTACAGCACTTTCCGGCAAAAAGTGGGCTCATCCGACGCTCTGCTGTTTGTCACCCCGGAATACAACCGCTCGGTGCCGGCGCCTTTGAAGAATGCCATTGACGTCGGTTCGCGGCCCTATGGCAAGAGTGTCTGGAGCGGCAAACCGGGAGCGGTGATCAGCGTTTCGCCGGGTGCCATCGGCGGTTTTGGCGCCAACCAGCATCTGCGTCAGTCCTTTGTTTTTCTCAACGTGCCGTGCATGCAGCAGCCGGAAGCCTACTTGGGCGGCGCGGGCACGGCGTTCGACGAGGCGGGCAAGCTTAACGAGTCGGTGAAGCCGTTCCTGCAAAGCTTCATCAATGCGTTTGGTGAGTGGGTGACGCAGCACAAGAAGTGATTCGCTGATTTTTCTGACAAGATATCGACCCTGTGGGAGTGAGCCTGCTCGCGATCTCGGTGTATCAGCTGGCACATCAGTTGAATGACACACCGCCATCGCGAGCAGGCTCACTCCCACAGGTTTTGTGGTGCGGTTCAATTTTTCTTTTACTGAAGGCTGTCGCGAATGCTCGCTGCGTCACTGATTTTCCTGCTGACCATTACCCTGGTGATCTGGCAACCCAAAGGCCTCGGGGTCGGCTGGAGTGCAACGTTCGGCGCCATCGTTGCGCTGATTTTCGGCGTGGTACACCTGAGCGACATCCCGATGGTGTGGCAAATCATCTGGAACGCCACCGGCACGTTCGTAGCGCTGATCATCATCAGCCTGTTGCTCGACGAGGCGGGGTTCTTCGCCTGGGCGGCGTTACACGTAGCGCGGTGGGGACGGGGCAGCGGGCGCAAGCTGTTTGCCTTCATGGTGCTGCTGGGTGCGCTGGTCTCGGCATTGTTCGCCAATGACGGGGCGGCGCTGATCCTCACTCCCATCGTGATTTCCATGCTGCTGGCTCTGCGTTTTTCTCCGGCGGCGACCCTGGCGTTCGTCATGGGCGCGGGGTTCATTGCCGACACCGCGAGCCTGCCGCTGGTGGTGTCGAACCTGGTGAATATCGTCTCGGCCGATTTCTTCCACATCGGATTCAACCGTTATGCGGCGGTGATGGTGCCGGTCAACTTTGTCAGCGTCGCTGCCACGCTGGGCATGTTGCTCTGGTTCTTCCGCCGCGACATTCCCAAGGCCTACGACCCGGAACAGCTTGAACATCCGGAAACCGCCATTCACGACAAAGCCACGTTCTACGCCGGTTGGGCGGTGCTGGTGATTCTGCTGATCGGCTGTTTCGCGCTGGAGCCGCTGGGCATTCCGATCAGTGCAATCTCGGCGGTGTGCGCGGCGCTGTTGCTGGCGATTGCCGCGCGCGGGCACAAGATCTCCACGCGCAAGGTGATGAAAGAGGCGCCGTGGCAGATCGTGATTTTCTCGCTGGGCATGTATTTGGTGGTCTACGGACTGCGCAACGCCGGGCTCACCGATTATCTGGCCGGGTGGCTCAATGTATTCGGCGATTACGGTGTATGGGGCGCGGCGATGGGCACCGGGGTGCTGACGGCCTTGTTGTCCTCGATCATGAACAACCTGCCGACGGTGCTGGTCGGTCTGCTGTCGATCGATGCCAGCCAGGCCAGCGGTGTGGTGAAGGAGGCGATGATCTACGCCAACGTGATCGGCAGCGACCTGGGGCCGAAAATCACCCCGATCGGCAGTCTGGCGACCTTGCTCTGGCTGCATGTGCTGGAGCGCAAGAACATCAAGATCGGCTGGGGATATTACTTCAAGGTCGGGATCGTGCTGACGGTGCCGGTTCTGTTGGTGACCTTGGCGGCACTCGCCGTGAGACTTTCCATTTAGACCGAGTCGGCTCAATCGCTGCGGTGCGACGACTCGACTTGCCAGCGAAGGGGCCGGATCAGACGGCACAGAAATCAGGATTGGCCCGGCACATTCGGCCACAGATCCGACACCAGAAACAGCCGCTCGGCTTCTTCCCACTCGCCCCGGGCATTTTCGGTCAGGCGCACCATCAGTTGCGCCGGGGCCAGCGGTTCGAGTTCATCGAGCCAGGCCTGCAAGTGCCCGTTGCTCCAGGTCTGATCCGCCGGGTAGTGCGCCGGCGCCAGCCAGGCGTGGCGGGGCAGGGGTTGCCAGCGTCCGGCCGGGCGCTGAGCGACAAACGCCGGCCAGTCTTTCTGATGCAGCCAACTGCCACGCAAATGCTGAGGATGGGCGCCGCTGGGTGGCACCGACTGGCCGGGCCACGGATACAGCAAGTATCCGCCCAGCCACAGTTGCGCACTGAACGACCTGACATCCAGCGCCGCCAGCACTTCGCGGCTTTCCGGGCGCGCGGAGATCGGCAGCTGATGTTCGCTCAAATGCGCCAGTTTGCGATCCAGCCGATCATGACAACCCGGCCCCAGCCACGACGCCGGATCATGACCGTCGCCGTTCTGTGGGCCGAGGTAGAGCTTGATCGCCAGTTCCAGGTGGTGCACGCCGTCGCGGTCGCGCAGCAGCATGTCCAGCTCGCCGAGGGTGTGACCTTCGCGGCGGATCGGCAGGTTGGCGGCGATCAGTTCGATGCCTGGCGCGTGCTCCACCGCAAATTGCCACAACCGCTCGTAATACAGGCCCAGGCGCCGGGTGCGGGCCTGGGACAGCCAGTGCAGCAGGCCGTAACTGTCGCGGTCGAGCTGGCGCAACCAGTGTTCCAGGCGCTCGGGGTCGCTGACCCAGTCGCTGCCCGCCAGCGGATGGCGCTGCGGCCACGGGGTGGCGGCGAGCATCGGCGGGGCGAGGATCACCCACGCCAGATCACGCACCTCCGGGTGACGTAACTGGTGGGGCAACTGCAGCAAATCGGGAAATAGGATCATCTTGCGAGCATAGCCTCAAACACCGGTGCAGCCTTGGGGCTGAAAGGATTTTGTCTATCCGGCGCTTTCGCCCATAATCGTGCTTTTCGCCGTCTCAGTCCCCGCAGGAGTCCCATGGAGCAATTTCGTAATATCGGCATCATCGGTCGCCTGGGCAGCTCCCAGGTGCTGGATACCGTCCGCCGACTGAAACGCTTCCTGCTCGATCGTCACCTGCATGTGATTCTCGAAGACACCATCGCCGAAGTCCTGCCGGGCCATGGCCTGCAAACCTCGTCGCGCAAGATGCTCGGCGAAGTCTGCGACATGGTGATCGTGGTCGGCGGTGACGGCAGCCTGCTCGGCGCGGCGCGGGCACTGGCCAAACACAATATTCCGGTACTCGGGATCAACCGTGGTAGCCTCGGCTTTCTCACCGATATTCGCCCCGACGAGCTGGAAATCAAGGTCGCCGAAGTGCTCGACGGCCATTATCTGGTGGAAAACCGCTTCCTGTTGCAAGCCGAAGTCCGTCGCCACGCCGAAGCCATCGGCCAGGGCGATGCGCTGAACGACGTGGTGCTGCACCCGGGCAAATCGACGCGGATGATCGAGTTCGAGCTGTACATCGACGGCCAGTTCGTCTGCAGCCAGAAGGCCGACGGCCTGATCGTCGCCACTCCGACCGGTTCCACCGCGTACGCACTGTCCGCCGGTGGCCCGATCATGCATCCCAAGCTTGACGCTATTGTGATTGTGCCGATGTACCCCCATACCTTGTCGGGCAGACCGATCGTGGTCGATGGCAACAGTGAGCTGAAAATCGTCGTGTCCAAAGATATGCAGATCTACCCGCAGGTCTCCTGCGACGGGCAGAACCACTTCACCTGCGCGCCGGGCGACACCATCACCGTCAGCAAGAAAGCGCAGAAGCTGCGGCTGATCCATCCGCTCGACCACAACTACTACGAAGTCTGCCGGACCAAGCTCGGCTGGGGCAGCAAGTTGGGTGGTGGAGGCGACTGATGCTCGATCCCGCGCGCAGTTATGACCTGATTGGTGACGTGCACGGATGCGCCCTGACCCTGGAACACCTGCTGGACCGTCTCGGTTATCACAAGCAGGGCGGGGTCTGGCGGCATCCGTCGCGCATGGCCGTGTTTGTCGGCGACATCATCGACCGCGGCCCGCGGATTCGCGAGGCGCTGCACATCGTCCACGATATGGTCGAGGCCGGTCAGGCGTTGTGCATCATGGGCAACCACGAATTCAACGCACTCGGCTGGAGCACCCCGGCGCCTCCGGGCAGCGGCAAGCAGTTCGTCCGTGAACACACCCCGCGCCATGCCCGATTGCTGCACGAAACCCTGACCCAGTTCGAAGACCATCCGGGCGACTGGCACGATTTCCAGCAATGGTTCTACCAACTGCCGCTGTTCGTCGACGCCGGACGTTTCCGCGTGGTGCATGCCTGTTGGGATGCCGGCCTGATCGAGCCGCTGCGCGCGCTGTTTCCCGATGGCTGCATCGATGAACACTTCCTCCAGGCCTCGGCGGTGCCGGGCAGTTTCGCCTGCACCGTGTTCGATCGCCTGCTGCGCGGCACCGACATGCGCCTGCCGGATGGCCTGACCATGACCAGCGGCGATGGCCTGGTGCGTTCGTTCTTCCGCACCAAGTTCTGGGAAGACGACCCGCAGACCTACGGCGACATCGTCTTCCAGCCCGATGCACTGCCAGAGCCGGTGGCGCAGAAGCCGCTGACCTCCAGCGAAAAGAATTCCCTGCTGCGCTACGGCGTCGATGAGCCGTTGCTGTTCGTCGGTCATTACTGGCGCAGCGGCAAACCGGCGCCGATCCGCCCCAACCTCGCGTGCCTGGATTACAGCGCGGTGCTCTACGGCAAACTGGTGGCCTATCGTCTGGATCAGGAAACCCGCCTCGATCCGCATAAATTTGTCTGGGTCGACGTCGAGCGGCCGGAGGTGCTGCGATGAGTGCCATAGCCGTCTTGCGTGTGCCGTTGGCGGCGGACCTGAGTGGGTTCGTCAAACTGCTGCAACGCATGCAAGTGCCTCATCGCGTCAGCGAAGAGGCGGGCGAGCAGGTGTTGTGGGTGCCCTCGGAAATCAGCGACGACGTGCGCTCGCTGTACGAGCGTTTCCCGGCGGGCGACCCGGATCAGCAACTGGAAATTCCGGCGGCGCCGACGCTCAAGCGCCCGAGCTTCGCCGAGCAACTGAAACATGCCAAAGCCACCGGATTCATTCTGCTGCTGAGCCTGATCGTCGGCGGGTTGACCTTCCTTGGCGATAACCTCGACACGATGCGTTGGCTGACCTTCCTCGATTTTCGCGTGGTCGGCGACTACATCCACTTCACACCACTGGCCGACAGCCTGGCAGCGGGGCAGTGGTGGCGCCTGTTTACGCCGATGCTGATCCACTTCGGCATCCTGCACCTGGCCATGAACGGCATGTGGTACTGGGAGCTGGGGCGGCGCATCGAGTCGCGCCAGGGCAGCGTCAACCTGATCGGTCTGACGCTGCTGTTCGGCCTGGTTTCCAACTATGCGCAGTTCGCATGGGGCGGCCCGAGCCTGTTCGGCGGCCTGTCCGGCGTACTTTACGGATTGCTCGGTCACTGCTGGATCTTCCAGTTGCTGGCGCCGAACCCGGCCTATCGCCTGCCGCGCGGCGTGCTGGCAATGATGCTGGTGTGGTTGCTGGTGTGCATGTCCGGGCTGATCTCGATGATCGGTTTCGGCGAAATCGCCAACGCTGCCCACGTCAGCGGGTTACTCATCGGATGCTTAACCGGTTTGTTGGGCGGTTTGTACAACCGCCGTAAACTGGCCGCCTGAATTTTTTGAATAAAGAGCACGGAGACCCTGATGTCCTCTTTTAACGATTTGATCAAGAACATCACCCCGGAAATCTACCAGAGCCTGAAACTGGCGGTAGAGATCGGCAAATGGTCCGACGGCGGCAAACTCACCGCCGAGCAGCGCGAGCTGTCGTTGCAGGCGATGATCGCCTGGGAAATGCAGAACCTGCCCGAGGAAGAGCGCACCGGTTACATGGGCCCGCAGGAATGCGCGTCGAAGTCGATCGAAGTGCCGAACATCCTGTTCAAGTCGGACGCCCTCCATTGATCGAGATCGGCCGCGGTGCAATCAGCAAAATGTCGGCGCGCCTGGACGGGCCGAACGTGCAGTACGCGTTTCGTCTGGATGACGTCGAGGTGCCGGTCAACCCGTTGATCGGCAGCACGGTGCGTCTGGAATACCTGGGGGCGATTCACTGCACCCATTGCGGGCGCAGGACCAAGACCAGTTTCAGTCAAGGCTACTGCTATCCGTGCATGACCAAACTCGCACAGTGCGACATTTGCATCATGAGCCCGGAGCGCTGCCACTTCGAGGCCGGCACCTGCCGTGAGCCGGAGTGGGGCGAGAAGTTCTGCATGACCGACCACATCGTCTACCTGGCCAATTCGTCGGGGATCAAGGTCGGCATCACTCGCGCCACCCAGTTGCCGACCCGCTGGCTCGACCAGGGCGCCAGTCAGGCGCTGCCGATCATGCGCGTTTCGACGCGGCAGCAGTCGGGCTTCGTCGAAGACCTGTTCCGCAGCCAGGTGGCGGACAAGACCAACTGGCGCGCCTTGCTCAAGGGTGACGCGGCGGCGGTGGACCTGGCGCAGGTGCGCGATCAACTGTTCGAAAGCTGCGCCCCGGGTCTGCAAGGTTTGCAGGAGCGATTCGGTCTCCAGGCCATTCAGACCATCGCCGATGTCGATCCGCTGGAAATCCGCTACCCGGTCGAGCAGTACCCGGCCAAGATCGTCAGCTTCAACCTGGACAAGAACCCGATTGCCGAAGGCACGCTGCTGGGGATCAAGGGCCAGTACCTGATCTTCGACACCGGCGTGATCAACATTCGTAAATACACGGCCTACCAGCTCGCCGTGCATCAATAAGGACTTCAGCATGCGCACCGAACAACCGAAGATGATTTACCTGAAGGACTATCAGGCGCCCGAGTACCTGATCGACGAAACACACCTGACCTTCGAGTTGTTCGAGGACCACAGTCTGGTCCACGCGCAACTGGTGATGCGCCGCAACCCGGCCCGTGGCCCGGGCCTGCCGCCGCTGGTGCTCGACGGCCAGCAGCTGGAGTTACTCTCGGTGACCCTGGCCGACCAGGAACTGAGCGCCGCCGACTACCAGCTGACGGAAAATCACCTGACCCTGCAACCGGCCAGCGAGACCTTCACGGTCGACACCAGCGTCAGGATCCACCCGGAAACCAACACTGCACTGGAAGGCCTGTACAAGTCCGGCACGATGTTCTGCACCCAGTGCGAGGCCGAAGGCTTCCGCAAGATCACCTATTACCTCGACCGCCCGGACGTGATGAGCAAGTTCACCACCACCGTAGTGGCCGAGCAGCACAGCTATCCGGTGTTGCTGTCCAACGGCAACCCGATCGCCAGCGGCCCTGGCGAAGATGGCCGGCACTGGGCGACCTGGGAAGACCCGTTCATGAAACCGGCGTACCTGTTCGCGCTGGTGGCCGGTGACCTGTGGTGCGTTGAAGACTCCTTTACCACCATGACCAACCGCAATGTGGCGCTGCGCATCTATGTCGAGCCGGAAAACATCGACAAGTGCCAGCACGCCATGAACAGCCTGAAGAAGTCGATGCGCTGGGACGAAGAGGTCTACGGTCGCGAGTACGATCTGGACATCTTCATGATCGTCGCGGTGAACGACTTCAACATGGGCGCCATGGAGAACAAGGGCCTCAACATCTTCAACTCCAGCGCCGTGCTGGCCCGCGCCGAAACCGCCACCGACGCCGCGCACCAGCGGGTCGAAGCGATCGTCGCCCACGAATACTTCCACAACTGGTCGGGCAACCGCGTGACCTGCCGCGACTGGTTCCAGCTGTCGCTGAAAGAAGGCTTCACGGTGTTCCGCGATGCCGGTTTCTCCTCTGACATGAACTCGGCCACGGTCAAGCGCATTCAGGACGTGGCGTACCTGCGTACCCACCAGTTCGCCGAAGATGCAGGTCCCATGGCCCACGCCGTGCGCCCGGACAGCTTCATCGAGATTTCCAACTTCTACACCCTGACCGTGTACGAAAAGGGCTCGGAAGTGGTCGGCATGATCCACACCCTGCTGGGCGCCGAAGGCTTCCGCAAGGGCAGCGATCTGTACTTCGAACGCCACGACGGCCAGGCCGTGACCTGCGATGACTTCATCAAGGCCATGGAAGATGCCAACGGCGTCGACCTGACTCAGTTCAAGCGCTGGTACAGCCAGGCCGGCACACCGCGTCTGGCGGTGAGCGAGTCTTACGACGCCGCCGCGAAAACCTACAGCCTGACCTTCCGCCAGAGCTGCCCGGAAACCCCGGACAAGGTTGAAAAGCTGCCGTTCGTGATTCCGGTCGAACTGGGCTTGCTCGACAGCCAGGGCAACGAGATTGCCCTGCGTCTGGCCGGCGAAGACTCGGCTCAAGGCACCACCCGGGTGATTTCGGTGACCGAAGCCGAGCAGACCTTCACCTTCGTCGACATCGGCGAACAACCGCTGCCGTCCTTGCTGCGTGGCTTCTCGGCGCCGGTGAAACTGAGCTTCCCGTACAACCGCGATCAGCTGATGTTCCTGATGCAGCACGACACCGATGGTTTCAATCGTTGGGATGCCGGCCAGCAACTGTCGGTGCAGGTGCTGCAAGAGTTGATCGGCCAGCAGCAGAAGGGCGAAAGCCTGGTGCTCGACCCACGTCTGGTTTCCGCTTTGCGCACCGTGCTGTCGGACGAAACGCTGGATCAGGCGATGGTCGCGGAAATGCTCTCGCTGCCAAGTGAGGCATACCTGACCGAAATCAGCGAAATCGCCGACGTCGACGCGATCCACACTGCCCGTGAATTCGCCCGTCAGCAACTGGCGGACAACCTGTTCGAGGCGCTGTGGCTGCGTTATCAGGCCAACCGCGACCTGTCGAAGCAAACCCCGTACGTGGCCGAAGCCGAGCATTTCGCCCGTCGCGCATTGCAGAACATCGCGCTGTCGTATCTGATGCTCAGCGGCAAGCCGGAAGTGCTGGCGGCAACCCTGGAACAGTTCGACAGCTGCGACAACATGACCGAACGCCTGACCGCGCTGGCGGTGCTGGTCAACTCGCCGTTCGACGAGCAGAAAGCCACCGCACTGGCCAGTTTCGCCGAGCACTTCAAGGACAATCCGCTGGTCATGGATCAGTGGTTCAGCGTCCAGGCCGGCAGCACCTTGCCGGGCGGTCTGGAGCGGGTGAAAGCGCTGATGCAGCACCCGGCGTTCAACATCAAGAACCCGAACAAGGTGCGTGCGCTGGTCGGTGCGTTCGCCGGGCAGAACCTGATCAACTTCCACGCGGCGGACGGTTCGGGCTATCGCTTCCTCGCCGATTTGGTGATTGAGCTGAACGGCTTCAACCCGCAAATCGCTTCGCGTCAACTGGCGCCGCTGACCCGCTGGCGCAAGTATGACGGCGCTCGTCAGGCGCTGATGAAGGCGGAACTGGAGCGGATTTTGGCTTCGGGGCAGCTGTCCAGTGATGTGTATGAGGTGGTGAGCAAGAGTTTGGCTTGAGGCTGGTCGTTTTGGGTTGGTCTTGAGATGGTGTTTCAACTTTAGATCCAGCCCTCACCCTAACCCTCTCCCGGAGGGAGAGGGGACTGATTGCGGGATGCTTCAGATTTACGCCGACCTGATCCTGCTTTACCGAATCCATAATCGACTCGATTCTTCAGGTCGATGTATCGCGCAATACACCTCGGTCGGCTCCCTCTCCCTCGGGGAGAGGGCTGGGGTGAGGGGGTTGGGTTTCAGCTACACCGCATTACTTCCGCAGAACCGGCTATAAAAAACGCCGCTCAATGAGCGGCGTTTTTTGTGGCCAGATGAAAAAGCCCTTATTGCCGCAAATCAAACCGATCCAGATCCATCACCTTCGCCCACGCAGCAACGAAATCGTTGACGAACTTTTCCTTCGCATCGGAGCTGGCATACACCTCGGCCAGCGCCCGCAGTACGGCGTTGGAACCGAATACCAGATCGACCCGGGTCGCCGTCCATTTCACGCTGCCGGTTTTACGGTCGCGGCCTTCGAACTCGGTTTTCGACGTCGGTTTCCATTCCACGCCCATGTCCAGCAGGTTGCGGAAGAAGTCGTTTGTGAGGGAGCCGGGTTTGTCGGTGAACACCCCGTGTTTCGTCTTGCCGACGTTGGTGTCCAGCACCCGCAGACCGCCGATCAGTACGGTCATTTCCGGGGCGGAAAGAGTCAGCAGTTGCGCCTTGTCGATCAGCAACGCTTCGGCCGGCACGCGGTACGTGTTGGCGGCGTAGTTGCGGAAGCCGTCGGTGTGCGGTTCGAGGAAGCCGAACGACTCGACGTCGGTTTGCTCCTGAGTCGCATCGGTGCGCCCCGGATTGAACGGCACGGTCACCGTATGCCCGGCGTTTTGCGCCGCTTGCTCGACACCGGCGTTACCGGCCAGCACGATCAGGTCCGCCAGCGAGACTTGCTTGCCCGACGCCCCGGCGTTGAACTCGTTCTGAATGCCTTCAAGGACTTTCAGCACCTTGTCCAGTTGCTCCGGCTGGTTGGCCTGCCAGAACTTTTGCGGTGCCAGACGCAGACGTCCGCCATTGGCGCCGCCGCGTTTGTCCGAGCCCCGGAAGGTCGATGCGGCCGCCCAAGCGGTGGAAACCAGTTCCGAAACGGACAGCCCCGACGCCAGTACTTTGCCTTTCAACGCCCTGATATCGCTGTCGTCCACCAGTGGATGCGTGGCTTCGGGAATCGGGTCTTGCCACAGCAGTTCTTCCTGGGGCAATTCCGGGCCGAGATAACGTGACAGCGGGCCCATGTCACGGTGAATCAGCTTGTACCAGGCGCGGGCGAAGGCATCGGCCAGTTGATCGGGATTGGCCAGGAAGCGCCGCGAAATCTTCTCGTAGGCCGGGTCGAAACGCAGGGCCAGGTCGGAGGTGAGCATGGTCGGGTCGATGCGTTTGTTTGGGTCGTGGGCGTGGGGGATGGTGCCGGCGCCGGCGCCGTTTTTCGGTTTCCACTGATGGGCGCCGGCGGGGCTCTTGGTCAGTTCCCACTCGAAGCCGAACAGGTTTTCCAGGTAGTTGTTGCTCCACTTGGTCGGGGTGGTGGTCCAGGTCACTTCCAGGCCGCTGGTAATGGTGTCGGCGCCCTTGCCGGTGCCGAAGCTGTTCTTCCAGCCCAGGCCTTGTTCTTCGAGGCCGGCGGCTTCCGGTTCCGGTCCGACGTTGTCGGCGGGGCCTGCGCCGTGGGTCTTGCCGAAGGCGTGACCACCGGCGATCAGGGCGACGGTTTCCTCGTCGTTCATGGCCATGCGGCCGAAGGTTTCGCGGATGTCCTTGGCCGAGGCCACCGGGTCGGGATTGCCTTCGGGGCCTTCCGGGTTCACGTAGATCAGGCCCATCTGCACCGCGGCCAGCGGGTTCTCGAGGTTGCGTTCGCCCTGATTGGTGCGGCTCTCTTCATTGCCGTGCTCGGCGGGTTCGGCCACCAGCGTGCCTTCGCCCGGCGGCTGCATGGATTCCGGATCCTTGCCGTAGCGGTTATCGCCGCCCAGCCATTTGTTTTCCGAGCCCCAGTACACGTCTTCGTCCGGTTCCCAGACATCCGCGCGGCCACCGGAGAAACCGAAGGTCTTGAAGCCCATCGATTCCAGCGCGACGTTGCCGGTGAGCACGATCAGGTCGGCCCAGGAAATGTTGCGGCCATACTTTTGCTTGATCGGCCACAGCAGGCGGCGGGCCTTGTCGAGGCTGACGTTGTCCGGCCAGCTGTTGAGCGGGGCGAAACGTTGCTGGCCGGAGCCGGCGCCGCCACGGCCGTCAGCGGTGCGATAGGTGCCGGCGCTGTGCCAGGCCATGCGGATGAAGAGCGGGCCGTAGTGGCCGAAGTCCGCTGGCCACCACTCCTGGGAGTCGGTCATCAGCGCCGTCAGATCGCGTTTGAGGGCCTGGAAATCCAGGCTCTTGAAAGCCTTGGCATAGTCGAAGTCCTTGCCCATCGGATCGGATGCGGGCGAGTGCTGACTCAGGATTTTCAGGTTCAGTTGATTCGGCCACCAATCGCGGTTCGTCGTGCCACCGCCGGCGGCGTGATTGAACGGGCATTTCGATTCATTTGCCATGTTCGGGATCCTTATCAGGTCTTCTGCGGCCGGCTCGTGCCGACTTCGGACTAGTAAGGCTAGACCCGACTTGGCAAGTCAGCTAATAGGCCGACTATTGGTGCCTGATAGGCGCAGTCTCTTATGCGAAGCGCAGGGAACCTGCAGGGCAGGGCGCTGAAATGCCCGTGCTTGAGCGCTGGTTTGCATGTGTCTGGGTGAAACGGGATGGTCATTGGAAATGTTATTGTATAACATAAAAATGATTTCATCTGATTGGCGTCGGTAATACACCCTGTGTAGCGCTGGCATCGATCCTTACTTTTCTGCCTGACGGATTCCTGAATGCCTTCCCGCTTCCACACCTTCCAACCCCGCCTGACGCTCATGGCCTCGGCGCTGCTGATCGCTTCGCCCGCATTTGCCGCCGACCCGCTGGAACTGCAACCGCAAGTCATCACCGGCAATCCGCTGGGCAGTCAGACCCTGGCCTCGCCCTCGACCGTGTTGAGCGGTGACAGCCTGACGCTGCAACAAAAGGGCAGTCTCGGCGAAACCCTGAACAAGCAGCCGGGCGTGTCGTCGTCCTACTTCGGCCCAGGTGCCAGTCGGCCGATCATTCGCGGGCAGGACGGTGATCGCATTCGCATCCTGCGCAACGGCGTCGGCGCGCTGGACGCCTCGTCGCTGTCCTACGATCACGCGGTGCCGCTGGATCCGGTCAACGTCGAACGCATCGAAATCGTCCGCGGCCCCGCAGCCTTGCTGTATGGCGGCAGCGCCATCGGCGGGGTGGTCAACACCTTCGACAATCGCATCCCGACCGAAGCCATCGACGGCATCCACGGTGCCGGCGAGTTGCGCTACGGCGGCGCCGACACCACCCGCAGCAGCGCCGGCAAGCTCGAAGCCGGTAACGGCCAGTTCGCCTTGCACCTGGACGCCAGCGCCCGCGAGTTCAATGACCTGAAAATCCCCGGCTACGCCAGAACCGGCCGTGAACGGGCGAACGACGATGGCGATTCGAAAAAGCATCGGCTGGCCAACAGCGACGGTCGTCAGGACGGCGGTGCGGTGGGCGGGTCGTACACCTGGGATGACGGTTACGCGGGGCTGTCGTACAGCAATTACGATTCGAACTACGGCTCGCCGGCCGAAGACGATGTGCGCATCCGCATGGAGCAGGAGCACTACGCGTTCGCCTCGGAAATCCGCAACCTCGACGGCCCGTTCAGCTCGGTGAAACTCGACGCTGGCTACACCGATTACCAGCACCGGGAAATCGAAGGCGGCGAGGTCGGCACCACGTTCAAGAACAAGGGCTACGAGGCGCGGGTCGAGGCCCGGCATCAACCGCTGGGGCCGTTCAATGGGGTGATTGGCGCGCAAGTCAGTCGCAACGAGTTCTCGGCGCTGGGCGAAGAAGCCTTCGTGCCGCACACCGATACCGATGCCGGTGCACTGTTCATTCTTGAAGAGCTGCAAGCCACGGATCGTCTGCTGTTCACCCTCGGCGGACGCCTTGAGCACACCACGGTCGATCCGGACGCCAAAGGCAACGAGCGTTTCGCCAATGCCGATCGCTCCAGCAGTTTCACCGCCGGCAGCCTGTCATCCGGTGCGGTGTACACGCTGACGCCGGTCTGGTCGGTCGCTGCCACCCTGGGCTACACCGAACGCGCGCCGACGTTCTATGAGCTTTACGCCAACGGCGCCCACGTCGCCACCGGCACTTATGAAGTCGGGGATGCGGGGCTGTCGAAAGAAAAAGCCGTCTCCAGCGACCTCGCCCTGCGTTTCGACAACGGCACCCACAAGGGCAGCGTCGGCGTCTTCTATAGCCATTTCTCCAACTACATTGGTCTGCTCGGGACGGGGCGCACGCTCAACGACGAAGGCGAGGAAGACGCCGACGGCATTCCTGAATACACCTACTCCGGCGTACGGGCGCGCTTCAGCGGTATCGAAGCGCAGGATCGCTGGACCCTTGGCGAAAACGCCTACGGCAAGTTTGCGCTGGAGCTGTCGGGCGACTACACCCGCGCCAAGAACCTCGACAACGGCCAGGACCTGCCGCGCATCGCGCCGCTGCGGTTAAACACTGGGTTGTTGTGGGAGCTGGATCGCTGGCAGGCGCGGATCGATGTGGAACACGCCAGTTCCCAGCACCGGGTGCCGGACAACGAAAGCAGCACCGACGGCTACACCACGCTGGGGGCCAATGTGGGTTATCACTTTGATGTCGGCCATAGCAAATGGCTGGCCTTCGTCAATGCCGAGAACCTGACCAACCAGACCGTGCGTTACGCCAGCTCGATCCTGCGGGATATTGCGCCGGCAGAAGGGCGCAGCATTCAGGTCGGACTGCGCACCACGTTCTGATCGGTCACACCGGACAGGCGCCAGCGTCGTTGCGACGCTGGCGTCGACCTCAACTCGATTGAGCGGTGTCTTCCTCCGGGATCTCGTCCAGCAGATCCTGTTGCCCCGGCAGTTCGGTGATCACGCTGAAATCACTGACTTCCACGGCGCCCAGCCCATACCCCAACAAGTGAAACGAGAACGCCTTGCGCGGTTGCGGGTTGTCGAAACTGAAATCCATCTCCAGCGGCTGATCCGCCGTGGCGACCATCTCGGTCGGCAGGCCCAGTTGCACGTCCTGTTCGAACTCCTTGGCCTTGAGCTGAATGTACGCTGCCTGCTGCGGATCGACCGAACGTACGGTCAGGCGCACGCGGGTATGGGAGCCCTTGGGCATTTCCAGATACTGCGCGCCGATCAGGTTGTCGGCCCAGTCGTCCTTGATCTGCGCTTGCAGCGGGATGACGTTGGCGCTGCCGAACTGATAACGCTGGTTGAGCGGGGTGCGCAGCAGCGACAGATCCAGGGCCGAGGCGCGGGCGGCGATATCCCGGGCATTCTGGCTGCTGGCGTTGCCCTTGAACGTGGCGCTTTCGGCGATGAAACCTTGGCTTGCGTAATTGCGGCAACGGCGCGGCATGTCGCATTCGGTCAGGAGGCCGCGACCGTCGTGGTAACGCAGCTTGCCGTTGGTGAACGACATGATTTCGCGGCCCGAATCGTAATCGCGAAACAACGAGCGACCGCTGAGGGCGGAGGGCACCGGAAAGTCGAAGTAATCCAGAATCGACGCGCTCAGATCGACGTGCCCGTAGACCCCGGCGTTCAGGCGCGGCAGATGCGCCTGCTCCGGCGCGAGGGTCAGGTTGAAGCCCCAGGACGACGCGAGGCGTACGCCGTCGATGCCGTGGGATTCGTCCGAGGTGATCACCACCAGCGTGTCTTTCAGCACGCCCTGGCGTTCGAGGCCGCTGAGAAACTGTTCCAGCGCATCGTCCAGATAACCGACGGCGGCCTGCTTCGGCGTGTCGTAGCGTTGCAGGTAGTCCTCGGGCGCGGAGTAGGGCTGGTGAGTGCCGACGGTCAGCAGCGTGAGCATCCACGGCTGTTTCTGCTTCTTCAGTTCGCCGACGTATTTCAGTGCGCCTTCGAAAAACGCCTTGTCATCCTTGCCCCACGGGAATTCCAGGTAGTTGGCGTTGGTGAACCATTCCAGGCCATGGGTCGCATCGAACCCGATGTGCGGCATGATCTTGTCTTTGGCCATGAACCGCAGCCCTGCGCCTTGCAGGTAGTGCGTGGCAAAACCGTGCTGACGCAACTGGGCCGGCAGGCACGCCTGATTGCGCTCGTGCTGGGTCAGCATTTCCACGCCTTTGGGCGTGCCGTTGTCGAGTTTGTCGTAATCGCCGCAGAGCATGGCGTACAGACCGCGAATGGTCTGGTGGGTGTGCAGCACGTAATCCGGGGTGTTCATGCCGCGCTCGGCCCAGCGGCTGAGGTTGGGCATCAGGTCTTCCTGATAATGGCTGCCGATGGCCTGGCGATTGGCGCCGATGTAAGCGCCGGGAATGCCTTCGAGGGCGACGATCAGGACATTGCGCGCCTGGCCTTTGGCCGCCAGCAATGGGTGACCGTTCAGATCGACATCGGTGAGCCCGGCCATGGGCGGGGGAGTGACCTGAGTATCGCCGTCCAGCCATTCTTCGGCCTGCATCTGCACGTCGGCGACCTGCGTGGCCAGCAACTGGTGCGGCAGATTGTACAGACGCCACGGGTCGGCATCGCTCGGGTCCAGGTGTTGCGCGCCCCAGTACGCGCAGAACAGCAGCACCGGCGTCGCCCAGGTTGCACGGGGCAGAGCGTGAACCGGTGTCGCACGTCGAGTCCAATGACTGAGCAGCCACACGGCCAGGGCCACCAGCAGCGCAACCGCCACGCCGGGATGGGCGAAGCCGCCGCCGGTGGAGTTTTCCACGAACTGCGGGTCGATCAGATAATGCAGATCCGCTACGGTCGGCAGGCGACCTACCGCGCTGACCAGTTCCGCGGTCGCCACCGCCAGCAATCCCCAGAACAGCAGCACCGGCAGCGCCAGCCACCAGGGACGGCGGTGCAACACCACCACCAGCAGACTGCCGATGGCCAGGTCCGACAGGTAACCGAACAGGCTCGACCAGCCGAGTGCCGCCCGCAGGCACACCGGCACGATCAGTACCAGAAAAACCAGAGAGAGAAGGCGGGCATCCAGGCACCGCAGCCGTTGAAAAAGAGCGCTCACAAAAAAAGACCTTCCAGCCATTAAACCGTCATAAAAGTGTGGGCGATGATACCAAGGGTGGGCTGCCTGATCGCCTTTTTAAACGGCTGGGTGATCCGGTCCCGGGAGGCACTCTCAGCCAACCGGATGAGCTGGGGCCTTGATCGGCGACCGTCCTGGCGGTTTTGCGGCTTAAGCGAGGCGGCGGTTTTATTGTTTCAGGCTGTTTAACCGGCCTTTGATCCGTTCCTGCTGCATTTGCGAACCAGTGCGATTTACAATGCGCGACTTCTGATGGAGTCGTTCGTCGTGGATTTACTCGCGCAACTTCACGCGCAGCTCAGCCGCTGGGTGATCGATCCGGTCACCGAACGGTTCCTTGGCCTGTTCGATCTGAACGGTCGTCTAGGTGTGGTGTTTCTGCTCACATCCTACGCCGTGGCTTACGGCCTTTATCGCCACCGAAAATCCCGGCACCTGACGCAAGCCCGATCCTTCTGGCAATTTGTCGGCGGCGGTCATGTTCACGGGCATCGTTCGGCCTGGCTGGATTACCGTTATTACTTCATCAAGGCGATTCTTCGGGTGACGCTGGTGTTGCCCGTGGTCGGCCTCGTCGATCCGCACATTCTGCGTTCGGGCGACTACGCACAGTTTTTCACTCAGCTGTGGGGCGCGCGCGAGCAAGTGCCGGATCATCCGTTGATCGCGTTGTTCTACGGACTGGGTGTGTTCCTGCTCAGGGACTTTCTGCATTACTGGATTCACCGTGCCTTCCATTCCCGGTATCTGTGGGAATTTCACAGGGTCCATCATTCGGCGCCGGTGCTGGTGCCGGCCACCGCCAGCCGCATTCACATTGTCGAATCGATCGTTGAACGAATCGTCATCACCGCCGGCCTCGGCGCGTTTGCCGGGGTGGTCTGGTACGCCTGTGGCGGTGAGGTCAGCCGCTACACGCTGTTCGGCGTGACCTGGCTGGTGCTGATCATCAACAGCCTGGGCTCCAATCTGCGCCACAGCCATGTCTGGCTGTCGTTCGGGCCGGCAGTCGAGCATGTGCTCAGCAGCCCGGCCCAGCACCAGATTCATCACAGCGACGCACAGCGCCATTTCAACAAGAATTTCGCGATCAATCTGTCACTGTGGGACTGGCTGTTCGGCACGTTGTACGTCACCACTTCAAAACCCGAAGACTTGCGCTTCGGCACGGGTGAGCAGGACCGCACACGTTATCTGACGCTGTACAGCCTGATCGTCACCCCGTTCGTGGACACCGCGAAGCGCCTGTCGTTGAACGCCGACGGTCTTAGAACCCGGTTCAATCAGCGTACGCCTTGAACTTCGGTATCAGCCTGCTCATCAGTTTTTCGAAGCTGGTTTTCCAGTGATATCAATATGCGATAACGGTATTTAAATTTCGTTTTTTATAGCGATAGAGTCCGGCCTCACAGATTTCCCTGTAAATCACTGCGAGGTTGTCATGGCCCTACCGTTAAAACGTTCTGCACTGACGCTGCTGGCGGCCTCGCTGGCCGGCGCGTTGCTCGGTAACACTGCACAAGCCGAAGGCAAGATCAGCATCGCCCAGCAATTCGGCATCGGTTATCTGATTCTGGATGTGGTGCGCGATCAGCAGTTGATCGAGAAACACGGCAAGGCCCTGGGCCTGGACATCAAGGTCGACTGGAACAGCATTTCCGGCGCCACCGCCATGAATGAAGCGTTGCTCACCGGATCCCTGGACGTGGTCTCGGCCGGCGTGCCGCCGATGCTCACCGTGTGGGATCGCACCAAGGGCAAGCAGAACGTCAAGGCCATCGCTTCGCTGGGCTCGATGCCCAACTACCTGTTGACCAATAACCCGAACGTCAAAACCCTCAAGGACTTCAGCGACAAGGATCGCATCGCCGTGCCGGCAGCGGGTGTGGGCTTCCAGTCACGCACGCTGCAGATCGAAACGGCCAAGGAATTCGGCAATGACCAATACAAGAAATTCGACGACATCTCCGTCAGCCTGCCGCACCCGGATGCCACGGCCGCATTGATCGCCGGCGGCTCGGAAATCAACGCGCACTTCTCCAGCCCACCCTTCCAGTATCAGGCGCTGCAGAACCCCAACGTGCATAAAGTGCTGAGTTCCTACGACGTGCTCGGCGGCCAGGCCACGTTCAACGTGCTCTACACCACGGAAAAATTCCACGACGAAAACCCGAAAACCTACAAGGCGTTCTACGACGCTCTGGCCGAGGCCGAGAAGATCATCAAGGCCGACAAGCCAGCGGCGGCTCAGGCCTACATTCGGGTGGAACAGTCAAAGCTGCCGCTGGCACTGGTCGAGAAAATCGTCACCGATCCGGAAATCGATTTCACCGTGGTGCCGCAGCGCACCTTTATCTATGCAGAGAAATTGCAGGAGCTGGGTGTGCTGAAAAACAAGGCAGATAGCTGGAAGGAATATTTCTTTGAAGAGGCGCATGGTGGGGCGGGGAGTTGAATCCCGGGGCGTTCTGGACAGCGTGGTGGCCTCTTAGTAGCATTTGCCGGCCGCGCTCTGACCCCCACGACGCAATGCTCTGAATCTACAAGGATGGCCATGCTCGATTTTCTGTACCGCAACGTGAACGTCGAGTTTTTTGTCTGGAGCGGCACGGTGCGCAAAATCAAAAAGCTCACCGATGACGACGGCTATGTCGAAACGCTCGCGCAAATCGAAAGTGATGATGGCGTGGTCGAGGAAATTGATGTTTCCGACCTTGAGTTCGACCTGCGTCGAAATCATCGCGTCAGCGTCTTCAATGCCACCACGGCGAACATCGACTACAGCGTCTTTGCACTGTTGCGCAATGACTGCCTGTCGCAATCCACATTGCTGTTTGATGGCGAATTCCTCGTCAAGGAGCTGGGTATAAAACGCCCCAGACTCACCATCTTCCTGGTTTCGTTGGTGTATGGCGCGATTGCGACCTGGATCGGTGGAGAGGGTGGATTGATTTCGGCCATCGCCCTTTTCGGTGCTTTGCACCTGGAGGGAGGTCGACGTCGCAAGCATTTTATTGCTCGACTCGAGGCTCATTTACACACCCTCGATAAGCAGGTTCAAAGCCAGCGAATGGTCAAAAGAGCACTGGCGCGATCGTAATCAGCACCGAGTGCGTCGATGCGGTGGGCGAAGGTGTTGCTTAACCCATACCGTCATCAAAGACGTCTTCAATCGGCATCTCGAACGCCCGGGCAATCTGGAATGCCAGAGGCAGGCTCGGGTCGTAGCGTTCGTTTTCAATCGCATTGATGGTCTGGCGCGAAACGTTCAAGCGTTCGGCCAGATCCACCTGCGACCACTTGCGCTCGGCGCGCAGTTCCTTGAGCCGGTTCTTCATTGGTAGCGGCGCCGCGCGATGCGCAGGCCGATCATCCACATCGCACCCATCACCGGCCAGACCCAGAACCACGGGATATGGGGGGCGCCGACGTTCTCCAGAGAACCGTAGCTGAAGGTCAGCAAGGCCGAGGCAGCGAAGGCGAAGCCGAGGGCTTCGAACTGGATGCGCAGATACATTTCGTCCAGACGCCTCATGTCGCGTACCACGCTCCAGCACACCAGTCCGGCCGGAATCATCGGCGTCAGAACAATGAGCGTGCGCAGGTAAATGTTGGCGTCCTCCAACGACTGCAGCGCAACCGTCGAGGCAATCAGCACGACGGCATACAGCACCAGCGCGCCGCCCATTTCGAGATGGAATCGATTCATGCTTCACTTCCTGTGTAAAAGACCCTTTACATAGTTACCGAAGCCACTAGTTATGTAAAGCACGCTTTCCATCAGGGCTCGATCAACCCTCGGCATTCATCGACCGGATTAGGTTGTTGCGCAACGTGACGATCGATTTCTGCATCTGCGTGAATTCTTCCGTGGTCAGCCCCGTCGCCTCGAACAGACTCGTGCCCGAGGACACGTTGCGCAGGTCGCGGCCGCTCTGGGTCAGGCTGATCCGCACCTGGCGTTCGTCTGCCGGGTCACGCTGGCGTTGCACATAACCCATGGCCTGAAGTTTTTTCAGGATTGGCGTGAGGGTGTTGGATTCCAGGAACAGCTTCTCGCCCAGGCCGCCGACGGTCTGGTTGTCCTGCTCCCACAGGGAAACGATGGTGATGTATTGGGTGTATGTCAGACCGAGCCGTTCGAGGATCGGTTTGTAGGCCTTGCCGAACGCCAGGTTGGTGGAGTAGACGGCAAAGCACAGGAAATCACTGAGTTTGAGATCGGTTGGTGCGGTATTGACGGTGGAATTCATGTTCATCCTCGTGGGTCGGGTGACCGGTGAAACGTATGGGGCGAACTATACGTCGGATGCGATTCTATCGGGAGTGTTGATCATGTTGCCTGAGGTAACCGGTTCGCCATGAATGGCGCGAACCGGTCATTTATTTCTTATGCGCCTACATCGTATGCGATGTATTTGGTGCGGAGAAATTACTCAGTGATGACGTTCAGTGCCACCTCGATGTTCCCGCGAGTCGCCTTGGAGTACGGGCAGATCTGGTCTGCGGTGTGGGCGAGGTTTTTCGCGATGTCTTCGGCGACACCCGGGACGCGCAGGGTCAGGCGAGCCTGAAGGAAATAGGCGGGGCCGGTTTGGCCCAGATCCACTTCGATGTCTACCGACATGTCGGCCGGCAGCACTACGCCCAGGTCATTGGCCACCAAGCCGACGGCGGCGGTGTAGCAGGACGACCAGGCACCGGCGAACAGTTGCTCGGCGGTCGGGTGGGGCAGGACGTTGGCAAACACATGGGCCGGTTTGGCATTGCCGGGCGTCGAGAGCTGAATGTCGAGATTGCCGTTGTGACCACGGGAGGTGAGGCCGGCGCTGCTGGCGGTTGTGTGGGTCTTACCGGTGGCCAGGACTTTTTCGATTTTGCTCATGGGGGAATCCTCAAGGTGTTGTGATTGGTTGTGATCGTATACGGTTAGATCGTATGCGATGTAATAATAATCCTCTCGCCCTCTGGTTCTGTCAACCCGCTTGGCGGTTCCAATACGACCGGCGGTTATCCGCACGTCCGCCGGTCGGGTAGGCGGCAAACCCGCGTCTATAGTGAGAGGGCTGTGTGAAACGGGTGGCGCACCTCAAGGCTGCGACGGGAGGCGCCGAGTGAACAATCTGCTGTTTTTATTCAGGAGATCGCCATGAGTCAGATCGAAAAAGTCCTCTACACCGCGAAAACCCACACTACCGGCGGACGTGACGGCGCCTCGCGCAGTTCCGACGGGATCCTCGACGTAAAACTGTCGTCGCCCGGTTCCAGTGGCGGCGGGACCAATCCGGAGCAATTGTTTGCCGCAGGCTGGTCGGCATGTTTCATCGGCGCGATGAAAGCGGTGGCGGGGCAGCAGAAAATCAGCCTGCCAGCGGACCTGGCGGTGGATGCCGAAGTGGACCTGGGTACCAACTCGGGAGGGTATCTGTTGCAGGCGCGACTGAATGTAAGCCTGCCGGGCATGGAGCGCGGCGCGGCGCAGCAACTGGTGGATGCGGCGCATCAGGTGTGCCCGTACTCCAAGGCCACGCGCAACAATATCGAGGTCGAATTGAAACTGGTCTGATATCCAGATGCAAAAGGGGCGGCATGATCATCGATCATGCCGCCCCTTTTGTTTTTTTGAAGCCGTAGATCTGTCAGTCAGCGATCAATGCATCTTGCTGTGATCGTGGCCTTCCATGGTCAGCGCCTTGACCGGCGCTTTCACTTCCACGGTTTCCTTTTCGCCCTTGGCGTTTTCGATAGTCAGGGTCAGCGGCACGCTGTCGCCTTCCTTCAACTGAGCGGTCAGGCCCATCAGCATTACGTGGTAGCCATTCGGATCGAAGTTGACGGCTTTGCCAGCTGGCAGGTCGACCGATTTCACCGGGCCCATGCTCATCACGTCGTTCTTCATGCTCATCTCATGAATCTGCACGTCCTTGGCCGCCGGCGAAGCAACGCTGAGCAGCTTGCTGTCGCTGTCGGCGGTGACGCTCATGAACGCGCCGCTGGCCGACTGGTTCGGCACGGTCGCGCGCACCCACGCGTCGTCGACCTTGGTCTGCGCCGATACCTGGAACGCCAGGCCCAGCAGGGACAGGCCCAGTGCGGCACGTTTGATGTGGTTCAGGAAAGGGTTCATCAGCAGACCTCCATGACGGTAAGCAAATCTTCCGTGCACTCTTGTGCAGAAAGCGATTGAGACAGGCCCACACGCAACGTGCCCCGCGTGTCGTAGACATAGCTGGTGGCGGTGTGGGAGAGGGTATAGGTGTCGCCGGCCGGGACTTTTTCGTAGAACACGTCGAATTCCTTGGCGGTGGCCTTGGTTTCTTCGAGGGTGCCGTACAGCGCGACGAAGCTTGGATCGAAGGTCTTGACGTAGGCGTCGAGGATTTCCGGGGTGTCGCGTTCCGGGTCGAGGGTGATGAACACCACTTGCAGGATGTCGCCGTCCTTGCCCATCAGCTTCTTGATTTTCGCGGCGCGGGCCAGCGTCGTCGGGCAGATCGCCGGGCACTGGGTGAAGCCGAAGAAGATCATCGGCATCAGGCCGCGAAAGCTCGACAGCGTCACGGTGTTGCCTTCGGTGTCCTTGAGCTTGAAGGTGCGTCCGAGGATCTTGTCGCTCAGATCCTTGCCGTACTTGTACGACAGTTCGCCGCGGGTGTCGCAGCCGGCGAGCAGGCCGAGACCGAGTACGCCCATTCCCGCAAGCACCTTGCGGCGAGTCAACAAAGCCGTCATTTCATACCGCCCTTTGGAGCCCGCCGGTCGGCAGGACAGGCGGGGGGTTAACCGTAAAAGCGGCGCATGATACCAAAATGATCCGCTGCGCCGGTTTTCGATCGCCGGGCAATGTGGGATCTGGCGACAAAAGGTGTAAGAAAACATGACTCAAGGTGCTGGCGGAAGCGGCTCGACCGGGCTCCAGCCACCGCCCAGCGCGGTGTACAGATTCACTTGCGCCACCAGCTGCGCCAACCGATCGGTAATCAGCCCTTGCTGAGAACTGAACAACGAACGCTGGGCATCGAGGAACGTCAGGCTGCTGTCGACGCCGCTGCGATAGCGATGCTGCGCCATGTCGTAATAATCCTGGGTCGCCTGCACCAGATCGCGCTGGGCCTGGAGCTGTTGTTCGTAGGTCTGGCGCGCCGCGAGGCCGTCGGACACTTCCTGAAATGCCGTCTGAATGGTCTTTTCGTACTCGGCGACGCTGATGTCTTTTTGCAGCTTCGCGTAGTCCAGGCTGGCGCGCAGACTGCCGGCGTTGAAGATCGGCAGGTTGATCTGCGGCTGGAACGTCCAGGCCCCGGAGCCGCCCTTGAACAGCCCGGACAGGTCGCGGCTGGACGTCCCGGCATTGGCGGTCAGGCTGACACTCGGGAAAAACGCCGCCCGCGCCGCGCCGATGTTGGCATTGGCAGCGCGCAGCTTGTATTCGGCCTGGAGAATGTCCGGCCGACGTTGCAGCAGATCGGACGGCAACCCGGCCGGCACGGTTGCCACCAGATCACTGTCCAGCGGACGCGCCGGCAGGTGCTCGGGCACCGGCGCGCCTACCAGCAGCGTCAGACTGTTCAAGTCTTGGGCGACCTGACGCTGATAACGGGCCAGGCTTGCGCGAGTGCTGTCGACACTGGTCTGCGCCTGAATCTGATCCAGCGCCGAGGACTTACCGGCCTCGCGGTTGCGGGTGGTCAGGTGCAGGCTGCGCTCGTCGGCGGCCAGCGTTTCCCGGGCCAGCGCCAGCAACTCCTGATCGGCGCGCCAGGTCAGGTAGGCGTTGGCGACATTGGCCACCAGACTCAATTGCGCACTGCGCCGGGCCTCTTCGGTGGACAGCCAGGTCAGCAGCGCCTGCTCGCTGAGGCTGCGCACCCGGCCGAAGAAGTCCAGCTCATAGGCGCTGATGCCCAGGTTCACCGAGTAGGTCGAGGTGATCGCCGCCTTGGTGCGGGTCACGCTGGACGGCACCCGCTGACGCAGTTGGTTGGCATTGGCCGACACCGCCGGCAGCAGATCGGCGCGCTGGATGCGGTACTGCGCCTGAAATGCCTCGACATTCAGCGCGACCACCCGCAGATCACGGTTGTTGACCAGCGCGCTTTCAATCAGTTGCTGTAGCGCCGGGTCATTGAACAGCGCGCGCCAGTCCTCGGCGCGGGGTGTGACCGAGGACGGCGCAGCATACGCGGGACCTTGCGGATACTGCGCCGCGCTCGGCGATGCCGGCCGCTGGTAATCGGGAATCAACGAACAACCGCCCAGCAGTATCACGGCGGACAGCAGGGAAATCGGCAATCTGAGCATCAAACAGCCTCGTTCACGAATGAAGGCGGACGTCGGGCGCCCGGAATGAGAAAAATGCCGGATCAGGCCCCGGCCATCCATTTCGCCAGACCGTGTCGCCCGCTGACCCCAAGCTTGGCGGCCGCACGTTTGAGGTAGGTCTCGATCGAGCTGTTCTTGACCCGCAGCTTTTCTGCCATCTGCGGCACGGTGCCGCCGGTCAGCAGGCCCAGGCAGACCTCTTTCTCTCGCACCGACAAGGTGATGTCACCCAACGCCAGGCGTTCGTCGAACACCTGTTGCAACGGCGTCTGGGGGTGATCGGCTTGTGGCGCGCGGAGTTGACGGGCGGTGACTTGGCGACTGATGTGCGCGTGGCGCTCGATCAAAGGCAACAAGGTGTCGGACAGGCGCTTGAGGAACGACAGTTCCGGCAGGGAAAACACCCGATGCGTGTGGGGGCGGTAGAACGAGATGACGCAACGGCGGTTGGACGTGCGTGACACCAGATTGCATTGGTGAACGCTGTGGTGCGGGTGTCGATGCTGGAGCGAGGCTTTCAATTGAATCAGTAGCGAGTCGTTCATCTCGATCATCTGTTGCAGCAGCGGGTGGTCGTCCGGGTGCTGCAACGGGGCCGGGGGCGGGAAGGTGTCCGGCAAACCGGCGCTGCCCAACGCCTTGATCTCGACCACGCTGGATTCCCGTTCGTCCAGGGTCCACTCACTGAGATCGACGCGATTGACCGGAACGAGGTTGTCGACCAGCTGGAACATGTTGGTGGCAAAACGCTCGTTGCCGGTGCTGGCGATCAGTTCACCCAGTTGCCAGTAAAAGTGCGGATTTTCCATGTTGCGAAGACTGCCGGTCAGATTCATATCCTTGTCATCCTTGATTTAGAGCCATTGCCGAATCGTCTGCCGTGCATGCACCCGTGAAACGCCCACCCAGTTGTTTCTCCTGAAAATCGATCTGGAACGGGATTTAAGCCTATGCATTTGTCCTACGTCTGTAGGGGAAAACAGGGACACAAAGTGCCACCATTTCCGAAAAAATGGCGTCACGTTTCTGTCAGGTCAATGTGTAAGGACTCGTAGTCTTTGACTGTACGATCTAGTACGAACCCCGGATTCCGGGGTTCGGATCGCGGTGCCGCGCCATCGCGGGACACTAACGGGTAGTCGAGTGTGGCGATTGTCCTACAGGATTTTCAGTCATTTCTTTCCGAACTTTTAGGGGATTAGCTGACTTCTCAGGCCCTTTGGTTCGCACAACTGTACAAAGTGGGGAGTGTTGTCCGGGTTTTACGTGTCACGCGGGTTTCGGGGCCGATGCTTGAATACGCGCCAAATCACGTGAGATGGATCTTATGAACCAATTTGCTGCCGACGCGGCGGACGGTCTGTCCGCGATTTCCGAGGCCTTTCCGCTGACTGCCGCCCAGCGCGACATCTGGCTTGACCAACTGCGTCAGGGGAATTCGCCGATGTACAACATCGGTGGCTATGTCGAACTGACCGGGCCGCTGGATCCGGCCCTGATGCAGGCGGCGCTTGAAGGTCTCGTGGCCCGGCATGACGCGATGCGCACCAGCCTGCTGCCGGGGGCCGGCGAGGATGGGCTGCCGTTGCAACGTTTTGCCCGGTCCATGCCGGTGCCGATGCCGGTGCACGATTTACGCAGCCAACCCGATCCATACGCCGCAGCGCGCCAACTGACGCAGGAAAACATCGAGCAACTGTTTACGCTGGATGGCGGGCCGTTGTTCCGGTTTCGTCTGCTCTGGCTCGATGACAACTGCCATTGGCTGTCACTCCAGGCCCACCACCTGATCGTCGATGGCTGGGGTTTCGGCGAGATGCTCAAATCCCTCGACGAGATCTACAACGCGCTGGCGCTCGGGCAATTGCCGCCCGATTCGGCGCCGTCCTATGTCGATTTCATCCGTGACGATGCGCGGTATTTTCAGTCCGACCGCTACGCCCGCGACCGGGCGTATTGGCTGGACAAATACCAACATCGGCCCGAACCGCTGTTGCTGCCGCGTTATCAGGAACGCTTTGCCGGCGCTGCGGCACCGACGCGGATTTTCTCGCAGGTGTTTCCGGCTCGCTTGCACGAACGCATGAAACAGGTGGCCCGGGAGTACGGCGCATCGGCGTTTCATGTGCTGCTGGCAGCGATCCATGTGTATTTCAGCCGCAGCGCCCAGCGTGACGAATGGGTGGTGGGCGTGCCGCTGCTCAACCGCTCCGGCGCCCGGTTCAAATCGACCCTGGGGCTGTTCACCCAGGTCAGCGCGGTGCGCATGGGGTTTGGCCGCGAGTTGTCATTCAAGACGCTGGTCAAGGCGATTCACGACGAGTTGAAAAAAGACTTTCGCCATCAGCGTTTTCCCTTGAGCGAAATGAACCGTGCCCTCGGCTTGCTGCGCGAGGATCGCTCGCAGTTGTTCGAAGTGACCGTGTCCTATGAGCGCGATGCGCATGAATACCGCTACGGCGAGGCGCAGGGGCGGGTGGTCAAAGTGTCGAACCACGAAGAGGGCACGCCGTTGTCGGTGCACCTGCTGAGCAGCCGTGGTGACTACGAGGACAGTTTGTACATGGTGTACAACGAGGCCTACTTTGACGCCGATGAAATCGCGGTGCTGAGCGGGCGCTTGCTGTGGGTGCTGGAGCAGGGGCTTGAAGACCCGGCGCTGATGGTGGGTGATTTCAGCCTGAGCCTGCCGGCCGAATCGGCGCTCTTGCAGCAGTGGAACGACACAGGCGCGCAATACCCTCAAAACCTGACCATCCACCAGCGCATCGAAGCGCAAGCGGCGACACGCCGGGATGCGGTAGCGGCCGAATTCCAGGGACAGCCGCTGACCTATGCCGAGCTGAACCGACAGGCCAACGCCCTGGCCCATCATTTGATCGGGCTCGGCGTGCGACCCGATGACCGCGTGGCGCTGGTCGCGCGTCGAGGGCTGGACACGCTGGTCGCGCTGCTGGCGATTCTCAAGTCCGGCGCCGGTTATGTGCCGGTCGATCCGGCTCATCCTGCGGAACGGCTGAGCTATTTATTGCGCGACAGTGCTCCGGTCGTGGTCCTGACCCAGCACGATCTGCGCGAACGTTTGCCGATGCTCGACGTGCCGGTGATTGAAATCGACACGCGCGGCTGGCCGATCAACGATCTCAACCCTGATGTTTCGGGTCTGACCACTGCACATCTGGCCTACGTGATCTACACCTCCGGTTCTACCGGCCAGCCCAAGGGCGTGATGGTCGAGCATCACACGCTATCGAACCTGGTCGACTGGCATTGCACAGCCTTCGACCTGTGTGCCGGTCGCCACACTTCAAGCCTCGCCGGCTTCGGTTTCGACGCTATGGCCTGGGAAGTCTGGCCGGCGCTGTGTGCCGGCGCGACCCTGCACCTGGCGCCGTCCCGTGATGGCGGCGAAGACATCGACGCGCTGCTCGACTGGTGGCGTGCGCAACCGCTGGACGTGAGTTTCCTGCCGACCCCGATTGCCGAGTACGCCTTCAGCCGCCACCTCGAACACCCGACCCTGCGCACGCTGCTGATCGGCGGTGATCGCCTGCGCCAGTTCAATCGCCAGCAGACGTTCGCGGTGATCAACAACTATGGCCCGACCGAAGCGACAGTGGTCGCGACCTCGGGGCGAATCGAACCGGGCCGGACGCTGCAGTGG
>Ga0068843_1012065_pt1 | contig 40912 bp, 45 predicted proteins | sample Hof3ISUMetaT_5_FD_73617 | JGI IMG/M metagenome (GOLD analysis project Ga0068843, IMG submission 73617) | Enriched soil aggregate microbial communities from Iowa State university to study microbial drivers of carbon cycling -... | ecosystem: Environmental > Terrestrial > Soil > Agricultural land... | reverse complement strand
CACAGGTCTTGTTTCAGTCCTTGTAATCCGTGGACAGCGCCAGCTCATTCCACTCGGCCAATTCCTGCGCCACCAAACGATTCTTCGCTTCGATCCGTGCAACCGTGTCGCTGCCCAGCGCCAGCCGCTGCGGCGGGTTCGGTGCGTTGACCAGCGCCAGCATCGCTTCAGCAAACTTCAGCGGATCGCCCGGTTGCGCATGGTTGGCCGCTTCGGCAAACGTGCGCATCTTGCCAACGGTTTCGTCGTAGTCCGGCAGCACCAGCGCGGTCTTGATCAGCGATTGCTCGTCCAGGAAGTCGGTGCGGAAGAAGCCCGGTTCGACCACCGTGGCATGAATGCCCAGCGGCGCCAGTTCCTGATGCAGCGCTTCGCTGATGCCTTCCACTGCGAACTTGGTCGAGCCGTAGACACCCCAGCCCACGTAGGCCTGATAACCGCCAATCGACGAGATGTTGATGACCCGTCCGCTGCGCTGGGCGCGCATGTGTGGCAGCACGGCGCGGGTGACGTTGAGCAAGCCGAACACGTTGGTGGCGAACAGGCGCTCGGTTTCGCTGGCGCTGGTTTCTTCGACGGCGCCCAACACGCCAAAGCCGGCATTGTTGATCAGCACGTCGATGCGGCCGAAGCGCTTGATGCCCTGTGCCACCGCTTGGTGGGCTTCTTCTTCGCGGGTGACGTCCAGCCGCACCGCCAGCAGGTTCGGGTGATCGCCGAGGCGGTCGGTGATGTCTTGCGGGTTGCGGGCGGTGGCAATCACCGCGTCACCGGCACGCAGGGCCTGTTCGGCGATAAGGATGCCAAAACCACGGGAAGCTCCGGTAATCAGCCAGGTACGCATATCAACTCCTCCTGTCGGTGACCCTGGCGAGATTGCCGGGCCTTCTTGATGAGTTGAGTCGACTTTAAAGCCGTGCTACTGATGTGATAATCCCAGCAAATTTGCATGACTTTGTGAAAGGTGTTCACAAATGAAAAACCCGTCCACGGCGGATCTGTCGATCTTTCTTTGCATCGCCCAGCACCTGAATTTCAGCCGTGCAGCGGTGGATCTGGGCCTGACACCGTCGGCGCTGAGTCATTCGTTGCGCGCTCTGGAAAATCGCCTGGGCGTGCGTCTGTTCAATCGCACCACTCGCAGTGTGGCGCTGACCGAAGCGGGCGAGCGGTTATATGCGCGGCTGAAACCGGCGTTTCGCGACATCGACGACGCGCTCGAAGACCTCAATCACTTTCGCGACAAACCTTCCGGCAACCTGCGCATCACTGCGGGGCGCCAGGCCTGCGAACTGGTCCTGCTACCGATTGCCGGGGCGTTCCTTCAGGCCTATCCGGATATCCGCCTGGAAGTGGTCGAAAGCGATGCGCTGCTGGATATCGTCGCCGCCGGTTTTGATGCCGGGGTGCGGTTCGGCAATCGGCTGGAGGCGGACATGGTGTCGCTGCCGATCGGCCCGACCTTGCGCTCGGTGGTGGTCGCTTCACCGGCGTTTCTGGAACGGCACGCCGCGCCGCAAAAACCGGAGGATCTGCACACCCTGCCCTGCATCCGTCACCGCTTTCCCAGCGGCGCGCTGTATCGCTGGGAATTCGAACGCGGTGGCATCGATCAGGAAATCGAAGTCAACGGCCCGCTGACCCTGGGCGATGTCAGCCTGATGGTCGGCCCGGCGTTGCAAGGTCTGGGACTGGCCTATGTGTTCGAAGACATGGTCAGCGAGCACCTCGCGGCCGGGCGTCTGGTGCAGGTCTTGGCGGACTGGTGCCCGTACTATCCGGGTCTGCACCTGTATTACCCGAGCCGGCGCCATGTGCCGGCGCCGCTCAAGGCGTTTATCGACTTCGCCCGCCATGCCCGCGATGGCAAAACGGGCTGAGCCGTTTTACAGATACTTCAACCAGGCGATGTCGCGACGCCGGGCCTTCAATGCCGAAAACCAGCGCACGGCCGGGAACAACGCGACCGCCAGCACCATCGCCGCCAGCCACACCGCCGTCACCGACGAGAAACCGAAATACGTGCCCTGATTAAGCCCGAACAGCGCCACGCCAATCAGGTACAGCACCTTCAGCGCATACAGGTGCAGCAGGTAAAAAAACATCGGTGCCGAACCGAACACCGTCAGCCAGCGAATCCAGCGTCGATCCTGTGCGCGTTCGAACACCAGCAACAGCAACAGTCCGACACTCACCGTCAATGTGATGAACAACAGCGACGGCGGGTATTTGGTGATGTTGAAAAAACTCATCAGGGTTTGCACACCGCTGTCACCGAAGGCCCAGGGTTTCTCGCCGTAACCGTTGACCAGCCGCAGGGCCACGAACCCCAGCAGCCCGGCGATGCCACCGATCAACAAACGGCGCTGACGCACCCCGGCATCGGCCGCACGAGCGAACCACGGCCCCAGCGCGTAACCCAACCCGATCACGCCGATCCACGGCAACAACGGGTACGAGGTGCGCAGACGCAAGGTCTCGCCCGCCTCGATCCAGCCCCGGTCATGCAGGATCGCCCACGGTATGTGCAGCGCCGACTCCGCTGCGAAGTGCAGTCCGTCGAGCAGATTGTGCCCGGCGATGATCGCCAGGCTCAGCGTCAACAACAGCCAGCGTGGCAGCCAGACCAGCAGCGACAGCGCGATCATGCTCAGGCCGATCGCCCAGATCACTTGCAGGTAGATCACAGTCGGTGGCAGCTGGAACGTCCAGGCAAAATTCACCAGGGTGAATTCGAGCGCCACCAGAAACAAACCGCGCTTGAACAGAAAAGCACTGACGTCAGCCTTGCCGTCGTACTTTTCCCCGAACAGCCACGCCGACAACCCGGTCAGCAGCACGAACACCGGCGCGCACAGATGCGCCAGGGTGCGACTGAAGAACAGCGCCGGTTCCGTGCTGGCGATGTCCATCGGGTCGGTGACCTGACGATGCAGCAGAAAGGTTTCGCGCACGTGGTCCAGCAACATGAACAGAATCACCAGGCCACGCAGCGCATCAATGGACAGCAACCGGCCAGTCGCCGAGGGGGCAGAACGGGGAACCGCAATCGTCATGGAAGTATCGCAATCGAAAGGTTGATCGATGCAGCCGCCCGAAAGCGGCCGTAAAATTTGCGTTACCTTATAACATGAAAAACCGATCCAATCGCTAGCGGTTCTCAAACAGCGATCACGCGGTGCGCAGGGTTTCCAGCACGACCTGCAACGGATGACGCAACTGTCGATCGGCCTGGCGCTTGACCTGGCTGCGGCAGGAATACCCGGTGGCCAGCGCCTCGCCCTTCTCCACCGGCGCCTCGATCTGCTTCGCCCAGGATTGCTCGTAGATCACTGCCGAGGTTTCGCGATTGCGTGCTTCGTGTCCGTAAGTGCCGGACATGCCACAGCAACCGGTGGCCTGGGTCGCCAGCTTCAGGCCAACACGCTCGAACACCTGCTCCCATTGCCGAGTGGCGGCCGGAGCGTTGGTTTTTTCGGTGCAGTGCGCCAGCAGGCGGAAGGTTTCGTCGCGGCGCGTTCCGACTTGCTCCGGCATGATCTTGAGCAGCCACTCCTGCACCAGCGCCACCTCCGGGCATTGCTCCATTCCCGGGACTTTCAGATATTCCTGGCGATAGACCAGGGTCATGGCCGGGTCGAGCCCTACCAACGGCACACCGATCTCGGCCAGCGCGCGCAATTGCCCGACATTGCGCAACGCCGCGCGGTTGAACGCCGACAGGAAGCCCTGCACATGCAACGGCTTGCCGTTGGCACTGAACGGTGCCAGGTAGACCTGATAGCCGAGACGCGAAATCAGCTCGATCAGATCCGCCAGCAACGGCGCCTCGAAATACCGGGTGAAGGCGTCCTGCACCAGCACCACGCTGCGTTCGCGCTGGGCTGCAGTCAGCGCCGACAACACCTCGACCGATGCCGGCTGAACCTGCCAGCGACGCATCGCCGCGTGGAAATCGAAACGGCTGAGCAATGGCACATCGACCATGCCGCCAAGACGCTCGATCAAGCGCCGGCTGAACGAGGCACCCATCAAGCCGTTATAGAGAAACGGAATCCGCGCCATGTACGGAATCGTGTACTCCAGCGAAGCAATCAGATAATCCCGCGCCGGCCGCAGATAACGGGTGTGATACAGCTCAAGAAAACGCGAGCGGAAGTCCGGCACGTTGACCTTCACCGGGCACTGCCCCGCGCAGGACTTGCACGCCAGGCAGCCGGCCATGGCGTCGTACACCTCGTGGGAGAAGTCCTGTTCCTGCGCACGGCTGTTGCGCCAGCGCTGCAGCAACGTGCTGAAAAACGGCGGACGGCGACTGGCGTCGGCCAACACGTCGACCCCCGCCTCGCCCTGCAATCGCAGCCATTCGCGAATCAGCGAAGCGCGGCCCTTGGGCGATTGCGCACGCTGGCGGGTGGCTTTCCACGACGGGCACATGGCGTCGTCGGGATCGAAGTTGTAGCAGGCGCCGTTGCCGTTGCAGTGCATCGCTGCGCCGTAGTCCTGCCAGACTTTCTCGTCGATCTGCCGGTCAAGTTCGCCGCGCAGGGTCACTTCATCGATCTTCAGCAATGCCGCGCCGGGAATATTCGGCGTGGCGATCTTGCCCGGATTGAACTGGTTGAACGGATCGAACGCTGCCTTCAGGGCCTGCAGCGCCGGGTACAAGTCGCCGAAGAAGGCCGGCGCATATTCCGAGCGCAGGCCCTTGCCGTGTTCGCCCCACAGCAGGCCGCCGTAACGCTGGGTCAGCGCGGCGACGCCGTCCGAAACGGGACGCACCAGTGCGGCTTGCTGTGGGTCTTTCATGTCGAGAATCGGCCGTACGTGCAGCACGCCGGCATCGACGTGACCAAACATGCCGTACTGCAATTGGTGGCTGTCGAGCAGGTCGCGCAGTTCGGCGATGTACTCGGCCAGGTGCTGTGGCGGCACGGCGGTGTCTTCGACAAACGGCTGTGGCCGCGCTTCACCGGCGACGTTGCCGAGCAGGCCCACCGCGCGTTTGCGCATGCCGTAGACGCGATTCACCGCCGCATGCCCGACGGCCAGCGTATGCCCCAGGCGCTCGACCGTGGCGTCGTTGCCCAAGTGCTGGACGAAGGCTTCGACCCGGCGTTGCAGCTCCTCGGGATCGTCGCCGCAGAACTCCACCAGGTTGATCCCCAGCGTCGGCCGCTCGGCGCTTTCCGGAAAGTACTCGGCGACGCCATGCCAGACGATGTCCTGCATCGCCAGCAACAGCACTTTGGAGTCGACGGTTTCAATCGACAGCGGCTTGAGCGCCATCAGCGCCCGGGCATCGCGCAAGGCATCCATGAAGCCGGCGTAGCGAATGTTCACCAGCATCGTGTGCTTGGGAATCGGCAACACATTGAGTTTGGCCTCGACCACAAATCCCAGCGAACCTTCAGCGCCGCACAGCACGCTGTTGAGGTTGAAACGATTGTCGGCCTCGCGCAGGTGCGCCAGGTCGTAGCCGGTCAGGCAGCGGTTGAGGTCGGGGAAGGTTTCCCGGATCAGCTCGCCCTGCTCATCGATGATCTGCCGCGCGCAGCGATACACCTCGCCGGCCCGACCCTCGCGGGCGCATTCCGCCGCCAGTTCGCTTTCTTCCAGCGGGCGACCGTGCAAGCGCTCACCACCGCGCAGGACCATGTGCAGTTCCAGCACGTGGTCGCGGGTCTTGCCGTAGGTGCAACTGCCCTGGCCGCTGGCGTCGGTGTTGATCATGCCGCCGACCGTAGCGCGGTTGGAGGTCGACAGTTCCGGGGCGAAAAACAGCCCGGCGGATTTCAGGGCGGCGTTCAGTTGATCCTTCACTACGCCGGCCTGCACCCTTACCCAACGCTTTTCAACGTTGATTTCGAGAATGCGGTTCATGTGCCGCGACAGGTCGACGACGATACCGTCGGTCAATGACTGGCCGTTGGTGCCCGTGCCGCCACCGCGAGGGGTGATCACCACTTTCTGGTAGGCCGGTTCGGCGATCAGGCGTGCCAGCAGCGCCACGTCGTCGGCGTCACGCGGGAATACCGCCGCCTGCGGCAAGCGTTGATAGATCGAGTTGTCGGTGGCCAGCACCACGCGGCTGGCGTAGTCGGCACTGATTTCGCCGCGAAAACCGCTGGTTTCAAGGGCTTTGAGAAACTGTTGGTAGTCGGTGTTCAACGTGGTGGAAGGCGACAGCTGAGCAATCATCGGAAGTGCAATCTCGGTCAAAAACGGGCCGTGTGGCGGTGAACAGTTGTGCGCAAGGAATGATTGCGTCACGCTCCCGCCATCTCATAGGCCTTATGTTCATTGCAGAGCGATGCCGGGACAACCGTAAAATCGACCCGCAATCCATGACTAAAACGAATGAATCCGCGAACCCTTACTCCCTCGATGTCGTTGCTGCTGGCGTTTGAAGCCGCCGCACGCCATGAAAGCTACACCCGCGCCGCCCACGAACTGTCGCTGACCCAGAGTGCGGTCAGCCGTCAGGTGCAGATCCTGGAAAAGATGCTCGGCATGCGCCTGTTCAGCCGCGAAGGTCGGCGGGTGATCCTCACTGACGTCGGGCGCATGTATCAGCGCGAACTGTCCGAAGCCCTCGGCCAGATCCGCAGCGCGACGTTGCAGGCCATGGCGTTTGGTTCGGGAATCCACAGCCTGCGCCTGGCGACCTTGCCGACCTTCGGCTCGAAATGGCTGCTGCCACGCTTGAAGGATTTCTACACTGCCCACCCCGGCATGACTGTGCACCTGCATTCACGCATCGAAACCATCGACTTCGACACCAGCGAAATCGACGCAGCGATTTGTGTCGGCGGCGGTGACTGGCCGGGGCTGACAGCCCACCGTCTGCACACCGAGGAACTGGTTGTGATCGCCAGTGCGCAGCTGACCGATGCCGAACGTCTAGCGGCCGACAAGGATATCGCCGGGCAACTGCTGCTCAACGTCAGCAGCAACGCCCAGGCCTGGTCCGAGTGGTTCAGCCATCACGCCCTGCCCCATCGCAGTATGCGCATTGGCCCGAGTTTCGAGATGACCTCGCACTTGATTCAGGCCGTGCGCGCCAACATCGGCATCGGCCTGGTACCGAGGATTCTGGTGGAGGATGAGCTGCACAACGGCGAGTTGCTGCAACTGGGCGAACCGATCAGCAGCCGGCGCAGCTATTACCTGGTGTACCCGGCGCGCAATGAGTCGCTGGCGTCGCTGAAGGCGTTTCGCGACTGGTTGATGCGCACGCTCTGAATCTCTAGATCGCCAGATCAATTGCCATCGCGAGCAGGCTCGCTCCCACAGAGATCAATACTCCAATGTGGGAGCGAGCCTGCTCGCGATGGCGCCAGACCCGTGAACTCAGAACCGCGGCTTAACTGCTTTCCAGTCCGGCTTGTAGCGCTGCATCTGTCGCACATCATCGCGCTGGCGAATGCCGCAGGTCAGGTACTGGTCATGCAGCTTGCCCAGTTGATCGTGATCCAACTCCAGCCCGAGGCCCGGTGCACGAGTAACCTTCACGCAGCCATCGACAATCGGCAGCTTGCCGCCCTTGATCACTTCTTCATCCGGTTCCTGCCACGGGTAATGGGTGTCGCAGGCGTAGTCCAGATTCGGTACAGCCGCCGCCACGTGCGCCATGGCCATAAGGCTTATGCCCAGGTGTGAGTTGGAATGCATCGACACGCCGAGGCCGAAGGTGTCGCACATTTTCGCCAGGGTCTGGGTGTCGCGCAGACCGCCCCAGTAATGGTGATCGGCGAGGACAATCTGCACGCTGTTCAGCGCAACGCTGCGGCGGAACTCATCAAAATCGGTGACCACCATGTTCGTCGCCAGCGGCAGCCCGGTGCGGTTGTGCAGCTCGGCCATGCCGTCGAGGCCCGGGGTCGGGTCTTCGTAATACTGCAGATCATCGCCCAGCAACTCGGCCATGCGGATCGAGGTTTCCAGCGACCAGTTGCCGTTGGGATCGATGCGCAGCGGATAACCGGGAAAGGCCTTTTTCAGCGCCTTGATGCACGCCACTTCGTGCTCCGGCGGCAGCGTGCCGGCCTTGAGCTTGATGCTCTTGAAACCGTACGCCTCGATCATCCGCGCGGCCTGGGCGACGATCTGCAGCTCGTTCAGCGCCTCACCCCAGTTGTCCGGCTTGTACGGTGAATCGACGTGTTGCGCGTACTTGAAAAACAGATAGGCGCTGAACGGTACTTCATCGCGCACCGCACCGCCCAGCAGATCCACCAGCGGCACATTCAAGTAGCGGGCCTGCAAATCGAGGAACGCCACTTCAAACGCCGAATACGCGTTGCTCACCGCTTTACTGGCATGGGAACCAGGGGCGAGTTCAGCACCGGCCAGACTGGCCGGTTTGTTGGCAGCGACCGTCGCTTGGACGATCCGACGCAACTGATTGAGATTGAACGGATCGAGGCCGATCAACTGCGACTGCAACTGTTGCTGGATCGCCAGCGCCGGGGCATCGCCATAGCTTTCGCCGAGGCCGATGTAGCCGTTGTCGCTTTCGATCTCGATGATCGAGCGCAGGGCGAACGGTTCGTGGATGCCACTGGCGTTGAGCAGCGGCGGATCACGGAAGGCAATCGGAGTGACGGTTACGCGAGTGATTTTCAAAATGACGCTCCTGTTGAGTCGGAATCAGTGGCTCGCCACCGGATTGGCCGTCGGCGCGACGGCGGTTTCGGGTTCAGGCTTTGCCGGGGTTTTGCCTTTGGCGCCGGGCGCCATGCGGGCAAAGAAGATCACCACTGCTGCCACCAGCGAAGTTGCGGCCAGGCCATACAGGCCGCCTTCTATGGAGCCGGTGGTCTGTTCCAGGAAACCGAACGCGGTCGGCGCAACGAAGCCACCCAGATTGCCGATGGAGTTGATCAGCGCGATCACCGCCGCCGCGATGCGCGCATCCAGGTAGCTTTGCGGAATCGGCCAGAACAGTGCCGAAGCCGCCTTGAAACCGATGGCCGCAAAACAGATCGCGACGAAGGCGAAAATCGGCCCGCCGGTGGTGGACATGAACATGCCGAACGCGGCGATCACCAGGGTCAGCGCGACCCACGCCTGCTGGAATTTCCACTTGCCGGCCAGCGCCGCAAAGCCGTACATCGCGACGATGGAAATGATCCACGGCACGGAGTTGAGCAACCCGACCTGGAAGTCGCCGAGATTGCCCATCTTCTTGATCATGCTCGGCAGCCAGAAAGTGGCGCCGTAGATGGTCAGGGCGATGGAGAAGTAGATGAAGCAGAACAGCGCGATTTGCCGGTCCGCCAACAGTTTGAACATCGATGGTTTGGCAACGTGGGTCGCTTCCCGAGCACGCTGTTCTTCGGCGATTGCCGCCACCAGCGCCTCGCGCTCCTCCTCGCTCAGCCACTTGGCCTGGCGCGGATGGGATTGCAGCCAGAACCAGACGAACCCGCAGAGCACTACCGATGCGGCACCTTCGATCAGGAACATCCACTGCCAGCCGTGCATGCCCAGACCGCTGATGTGCAACAGCGCACCGGACACCGGACCGGAAATTACCGAAGCGATTGCCGAGCCGCTGAGAAACACCGCCATGGTCTTGCCGCGCTCAGAGGCCGGCAGCCATTGGGTGAAGTAATAAATGATCCCCGGGAAGAACCCGGCCTCGGCAGCGCCAAGGATGAAGCGCAGCACGTAGAAACTGGTTTCGCCTTTGACGAACGCCATGGCCATCGCCGCTGCGCCCCAGGTGAACATGATCCGCGTCAGCCAGGCGCGGGCGCCATAGCGCTGAAGAAGCATGTTGGACGGCACTTCAAACAAGGCGTAACCGATGAAAAACAGACCGGCACCAAGGCCATAGGCAGCAGCGCCGATACCCAGATCGGTTTCCAGATGACTGCGCACAAAACCGATGTTGACCCGGTCGATGTAGTTGACGATGAACATCACCACGAACAACGGCAGCACATGGCGCTTGACCTTGGCGGCGGCGCGGGCGAGTACCGTGATGTCCGGCGGACTCTGGAGGGTTTTCAAGGGGCGACTCCCGATCTTTGTTTTTGTAGGGATGGCCTGTTCAGGCGTAGAGCGATCATGGACGGGGTGATTGATCCCGTCTAATCTAACTTGGCATTCGATTGATACCTGGATTAGATCAATGTTCGAACTGACCCAATTGCGCTGCTTCACCACCGTCGCCACCGAACTCAACTTCCGCCGCGCTGCCGAGCGGTTGAACATGACGCAGCCACCATTGAGCCGGCAGATCCAGTTGCTGGAACATCACCTGGGCGTCGAACTGTTTACCCGCAGCACGCGCAGTGTGGCGCTCACCGCTGCCGGCCGCGCATTCTTCATCGAGGCGCAGAACCTGCTCGAGCGCGCCCAGCAAGCCGCCGTCACCGCCCGGCGTTTTGCCGAGGGCGATATCGGTTCGGTGAACATCAGTTTTGTTGGCAGCGCGGTTTATGAATTCCTGCCCAAGGTCATCGCCGAGGCGCGCCTCAAGCAGCCGCAGGTGAAGATCGACCTGACTGAAATGAACACCTACCAGCAACACGAAGCCCTGCGCGCTCGACGCATTGACCTGGGGATCGTCCGCGCGCCGTTGCTGGAGCCGGGTTACGCCACCGAATGCCTGGTGCGCGAGCCGTTTGTGCTGGCGGTGCCGAGCGGCCATCGACTGGCCGAGGCCGACGAAGTTTCAGTGAAGGACCTGGATGGGCAGCCGTTCCTGATGTATTCCCACGCGGCCTATCCGCCGTTCAACGAATTGCTCACCGGCATGCTGCGCTCGGCCCGGGTCGCCCCGGATTATGTGCAGTGGCTGGGTTCTTCCTTGACGATTCTGGCGCTGGTCAACGCAGGCATTGGCCTGGCGCTGGTGCCGCGTTGCGCGACCAGTGTGGTGTTCAGGAATGTGGTGTTTCGCGAGATCGATCTGGGCGAAGGGGTGCAGAGCGAGCTGCATCTGATCTGGCGGGAGAACAACGACAACCCGGCGTTTGCGATGTTGCTGGAGGGCATTCGCCGGGCGGTGAAGGATGGATGGGGTTAGTAGCGGGCTTGCGGTGACGGGGGGTACTTCAGCGGTGGGGGTGCCTTTGGGCCCGTGATCAATGGTTTCTCCAACAGCTTCCCGTCGGGCCCTACGAAAAGTCGCTCCAGATGTTCTGGCATTGGTTGCGGTGCTCTGGCGGTCATGATGAACCCTCTGATGCCGGGCTGAATTCAACCCATTTAACCTTCGCGGAATCTATCAGTAAAAATTCGGCGCCAATAGGATCCAATTTGCCATCTTCGTTGAGCCAGCGTGGAAACCTCATCAAGAACTGCCCGGTGTTCGACTCCGGTGGCCACTCGACTGGCCAGCCTAGGACGCGCCTTTCATCCTCCAGATGAAGGGTGATGAATCGGTCATATTGAGCGAAAGCGCAGAACCATTCACTGGGATAGGAAGATTGTTTCGTTACGTTTCTGCTGCGCAACCACCTATGCAATTTGCCATTAGTTGCCAGACAACAAGCCATCAATCCCAGCAGCAAGGACGCAGAAAATGCCCAGCACGTTTCAGCTTTCGCATCCCATCTCCCTACAGAAAACCCCTTCTCCCCCACCCACACACAAACCGCTCCAACCCCCAGCACCATCCCGTGAATCACAAACGTGAAAATCAGCGCCTGCACAATCTGGCCGAACGTATCCGGTCGCTTGAAGGCCGTCAGCGTGTAGAAAATCCAGGTCGAGACAAACCCCGGGATCAGGTACTGCAACAACGGAATCACTTCTTTCACCAGATCATCCATGATCGGTCGCTCCTTGAATCAAAAAACACTCCTCCCAAAACAGCAATGCCGGCCTGTAATGGTCCGGCATTCAAAGCCTAGTGCACACGGGAGAAACGCTCGCGATCATCTGTCACCGCGCATTACGCATCCTGCAGAATCTGATCCGCGCCGTCCCCTGCCGCCATCAACACCGCCGCATGAAGGTTGATGCACGAGCCGGATCGTTTCATCATCGCCCAAGGTTTCGAGGAGTAACGCCATGACCCGTTATCAGCCGTTGAACTGCGATCTGCACGACTACCTGGAAATCGCCTGCCTGCGCGGCTATCAGCTGGACATCGAGCTGGTCGACGGTCAGCGTCTGATGGCCCGGGCCGTGACCACGCGGACCAGCAGTGAAAAAGAAGAATTTCTGGTGATCGAGCAACAAGGCGCGCAACAGGAAATTCGCCTCGATCAACTGCTCGCCATCACACCTCAGGAGGCCAACGCCGAGTTCGGTCGAGTGGTCCTTGCCGGAGGGGTTTGCGGAATCTGAACAAAAAAATCCCGCCCGGCATCAACCGGGCGAGATTTTCTGTGACACGCCGTTTTACGCGACGACAGGGATCATCGGATCCGCAGCTGCCAGCGCGCTGGCACGGTCAGCCGCCGGCGGGTAGATCCACTGGGTGTTGATCTGGGTCTTGAGCGACTTGCCCTCCTCCCTGACCAGTTTTACCTGGCGACCCCAGCCTTCGGTGTACACCGCGCCCCAGGCGCCGAAGTCGAGGCAGGTCACGTATTTCGGCTGGCTGTCACCGACATCTCGGACTGAACTCGATCAGCAGGCAAAAAAAAGCAGAAACCGATCAGCGGTTTCTGCTATCTCATTTTTGACCTTACAAGCAGTCGCGTACCGCTTTGCGCAACGATCCGGACTTCGCCCACGGTGGCCCTTGGTAAAGGGAGACACGGCTGCCGTCCTTGTACTTGACCACATCGAGAATCTCGTCGGCGGTGACGATGCTCGGTGCAGTGATCCGGTAGCCATTGGAAATTGCTGTCTGGGACGTCTTGGCAACGTCCTGCTGCCAGAGCGGCAATACACACGCGGCGTAGTCCTTGGGAGTCTTGTCGCTGGTCTTGCTGACATTCGGCTCGCCCGGCACCAGTGACGCGGGCAACGAACAACCGGCCAATGCCACCAACAGCATCCCCCCGATCAACATCCGCATGGTGATTCCTTCATCTGAAAAAACGCGAATGTACCTTGTAACTGTTCGGACATCCATCGTAGCGCTCTGCCTGTATTCCTCGTAAACCGGAACAATCAGCTCACCGACAGATGACCTTGCCCCACTCCCAAAAAATGCGGCTACTCTGTTTTACCGAGAATGTTCCGGAGGTGATCATGCGGCTCAATGAATACGAACACGAACTTCAACGTGACCTGCAAAGCGTGGCATCGGACCTGAGATGGTCGGCGGTGGACCTCAAGCGCATTGCCGAGCAATTGCGCCAGTCGGGCAACGAGGCGGACGCCCAGGCGGTACTCAGATCCTGCGAGGTGCTGCAAAGCGATGAAGAGCGCCTGCAACTGTATGCCCGGGAAGTGAAAGCCCGCGCCATCAGCCGAACCAAAGTCCACTGAACCTGACGCTGCGCACAGCAAAAAGCCCCGGACAACCGGGGCTTTCTCTTCACAGGTCGTCAGCCTGACTTGCGACCGCGCGTACGACCTTTATAGCCCGGCAGTGCGGCGGCGTACGCCAGCGCTTCCTCGCGACTGGCAAACGAAGCGAGCCGGTCACCCTGCGTGCAGACCCGCCACGGGCCGTTGTTCACGCTGAGTACGTCGTAGCCATTCATGTGCATTTTGTTCAGCATCGCCATGCTCATAGGCACCTCCTGTCTTCTAACGAACTTTTGCACCTTACACCCGCAACGCGCAGTCGTGCCGACCGGACGTCGCACCGCAGCAGCGTCAAGTCTCCGGCACTTTTAGCCTGGCCAGGCACTCAGACGCTCTAAACCGGCAGCGGCCCAAATATTGCTAATTCATGACAGATTTATGACAAACGGCAATCGGGTAACACATGAAAGTACGAGCAACCGTCATCTGCGAGCAGGATCGACACATTCTCCTGGTGCGCAAACCCAGATGCCGCTGGACGCTTCCGGGGGGCACCGTCGAACCGGGAGAGACCCGCGCGCAAGCCGCCGCCCGAGAACTCAAGGAAGAGACCGGCCTGGACAGCGATGACATGCTTTATCTGATGGAGTTGCAGAACGGCAGCACCCGCCACCACGTCTACGAGGCGTCGGTGCTGAACATCGAGCAGGTTCGCCCGCTGAATGAAATCGTCGACTGCCTCTGGCACCCGCTCGATGCGGTGCAGAATCTGAACGTCAGTGACGCCACGCTGAGCATCGTCCGCGCCTTTCAACGACGCCTTTGACTCTCAGCCGGCAAACGCTCGGCGTCCGGCGCTCATTTCCGTGCGCAATTCACCGATGAAATTGGAGATGTCACGAATAGTGACCAGATGTTCAGGAGAAACACCATTGAGCAGCAACTCGACACGCCCGCTGTCGGGTTCGTAAACCTTGATCTGCAAGAGGCCTTGCGCCGTTTCGGTGCAGTCGCAATACAACGGCGAAAAGCCGGATTCGACGATGCGGCAAATGTCGGCAATGGCAATCATGGGGGCACGCCTCACAGGCGTTGGCTCGGGCGACCCGATGAGCATAGATGAGCTTTCACTGCCCCGCCCCTGCCGCACAGTGTAAAAATTGCCAACCGCTTCACAACTTCAAATCGCGGCTCTCAATGGGCGTCATGATCCCAGATCCAGTTCCATATTCCCGGCAGATTCACCGGTTTCGACGACTCGCGCACCGTGCGCGCCAGCGCAGCTTTTTCCAGCGCCGCGCGATCGTCATAGAACGGTTTGCCTGCCAGTCGCACGCCGGTGGCGGCGGCACTGTCGAGCAGAATCTGCAGATACTCGCGGGTGTGGCGGGCGGTGTAGCGGTTGAGGTCATGGAAGGTCACCACCACCGGAATCACTCCGTCCACCGTTGGCAAGTCGCCAAGAGCAATCCGTTCGCGGACTTCCGACAGTTGTCGCAGCATGTTCGCCCGCCGCCGGGGGCTGGCGTTGAAGCCCCAGATCTTGCCGTCGTTGGCGCTCAGGTCGGTCAGCAACACCTGCATATGGTGCTGCTGATAGGCGGCGAAGGTGCGCTTGTCGTAGTTCCAGAATGGCGGACGCAATAACGTCGGCGGCGCGCCAGTGATTGCCGCGATGTCCGCCGAACCGTTGGTCAGCGAGGTTTCGAGTTCTTGGGGATCGAGCAATCGATGATTGGTGTGCCAATGGGTGGCGGTGTGAAAGCCCAGAATGTGCCCTTCGTCATACTCGCGGCGCATGACTCGCCGACCGATCTCGCTGTTGCCCGCTCGGGGTGCGCGGGTCTGGACGAAAAACACCGCTTTGATCCCCGGTTGCAGCGGGTTGTCCTTGAGGCTGTCGAGCACGGTGTCGGTAGGATTGAAAAGACTGGAAGCGCTGGGGCCGTCATCGAAGGTCAATAGAAAGCGCACAGGCGCCTGAGTCTTGAGCCGGGCTTCGGTCTGCGCGGTCATTTCGATGGGAGCGGCGATGCATCCGGCCAACCCGACGGCTACCGCCATCGCACAGAAAAGCTTGAACCACTGTGTCATGTTTTGCCTTGAGCCCGACCGTTGCGGTCATGTTGTCGATTGGCAAAACTCCTTCGCCGCTGCTGCCTCCCTGCGACCCATTGAGATGGGCCGAGGTTGGATAAAGATACACAGGGTTTGGTTCCGGCGCTCGCTCAGCGCGCCAGCGCCTGTTGAAACGAGCTGTCGATGATACCGGCCGTGGCCAGCGGAGCCGGCAGCGCCTTGACCTTGAACAGGAAGTCGGCCGTGCTTTGCAAATCGGCGGCGGCCTGCTGATCCACCGGGCCGACCGTCATGTGCGCCTGGCGCAACCAGTGCCGCGAAACCTGTTGATCGAGGTTGGCCTTCTTCGCCCACAGGTCGGCGTACTCGTCGGTGTGGCTGTCGACCCAGGCCCTGGCCTGCTTCAAACGTCCGAGGAAATCGGCGATCGCTTCGCGCTTGCTGTCGATAGACGGCGCAGACGCGGCGATGGCGCTCAAGCCCGGCATCAGGTTTTTCGCCGTGAGAATCGGCCGGGCGCCGGAGAACACGATCTGCTGGGAAATGTACGGCTCCCACACCGGGAACGCGTCGATGCTGCCTTGCGGTAGCGCGGCCGCCGCATCGATCGGCATCAGTTTGACGAAGTCGACGTAATTTTCCGGCAAACCGCCCTGCTCCAGTGCCCGCAAGGTCAGTTGCTGACTCCAGGCACCCGGCCAGTAAGCGACTTTTTTGCCCTTCAGGTCCTCGATAGTTTTCACCGGAGAATCCTTGGGCACCAACAGCGCGATAGTGTCCGGGTTCTGTCGTGACACACCAATCAGTTTCACCGGCGCCTGTTTGGCGGCCAGAAACAGAAACCCCGAATCCCCCAGGAAACCCAGATCCAGCGACCCGGTCTGCAACGCTTCGGCCAACGGCGCGGCAGCCTGGAAGTGTTTCCAGTCAACCGTGTAAGGCGCGTCCTTCAACACGCCGGACGCTTCTATCGAAGCGCGGATGTTGTAGTAATTCTGGTCGCCGACGTGCAGGACCAAGGGTTCGGCAGCGTAGGTCAATGGCGTGGCAAACAGTGCGCCGGTCAACACGGCGCGTAGGAAACGTGAGAGCTTCATGGCGAGTCCTGCAGAAGGGATTTTTATAGACCATAACGCTCTTACAAATCAGATTTGAAATTCGATTAGCGCATAAGCTCAGCACCTTCCCGCCGCACTGTTGGCCGAGCAACAGTGGCTCGTCAGAGTGTTTTCCCTGCAACACTTCAAACCTGCAAAACCAGCGTCAACCCCCGTAAATACGGGACAAAACGTACATGGCACAGAGCCTGCAATATTCCATTCATGCAGGAAGCATTCGATAAAAATATCTTTTTGGACATAAGAATCTGTTGCCTTGCCGGAGCGTGCCCATGAAACCCTTCTTTCCGTTTTCCCGCGTCAAAACGCTGCTCGCGGCCTGCGCAGTAGCCCTGAGTCTGCAACCTCTGGCCCACGCTGCCGAAGCGCCGCCCGCTGAAGTGCATCTGGATTACGCCTATTACTCGCCGGTCAGCCTGGCGCTGAAACATCTGGGCTACCTGGAAAAAGCCTTGCCTCAGAGCAAAGTCAGCTGGGTGCTGAGCCAGGGCAGCAACCGCTCGCTGGAATACCTTAAGAGCGGCGGCGTGGATTTCGCCTCGTCGGCCAGCCTCGCCGCCGTGCTCAGCCGTGCCAATGGCAGCCCGATCAAATCGGTCTACGTCTATAGCCGCGCCGAGTGGACCGCGCTGGTGGTGCGCAAGGACTCGCCGATCCAGTCCGTCGCCGACCTCAAGGGCAAAAAAATCGCCGCCACCAAAGGCACCGACCCGTACCTGTTCACCCTGCGCACCCTGCAACAGGCCGGGCTGAAAAAGGACGACGTGGAACTGGTACACCTGCAGCACCCGGACGGCCGCACCGCGCTGGAGAAAGGCGATGTCGACGCCTGGGCCGGCCTCGATCCGCACATGGCCGCCAGTCAGGTGCAGGCCGGTTCGCGCCTGCTGTACCGCAATCGCGACTTCAACAGCTACGGCGTGGTCAGCGTCACCGAGCAATACGCCAAGCAACACCCGCAAACCATCGACACCGTGATCAAGGCCTATGAGCAGGCCCGCGAGTGGTCGGTGAAGAACCCCGACGAATTGGCCAAATTGCTCGCCAGCGAATCCGGCCTGCCGCTGGACGTGGCCAAACTGCAATTGTCGCGCACCGACCTGAGCAGCCCGCAGCTGACCGCCAGGGACGTGCTGGCCTCGAAAGCCGCCGCGCCGATTCTGGTCTCCGAAGAACTGGTGCGCCGTGGGGTGAATGTCGATCAGGTCATCGATCAATTGATCGACACCGGTTTCCATCAAGTCGCCGCCGCCCAGTAACCGATCAGGCCCATGACAAGTCCGCGTCCGTCGCGGATTTGTCGTGAGCGGAGAACCGTCCATGAGCAACGACTTGCCCGCCCGCCTCGCCGTGCCGGCACCACGCCGAAAACTCCCACTGCTGAATCCGCTCTGGCGCCGGCGCCTTAAAGGCCTGGCCCTGCCACTGCTGATCGTGATCGCCCTCGAATTCATCGTACGCATCGGCTGGCTGCCGTCCTACCAGATGCCCGCGCCAAGCGAGATCGCCCTGACCCTCACCGATTTGGCCGAAGGCGCCTTGTGGAAGCACATCGGCGCCAGCCTGATTCGCGTACTGCTGGGGTTCGCCATCGGCGCGAGTCTGGCGCTGGTGTTTGCCGCGTGGGTCGGCCTGAGCCGTGAAGCCGAGGCTTATCTGGAACCGACGTTCGCCGCACTGCGGTCGATTCCCAGCCTGGCCTGGGTGCCGCTGTTGCTGCTATGGCTGGGGATCGACGAGACCTCGAAAATCGTTCTGATCGCCATCGGCGCGTTCTTCCCGGTGTACGTCAACGTGGTAGCGGCGATCCGCAACATCGACCGCAAACTGGTGGAAGTCGGGCACATCTACGGCTTCAGCCCGCTGCAACTGGTGCAACGGATTCTGTTGCCCGCCGCCCTGCCCGGCCTGTTCACGGGATTGCGCAGCGGCATGAGCCTGTCGTGGATGTTTCTGGTGGCGGCCGAACTGATCGCCGCGACCAAAGGTCTGGGTTACCTGCTCAGCGACGGTCGCGAAACTTCGCGGCCGGACATCGTGCTGGCCGCGATCATCGTCCTGGCGCTGCTGGGCAAACTCAGCGACGGTTTGCTTGCGGTGCTGGAACGTCGCTGGCTGGTCTGGCGCGACGCGTTCACCGGCCAGGGCAGCAAGGATTGAACCGTGCAACTAAGCTGAAACCTTCAGGCAGCTGTTCGCCGGAGGGTCGGCCGATGTGCGGAAGACTGTCGCAATACCGGGGTATCCACGATTTCGTCGCAGTGCTGAGTATTCCCGATCCGCTGATCAATCACGTCGGCGACGCCCCGCTGGCGCATTACAACGCCGCGCCCACCACGTCACTGGCGATCCTTCATCAGCACCAACAACGGCTATACGCCAACAATCTGCGCTGGGGCTGGCGCCCGCACTGGGCCAGGGATCGCGCCGCACCGATCAACGCGCGGCTGGAAAAAGTCGCCCACGGGCCGTTCTTTCGAGCGATCTGGCGTCATCGACTGATCGTGCCGGTCGACAACTGGTTCGAGTGGGTCGATGCACCCGACAAGAGCCGACAACCGTGGCTGATTCGTCGGGCCGATCATCAGCCGGTTTTCTGCGCCGCCATCGGCCAGTTTCCGATACCCGGCGAACCTTCACGGGAAGACGACGGCTTCGTCATCATTACCGCCAACAGCGAAGGCGGCTTGCTCGATGTGCATGACCGGCGCCCGATTGTGCTGCGCGCTGACCGGGTTCAGGAATGGCTCGATCCCGCCACGCCCACAGAGCGTGCCGAGCAGATGCTGTTGTTCGAAGCCGAACCCAGCGAAGCGTTCCAATGGCACAAAGTCGGCAAAGCGGTGGGCAACTCCCGCAATCAGGGCGCGGAATTGATTGATGCCGTACCGTAAATAAATGTCGACGCGGTGCGTTATCAAAAGCAGGAACTCACGAATCGAATCCTGCCTGTTACACGCGGTGTTTCAAACGCGAAACATTCAACCTAAACAGTCGTTTGATTGAACTAACCGCCTGTCTGACATTTCAACCGTCATACATACATTTACAAACACTACGGATAGCATGCGCGCCGCATTTCCTTTTGGCATACCAGTTGACCAAAGAGTCAGCAAAACCAGGAATCCCCCACAAACTTACAAGCCTTGCAGAGAATTAAGTTGCGCGACGATTTTGCAATCAAACAGGTCACAGGCCTGGAGTGTATTCATCTGTCCCCGACAGAACGCTTTCAACTCGACTGTTTTATCGGCCACTACATAAAGACTCGAAACCTGCGTGACGTACCCGATATCGACCGCATCCTGCGCGCCACCCTCGAAAGCTATCCCTGCCACCCGCCGGTGATGGTCAACGAGCTGAATGCCTGGATCGACAAGACCTTGGGTTATCGGGCCTCCCACCCAGATTTCACGCAGTTGGACGATCTTTGATGAACGAAAAGCCCCGCAATCGCGGGGCTTTTCGTTGTGGCGTTCAGGGTTTCAGCAGGGGTTCCCGATCACGTTCGGACAACTCGCGGCTGTCGTCATGCTTCCAGGTCTGCTCCTTGTGTTTCTCCCGCTCGATTTCTTCTTCGCTCGGTTCGTCATCTTCTTCAGGACGTTTCTGCTCGGTTGCCATGTTCACCTCGCTCATGAAATTGATCCATTAAGCGTAGAACTTAAAGCCACCAGCGCAATAGAAAGAAGAACGCCATGCTCAATAGCATGCTGAGCAACGTGTTGCGCGTGTAGATCACCAGTGCGATTGCCACTAACGAACTCAGCAGATAAGGGTTATCCCACTGCAGATTCAGTTGTTTGTCCGGCATGAACACAATCGGCCCGCAAATCGCGGTCAACATGCCCGGCACGGCAAAACCGAGAAATTGCCGCGCGTTGCTGCTCAACCGTACCGGCAAGCGTGGTTCGAGAAACACGTAACGATTGAGGAACACCAGAATCCCCATGCCGAAAATCACTGCCCAGACCATCATGTGCGCTCCCGATACAGCTTGTTGCAGATGAACCCGGCCGTCATGCCGGCCAGCCCCGACAGCACCAGCGCCGAACCCCATTGCCAATAACTGAACAACACCGAGCAAAACAGCGACACCGCCACGCAGACCACCGTCGGCACATTGCGCACCACCGGTGTGATCAGAGCGATGAAGGTGGCGGCAATCGAGAAGTCCAGCCCAAGGTGTTCAAGCCCCGGAATGCTGCTGCCGAGCACAATGCCGGCCAGGGTAAAAAGGTTCCAGGCGATGTAGAACGTCAGGCCGACGCCCAAGGCGTACCAGCGATTGAACTGCTGACGATCGTGCTGACTGGTCAGCGCGAACAGCTCGTCAGTGAGCAAAAAGCCCAGGCCAATACGCCAGCGCCCCGGCAACGGCGAAATCACCTGGCGCATGCTCATGCCGTAAAGCAAATGCTGCGAGGTCAGCAGCAGCGTGGTCAGCAGAATCGAGAAAATCCCGGCGCCGCCCTTGAGCATGCCGATCGCCACCAATTGCGCAGCGCCGGCAAACACGATGCTCGACAGGCCCTGCCCCTGCAGCGGTGTGAGATTGGCTTCGATCGCCATGGAGCCGGCCAGCAGCCCCCAAGGGGCGGTCGCCAGGGATAACGGCATGATCGCCGCGGCGCCGCGAAGGAAGGCACTGCGCGGCATTAATGAGTCAGACATAACACGCTTCAACCGTGAGACAAGGCCCCGGACTCTGCCAGCAAACGCCCTTTCATGGCTTGAACAATCTTGCGCAGTTGGCGCAAATCCTTCCTTCCGTCAGTCGTTTACGGGCGTAACATGGCAACCATTCACACACGCGTCAGGGAGACGACATGCTGTATCGAATAGCCGCCGACGGGCTGGTGCTGTTTCATTTGCTGTTCATTCTGTTCGTGCTGTTCGGCGGACTGCTGGTGCTCAAGTGGCCGCGGCTGATGTGGCTGCATTTGCCAGCAGCGGCCTGGGGCGTGGCGGTCGAGGTGTTGCACATGACCTGTCCGCTGACCTATTGGGAAAACCTGATGCGCCACGCCGCCGGGCAGACCGAATACGCCGGCGGATTCATCGAACATTACATCTGGCCGATCATCTACCCGGCGGGGCTGACCCCGCAGATTCAGTTGGTGCTGGGCAGCGTGGTGCTGGTGGTCAACCTGCTGGTCTACGGGCGCCTGATTCGCCGCTGGAAACTGCGGCGCGCCGCGCGCATTCCGTTTTAACGTGCTTTCAAGGTTTCCAGCCAGGCCGGATCGAAGCGCGTCTGATCGGTGTCCAGACCGAGCGCCTCCATCCGCGTCTTGTGTGTTTCGACTTCCCGGTGCAATTGCGCGTGATCGCTGGAGTTACCGTCCAGTTCATGCATCTGGGTTAGCCCCAGGTGATAGAAACGCAGCACCTTCATCGCCACCGGATCACCCTTCTCCACCGCCGCCGTCACCTGATGCATCACATTGGTGACGCTCATCAGGCTGCGCTTGAGCCGCCAGCCATACACTGCCGGAGCCATCCAGGTCTGGTTCCAGAAACGCCCGCGCAGCAACGCCGCCGTCAGCAGAAATGCGCCAAACACCCCGCCAACATTGAACCGCAGATTATCCCCGCCCGGCTCGCCGAACAGCGCCACCGCCGCCGTCGAAAACGCCATCGCCAGCACCAGAAACAGCAACGCGATGATCAGCGTGCTGCGCCGGGTCTGCTGGCGATAAGTGATGGCATCGATCGGTTGAATCTCGAACATCGCGACAGGCTTCCATGGCTTGAGTTAAAAAGAGGCTGCGCATTATCGCCTCTGAGGCGGATTTAGCTATGCTGGAGCGCCTTTTCATCTTTTCAAAGTCCAACGGGGACATGGCGATACCACGCAGATCGTGCCATCTTCATTCATGGATACACACTATTCGGATGCCATTGGCCATGCTGGCAATGACATCGTTTTAAGGATCACTGCATGACCCAACGACACGTAATCAATGCCTCGGTCAGCCCGAAAGGCAGCCTCGAAACCCTTTCCCAACGTGAAGTTCAGCAACTGAGCCAGGCCGGAACCGGCAGCACCTACACCCTCTTTCGCCAGTGCGCCCTGGCAATCCTCAATACTGGCGCCCATGTCGATAACGCAAAAACCATCCTTGAAGCCTACAAAGACTTCGAAATCCGCATCCACCAGCAGGATCGCGGCGTGCGCCTGGAACTGCTGAACGCACCGGCCGACGCCTTCGTCGACGGCGAAATGATCGCCAGCACCCGGGAAATGCTGTTCAGTGCCCTGCGCGACATCGTCTACACCGAGAACGAACTCGACGCTTTGAGCATCGACCTCAGCACCTCCCAGGGCATCAGCGACTACGTCTTCCACCTGCTGCGCAACGCGCGCACCCTGCGTCCGGGCGTCGAGCCGAAAATCGTCGTGTGCTGGGGCGGCCACTCGATCAACACCGAAGAATACAAATACACCAAAAAAGTCGGCCACGAACTGGGTCTGCGCAGCCTCGATATCTGCACCGGCTGCGGCCCGGGCGTGATGAAAGGCCCGATGAAAGGCGCGACCATCGCCCACGCCAAACAGCGAATTCACGGCGGCCGTTACCTCGGTCTGACCGAGCCGGGCATCATCGCCGCCGAAGCGCCGAACCCGATCGTCAACGAACTGGTGATCCTGCCGGACATCGAAAAACGCCTGGAAGCCTTCGTCCGCGTCGGCCACGGCATCATCATCTTCCCGGGCGGCGCCGGCACTGCCGAAGAGTTCCTGTACCTGCTGGGCATCCTGATGCACCCGGACAACGCCGGGCTGCCGTTCCCGGTGATTTTGACCGGGCCGAAACACGCCGCGCCGTACCTGGAACAACTGGACGCCTTCGTCACCGCCACCCTCGGCGAAGCGGCGAAACAGCACTACGAAATCATCATCGACGACCCGGCCGAAGTGGCGCGGCAGATGACCGCGGGCCTCAAAGCGGTGAAGCAGTTCCGCCGCGAGCGCAACGATGCGTTCCACTTCAACTGGCTGCTGAAAATCGACGAAGGCTTCCAGCGCCCGTTCGACCCGACCCACGAAAACATGGCCAACCTCAAGCTGCACCGCGATCAGCCGCCTCATGAACTGGCGGCCAACCTGCGCCGCGCGTTCTCCGGGATTGTCGCCGGCAACGTCAAGGACAAGGGCATTCGTCTGATCGAGGAACACGGGCCGTACCAGATCCGTGGTGACGCCGCGATCATGCAGCCGCTCGATCTGCTGCTCAAAGCCTTCGTCGCCCAGCACCGGATGAAACTGCCGGGCGGCGCGGCGTATGTGCCGTGCTACCGCGTGGTGTCCTGACACCGCCAATGCTTAACCCTGAAGACCCATTCTTCAGGCCATCCCATAACACTGTGGGAGCGGGTTTGCCCGCGAAGGGGCCATCGAATTCAGCATATTTGTTGACTGACGAACCGCTTTTGCGAGCAAGCCCGCTCCCACAAAAAGAGTGTGAACCATGGATCACATCAACCACATCCTGATCGTCGACGATGACCGCGAGATCCGCGAACTGGTCGGCAATTACCTGACAAAAAACGGCCTGCGCAGCACCGTGGTCGCCGATGGCCGGCAGATGCGCAGCTTTCTGGAAGCCAACACGGTCGACCTGATCGTGCTCGACATCATGCTCCCCGGCGATGACGGGTTGGTGCTGTGCCGCGAGTTGCGCGCCGGCAAGCACAAGGCGATCCCGATCCTGATGCTCACCGCGCGCGACGACCAGACAGACCGCATCCTCGGCCTGGAAATGGGCGCCGACGATTACCTGACCAAACCCTTCGCCGCCCGCGAACTGCTGGCGCGGATCAACGCCGTGCTGCGCCGCACGCGAATGCTGCCGCCCAATCTGCTGATCACCGAAACCGGGCGGCTGCTCGCGTTCGGTCGCTGGCGCCTGGACACCACCGCCCGACATCTGCTCGATGAAGACGACACCATGGTCGCCCTCAGCGGCGCCGAGTATCGTTTGCTGCGGGTGTTTCTCGATCATCCGCAACGGGTGCTCAGCCGCGACCAGTTGCTCAATCTGACTCAGGGTCGCGACGCCGACCTGTTCGACCGCTCCATCGATTTGCTGGTCAGCCGCCTGCGTCAGCGGCTGCTGGACGACTCCCGCGAGCCGACCTACATCAAGACCGTGCGCAACGAGGGTTATGTGTTCTCCTTCGCCGTGGAGATGCTCGCCGAATCCTGACGGATTTGTATCGTTCTGTATAAATTCGCCGCGCAGATACGTAACCGGTGTTTTTGGGCCGTAACACCACATATCAGCGATACACCCTCGCGTTTGAATGAACCCACCAGAAAGCACTGGTTCACTCATCATCAAACGCAAGGAGAAGCACCATGTTCAAGTCCTCGAAATCCCTGGTACTCGCACTCAGCCTGCTGGGCGGCCTGGCCATGGCCGACCTGGCGTCCGCCAGCTCCCAACCACTGGTTGCCGAGTACGGTTCGGAAAACCTGCAGAAGGATCGCGTTGCCGAAGGTGGCGCGGACCGTTTGCAGGAACTGCGTGAACGCGTGGCTGAAGGCGGTGCGGACCGTTTGCAGGAACTGCGTGAACGCGTCGCCGAGGGTGGTGCAGATCGCCTTCAGGAACTGCGCGAACGTTCGGCCCGCAGCGTACTGGTCGCCGAGAACCGCCCCGAGTTCGGTTCCAAGTATCAGCGCTACTGATCGTCTGTACCCGCCGTTGTCGATTCCTGCCGGGGGCGTCATGCCCCCGCAGCGAACACGATTTCCCGGTAACGGGGCACTGCCCGATGCCATGCAATATTTCCGTGCCATTGCACCTCGAGCGTCCGGGCGCTGTGCAAGACCTGCTCGTGCAAAACGGCGTCGCACCCAAGCCGATCCAGCTCGCGCGGCAAGCGCCGTTGCAGCTTGAAAAACTCTCCCGCCCAGACATCGATACGATGGCGGACCTCGCCAGCCGCTTCACTTGGGGAACATTGTCGATGATGGATGAGGTGCGTCAGCAGGTTGTACACGTCCTCCATGGGATTCTCCATGCTGGAGAAGGACTGCAAGTCATTGACGGCCTTCATCAGGTTCAAGCTCAGCCTGCGTAGCGCCTGCCAGATGTCGCTGTAATAAATACGAGATGGCAGGTGTACACGATCGACGAAGTAATTGAACTCCACACACACCTGAAACCCGCCAGCATTGCGCCAGACACTCTCAAAATCCTGCTCGGCCGGCTGCGAACCTTCAAGACGATGCATCGCAGCACGCAGACAGGGATAGAGAAAACTTTCATATTGCTCAAGCACTCGTTGTCGCCACTGTGGCGGCATTTGCACTGCAGCCTGTTGAACGATGTCCGCCAGACCGCCTGCCAGCCCATTGAAAAACGAGAGCCCACCACGGCTTGCCAGCTCATGCACCTCGCGGATCGCCTGTTCCAGCAACTCGGGAGCATGGGTTAAATCTTCATCGGCCAGGTCATCCTGACAACTGAACCACCCGGTAAGGTGAGCAAGTACGAAAAGATCCTCACTATCTGCATTAGGCCACATATAACCGGCATACAACCCTGACTGGTAGATATCGTGCTGGTACTGCGCATGCGGCTCATCCTCCAGCCCCAGTCGAATCAGCCATTGGCGAGTGTGCCGTTCCGCTTCCTGGGCATGGGGGCTGAGCGCAAATGAAAGCCGTTGCAGCCGAGGCGGAAGCGAGAAGTCTTTTCGATGCTGTTTGATAAACGCGTCACGGTCGCGAAGCTGCTTGTACCACCCGCGTACGGTCGAGATGTCGTGCTGCCTGAAAATTAACTGCAGCCAGACGGTGAACTGTGCCGCATCTCGCCTGATTTCACCAAAAACCGCATGCAGACTTGACCATCTCCAATCCATCGCTTCATCGGAATTCACCTTGGGATCCACTCGACTGAGCCCGACAAAGACGTGGTCATACTCGTTCTCGATCAAACCGTTCGAAACCGGTGTCCGATAAACGAAGGCCTCGACCTCGATCAGCGCTGGGCAGTCCAGTCCCATTTCTTCGAACAATCGTCGTCTGGCTGCCGCAAGGATCGGTTCGCCGGCTCGAGGATGACCACAACACGTATTAGTCCATAATCCTTGAGAGTGATATTTGCCCAGCGCCCGTTTTTGCAGGAGCAGTCGGCCTTTCAAATCGAAAATGAAGATGGAGAAGGCGCGATGCAAAAGTCCGTCGCGGTGAACCTGCATTTTTTCGGCAGTTCCGGTTTCCCGATCGTATTCATCTACAAGAATCAGCTCTTCCATTCTCGTCACCGTCGCCCTTCAAGACTGGACGATACGTCGGACCAGGCTTCACTTTGCATGTGGGGTTAAAACTTCATTCTAAAACTAGACAAATTTGAGCAAGTGACAAGTTCGGCACTCAACCTCTCTTCAGACCACATCTGGATATATCTGAAAATTCTACAGTCGATAACCAATCAGTTTTTACTTGAGCATGAATCGCCACAAAAAATACGCTACGTTTCAACTGTCACTCCCGTATAACCCGCCCTTGCCAGAAGTACGCTGTTGGCAACCCGCCCAAAGAGTCTTCTGCAATGTTGCAATCAACCAGCTCAACCTACGCGCAAGCCAGAGAACTCTGGACGTTGGCCTTTAACTATCAAGAACAGCACGCCGGCATGAAAGTCAGGACAGCACTGACGCTCGCGCTTGCGGACATTTACCAATTGGCGCCGATGCATGCGCAAACGCTTTGCCAGATTGTCGAGCTCTTCAACACGGCGTCTCTGGTACACGATGACATCATTGACGAAGACCCTACACGTCGTGGTGCCCCGTCCGTCTGGGTGAAATTCGGTATCGCCAGCGCACTGGTATCCGGTATGTATGGCTACATTGAAGGCCTGCAAAAGTTGAACGCTTTGGGGGATCCGAATCTTATTCACGCAGCCCTGGGAAGTCTCGAGGCGTTGCACATCGGTCAGCACCTCGACACGCAGTTGAGTGCAGGCGACAGCCTACCGACGCTGGATCAATATCGTTTTATTGCACAAGCCAATACCGGATGCTTTTTCATGTTTATCCTGGACTCATGCCAAAGCCTCAATCCGATGCCGGTAGCAGTTTATTTGGCATTGCAGGACTTGATGCTGGAACTTGCCGTCTATTACCGCTACATCAATGACTACTGCGATATAAATCACACGCCCCACTTCAAAAAAAAAGGCTTTGCCCCTGATTTGGAAGGAGGTCCGAAAACGTTTCTCATGATCCTGGCCAACAGTCCATTAATCAAAAGTAAAAGAACGGACTTGGAGAAGCGCAGAATCATTTCTGACTGGGGTGATGCCGGAGTTTTCACCCGAGCGATGAACATCATGGAAGACAGTTTCAAGACCATTGAGCTTCATTTTGAGCAAGCCCGGTGCCTAGCTGGGGAACGAAACTTCGGTTCTCTACACACGTTCCTGCGGAACGTGCACTTTGAGCAAGAACCACAGGATAACTACTATCAGTCATTAATCAGGTAGCCTCGGCCCCTTGCTACTACCGATAAGCCTTGTTCTCTGACACAAAAGCCCCGCTGTTTCCCCACGACAGCCGTCATGGCTCGTACTAAGCTGCGCGATTGATTTGTTCAGGGACGATTCATGAAACGATTTGCAGCCTGTCTGCTGTCCATGCTGGCCCTGACGGCCACCGCGGCGGATCTGCAACTGCTCACCGACAACCACCCGCCCCTGCATTTCATGCAAGGCAATCAGCTCGCGGGATTCGGTGTGGACGTGGTGCAGGCCCTGGCGACCCAGACCGGCGATCGTGTCCATCTGCAACAAGTCCCGCTGTTGCGCGCCTTGCGCATGGCCAGCGACACCCCCGACACCGGCGTATTCACCGTGCTGCGTACCGATGAGCGCGACGATCGCTATCAATGGGTCGGGCCGCTGATCGAAGTCGAAACCGCGCTATACGCCCGCGACAATCTCCAGCCTCCCGTGCACAGCCTGCGTGAAGCCGATCACCTGGGCCGGATAACCGTGCCGCGCAAATGGCTGGTCTACAGCTACCTGCAAGGGCAAGACCTGAACAATCTCTACGGCGTGGAAACCCCGGAGCAGATGATGCGACTGTTCAGCCTGGGGCGTACCGATTTCGTGGTCTCCGATACCTGGTCCAAAGCCGCCCTCGCCCGCGAACAAGGCATGGAGCCGGGACGCTTGCAGTACCAGATCCCGTTGATGAAACAGAACACCTACATTGCCTTTTCGCCGCAGACCGATCCGAAACAGGTCGCACGCTGGCAGCAGGCGCTGGATACATTGCGGGCCGACGGCCGTCTGGAGAAGCTGCGCCAGCGCTGGCTGAGCAATACCCTACCGCGCTGATCGCGCATCAACACCTTCGATAACAACTATGCGCAAGGGTGTTTTCACATCAAAACCCTCCAGCACTACAGTGGGCCCCATCTTCTCCCCACTCTCTGGAGCAACATCATGAAAGACATCATCGCACTCGGCTTCATTGTTTCCCTGATCGGCGCCACTTCCGCCATCGCTGCCCCACACGCCAGCACTCCAGTTGTCGCGGCTGCGACCGTTGGCCAGTCCGGCACCCTGAACGTCGACACCGTCAGCAACGACGCCGAACACCAAGGCCTCAAACTCCAACAGAACGCCGAACAGACCAAACTGTACGTCGCGGAAAACCGCCCGGAATTCGGTTCCAAATATCAGCGCTACTGAGTGATCGGTTTGAGCTGCCAGAAACAGGAAACCCCGCCAAAGCGGGGTTTCTTGCATTCGGGCGTCAGCGCACCAGTCGCGCGGCCAGCGCCTTGGCCTGCAACGCCACGTCGGTGACAGCGGTGCTTTCCCACCACATGCCACGCAGCGGCGGGCCCAAGGCGAACAAGCGGTTCGAGACCCGACCCTCTTCATCCAGCACCGCACCGTCCACCGCCGCCGCGATGCCCAGCGCCAACGGCCCCGGGCGAACCAGACCGCGCGCCAACAATTGTTGTGGCAAAGGTCGCGCGACCCGGCGCCAGTCGTATTCGATGCCGCTTGAGTTGATCAACGCCGCGCCCTGCACCACGCGGGTTTCAGCCTCACCGCGAGGGCGAATGCGGATACCCACGCCGTCGCCCGATACCGGCTCAAGCCCCTTGTAAGACGCCGCCTGAATGCGCAATCGCCCTTCCCGATGCAGTCGCTCGACCAATTCCGCGCTCAGCGGCGGTGAACGATGGTGATGACTTTCCCACCACGGTCGCACATGGCGCACGAACTGCCGGCGCTGCGCATCGCTGGCCTGGCTCCACAAACGACCGATGTGCGCCCGCACGGTGTCGAGCGGCGCCTGCCAGTCGATGCCTTGGGCGATGGCGTCGCGGCAATGCCGGCGCAATTCGCGCAGTAACTGGCGCGGCGTGCGGATGCTGTGATCCTCGGCGAGGAAGTCCACCCACGCGGGCGGTTGCCGACGAACATGAGGCAGCAGCCCGTGCCGGGAAAACACCTCGATCGGCCCGCGATGCCCGGCCTGCTCCAGCGACACCACGGCATCGACCATGGTCAGGCCGGAGCCGATGATCAGCACCGTGGATTGTGGATCGAGCTGGCGCATGGCCGCGACATCCCACGGATCGAGCGCCGCCGCGTTGAGGCCGCTGGATTCTTTTTGCGGGGTGCGAGCAGCCGGGAACATCCCGGTCGCCAGCACTGCAAAAGCGCCCTGCAATGGCTGGCCGTCACTCAAAGTGAGCAGCACGGAATCGCCGGAAGCCTGAACATCGACCACTTCGGCGCGCACATGCTCGACCGTCGAACCGTGTTGCGCGCCCACCTGCTGCGCCTCCGCCAGACGCTGCTGCACATACACGCCGAACAAACCCCGAGGTGGAAACAGTTCGCTGACCGGTACATGTTGCTGATCCGACTCCGGCCAGCCACCGCCAGCGATGTGATCGGTCAGCCATTGAGTCAGGTCATCGGCATTGTCCGGATCGACGCTCATCCGCGCCGCATTGCCGTTGAGCGTGTGGCCCAGCTCCACCGCGCTGTACGCTTCGCCCCGGCCCAGTTCGGCCCGGGGCTCGATCACCAGAATCTTTCTGCGCCCCGGCAAACGCAGCAATTGCACCGCCAGCATCGTGCCGCTGAGGCCGCCGCCGACAATCAGAATGTCGGCGTGACGGGTGGCGGTTGTATCGATTTGAGTCATGCCGTTCTCGCAGCTGAGGATATGCTCGGGCCAGTGTCATTCAGACGCCGCGAAGACGTCTAGACAGACGCGACCTTTTTCTCCTGCCGATTCAGCTCGCCGAGGTTTCGATAGCCGCTGCCCGGATGGATCTCCGGCAGTCTCGGCCCTTCGCCAAACAGCTTCTCGCGCAAGGTCCCCGGCGCGTACTCGGTCTTGTAGACACCGCGTTTCTGCAACTCCGGCACCAGCAACTCCACGGCGTCAATGAAGGTTTCGTGGGTCAGCGCGTAGGCCAGGTTGAAGCCGTCGACGTCGGTTTCGTCGACCCATTCCTGCAACAGGTCCGCCACCGTTTCCGGGCTGCCGACGAACAGCGGGCCGAAGCCGCCGATGCCGACCCAGTCGGCCAGTTCATTGGGGGTCCAGACCTTGTTCGGATCGGCCGTGGAAAATGCTTCGACCGCCGACTGAATCGCGTTGGTGTGTACGTGTTTGAGCGGTTCGTCCGGTTTGAAGCGGCTGAAGTCGATGCCGGTCCAGCCGGAAATCAGCGCCATCGCGCCTTCGTAGCTGACCCAGGATTTGTATTCTTCGAACTTGGCTTTGGCCTTGGCGTCGGTCTCGCCCAAGATCACCGTTTGCAGATTGAAGATCAGGATCTTCGACGGATCGCGCCCGGCCTCGGCGGCGCGGCGGCGGATGTCGGCCACCGTTTTCTTCAGCAGCACTTTCGACGGTGCCGCGACAAATACACACTCGGCATGCTCGGCGGCAAACTGCTTGCCACGACTGGACGCGCCGGCCTGGTAGAGAACCGGCGTGCGCTGCGGCGACGGTTCGCAAAGGTGAATGCCCGGCACCTGGAAGTGTTTCCCGTGGTGGCGGATCTCGTGGATCTTGCTCGGGTCACTGAAAATCCGCCGCTCGCGATCCCGCAGGATCGCGCCCTCTTCCCAGCTGCCTTCCCACAGTTTGTAGCAGACCTCCAGGTATTCCTCGGCGAAGTCGTAGCGCGCGTCGTGTTCGGTCTGGGCTTGCTGGCCGATGTTCTTCGCGCCGCTCTCCAGATAAGAGGTGACGATGTTCCAGCCGGCACGGCCCTTGGTCAGGTGATCGAGGGTCGACAGGCGTCGGGCGAATGGATACGGATGTTCGAAGGACAGCGAAGCAGTCAGGCCGAAACCGAGGTGTTCGGTGACCAGCGCCATCGGCGGAATCAGTTGCAACGGATCGTTGACCGGCACCTGCGCCGCCTGCCGGATCGCCGCTTCGCCATTGCCGTTGTAGACGTCGTAGATGCCCAGCACGTCGGCGATGAACAAGCCGTCGAACTTGCCACGCTCAAGGACTTTCGACAGATCGGTCCAGTACTCCAGATCCTTGTACTGCCAGGAGCGATCCCGAGGGTGAGCCCACAGGCCCGGCGACTGATGGCCGACGCAGTTCATGTCGAAGGCGTTGAGGCGGATTTCGCGGGGCATCAGATGGCACTCCGAAAAATTGGAGTAGCAATGCTGCTAATTCGAAAACTGCCACAAGAAACATCACTTCTGTGACGATTGAAATTGTACCTGCCCTGCACTCCATGAATAACAGGAGAGGAAGGTAAGCATTGGACAAAGATGGGCATGAAGCGACTCCAGCGAAGAATGTTTTCACAGGCGTCAATACAGAAGTCATGCCAGCTTCATTAGTTGTTTTAAATCAAACGGTTAAGATAAAAATTTGATCCCGTACCTAGAAACCACTCAACAGAATGTGGTTTTACTGTTGATCAGCAAACACATGAGAATGCAGGCCACCAAAGATGCGGGACCTGCCATGGAGTTAACAATCAGTGGGTGATGTCGTATTGGACGGGTTTAGATTTTTGGTCGTTAGCCCCCCCCGCCCAGTGAATATAGTCGAACGTCCTTCCAGCACCAAGATTGTCAAGTAGCGCCGTTCGTGGAATCAGCAACTCATAATAACCACCAATATCAGGGCCCGGCGACTGAGCCGGGACTACCACCTTAGCGTTGATTCTCAATTCGACAAGATCGTCGGGATCGGTAACAGGAGGAACTGGAATTAAGGCCGTCGCCCCCTGTGCGGGCACGTTCTTCAGGCTGAGTACCGTTCCAATTGCTTCTTTCATTTCGAGCGCTTCCGGTTCCATTTCTTTATTCCTTCTTAACGAGGGTGAACTCTGCCCAAAGAGGAGAGCTGAGCAACGACGTTGCCTGGAACCATTGAATGGCGACGAGATATGTACGTCTACTGTCAGAAATAACAGGTAAAAGGCTATATCCGACCGACGGTGACTGGCGTCAGATCACCACATTGCGCACGAAGCGCGCGGCCACTTCCCCGTCATTGCGGTAGGTGTGCGGCTGATTGCTGGCGAACATGAAAAACTCGCCGGCCGCGATTTGCTGGGGTTGGTCGCCGAGCATCAGCGTCAGGCAGCCTTCGAACACAAAGATCTGTTCGCTCCAGCCCTCGGCGTCCGGTTGCGACGGATAGACCTCACCCGGTTGCAGGCACCATTCCCACTGCTCCACCGCGCGGGTGGCATTGGCCTTGGATAGCAAAACGGCTTTGCTGCCGGGGATGCTGCCGGCCCAGGCGAGTTCGTTGATGCGGCCCGGATCGCGATTGTCCGGGGCCTGGATCAGATCGCTGAAGGCCACTTCGAGGGCTTCGGCGACGCGGTCGAGGGTGGTCAGACTGACATTCTTCTCACCCGCCTCGATGGCCACCAGCATTCGGCGGCTGACCCCGGACTTTTCGGCGAGGGCCGTCTGGCTCATGTCGGCGGCGTGGCGCAGGCGCCGGACGTTCTGGCTGACGTGTTGCAGGACTGAAGCCCGCTGAACGGAATCTCTGTGCACTATATTGCTCACTGGCTGGGGTTGGGCAGTATACTGCGCACCATTTGGCGCATTGTGCGTCTCCTTCTTAAAAGTGCGCAAGGTCATGACGTCAGCCAACTCCCCTCAAACTCCCCTGCGGTTTTCCCGGTTCAGCAAAGCCGAGTGCGTGCTGGTGTTGATCACCATGCTTTGGGGCGGCACCTTCCTGCTGGTGCAGCACGCCATGACCGTCAGCGGCCCGATGTTTTTCGTCGGCCTGCGCTTTGCCGCCGCCGCAGGCATTGTTGCGCTGTTCTCCTGGAAACACCTGCGGGAACTGACCCTGTTCGAATTCAAGGCTGGCGCCTTTATCGGCGTGGCGATCCTGCTCGGTTATGGCTTGCAGACCGTTGGGTTGCAGAGTATCCCAAGCAGCCAGTCGGCGTTCATCACGGCGTTGTACGTGCCGTTCGTGCCGCTGTTGCAATGGCTGGTGCTGGGCCGGCGCCCGGGTTTGATGCCGAGCATCGGCATCATGCTGGCGTTTACCGGACTGATGCTGCTTTCCGGGCCATCCGGGGCTTCGCTGAATTTCAGCCCCGGTGAAATCGCCACGCTGATCAGCGCCATCGCGATTGCGGCCGAAATCATCCTCATCAGTAACTACGCCGGGCAGGTGGATGTGCGCCGAGTGACGGTGGTGCAACTGGCGGTAACCTCGGCCCTGTCTTTCTTGATGGTGGTGCCGACCGGCGAGGCGATTCCGGATTTCTCGTGGCTGTTGCTGAGCACCGCCCTGGGCCTGGGCGCGATGAGCGCGGCGATTCAGGTGGCGATGAACTGGGCGCAGAAAAGTGTTTCGCCGACCCGCGCGACCTTGATCTACGCCGGTGAGCCGGTGTGGGCCGGAATCGTCGGGCGCATCGCGGGGGAGCGTCTGCCAGCGATTGCATTGGTGGGTGCGGGGCTGATCGTGGCGGCCGTGATCGTCAGTGAATTGAAGACCAAAGGCAAAGAGACACAAACGGTCACGGAAGAATTGGAGCACGAGACCGAAGGCTAAACGGGGGTTTTACGGCTACTTTGTAGGATTCAGAGACATCCTCGCGTTTGGCGATCCGGGAGCTGGCACGTATGATGCTTCACAAACTTCCGCAGATTAGAAGCCTATGTCCCTGATAGTTCTACTGCTTCTGCCTTTTCTGGGCAGCTGTCTGGCAGCCGTGCTGCCGCACAACGCACGTAACGCCGAATCCCTGCTGGCAGGTCTGGTCGCACTGATCGGCACTGTCTCGGTCGCGATGCTGTACCCGCAGATCGCCCACGGCGGCGTGATCCGCGAAGAATTCACCTGGCTGCCCAGCCTGGGCCTGAACTTCGTCCTGCGCATGGACGGCTTCGCCTGGCTGTTCTCGATGCTGGTGCTGGGCATCGGCACCCTCGTTTCCTTATATGCCCGTTATTACATGTCGCCGGACGATCCGGTGCCGCGCTTCTTCGCGTTCTTTCTGGCGTTCATGGGCGCCATGCTCGGGCTGGTGATCTCCGGCAACCTGATCCAGATCGTGTTCTTCTGGGAGCTGACCAGCCTTTTCTCGTTCCTGTTGATCGGCTACTGGCACCACCGCCACGACGCGCGCCGTGGTGCGTACATGGCGTTGATGGTCACCGGTGCGGGAGGATTGTGCTTGCTGGCGGGGGTCATGATCCTCGGCCATGTGGTCGGCAGCTATGACCTGGACAAGGTCCTGGCCGCCGGCGATCTGATTCGCGCACACGCTCTCTACCCCATCCTGCTTCCCCTCATTCTTGTCGGCGCCCTCAGCAAAAGCGCCCAGTTCCCCTTCCACTTCTGGCTGCCCCACGCGATGGCGGCACCCACACCGGTTTCGGCATACCTGCACTCGGCAACCATGGTCAAGGCCGGGGTTTTCCTGCTGGCCCGTCTGTGGCCATCGCTGTCCGGCAGCGAAGAATGGTTCTACATCGTCAGCGGCGCCGGCGCCGCCACGCTGTTGCTCGGCGCGTACTGCGCGATGTTCCAGAACGATCTCAAAGGGCTGCTGGCCTATTCGACCATCAGCCACCTCGGCCTGATCACCCTGCTGCTGGGTTTGAACAGTCCGCTGGCCGCTGTGGCAGCCGTGTTCCACATCCTCAACCATGCGACCTTCAAGGCCTCGCTGTTCATGGCCGCCGGGATCATCGACCACGAAAGTGGCACCCGCGACATCCGCAAGCTCAACGGCCTGTTCAAACTGATTCCATTCACCGCCACCCTGGCGATGGTCGCCAGTGCGTCCATGGCCGGCGTGCCGCTGCTCAACGGTTTCCTGTCGAAAGAGATGTTCTTCGCCGAAACCGTGTTCATCAACGCCACCGCCTGGGTTGAAACCAGCCTGCCGATCGTCGCGACTATTGCCGGGATGTTCAGCGTTGCCTACTCGCTGAGATTCACCGTCGACGTGTTCTTCGGCCCGACTGCCACCGACCTGCCGCACACCCCGCACGAACCGCCGCGCTGGATGCGTGCGCCGGTGGAACTGCTAGTGTTCACCTGCCTGCTGGTGGGGATTTTCCCGGCCCAGGTGGTCGGCCCGTTGCTCGCCGCTGCCGCGTTGCCGGTGGTGGGTGGCGTGCTGCCGCAATACAGCCTGGCGATCTGGCACGGCCTCAATGCACCGATGATCATGAGCCTGATCGCCATGTCTGGCGGCATCGTGCTGTATCTGCTGCTGCGCAACCAGCTCAAGCGCGGCCGCTTCAAGTATCCGCCACTGGCGGGCCGCCTCAACGGCAAGCGAATGTTCGAACGCAGTCTGGTGGCGATGATGCGTCTGGCCCGGCGGCTGGAGCGGAGGATCGGCACCAAGCGTCTGCAAACCCAGCTGTTCCTGATGGTGTTGGCGGCAGTGCTGGCCGGCCTGATCCCGATGCTGCACAGCAACCTGAGCTGGGGCGACCGGCCGAAGATCCCGGGCTCGATCGTGTTCGTGACCCTGTGGCTGCTGGCAATCGCCTGCGCCCTGGGCGCTGCGTGGCAGGCCAAGTATCACCGTCTCGCCGCACTGACCATGGTCAGCGTCTGCGGCCTGATGACCTGCGTAACCTTCGTCTGGTTCTCGGCGCCGGATCTGGCCCTGACGCAACTGGTGGTCGAAGTGGTGACCACCGTGCTGATCCTGCTCGGCCTGCGCTGGCTGCCACGGCGGATCGAAGAGGTTTCGCCGCTGCCAAGCAGCCTGCGCAAGGCGCGGGTTCGACGTCTGCGCGACTTGCTGCTGTCGATTGCCGTCGGTGGCGGCATGGCGCTGCTGTCCTACGCGATGCTGACCCGGCAGACGCCGAACGACATTTCCTCGTTCTATCTGAGTCGCGCCCTGCCCGAGGGCGGCGGCAGCAACGTGGTCAACGTGATGCTGGTGGATTTCCGTGGTTTCGACACCCTTGGTGAGATCACAGTGCTGGCCGCCGTGGCACTGACCGTGTTCGCCCTGCTGCGTCGCTTCCGCCCGCCGAAAGAAAGCCTGCAACTGCCGGCCCAACAGCGCCTGCTCGCCCCCGACGTGGTCACCGATCTGGTCAACCCGCGCTCGGCCAGCGACACCGCGCTCGGTTTCATGATGGTGCCGGCGGTACTGGTGCGCCTGCTGCTGCCGATTGCGCTGGTGGTGTCGTTCTACCTGTTCATGCGCGGGCACAACCAGCCGGGTGGCGGCTTCGTCGCCGGTCTGGTGATGTCGGTGGCGTTCATCCTCCAATACATGGTCGCCGGCACTCAGTGGGTCGAGGCGCAAATGAGCCTGCGCCCACTGCGCTGGATGGGCACCGGCCTGCTGTTCGCCACCGTTACCGGCCTCGGGGCGATGGCGGTGGGCTATCCGTTCCTGACCACCCACACCTGGCACTTCAGCCTGCCGCTGCTGGGTGATATCCATATCGCCAGCGCGCTGTTCTTCGATATCGGCGTCTACGCCGTGGTGGTCGGCTCGACCTTGCTGATCCTCACCGCCCTCGCCCACCAATCGGTCCGGGGCCATAAAACCGCTGCCGCCAAAGGAGCCGCCTGATGGAAGAAGTCATCGCAATCGCCATCGGCGTACTCGCCGCGTCCGGGGTCTGGCTGATCCTGCGGCCACGGACATTCCAGGTGGTGATGGGCCTGTGCCTGCTGTCCTACGGCGTCAACCTGTTCATCTTCAGCATGGGCAGCCTGTTCATCGGCAAGGAGCCGATCATCAAGGACGGCGTGCCACAGGATCTGCTCAATTACACCGACCCGTTGCCCCAGGCGCTGGTGCTGACGGCCATCGTCATCAGCTTCGCCATGACCGCATTGTTTCTGGTGGTGTTGCTGGCCTCACGGGGCCTGACCGGCACCGACCACGTTGACGGAAGGGAGCCCAAGGAATGACGGCGATGACTCACCTGATCGCCGCACCGATTCTGCTGCCGCTGCTGACCGCCGCCATCATGCTGATGCTCGGCGAAAAGCACCGTCCGCTGAAGGCGAAAATCAACCTGTTCTCCAGCCTCCTCGGCCTCGGCATCTCGGTGATGCTGCTGCAATGGACCCAGACCACCGGCGTGCCCGGATCCATCGGCGTCTACCTGCCGGGCAACTGGCAGGTGCCGTTCGGCATCGTGCTGGTGGTCGATCGTCTGTCGGCATTGATGTTGGTGCTGACCGGGATCATTGGTGTCAGCGCCCTGCTGTTCGCCATGGCCCGCTGGGACGGCGCCGGGTCGAGCTTCCACGCGCTGTTCCAGATTCAGTTGATGGGGCTGTACGGCGCGTTCCTGACCGCAGACCTGTTCAACCTGTTCGTGTTCTTCGAGGTATTGCTGGCCGCGTCCTACGGCCTGTTGCTTCATGGTTCGGGCCGGGCGCGGGTGTCGTCGGGGCTGCATTACATCTCGATCAACCTGCTGGCGTCGTCGCTGTTCCTGATCGGCGCGGCGCTGATCTACGGTGTGACCGGCACGCTGAACATGGCGGATCTGGCCCTGAAGATCCCGCTGGTGCCGGAGGCCGACCGTGGCCTGTTGCACGCCGGCGCGGGAATTCTGGCCGTGGCGTTCCTGGCCAAGGCCGGCATGTGGCCGCTGAACTTCTGGCTGGTGCCGGCCTACTCGTCGGCCAGCGCACCGGTGGCGGCGATGTTCGCGATCATGACCAAGGTCGGTGTCTACACCCTGCTGCGTCTGTGGACGCTGCTGTTCTCGGGCCAGGCCGGCGCTTCGGCGTATTTTGGTGGTGACTGGCTGATCTACGGCGGCATGGCGACCATGGCCGGCGCGGGCGTGGCGATCATTGCCGCGCAACGTCTGGAACGCATGGCCAGCCTGAGCATTCTGGTGTCCGCGGGGATCCTGCTGTCGGCCGTGGGTTTCGCCCAGCCGAACCTGATCGGCGCCGCGCTGTTCTATCTGGTCAGCTCAACCCTGGCATTGAGCGCGCTGTTCCTGCTGGCCGAATTGATCGAACGTTCGCGCACCGCCATCGAAGTGCCGCTGGAAGACGAGAACGAACTGCTGCCGCGTCCGCAGGAATGGCAGCGTCCGATCAAGGGCATCAACCTCGACGACGATCAGAAAGCCGTGGTCGGTCAGGTGATCCCGTGGACCATGGCCTTCCTCGGTCTGAGCTTCATTGCCTGCGCGCTGTTGATTATCGGCATGCCGCCGCTGTCCGGCTTCATCGGCAAGCTCAGCCTGATCGGTGCCCTGCTCAATCCGCTGGGCCTCGGCGCAGGCGAACCGATCTCGAATGCCGCCTGGTGCTTACTGGCCTTGCTGATTCTTACAGGCCTCGGCTCGCTGATGGCGTTCTCGCGTCTGGGGATCCAACGCTTCTGGTCGCCAGAGGAGCGCCCGTCGCCGCTGCTGCGCAAACTGGAATGCACACCGATTTTCCTGCTGCTCGGCCTGAGCATCGCGCTGACCTTCAAGGCTGAACCACTGTTGCGTTACACCCAGGCAGCGGCCGATGCCCTGAACAATCCGCAGCAATACGTAATGGCGGTACTCGGCACCCGCGCCGTGCCGAGCCCGGAAGCCAAGGCTGCGCTGCTGGAGGTGCAACCATGAAGCGTCTGTTTCCGGCTCCGTGGTTGTCGCTTGCGCTGTGGTTGCTGTGGCTGGTACTGAACCTGTCGGTCAGCCCGGGCAACCTGCTGCTGGGTGCCGTACTCGGTTTCTGCGCCCCGCTGATGATGCGCAAATTGCGCCCGCAGCGGATTCACATCCGCCGCCCGGGCACGATCCTGCGATTGTTTCTGCTGGTCGGGCGTGACGTGATCGTCTCGAACCTGCAGGTGGCCTGGGGCGTGCTCAACGCCGGTCGCCGCCCGCCTCGCTCGCGCTTCATCAAGGTGCCGCTGGACCTGCGCGACGCCAACGGCCTGGCAGCATTGTCGATGATCACCACGGTGATTCCCGGCACAGTCTGGTCGGAACTGGCGCTGGATCGCAGCATTCTGTTGCTGCACGTCTGGGATCTGGATGACGAGGCGCAGTTCATCCAGCACTTCAAGGTCACTTACGAGCGGCCGTTGATGGAGATTTTCGAATGAGCCCGCTGCTGTCGAACGCCATTCTGCTGACGCTGTTCCTGTTTTCCCTGGCCATGGTCCTCACGCTGGTGCGCCTGTTCAAAGGCCCGTCGGCGCAGGACCGGGTACTGGCGCTGGATTACCTGTACATCGTCGCCATGCTGATGATGCTGACCCTGGGGATTCGTTATGCCAGTGACACCTACTTCGAAGCGGCGCTGCTGATCGCGCTGTTCGGCTTCGTCGGCTCGTTTGCCCTGGCGAAATTCCTCCTGCGTGGCGAGGTGATCGAATGAACGCTGAACTGTCTTTGTGGGTGGAAATCCCGGTGGCGATTCTGCTGGTGCTCAGCGGTATTTTCGCCCTGATCGGTGCGACCGGCCTGCTGCGGATGAAGGATTACTTCCAGCGCATGCACCCGCCGGCACTGGCCTCGACCCTCGGCGCGTGGTGTGTGGCGCTGGCATCGATCATCTGTTTTTCCGCGCTCAAGTCCGGGCCGGTGCTGCACGCATGGTTGATCCCGATTCTGCTGTCGATCACCGTGCCGGTGACCACCTTGCTCTTGGCGCGGGCGGCGTTGTTCCGCAAGCGCATGGCCGGGGATGACGTGCCGGCCGAGGTCAGCAGCCGGCGTACTGAAACCGGGAGCTAGATCCAGGCGACGGCCAGCAGCCCGGCTCCCAATATCAGACACAGCGGCGAGTAAAGCCAAGTGTCGAGCCGGGCGAACCGCGATCCCTTCACTTCCTTGAAAAAA
>Ga0068843_1014098_pt1 | contig 42349 bp, 42 predicted proteins | sample Hof3ISUMetaT_5_FD_73617 | JGI IMG/M metagenome (GOLD analysis project Ga0068843, IMG submission 73617) | Enriched soil aggregate microbial communities from Iowa State university to study microbial drivers of carbon cycling -... | ecosystem: Environmental > Terrestrial > Soil > Agricultural land... | reverse complement strand
TTGGCAAAGGCCTGATGACACCAGGCGCTGTCGACTGAGATACCCAGAAGCGTCGCACCGTATTCTCTGAATGTGGGTAGCAACTGGTTGTACAAGGTCAGTTGATCGCCACAAACCGAACTCCAATCGGCGGGATAAAACGTCAGTATCACGGGATTTCCCTTCAGCTCGCGTAGCGACAATTGCTGATCGGGAGTCGCGTACAGTAAGAAGTCGGGCGCTACGGTGCCGGCTGGCAGCGGCTCCTGAACCAGATCGTCTTTCGTTTCCTCTGCATCACCAAATTCTGAAGTGTTCATTGCTTGAGCCCTGATAGATAGGAGTTTGGGGTCTACTCAGGGGGGATGCGACTTGCCCGGCGGGGATAACTCCATCCACCATAAAGGGATTTATAAGAGGCAACGCTGCCACGATCTCAGCCTGAGCCTGAGTGTTTTCGGCAGCAAGACGTTCATATTCCGCGTCCAGAAGCACGACGACGCCCGCCGTGCTTTCGCGGTATTGGATTGAGGGCCAGGTGGGGAGAGCAGCGACAGGATTCGCTCTGGCTCACCAATGACTATAGTCGCTGTTGTCGCTTGTCGTAGTCGCTAAACGCGTTTTCGGTTTCCTTGGCAAGACCTCGCGCGCTCGTTCTGTTGCCATGCACCTTCGCCGTAAATACCTGGTCATCTCATTACTGATCGATTCGCCTCTGCGAATTCGCAGCTCAAAGCGTTGCTCGATCACTCTGGTGATTCCATAGCCTCAATTGCTGATGAGTGGGTGATTTACCACTGGCGGTACTTCTGATCATGAAGTCGATGTTCTTTGCGGGTTTGGCTGAGGTGCAGGAAGGGCTGGAAGCAGACGAACGGGATGGTTTCGTCATCAGCGGCAATCGCAGTGAACTGCCTTCACTTGGAACGACCCCTGGGCCCGTAAGTCTATCTGTATCTACTCATTGGTAAGGTACAGCGCAATGGATAAGACAATCACTGTCGATCAACTTGTTACCACCGACCTCAGATCAATCAACGAAATATGGCTCGGCGAAACTCATACTCAACTTTGCCTATGTCGAGGTGAACAAGTCTTTACGCACGAGATGATGAGTGAGGGCACCCACGATCAGAATATCCAGCGCCTGTGCCTGCAGCTGGTCGACCCTGACGATCAAGCCGCAGTTGCCAGCGTTGAGTTGATCGTGCGCGAACAGCTCAAAAGGATAGGGAATGAAGGTGAGTTTTATCCGGCTGAGGAGGCGGATACTCATCGATAAGACATTCACAGGGAATCAATTCAAGGCCTGTTGAGGCTGTCCAGTTAAAGTCCCAGCGCCAGTCCTTGTAAGTGCGGTCCGTGATTTATGGTGTAACCTTCAGGTATTACTCACATCGAGATTTTTTCATGTCTAAACTTGCCGAATTCCGCCAGCTCGAAAAACACCTCGCCGAACAGCTCCAGGCCCTCGAAACCCTCAAGGGTGATGCTGGCCTCAAGAAAGAAATCGAGTTCGAAACGAAGCTGCGCGACTTGCTCGCAAAATACGGCTACAGCCTTAAGGACGTGATCAACCTGCTTGATCCGCAAGCAGGTCGTCGCGCTCCAGCCGCCGTGTCCAAAGCCGGCAGTCGCAAGCCTCGCCAGTTGAAGGTCTATAAAAATCCGCACACTGGGGAAGTTGTTGAAACCAAAGGCGGCAATCATAAAACGCTGAAGGATTGGAAAGCAGAGCACGGCTCCGACACTGTGGAGTCCTGGCTGACCAAATGATTTTGGTTTGAACACAAAAGGGCCTGATTACGGCCCTTTTTTGTTTTCGATTTTTAGCTACTTGAGAGGAATTCCTTAGCTCTAATCAGGGTGTACGTGAGGCACCTTTTACTTGTCACCCTGGCAAGATATGTGAACTTTAGTGATACGCGAATTTCCATTGCTTGAGAGTGAAGCCGCCTGGCTTCCAGCCCGGTAATCGGCCCTCCGAACCTCAAGTCAGGAAGTAGATCGTGAAGACCTTGCCCTCCAAGACCTCCCTGCGCCGGGCCGTTACCGGCCCGATGCTTTTTCTATTTATTCTCGGCGATGTGCTCGGAGCGGGCGTTTATGCTCTTGCCGGGACAATTGCGGGGGAGGTGGGTGGCGCAATATGGATGCCGCTGCTCATCGCTCTTTTTTTCGCGATGCTTACTGCAGGCTCCTATGCCGAGTTGGTGACAAAATATCCCCACGCAGGCGCCGCTTCGGTTTTCGCCGAGAAAGCGTTCGGGTCACCGCTCATTTCTTTTCTCGTGGGCTTTTGCATGCTATCTGCAGCTGTCACGAGCGCTGCGGGTTTATCGCTGGCGTTTGCGGGTGATTACCTGGCGGCGTTCATCCATGTACCACCTCACATTTCAGCCTTACTGTTTCTTCTCGTGATCGCGCTACTAAATGCGAGGGGAATCAAAGAATCCTTGGGAGCCAACCTGGTGATGACAGTCATTGAGCTGTCAGGCCTTCTTTTGGTCGTTGTTGCCGCCGCTTGGTATTTCCGTACAGGTGATGCAGATTTGGGTCGCAGCCTGGAGTTCAAGCCGGGAGTCAGCCCGATGTTAGCCGTTTTGGGTGCGGCACTGATCGCCTTCTATTCGTTTGTAGGATTCGAAACATCCGCCAATCTTGCAGAAGAAATTCGAGACGTTCGAAAGGTTTACCCACGCGCATTATTTGGCGCATTACTGACCGCCGGAGTCCTCTACATGGCGGTCGGTGTAGCTGCATCTTCCGTACTGCCCATGGAAAAACTGGTTGCAACCTCTGCTCCTCTTCTTGAGGTGGTTCGGGCGTCAGGTTTGAACATCCCGCCTCGCGTCTTTGCCTTTATTGCGTTGGTCGCAGTCGCCAACGGCGCACTTCTAACCATGATAATGGCCAGCCGCCTTACTTATGGCATGGCCTGCCTTGGACTTTTGCCGAATGCCTTGAGCAAGGTGCTGCCTCAACGACGCACCCCGTGGATAGCAGTGATCGCTACCACCCTCGTGGCAATCGGGCTCACGCTGACGGGGACGCTAGCCACACTCGCTGAAACGGTCGTCCTGCTCCTGCTGTTCGTATTTCTCAGTACCAATTTGTCCGTGTTGATCCTGCGCCGTGACGAGGTTGCGGAAGATCACTTTCGAGTACCTACGTGGGTTCCGGTACTTGCTATCGTCTCGTGCCTGATACTGCTTAGTCAGCAAAGTCTGGAGACCTGGATGCGTGGAGGCGTATTGATCCTGACAGGCATGCTGCTTTTCGCCTGTGCAAGAATGGCACTGCCGGCGCCAGTGGAGCCTGGCTAGGCTTGTAAGCGCTTTCCCTGTCTACCGCAGCGTTAACTTGGCTAAGTTATACAAGTGCCAGGGCGAGCGGTTGTATGGGTGCATTCAATGCCTTGGATCGGCGGTTGTGAGCAACACTGGAACATCATCAGAATCCCGCCTTACGCCGAGAGTTAATCAGCCTCTTGGAGCGAGCTGAACCATTCGGCATAAGGGGAATTGACGACCAGCCGCCGGTTGAAGTCCGGGCTTCCATCAGTCCACCAGACAGGCCCCCGTTCCCCGAGGGCCACTTTGGCCATTTGTACCTTTTCCCGAGCGCGTTTCAGTTGCGATGCGTCTTGCGAACCCTTTGCGTTCTTGACCTCTCGTCGAGCGGCCATAAGCGCATCGACAAGACGCTGGCGCACATCTTCATCCAATGATGGGTTGGAACATCGCCATAGCTGGCCTTTGACAACAAAGTAGCGACCGTCTGGTGTCACTGGATGCATTCCTGTCTCCGACCGTTCAAAGAGCACTTCTCCAAAAAATCAGCAAGGACGGCTATCTCCGTTTTCGGGCAGGAAGGCGATTGGCTTGTTTGACTCCAAGCAGTATTCCCAGTATTAGCGCGGCGCCTGCCGCCAGGAGTATTGGATATGGATGTTTACCTGACATCCGGACGCCCTCGACTCCGTGTTGATCGCTTGCCGGAGCAGGTCGATGTCGTGTTGACGATGGAGTAAGACGGCTTGGACTGGCAGCGGGGTCGGCATCTGCCCTGTACGGCATTTCGTTCAAGGGCAATCGCGCACCGTCCGCGAGAGTCAGGGTGAGGTCTTCGACAGTGCCGGCGAGTCGATCGGGAAACACCGGCTCACCCGTGGGATCAAGCTCATCGTAATAAAACTGCTTTCCTTCCAGCCAACCGATGGCCGTCATCAATTCCGGGCCAAGGTAATATTTTCCGTCGAGGAAGAAACCCGGGAAATGTCGCGTGCGTTCGAGACTGTCTATGGTGTAGCGCTCGCCTGCCTTCATACCGGTTGCTGGGTCGATCATGATGAAATCCTCAGATTCGCTGGTGTTGCGATAGAGGACGGGGCCTGGCGCAACGTTCCATCGAGATTACCGAAAGGCTGATTGCCAAAATGGCGACGGTCGTGATTTCGATGCGCCATCCTGACGTTCATCAACCACTTTGAACTCTACCGACAGCTGATCCGTCCTCTGCTTTGAGGGGCTCAGGGCAATTCTGCTGCGCAGTCCCGATTACGTTTTCAGTAGAAAGCGAGGGACGAAATGAATACGTCAGACAGCAGGGCCGGAGCCTCATCAGGGGCCCCGGACGATGGCAAACCTCAGAATTTTCAACACTTGAAGGAGGACGTTACCCAGGCGCTGGGTGGTGCCAGACAACAGGCAGATGCGCAATTCGGTGAGTATCGCGATACCGCAGCCGATCAGATTGAAGCATTGGCCCAGGGGGCAAAAAGTTTCATCTCCGAGATCGAAGACAAGGACACCCTGGGCATGTCCGATTACCTGACCGACATGGCAGAGTCCATGACCGGCCTGGCGGGAAACCTTCGGGGAAAGAGTGCCGAACAGTTGTTGCACGACGCAGCCGACCTGGCACGCAGTAATCCGGGCTTGTTCATTGCCGGCAGCATCGCGCTGGGTTTCGGCTTGTCGCGGTTTCTAAAGGCTGGCAGTGCTGCCGCCGCGACCGTCACCGCAAGTCACGACCCGGCGGCGGGCACCTCGACACCGCCGACCGCAGGATTTGGAGCGCATCGTCCTTACGAGACTTCCGCTCCATCGCCATCCGATCCGACCCCCGGATTGGCTACCGGCATCACACCGAGTTCGCCGAATGAAACCGACCATCCCACGGACTTTGCTGAAGCCGCGACGCCCGCTTCGCCAAGCACGAAAGGAGCACTGTGATGAACAGAGACGATTCAGAACTGCCGGGTTCAAGACCGTTGACCCAACCCGAAGACGCGTCGGTGGTTGGCCTGCTGCGTCAATTATCCCGAGAAGTACCTGCTTTGTTCAGCAAGGAAATCGCTCTTGCCAAAGTTGAGCTTCAATCCAGCCTCAACACGTTGAAGGCTGGTATCGCTGCGGTGGCGGGTGGAGCGATTGTGTTCCTGGCGGGCTTCATCATCCTGCTGATGTCGGCAGTCTACGGTTTGAGCCTGTTCATGGCACCGTGGCTGGCGGCTCTCATCGTTGGTGTTGTGGTGATGATCATCGGCTTCGCCATGTTGCAGACAGGCAAAAAACAATTCGAACCGTCCCACTTCAAACCCGACCGGACGCTGGACGCTTTGAATAAAGATCAGGAAGCGCTGCGGAGGAAAGTCTCATGAACAGTGAACTGGAAATCGAATCCGAAAAAAGCCCTGAGCAGATCGAGCGCGAGATCGATGCGCAGCGCGCCAGCATCGGCAACATCGTCGACAAGCTCGAAAGCAAGTTCACCCCCGGTCAGATGATTGATCAGGCGTGGGGCATGATGCAGAGCAATGGATCGACGTTCATCAGCAATCTCGGCACCAGTGTGCGCAACAATCCGGTTCCTGCGGTGCTGACTTCGATCGGGCTGCTGTGGATGATGATGAGTCAGAACCGCCCGCCCGTGCCGCAACCGGTATATCGCACAGGGCCGGATCAGGACAGAGCAGGGGAGTGGGCAGATGGCCTGGCTGAAGGGCTCGACAGTGCGCGCGATGGCCTGCACCACACGGCCGATTCTCTGAAAGAGGGATACCAATCCTTGAAAACCAAGGCCAGTCACCTTGGCGATAACGTCGGCGCCGCCGGCGAAAATCTCAGCAATGCCGTGCACGATGCCGGCGACCGGTTGAGTCGCAGTACCCAGGTATTGGGGCAGCAGTTTAATCAAGTGCTCAGAGAGCAGCCGCTGGTCGTGGCGGCGGCGGGTATCGCATTGGGTGCGCTCATTGGCGCCGCGCTGCCTGCTACGTCGACTGAACAGCGCTATATGGGTCGTACCAGTGCGGGCTTGGTCGACAAGGTCAAGAAGCAGGCGCAAGAAGGCTACGAGGCGGTGCGTGACACCGTTACAAAAACGACGGAGCAAGCCGACGCAGCAGCAAGGACTGACCCGCCGCAGAACTCTGTGCCGGCCAGCGCCGATCTCTCTCGAGGGTTAGGAACTTCTTGAAGTCGCAAAAAAAACGTGAGGCCTGCACCAGGCCTCCCGTTTTTGACCGCTTTGCGAATGGCTGTTTTTCGTCAGACCTATTGAACCTAATTCGAAAACTGTTGCTCAACCGGGAAATGTTTGGGGTGGGTGAAATGAATGCTTTCAAGAATCAACTGACGCTTGAGCAGGAATCCAAATTGAAAGCCCTGGATGCCTGGCATCGTGCGCTGGAGAATCGAGCGCTACGCATGGAATGTCCCGATGCCTATCACGAGGAGCTATTGCGCCAGTCTGATGAGATGCATCGGTTGGGTATGTTGACCGATACCGAATGGCGTGACCTGCGAAGGGGGGCAGATGCAGCCTATCTGCGTGCCGTCGCCGGCGAGGATTATCACTGAGGTCATTCAGCTCATGTCTATTGCCGACGACACTGTTCACTACCTGCGCGCCAATGGTTTGGTGCTCACCACAGCGGAGTCGTGTACCGCCGGTAAAATTGTGACGCTGTTATCCGAGGTCGAGGGTAGTGGCGAGTTTATCGAGTGCGGGTACGTGGTGTATTCGCCTCAGGCGAAACAACGCCTCCTGCATGTCAAACCGCAGACCATCGAAACGTTCAACCTCACCAGCGTGGAAGTCGCGCGTGAAATGGCAATGGGCGCATTGCGCGACAGTACCGCCAACGTTGCCGTTGCTACAACGGGCATTCTCGGCCCGGACGATGTAGACGGTATCCCGGCTGGCACGATCTGCTTTGCTTGGGCATATCAGATAGCTGATGAGTGTCACGTGTTCAGTCACCAGCATCGCTTCTGCGGCGGACGCTGTGAAGTACAGAAATACGCCACCGAGCATGCGTTGCAGTACTTGACGCGTTTCCATCAGCGAGTTCTGCAAGGTGAGAAAGGTGAGCCCGATGAGCGATGAACGAGACCATCCCCACTTGCGCAGCCGGAATTATCCAATACGCGAGGACATGGCCTATCAGTTGAAAGTCTGGCGCTTCGAGCGTGTTGGCTGGTACGTGTTGGTGTTAGTGGTGGTACTGGGGCTGGTCGGGGTGTTTTCCAGAGGTTTGGTCAGCTCCCGAGATGTGCGCAGCGACGACGGCAAGATCAGGGTGGAATATGAAATGTTCCATCGCAATGGATCCACCAACCCCATGAAAATCACTGTAACCGCGAAGCCCGACTCGGCGGTGGAACTGGAGTTGGCAGATCAGTTGCTTGAAGGGTTCAGTATCGAAACGCTGCAACCTGAACCTTTGCGCTCAAGAAGCTCTTCACAGGGCATCAGGTTTTGGCTGCACACCGATCTCAACGGTCTGGCGACGCTGTACATCACCCTGCGTGGAGATGGCCTCGGCCTTTTCCGAAGTCAAATCGCTTCTCCAGGCACCAGCGGCGTAAGGCTGGAACAGTTCGTTTTTCCCTAGGTGATTTATGGATTCGGTACTACGTGCGGGTGCGATGTATCTGGCGCTTATGGTGCTTTTCAAAATCGCTGGGCGGCGCTCCTTGGCGGAGCTGACCACATTCGATTTCGTTCTGTTGTTGATGATTGGTGAGGCGACTCAGCAAGCGCTGCTGGGCGATGATTTTTCACTGACCAACTCGATGATTGTCATCGTTACGCTCGTCGCCATCGATGTTGGCTTGTCCCTGCTCAAGCAGCGCTCGGGGTGGATCTCGCGACTGATTGATGGTGAGCCGACCATCATCGTCGAGAACGGAAAACTTCTCCACGAACGCCTCCGTCGAGCGCGATTGCTGGAAGCGGACGTAATGGAGGCAGCACGTTCCAGCCAGGGTATTGAGAAGCTTGAAGAGATCAAGTTCGCCATCCTTGAGCGCAACGGCAAGATCTCCGTTATTGCACAGGAAGACTGAGTCGCGGGTTTCGAACAGCCAAGCAGCACCCGTTGGTCGACAGGGCAGAAGGTTTTTGAAATTAACTCCGGCGCATTTGCTTCAGATGAATGTGGGTTGGCATTCGGTCTATTGCCGAGTGAACGGCAGCCCTGGTTCACCTGAGGAGAATGTCATGTTCCTACATAACAAACGACTTCAATACACCGTGCGCGTTGCACAGCCCAATCCGGGGTTGGCCAATCTTCTACTGGAACAATTCGGGGGAGCCCAAGGGGAACTCGCCGCAGCTTCACGCTACTTCACACAGGCGTTGGCCGAAGATGATCCAGGCAGAAAGGATCTCCTTATGGATATTGCCACCGAGGAGCTCAGCCACCTTGAGATCGTCGGGTCGATTATCGTGATGTTGAACAAGGGCGCCAAAGGGCAAATGGCCGAAGGTGTCGAGGAAGAGGGCGAGTTGTATCGCGCCATCAACGGGGCCGGCAACGATTCCCACATCACAAGTCTGTTGTACGGAGCGGGTGCTCCCTTGACCAACTCGGCAGGCGTTCCCTGGTCGGCGGCTTACGTCGATACCATCGGCGAACCGACTGCAGACATGCGCTCCAATATCGCCGCTGAGGCCAGGGCGAAGATCGTCTACGAGCGTTTGATGAATGTCACAGATGATCCGGGTGTAAAGGAAGCCCTCGGATTTCTGATGACCCGTGAAATCGCCCATCAACTGTCTTTCGAAAAAGCACTGCACGCCATCCAGCCTAATTTCCCTCAGGGCAAACTGCCGGGTATGCCTGAATTCACCAACGTTTACTTCAACATGTCTCAGGGCGAAGGCAGCACCCGCGGGCCGTGGAACGAAGGGGAGGACTGGGAGTTCGTAGAGAATCCAGCGCCGGCGGTGGATGGAGGCGAGGGCACCGCGACTGTGCAATTGAGCGCCGAGGATGAAGCGCTGCTCATGGACATGAAAGCCAGGACGATGTCCGACCCAGACAGCAATCCGATCACGGGTGCGGACCTGGGGGCGGGTGTGCAAGGCGAACCACAACCTTAACGACGCGACCGCACGCCAAAAGGCGTGCGGTTTTTCCAACTCAAGAAAACAGGAGGGTGCGATGTCCGAGCCGTTGACCTCATCTGGCGCAACACTTCGCTCACGGTTTGTTCGGCTCTCAAAATCCGGATGGGGCGGGCTAGCCTTCTGGTCAATTCTGATTGGCGTGACGCTTTGCTTGCTGATCAGCGGGTACGGCGCCTTCGTCGGCGCCAACAAACAAAATCTGCACTTTGCATTTCTCGGCGGCATGTCAGGCTTCGCTGCGACGGCCATAGGTGCGGTGGCAGCGATTGCGTTACGCGATATCGCCGCCAGAACGCAGGACATCATGCTCGGCTTCGCCGCCGGAATGATGCTGGCCGCCAGTTCGTTTTCGCTCATTCTTCCGGGCATCGAAGCCGCCCAGGCGCTGTACGGTAACCAGTTGCTCGCAGCCTGCGTCGTCGTCGCAGGATTGGGATTGGGGGTAGCGCTGATGATCGGTCTGGATCGCTTCGTGCCTCACGAACATGAGAAAAGCGGTCGCCGTGGGCCCGAGGCGCAGCGCATCAATCGTGTATGGCTGTTTGTCCTGGCAATCACGCTGCATAACTTGCCGGAGGGGATGGCCATTGGAGTGAGCTTTGCCAATGGCGATATGAAGGTGGGATTGCCGCTCACCACTGCCATCGCCATTCAAGACATTCCCGAAGGCCTGGCGGTGGCGCTTGCGTTACGCGTGACCGGGATTTCAGCGCTTCGCGCTGCGCTTATTGCGGTGGGCTCAGGGTTGATGGAACCCATTGGCGCGATCGTCGGCTTGGGGATTTCGAGCAGCTTCGCATTGGGATATCCCATAGCGCTCGGTCTCGCGGCGGGCGCGATGATTTTTGTGGTGTCCCATGAGGTCATTCCCGAGACCCATCGCAATGGTCATGAGACACCTGCAACCTTGGGGTTGATGCTCGGTTTCGGGGTCATGATGTTCCTCGATACGGCTTTGGGTTGACCCTTTATTTCCCATCCATCATTGGACGGCTTGGTTGAAGAAACTGGAAGGAAAAAATCCGACGGTAGACGTCGCGATCCCACCTGCACTGCCTTTCAATTACGTGCAGCAAGGAGAAATCATGACAACGCACAGGCTGACAACGAAGGGCTTGCAGTTGAACGTTTCGATCTGCGGTCAAGGCTCTCCGCTGCTTTTGCTCAATGGTTTGGGTGGTTTGATTCGTACCTTCGATCCGCTGCGCAATGAACTTGACGACTTCATGACCATCACGCTGGACGTGCCCGGAGTCGGCAAGTCGCAAATGCCCCGTTGGCCCTTTCGCCTGCCACGCCATGCCGACGTGATTGCCGGGATGCTTGAGCAATTGGGGATCGACCAGGTCGATGTGTTCGGTGTGAGTTGGGGAGGTGCATTGGCTCAGGAATTCGCTCTTCGTTACCCGAGCAGGGTACGCAGGCTGATCCTCGCGGCGACCTCTCCCGGTCCATTGCTGCTGATGAAGCCTGCAGACGTTATGGATTTTTTCCGCAAGAGTAAAAACACCAACATGCACCAGCAAGAAAGATCCAGAAATTCAGTTCAGGCGCTGCTGCGGTTCGGTGTGATGAAAGGCATGCTCTCTGTTAATCCGCGAACCTACTATTTCCAGCTCGCAGCCTTGATTGGATGGACAAGCCTGCTTCGCTTGTCCCGGCTGCTTCAACGCACGCTGATTCTTGCCGGCGACCGCGATCCGTTAATACAGGCGTACAACGGCCATATCCTGCGCCGCACAATTGGACGTTCAGAACTTCGCCTTCTGAAGGGTGAGGGACATTTCTTTGTGGTGACCAGCGCTAGACGAACTGCCGTCCTGGTCCGCGAATTTCTTTGCCGCCATTACGACGATGAAGAGAAGGCGCCGAGGATCACAAACTGAAACACCAAGGCTGGCCTGGAGCGCACACGCCCGTCTCATCAATAGTCGCTCTGCACCTGATAAAGAAAAGGGGAGCCCCGCTATCACACTGCTGCTGAAGCAGCGCCTCACGAGTGCTCCTCAAGCCTGCGCACATCCCCCAACGAATCACGTTGCATCGACTGCAAGTTCTTTTCAATGGTTTCGCACAGTGCTTCCATTTGAATCTGGTGTTCGCTGTGGCGAAACGGGCTTTGCAGATCGGTGCCGATGCGTTCGATGGCCAGCAGCATGAATCCCACCACGGTCGACGCCAGCGGCGTGAACCAGCCCAGGGATTCGACCAGTCCCACCGGTACGATCAAACAGAACAGCGAAATAAACAGCCGCGGAAAATAGACGTAAGGGTAGGGCAGCGGGGTATTGGCGATCCGCTCCATGCCGCCCTGACTGTTGGACAGGTCGACCAGCGTCGACTCAAGCCGCGCCAGGCGAATACTGTCCAGATGCCCGGCCTTGTATTCCTTGGCGAGCAAAGTCGCGGAGCCGGTGAGGATATCGTTGGCAAAGTTATTGGTCGTGCCACTGCGGGCGAACTCTTCGGCGGGAATAAACGCCCGCACCTCGTCAGGACAAGGCTGACCTTGCAGATGCGCGGCGAGGCAGTTCACATACGCGACGTGGCGGCGCAGCAGAGTGGATTTGACCGGATTCACCTCGCCGCCGACGTCGTCCAGCAGCGTCAGCACCTGCCGGGCGAAGCTGCGGGAGTTGTTGATCATCGCCCCCCACAACGTTCGCGCTTCCCACCAGCGGTTGTAGGCGCTGCTGTTGCGAAAACTGATCAATACGATCAACGCCGAACCCAGCAAGGTCAGCGGCATCAGCGGCAGGTTCAGCTTGGCGTTGAGAAACAGCATGAAGTCGACGGTGACGGCGATGTCCCACAGCAGCAACCAGAACAGAGACCAGCCCACGTAGCCCAGGGTCTTGATGATCAGGCGATATTTTTTGACGATGGCAGCTTTCAAACGGAACCTCGTGGCGAGCAGTTTGCTTAAACGCTTAAGCTCGGACGACGCCTGGCATCGGCAGTTCCCTGGTGAAGCAACCAACCGTCAGTCAATCTGCGAATGCAGAAGGGAACGGACAGAGCGACCGAGCAAAAAGTTGTTCGTCCGCTCTCTCAAAGACTCTTGAGCGCTAGGCGGGGGTTTGCCGCGCTGCCGACACACTGGATCGTCGGTCCGCCCGCTCGCCGAGCCGCCATCCCAGCAGCCCCCATAGCAGTGCACACAACGCGCCGACCAACGCGGCCATGCCTGCACCTTGGCCGAGCGCGTCCAGCGCGCTTTTCGCCCAGGCACTGATGGCGTCGCCGGCGCGGTAGACCACGGTGTCGATGACGTTCTTTGCCTTGTACTTGCTTTCGGCATCGAGCGGGGCAAACAGCATCTCCCGGCCTGGGCGAACGAGGGCGTACTCACCGATGCGGCGCACGATCATCAGCGCGGCGATCAGGCCAAAGCCGGGTGCGAAGATCAGTCCGATAAACCCCGCGCACATGACCAGCGGCACCATTGCCAGCAACACGCCGACACCTAGCTTTTGGGCGACGCGTCCAGTGATGAACAACTGACAGAGCAAGGCGCCCGCCTGCACGACAAAGTCGATGATGCCGAACACGCGCACCTGCGACTCGCGGTCCGGGAAGTGGTCGGCGACAACACGTGCCTGCTCGAAGTAGAGGAAAGTGGTGACCGTGGCCAGCAGCACCACAAAGCCACAGATGCCGAACAGATAAGGTGATTTCAAAATCGCCGTCATCCCACTGAAGGGATTGCCCGGCAACGGCCTGCGGGGGCTTTCGCTCGGCGCTGCACCTGGGCGTCCTGCGCCACCCCGATCACGCCAGCGCATCAACTTGCGCTTGAATAACATCGCAGTGCCCAGCAGAACAGCGGCCAGCAGCATCAGGCCGGACTCGCCCAGCGGACCGATCAGCAAGGCGCTCAGAGCAGGGCCACTCAGGCCACCCACGCTGGCGCCCGCCGCGATGAAAGCGAACAGGCGTTTGGCCTGGGCACTGTCGAATACATCGGCCATCAGGCTCCAGGCGACCGATACGACAAACAGGTTGTAGACCGATATCCAGACGTAAAACACTCGCGCCAGCCACGGGCTTTCCTCGCCCAGGAACAAGGCGGCGAACAACAGCAGGTTGGCGCAGAAAAATCCGTACACCCAGTCTACGAAATGCAGGCGCGGCACGCGTGTGCTGAGCCAGGCGAACAGCGGAACGGCCGCCAGCATGACGAAGAAGGTTGCGGTGAACAGCCACTGCAGGTTTTCGACGCCGGCAGTGATGCCCATCGATTCACGGATCGGACGAAGCATGAAATAGCCGGCGAACAGGCAAACGAATAGCACAAAGCCATTGAGCGCGGGGCGCAGCTCGTGAGCCTCGGCATTGATGATGGCGCTCGTGCGTTGGGCGAGAAGGGACATATCCATGTTGCGCTCCTGTAGGAGTGTCGAGGCAATAGCACGCGGCTTGCCCGTGCCGGGTTGGTCAGCGGTAGGTGATGCCGGTCAGTCGCTCGGACAGTTGCCACAGCGCGTCGGAATTCGAGCGATCGGCAGCGGCCGGAGGCATCTTGGCGAAGCCCAGCGGCCCGCGCTTCTCGTTATCACCGGTGGGCCCATAGTAGGCTCCGCCGACGGCCTCCGGCGCCGTCGCCGCATACAGTGTGGGCAGTGCGCCCTGCGCTGCGGAATGGTACATGTCCCGCTCTACAGCCCATTGTTTGCCGAATTCACTGTCCAGGCCAGGCCCTCGGGCGATCAGCTCGGTCACGGCAACGCCGGGGTGAGCGGCGATGCTGCGTATCCCCCAACCGGCGGCATCGCTGCGCTGCTGCAGCTCAATACTCCACTTGAGTACCGCCAGTTTCGATTGGCTGTAGGTGGTGAATGGGTCGTAAGCGCGCTCAGCCTGCAGGTCATCGAAGTTCAGGACGGCGCGCCCTGCGGCGATGCTCGACAGACTGACTACCCGACCATCGTCGCTTTTGCGTAGCAGAGGCATCAGCAGGCCGGTCAAGGCGAAATGCCCCAGGTAGTTGGTCGCCAGCTGCATCTCGTAGCCGTCGGCCGAAACGCCTCGAACAGGCGGCGACATGATGGCGGCGTTGTTGATGAGCACGTCGAGCCTTGGCAGACGCCCTTGCAGACGGTTGGCGAGGTCGCGCACGGATTGCAGATTGGCAAGATCCAGCGTTTCGAATTGCACGCGCGCCTCGGGCACGGCTTGCTTGATGTTTGCGATCGCTTCGCAGCCGCGCTCGGCGTTCCGTGCGGCGATGATCACCTCGGCACCGGCTCGCGTCAGGGCCAGCGCGTCTTCATAGCCCATGCCGCTGGTCCCTCCGGTCACCAGCACGATGCGGCCATTCTGGCTGGGCATGTCCTGGGTTGACCAGTCCGGCTTCGGCTCTGTTCGGGGAGTGGCTTGCGCAGCCAGTGTGCTGGCCAGCGCGGAAATGGCGAACAGCGTCCGGACGGCCTTGAGGATGCGTTGGGTTGCGGTAATGCTCGGCGTAACGGGTGAATGAACCATCGGGGAATTCTCATTCGCGTTGTAGGTTCCCGGTTTACGGGGCGAGCGAGCAGTATCGGTGTACGAGTGCGCGAGGATAAGTCGGACATTGGTGGATGGCCCGTACGGTATGGCGTACAGTCAACCGCCTGCGGAGGAATAATCCATGCGTAAGCCAAACCTTACCGATGTGTCGATATTTGCTGCGGTGGTCGAGGCAGGGGGATTTCGAGCTGCGGCGCAGAAGCGGGGTTTGTCCGCCTCGTCGCTGAGCGACTGCATACGTCGGCTGGAAGGCGACCTGGGCTTGCGCCTGCTCAATCGAACCACGCGCAGCGTCACGCCAACGGCGGCCGGCGAGCGATTGCTCGAGCGCCTGCGCCCGGCCTTGCAAGAAATCGACGCTGCTTTCAATGATCTGGACGACGACGCTCAGCGTCCGGTCGGCACGCTGAAGCTCAATGTGCCAGTGCCGGTGGCCCGCTTTTTGTTGCCCGACCTGCTGGCGCGTTTTCTGCGTCTTTATCCAGGGATCAACGTCGAAGTCGTCATGGACAATACATTTGTCGACGTCAACGCTGGCGGGTATGACGCCGGCGTGCGCTATGAAGAGAGCCTGGCCAGGGACATGATCGCCGTTCCCATCGGCCCACGTCGCCAGCGCTTCGTTGCGGCGGCTGCCCCGCGCTATCTGGCTGAACGTGGGACGCCTACTCAGCCCGAAGAACTGCCGGGCCATGACCTGCTCGGGCATCGATTCGAGAGTGGAAAAGTGGGCGTGTTTGAGTTCCACCGAGACGGCCGTGTGGTGCGTATCCCGCCTCAAGGACAATTGCTGACGTCATCCCACGATTTGAAAATCCAATCGGCCATCAACGGGCTGGGCATCGTGTATACCTTCGAGGATTTTCTGCGCGAGCCGCTATCCGATGGTCGACTGGTGCCGATTCTCGAGGACTGGTGGCAGGCCTTCGACGGTCCGTTTCTTTACTACCACGGGCGCCGTCACATGCCTTCGCCGCTCAGGGCGTTTGTAGATTTTCTGCGGGCCGAGCGGCAACTCGCAGAGAGCTCAAGCGTCTTCAGCGCCGTGTCGTAAGGCCTGCATCAACCGCAACCTGCGTGTCCGCTCAGGGTCAATCCGCCCCAACGAACACTGCAGCAACCCAAGGCCGTACCTCGGAGTGAGCCGTGGGCGTCCGGAAATCGGGTCACCAAGCGTTTTGCTGTCTGGATGCCGGCATCGGCCCATGGCGCCTCGTTCCGTTTCGGCAACGTTGTTTGACGGGGACGGGAAGAATCGCCGCGAGCACCCCGTGCATCGTCGGTATTCAATGCCCGCGGCTGCTGCGAATCAACTCATAGGCCCGGCGCACCAGCGGATTGATCGTATTGGAACGGATCCACAGGTAGTAGGTGACGTCCGGCAAGCGTGGCAAGCCATCGCTTTCCCCCAGTACCCGCATATCCGGGCCCAACATTTCCATGCTTCTGGCGGTGACGCCAAGACCTGCGCGCGTCGCCGCTTTGATGCCAATCAGGTTCGATGCGAGATAAGCCTGACGCCAGGGAATGTTGGCGCGCTCCAGGGCCTCCAGGGCATACCGTCGATAGATACTCGGTTCGTCGACCAGAATCAGCGGCAACGTCTCGCCCGGGTTATGAATGAACTGCGCAGAGCAAATCCACCATACCGGCGAGGTGCGCAACGCAAAACCTTCCAGATTGGGTGCTTCGCGGGTGGAGATCACCATGTCGATCTTGCCCCGTTGCAGATCGTCCATGAGAAACGGGCTGCGGCCGACATCGATCTCCAGGCGCAAGCGCGGAGCCGAACGCGCGATGTGGCTGAGGATCGGGGGCAGGATGGTGTCGGCGATGTCATGGGGCGAGCCGATACGCAGCACGCCGCTCAAGCTGCTTTCGCGCAGGGAGTTCAGCGCATCATCGTTGAGTGAAAGCATCTGCCGGGCATGGCGCAGCAACTGCTGTCCGGCTTCCGTCAGCTGCTTTTGCCGCCCGCGCTTTTCGAACAGGTTGACCCCGACCTGTTGTTCCAGGCGCTGCATGTGCTGAGTGACCGACGACTGGGTGCGGGCCAGTTGCACGCCGGCCTCGGCAAAACTGTGGTGATCGACCACGGCAATGAACGTGCGCAGCAATTCGAGATCGAGGATCGTCATAGGCAGGTTTTATATCAAAGGGACGAACTTAAACATTACATATCTTTATGCATTGGCAGGAAGTTTTTTCTCTCGATGTTCTCTTGAGTCAATAAACTCACGCTTATATGCGTTTGGTAAAAAAGTGACGGTGCCTGAGTTATAACGATATTAGATATTTGTATTTCCGTTATGCCGGTGCTGTCAGCAGGATGCCCACTCACTGGATCGGGGTTTGCCGATCAATCATGAGGGGAAATCCATGTCGTCCGATCGCGCGCCTTCAAAACGTTTTTTGCCCCTGATGCTGGGCGCCTTCATATCGCTGGCCGCCAGCACCGCTGCCCTGGCTGATGCGACGCTGGACAAGATCGAGCAACGTCATGTGCTGGTGGTCGGCGTGCTGTTGTCAGGTGGCCCCTTTGGCGGGATTGATCCTGCCACACAGAAACCGCGTGGTTTGAACGTCGAACTGGCCGAAGAACTGGGTCGGCGGCTAAGCGCCGAGGTGCAACTGGTGCCGGTATTGCCAGCCAACCGCGTGCAATTCCTGCAACAGGGCAAAGTGGATTTGCTGATCGCCAACATGGAATGGACGGCGGAGCGTGGTGAGATCCTCGGTTTTGTACCCACACCGTTTTATCGGGTTGGCGGTACTGCAGCCGTGCTGAAGGACAGCAAGATCGCTCGTTGGGAGGATTTGAAAGGGCAACCGGTCTGCACTTCCCAGGGCAGCAGCTACATCAAGCCGCTCACTGAATTGGGCGTCGAGTTGAAAGCTTTCAAAAGTTCATCGGAGTCCTTGTTGGCACTGCGTGGCAACAACTGCGTTGCGGCGGTTCATGACGCCACCCTGATCAATCCGTTAATCGCCGACAACGCCGAGTGGCGAGGCTACCGCGCCATCACCCCGGAGCTCAATCCGGCGCCTTCGGTGATCTGGACACGCCGTGGTGAAAACGACACTCAGGCCAGGCTCGACCCGATTGTGAAGGAACTGCACCGCAGCGGCTGGTTGATCGAAGCCCAGACTCGCAACCACATCACCCCCGCGTCACCGGCGCTGGTCGAACTGCAAAAACAGTTTCAAGCCAACGGGGCCTGAAATTCCTCCCTCAGAGTTTTCATCCGACCGTCGTGTCACTCGACGGTCGTTCAAGGTAGCCCTGCATGAAACGTCATTTTTCCGCTAAAGCCCTGACCACGTTTTGCCTCGGCGCCCTGGTTGCCATCGGCACCAGTGCCGTCCGGGCCGATGCCACGCTGGACAAGATTCGCCAACGCCACGAAATCAGCGTCGGGGTGATCCTCAGCGGCCCGCCGTTCGGCACCATAGATCCCAAGACCGGCGAGCATCTGGGTTACAACGTCGAACTCGCCAAGGGTGTAGCCAAGGCTCTGGGTGTGGAAGCGAAAACGGTGTCGGTGCTGGCGCCTAACCGGGTGCAGTTTCTGCAGCAAGGCAAGGTCGACATCCTGATCGCCAACATGCAGTTCACCGATGAGCGCGCGCAGATTCTCGACTATGTGCCGACGCCCTACGAGGAAGTGGGCGGGGCGGCGCTGATCCGCAAGGGCGCGGGCATCACTCGGTGGGCAGACCTGAAGGACAAGCCGGTGTGCGTGTCCCAGGGCAGCAACTTCATCAAACCGTTGCAGGAAACCTACGGTGCGCAGATCAAGGCGTTCCGCAGCCAGTCCGAATCGTTGCTGTCGCTGCGCGGCAACGGCTGCGTGGCGGCGGTGCACGTCAGCCCGACCATGCACGCCTTGCTCGGCGATGCCGAATGGGCCGGTTATGAAATTCCGCTGCCCAATGATCTGATTCCCTCCAACTCGGTGATCTGGCTGCGCAAGGGCGAGCACGACACTCAGGCGAAACTCGACGCCATCGTGCGCGATTGGCACCGCAGCGGCTGGCTGATTGCATTGGGCGAGCGCACCGGCATGGCGCCGTCCCAGGCCCTGCGTGATCTGCACGAGCAGTATCGCAACGCTCAACCGCTGGCGTCGCAGCCATGAGTGAGGTTTTGTTTGCGCAGTTGCAACAACTGCTGGGCGAGCGTCATGTGCAGCGCAGCGAAGAGGCGAGCGCTTTTCTGACTGACAAGCAGGGGCGCTACGTGGGCGCGGTGATCGCAGCCGTGCACCCCGGTAATACCGAAGAAGTCGCGGCAGTGGTGCGGGTTTGCGTCGCTGCCCGCGCTCCAATCGTGGTTCAGGGCGGCAACACAGGCCTGATGGGCGCGGCGACACCGGATGCCAGCGGGCATTCGGTGTTGCTGTTGCTCGATCGTTTGAATCGAGTGCGCGCAGTGGACACCGACAACGACACGCTGACCGTCGAGGCCGGCTGCATTCTGCAACACGTGCAACAGGTCGCCGAGGAAGCAGGGCGGCTGTTTCCCCTGAGTCTGGGGGCCGAGGGCAGTTGCACGATCGGCGGGAATCTGGGCACCAACGCCGGCGGCACGGCTGTCCTGCGTTATGGCAACACCCGTGAGCTGACCCTCGGGCTGGAAGTGGTGACGGCCGAGGGCGAGATCTGGCATGGCCTGCGTGGGTTGCGCAAGGACAATACCGGCTACGACTTGCGCGACTTGTACATCGGCAGCGAAGGCACCCTGGGCATCATCACTGCCGCAACCCTGAAATTGTTCCCGCTGCCCAAGGCGCAATCCACGGCCTTCCTCGCGTTCGATTCGCTGGCGCAAGCGGTAGCATTTCTCTCCCATGCCCGCTCCGGTTTCGGCGCCGGGCTTACCGCATTCGAGTTGCTCAACGCCGATTGCCTGGCGTTGCTGCGCGAGCAGTTTCCTGAAGCCCCGCAACCTTTTCTCGGCGCTGTACAGCCGTGGTTTGCGCTGCTCGAACTCTCCGACAATCGCGGTGAAGCACAAGCCCGCGAGGCCTTTGAAAGCGTGCTGGGCGAAGCCTTCGAGCAAGGCTTGCTGGCCAATGCACTGATTGCCGAAAGCCTGGCCCAAAGTCAGGCCCTGTGGTTGCTGCGGGAGAACATGAGCGAGGCGCAGAAGCGCGCCGGGCGCAATATGAAGCACGACATCTCGGTACCCATTTCCAGGGTCGTGGATTTCGTCGCCCACACCGATGCCCTGTTGCAGGTGCACTTTCCGGGCGTGCGGCACTTCACCTTCGGCCATCTGGGCGATGGCAACCTGCATTACAACGTCGCCCATCCGCTGCATTCGACCGTCGATGAACACATGGCCCATTACGCCGCGCTGAGTCTGCTGGTGCACGACAGCGCCCACGCCCATGGCGGCTCCATCAGCGCGGAACACGGGATCGGCCAGCGCAAGCGCGACATGCTGACTCGTTACAAAAGTCCGGTGGAGCTGGATCTGATGCGCCGTATCAAACAGGCGTTGGATCCGAACAACCTGCTCAATCCCGGCAAGGTCATTGAGGTGTCCCGCTCATGACGCTCCGTCTCTCCAGACGCGTGCAACGCGTCTCGCTGTCCGCCAACGCGGCAGCCAAATCCCGCGCGACCGAACTGCGTGACGGCGGTCGCGACATTCTCGACCTGACCACCGGCGAGCCGGATTTCGACACGCCCGAACACATCAAGCAGGCCGCTTGCGCAGCGATTGCCGCCGGCGCCACCAAATACACCCCGACGCCCGGCGTCAAAGGCTTGCGCCTGGCGGTGCAACGCAAGCTCGAGCGGGAAAACCACCTGAGCTATCCGCTGCCCTCGATTGTGATTGCCAACGGTGCCAAGCAGATCATCTTCAATGCCTTTGCTGCCACCCTCGACGACGGCGATCAAGTGCTGGTGCCGGTTCCGTACTGGCCGTCGTTTCCGGACAGCGTGCGGTTCAACGGTGGCGAGCCGGTGTTCATCGAATGCCCGCTGGAGCAAGGCTGCAAACTCACGGCTGCGCAGCTGGAGCAGCACATTGGCGAGCGTACCCGCTGGCTGATCCTCAACGGGCCGGGCAATCCCAGCGGCGCGGTTTATACCGAGGCAGAATTGCAAGCGATTGCCACCGTACTGAGGCGGCATCCGCAATTGCTGATCCTGCTGGATGAACTCTACGAACACATTCGTTTCGACGACCGTCCGGCGCTGAATCTGCTGAACGTTGCGCCAGATCTGCAAGAGCGTTGCCTGCTGGTCGGCGGTGTTTCGAAAACCTATGCCATGACCGGCTGGCGCGTCGGCTTCGGCGCCGGGCCGCAGGCGCTGACAACGGCCATGACCGTGGTGCAATCGCAATCCACATCCGGCGCATCGTCCGTTGGCCAGGCTGCTGCGCTGGCGGCGCTGGAGGGTGGCCTGGGGTTTCTGCCGCCGCAGGTCGAGGCCTATCAGTTGCGACGGGATTTGCTGCTCGACGCGCTGCGCCCGGTGGAGGGTCTGCAGGTGCTTGAGCCACAGGGCGGCTTCTTTGTGTTTGTCCGCTGCGCCGGCTTGATCGGCCGATATCGCCCTGACGGGCAGCGGATGAGCTGCGACGTCGATGTCGTCGACTATCTGCTGGAGGAGGGCGTTGCCGGTGTGGCGGGCAGTGCTTATGGTCTGTCGCCGTGGTTCCGCCTGTCCATCGCCACGGCCACTGACAATGTCGTTGAAGCGGGACGCCGAATCGCACGAGCCTGCGCGCAGCTACGGAGCGAGCCATGACTCACTGGCTGGAGCTTTTCGTTCACTGGACGGCGGGGCTGGGTCTGAACTACAGCTTTCTTCTGGACGCGTACCAGCGCGGCACACTCGGGCAAGGCGCACTTACCACCGCATTGCTGTGTGCGTTCACCATCGTCGGCAGTTTGTTGGCCGGTGTCGCACTGGCGGCGATGCTGACATCGGGCAAGTCGTGGCTGGCGACACCGGCCCGAATCTTTGTCGAAGTCACGCGCAACACGCCGACGCTGGTGCAGCTGTACTGCGCCTTCCTGGTGTTGAACATGCTGCTGACCCAGGCGGTGGGTGCGGCCAATCCGCTGACACCGTTTGCCTGGGTGGTGATCGTGATCTCCCTGCACAAGGGCGCGTTCCATGCCGAAGCCTTGCGCGCCGGCATCGAGGCGGTGCCTGCGGTGACACTGGAAGCGGCCAGTTCGCTGGCTTTCAGCAGCCGGCAGTTGTTGTGGAATGTGCAGCTCCCGCTGGCTCTGCGTTTTGCGCTGCCCTCGCTGATCAACAACCTGATCGACCTGGTGAAGATGACCGCCGTGGCGTCGGCCATTGCCGTGGGCGACATCACGTACGCGGCGATCATGATCTGGACCCAGAGTGACAACGTGCTGGAACTGATGATCCTGATCCTAAGTTTTTTCGGTCTGCTGAGCTTTATCGTCAATTGCGTGGGGCGCTACCTCGAAGCGCGCCTGAGGATGCCCGGTTATGGCCACTGAATCGACCGTCACTGCAATGACGGCCCTGCCGCGCCGACACCTCGGCAAGCTGTTGATAGTGGCGGGCATCGCACTGGCGCTGCTGTATTTCAGCGCGCAGAGCCCGGTGCTCAAGGCCTTGCTGCAATGGTCGCCGGCACTGGCGGCGGGCTTCGCGCAGAACATTCTGATCAGCCTGGTGGCCATCGGGCTGGGTTCGCTGCTGGGGTTGCTGGTAGGGGCTCTGGCCTTGTCGCCGTTGCGCCTGATGCGTCTGCCGGCGCAAATCTGGGTGCAGGTGTTTCGCAATGCACCGTGGCTGGTACTGATCTATTTCACCACCTACGTGTTTCCGTTCGAGATCCGTATTGCCGGCACTTACGTGGCGTTTCCGGACTGGGTCAAGGTCACCCTCGGCCTCGCACTGCCGGCCAGCGCCAACGTCGCGGAGATCTTTCGTGGTGCCGTGGCGTCGATCCCGGCCACGCAATGGGAAGCCGCTCGTTCGCTGGCTTTCACGCGGGGGCAGATCTTCCGCTCGATCATCCTGCCGCAGTGTTTCAAACGCATGCTGCCGCCGTGGATGAACCTGTACGCGGTGATCACCATGGGCACGGCGCTGGCTTCGCTGGTGGGCGTGCATGACGTGATCGATACCGCACAGATCGCCAGCAATACCGTGAACATGACCGGTTTTACCGTGGTGATCTACTTCAGCCTGCTCGCGCTGTTCTTCGTCTATTGCTACCCGATTTCCCGACTTACCCGACGCCTGGAGCGACGTTATGCCTTCTATTGAAACCGGCGGCGAACCGCTGGTCCGCCTGCGGGATTTGCACCTGTCATTCAGTGGCAACCCGGTACTCAAGGGCATCGATCTGGAGGTGCATCGCGGCCAGGCGGTGTCGATTATCGGCCCGTCGGGTTCCGGCAAGTCGACGATTCTGCGCTGCATCACCGGGTTGTTGCAGCCCCAGCGAGGCAGCATCCGGGTCGGCGCCACCGACGTCCACACCCTGACGCAGGAAGCGCAGCGCATCCAATTGCGCAAACGCGTGGGGTTCGTGTTCCAGCAGTACAACCTGTTCCCGCACCTCTCGGTGCTGGAAAACCTGGTGGTGGCGCCACGCAAGGTATTGGGGCGCAATCGGGTCGACGCCGAGAAAGACGCGCGCGCCTTGTTGGCCAAAGTGCGTCTGGAACACAAGGCCGATGCCTATCCCGGCCAACTGTCCGGCGGTCAGCAACAACGCGTGGCGATTGCCCGTGCCCTGGCGATGCGCCCGGAATTGATCCTGTTCGATGAAGTGACCTCGGCCCTCGATCCGGAAACGGTCGGCGAAGTGCTGACGGTGATTCGCGAACTGACCGAGGAAGGCATGACCTGTGTGCTGGTGACCCACGAGATGCGGTTTGCCGAGGAAATCAGCGATGTCGTCTATTTCACCGAAAACGGGGTCATCGTCGAGCACGGCAGCGCCGCGCAGATTTTCCAGCACCCCGTTAGCGAACGGACCCAGACCTTCTTGCGCCATGCCCTGGGCGATCCGGGGCGGCGCGCGGCGCTTGCCAATGATCCTTATCTGTTGACCAACCTCAGCCGTTACAGCCTGTCCGTCTGACCCCGAGGAGATATTAATGAGTACCGTGAACCGTGCCGATGTCATCGAGGACTTCCTGAAGAAAGTCCGCGTCATCCATCAACGGGGCGTCGACCGCGCTGCGCTGGACGAAATCGTCAGCCTGCTGGAAACGCTCGCCGAACGCCGCGACCTGTTCAACTTCGATGAATTCCCGGCGCCGGTGCCGGGGCAGGGCAGCACCGCGTCCCGCTATCGTCTCAACGATGACGGCGACACCCCGACGCTGTACCTGAACTCGCTGCTGCCGGGCAAAAGCACCATCCCCCACAACCACGAGACCTGGGCAATCATCAGTGCCATCGAAGGCCAGGAAATCAACTACGTCTATACCCGCAGCGATGAGGGCCGCGAGCCTGGTTTCACCACGTTGCATCTGCAAAAGGAAGTCATCGTGCAGCCCGGCACCTCGATCTCGTTTTTGGGTGAAGACTTGCACGGGATTCGTGTCGATGGCGAACAGCCGACCCTGCATTTCCATTTGTACGGCTTGCCGCTGGAATCCCTCAACGGGCGTTACGGCGTTGAGGCCGACGGGCGCATTCTCAACTACAACGCCTCGCAAATGGCGCCGTCGATCAAGGCCTACGCATGATCGATCTGTATTACTGGCCGACCGGCAACGGTTTGAAAATCGGCATTCTCCTGGAAGAACTGGGGCTGGAGTACCGCGTGCTGCCAGTCAACATCCGTGAGGGTGAACAGAAGCAGGCGGCATTCCAGCGCATCAGCGCCAACGGGCGGATTCCGGCGATTGTCGATCATGCGCCTCACGGCTTGATTGAACCGCTGAGCCTGTTCGAATCCGGTGCCATCCTCAATTATCTGGCCGACAAGGCCGGGCGATTCCTGCCCGCGGCGGGCACTGCCGAACGTCAGAAGGTGCAGGAATGGCTGTTCTGGCAAGTGGGGCACGTCACGCCATACCTGAGTCAGTTGCAGCTGTTCAAGGAGAAGGCGCCGCAACCGCAGGCGTTTGCCCTGGAACTGCTGGCGGGCGAGGCGGCGCGCTTGTACGGCGTGCTGGAGCGACGGTTGTCCGAAGTGCCCTGCGTGGCCGGTGATTATTCCATCGCCGACATGGCGATATTCCCGTGGATTCAGCCGCAGCGACAGGGGCAGGAACTGCAGGATTTTCCGCACATTCGGGCCTGGCGCGAACGCCTCAAGGCGCGCCCGGCCATTCAACGTGCGTATGCCAAGGGCCGCGACGTGGCGACCAGTGAACGCGCTCTGGCGCTTCAATAATTTTCTTTCGAGCGCAACCCCATGAGTCAGATCGTAACCCCAGCGCAATTGCAGCAGTGGCTGTTCGACGGGCAGGAAATTGCCCTGTTCGATGTGCGTGAACATGGCCAGTATGGCGAAGCCCATCCGTTCTTTGCCGTCAATCTGCCCTATAGCCGGCTGGAACTGGAGGTTCGGCGACTGGCGCCCAACTCTCAAGTGCGACTGGTGATTCATGACCAGAACGGCGGCGATGTTGCCACGCGTGCCGCGCGGCGCCTTCAGGCGTTGGGGTATGACCGCGTGCATATTCTTGAAGGCGGTGCCGATGGCTGGCAGGCCGCCGGTCATCAGTTGTTTGCCGGCGTGCATGTGCCATCCAAGGCATTTGGCGAATTGGTCGAAGAGGTCAATCACACGCCCCATGTCACCGCGCTACAACTGGCCGAATGGCAAACCCGAGGCGAGCCTCTGGTGCTGCTCGACGGCAGGCCGTTCGATGAATACTACAAAATGACCATTCCTGGTTCCGTGTGCTGCCCCAATGGCGAACTGGGGTATCGCATCCATGATTTGGTGCCTGACGAAGACACGCCGATCGTGATCAATTGCGCCGGTCGTACCCGCAGCATTATCGGTGCGCAGACCCTGATCAACCTCGGATTGAAGAACCCGGTGTATGCCTTGGAAAACGGCACACAAGGCTGGTATCTGGAGGACTTCGAGCTTGAGCACGGCAGCACCCGGCGTTATGCCGAGTCGGTGACCGCAGCGCCATTGACCACACAGCGCCTGGCGGCTGCCCGACTGGCCGAAAGAGCCGGCGCAGAGACAGTGACGGCTGCACAGGTCGAGCAATGGGCCGGCGATGCTGATCGCAGTCTGTTTTTGTGTGATGTGCGCACCGCCGAAGAGTTTGCCGCCGGCAGTCTGCCGGGCGCGCAACACACGCCAGGTGGTCAGTTGGTTCAATCGACCGATCTGTATGTCGGCGTGCGCCAGGCGCGACTGGTGCTGATCGACAGCGATGGTGTCCGCGCCCGGATTGTCGCGAGCTGGCTGCGTCAGGCGGGGCATGAAGCCTACGTGCTGGCAGGTGGTGTGAGCAGCACGCTGTCGCTACCGGAAAACGATGGGGTCGCCCACGAAGCATTGCCGCTGATCACGGCGCAGGCGCTTTCCGATGCACTGAAGGATGACGCCGTCGCGCTGATTGATCTGCGGCCGAGCATGACTTATCGCAAGGGCCACATTGCCGGGGCGCGCTGGTCGATTCGCTCCTTGCTCGCACAACACGTGGCGGGCGAGCAGCGGCCGCTGGTGCTGTTGGCCGAGGTTGCCCAACTGGCTGCGCTCGCCTCACAGGAACTGCCACAAGCTCAGCGCGCGCAGGTACGGCTTCTGGACGGCGGCCTTGATGCCTGGCGTGCGGCCGGTTTTGCTGTGCAGGAAAGTCCGGACGCGCTCTCTGATGAGCAATGCATTGATTTTCTATTCTTTACCCATGACCGCCACTCCGGCAACAAGGACGCAGCGCGTCAATACCTGACGTGGGAAATCGGTTTGCTGGCGCAGATGAACGCCGACGAAATCGCCAGTCTCAAACCGTTGCAGGTGCAGGCACGTCCGGGGTCGCACGTGCATACGCGGCTGGTGCATTCGGCACTGGCCCAGGGACCCGGTGGCCGCGCAGTCAATGTGCCGGTGACTCGCTTGAGCACGGTGTTGTTCGACAACCTGGCGCAAATGCGTGACGCCCGTGCTCGTCGTGATAGCGAGCGGGTGCTGAGTTATGGCGCGCGCGGCAATCCGACGGCGTTCGCCCTCGAAGACCTGGTCACCGAGCTGGAAGGTGGGTATCGCACGCGCTTGTACGGTACCGGGCTGGCAGCGATCGCACAGACGTTTCTTGCTTATCTGCGACCCGGTGACCATGTGCTGATCACCGACGCGGTATACGCGCCGGTGCGGCGCCTGGCACGGGAGTTTCTTCAGCCCTTCGGCATTGAAGTCAGCTATTTCGCGGCCGACGGCCGTGACCTGGAGGCCCGGCTGCAAGCCAATACCCGAATGGTCTACACCGAAGTGCCTGGCTCGTTGTTGTATGAACTGTGCGACTTGCCGGCCATGGCTGCCCTGTGCAAACCGCGAAGTATCCTGCTGGCTGTCGACAATACCTGGGGCTCCGGTTACCTGTACCGTCCCTTGGCGCTCGGTGCAGATATCTCGATCATGGCACTGACCAAATACCTGAGCGGCCACAGTGACGTGGTCATGGGCAGCGTCTGCACGACCGAAGACGCATGGCCCGCACTGGCGGCCATGAGCGACAGCTTTGGAACGACCGTCAGCCCTGACGACGCGTATCTGGTGCTGCGTGGCGCTCGAACGCTCGCGTCACGACTGCAAGTGCATGAGCGTCAGGCTCTGGAAGTCGCCCACTGGTTACAGGCACACCCGCAGGTGAAGCAGGTGTTTCATCCGGCCTTGCACGATCATCCCGGCCATGCCTTGTGGCGCCGGGACTTCACTGGCAGCAATGGCCTGCTGTCCTTTGAATTGCGTGAAACGGACGCCGCGTACGTGGAACGCTTCATCGATGCGCTGCAACTGTTCGGATTGGGGGCTTCCTGGGGCGGTTTTGAAAGTCTGATCACCGTGGCCGATACCGGCGATCGCGACAGTGCGGCGGATCGCTTATTGAATCCGGTGTTGCGCTTGCACGTTGGCCTGGAGGATGTCGCCGACTTGATTGAAGATCTGCAGCGCGGGTTTGCGGCTTTGGAGAGGGAACAAGGTCGTGCCGTTTGATGTTGGCTCACTCAGTGAGGGGGCTCTGAGGTAGCGTCTGCACAGGCGCGGAACACTCCATCAAAACCGGGCTGAGTCTGCTGCTGGACGTCAGCCCGTCGATGAGTCGATCAAGCGTTGACCGGCACGGCTTTGGGCCTGCGATACAGGATCGTTGTCGGTGTGCAGCACGTCCAGCCGTCGGCACGCAGCAATACCAGATCGCTTTGAAAAGCACCTCCGGAAACCCGGGCGGGAAGGCCTAAGCTCATTCCAAAAAGATATTTATTTAATCTTTTTAAGATCGTTTAGCTTTTAGCAAAGGAAACGTGCAGCGCCTCGCTTGCGGCGTTTGTTTTGCCTCAGGCCGACCCCGTTCGCGGTCGTTGTCTGAGGCTCCTGTCCATTTTTTCTACCCTGGTACGGCCACACATCAGGCCGTCAGCGGTTTGTTGCCCGGAGCCCTCGTGACACTTATTCAAACCTCTTTGGCAACGGTACAGGTCGACTTGCCTGAACGATTGGCCCCACCCATCGACGATAGCGCCGAGGAGGGCGATGTTGTCCTCGAACTGCGAGGCGTCACTAAAGCTTATCTGCGCAAAGGCGGGTCGCCGTTGCCGGCTGTCAACCATGTCAGCTTGAAGGTTCGACGCGGCGAAGTGCTGTGCCTGATGGGCACCTCCGGCAGCGGCAAATCGACCTTGCTTCGCCATATCAATCGTTTGATCGAACCCACCAGCGGTGAGGTCTTGATTGAAGGTCAGGCTATCAGCGGCCTGAGCCACAAAGCGTTGCGGGATTTGCGCTCGCGGCGAATCGGCATGGTGTTCCAGCATTTTGGTCTTTTGCCCCATCGCACGGTGCTGGACAACGTTGCGCTGCCTCTGGAGTTGCGCGGCGAATCCGAGGCCGTCCGGCACGCAGCGGCCACCCGACAGTTACAGGCGATGGGCCTGGAGGGATGGGGCGAGCATTATCCCCACGAGTTGTCCGGCGGTATGCAGCAACGGGTCGGACTTGCGCGGGCATTGGTAACTGATCCGGATATTCTCCTGATGGACGAGCCTTTCAGCGCACTGGATCCGACCATCCGGCGAGACCTGCAAAGCCACTTTCTGGCCTTGGTCCGCGAGCGCGGAATCACCACGTTGCTGGTCACCCACGATCCTGCCGAAGCGGTCCGTCTCGCTGACCGGATAGCGGTATTGCGCCAGGGGCGTCTGGTGCAGTCGGGCACCCCGAAACAGCTGCTCGAGACGCCGGCCGATGCTGAGGTCGCGGATTTTTTCCGCGATTGCCTTCCAGCCGCACCGGTATTGCACGATGCCGGTTGGCCGGTACGTCAGGTTCCCGAAACGGCACCGAAGCAGCAACCGGTTCAGCCGGGCTTGCGCGGCTGGCAAGCCCTGTTGCTCGGGCCGGCAGCGCTGGCGGCGCGGGGCCGAGGCGGGTTGTTCTGGCTCGGGTTCGCCGCAGAACTCGCGGCCCTGGCCACTGCGGTGCAAGGCATTGCGAGCGCATCCTGGATATCGGTCGTGGTGGGATTGGCCGTGCTGGCGGCCAGTCGTTTCATCGCGTATTCGCTGGGCCGTCAACCGGTGCGGCGCGCCGTTTCGAGTTGGGCGTTGCCGCTGGCGGTGCTGCTGGTCAGTCAGGCATTGGTGATCTGGCGCGTGTTGACGCCCGATACCACCCAGGCGTTCTTGCAGTTCCCGGCCAGCCGCCAGGCGCTGTTACTGACTGCACAGAGCGTGGATGACTTTATCGGTTGGTCACAGGTGACGTTCGAGAGCGCTTTTGTCGGCGTGATCGTTGCGGTTCGCACGGTCATTGAAGGGATCGAAACCCTGCTCGGTTGGCTGCCCTGGCCGGTTTGCGCGCTGGCGCTGGTATTGCTGGCCTGGCGCTCGGCGGGCCTGGCCCTGGCGCTCACCAGCAGCGCTGCGTTGTTGTATATCGGCCTGTTCGGGTTTTGGGAGCGGACAATTGCCACGCTGGCGCTGGTTGGTTCGTCGGTGCTGATCGCACTGGTGATCGGCGTACCCACCGGCATTCTGCTGGCGAAGCGGCCATTTGCCCGCAGGCTGCTCACGCCTTTGCTGGATGTCATGCAGACCCTGCCGACCTTTGTCTATCTGATTCCCGCTGTGGCGTTCTTTTCGGTGGGCAAGACCCCGGCGGTCATTGCGACGGTGATTTTTGCCCTGGCACCGATGATTCGTCTGACGTCCCTGGGCATTCAGGAAGTCCCGAAGGATGCCGTGGAAGCGGCAATCGCCCATGGAGCAACCCCTTGGCAAACCCTGGTGAAGGTGCAACTGCCGCTGGCGCGACGATCCCTGTTACTGGGGATCAATCAGACCATTGTCATGAGCCTGTCGATGGTGGTGGTTGCTGCCCTGATCGGCGCTGGAGGACTGGGTTACGACGTCATGACGGCGTTGCGCAATATCAAGGGCGGCGAGGGCGTGCTGGCCGGCGTGGCGATCGTGCTGTGTGCATTGATCCCCGATCGAATCATTCAATCGAGCTTGCGCAAGCAAGACCATCTGCATAACTGAACAGTGAGACTTATCGTGACAAAACATCTATTGCGTAACCTGAGTGCGGTTGCAGTGCTGGCTTCCCTGATCGTGCCGGCCAGCGTGATGGCCAAGGACAAAATTGTCATTGGCGAGCAGAACTGGACGGGGGCCATCGCCATTCAACACATTCTGGGTGAGGTGATCAAAATTCGTCTGGACGGTGATGTGTCGTATCTGGCCGGGGACGTGCCGGTGCTGTTCAGTGCGGCGGCCAAGGGCGACGGTTCTGTGGATGTGCTGACGGACATCTGGCTGCCCAATCAGTCGGCGGCATGGGCCAAGTACGTCACCGGCGGCACCCGCTCACTGGTGCCCAATGCTCACCCTTATGCCGGCGAACAAGGCTTCTACATTCCCGGTTATCTGCAAGACAAGTACGGCGTCAAATCGATCTACGACCTGAAAAAACCGGAAGTGGCCAAGCTCTTCGAGCCAGTGGGCGGCGGCAAGGCCGAACTGCTGGTGGGGCCGGCGGGCTGGGAGTCGACCTATATCGGCCAGATCAAGGCCAAGGATTACGGCTTCGCCGATAAATTCGAGTCCGTGTCGACGGAAGCCTCGGTGACTTACGCCAAACTGGCCTCGGCTTACAAAGCGCAACGCGGCGTGGTGTTCTACGCCTACACCCCTGACTGGATTTTCTCGGCCTATGATCTGCGTCGTCTGGAAGAGCCCGCGTTCGATGGCTACGCCCAGGACAACAAAAAAGAAGATCCTCTTTACAAGGCGGATGGCTGCTGGAAATTCATCAGCCCGACCGTCGATCCCGACTGGCTGAACAAGAGCCACATCACCTGCGCCTTCCCGGATGCCAAGGTGTACGTCCTGGCTTCCACCGCACTGCAAAAGCGCGCGCCGAAAATTGCCGAGTTCCTGCACAACTTCTCCATCGACCCGGCACAGTTGAACGGACTGATCCAGAAAATCGAAAAGGAGAAACAGCCAGCAGACGTCGCCGCCAAGGCCTGGGTTCAAGCCAACCCTTCTACTGTTGACCAGTGGTTTGCAGGGCAGGCGCAGCAAGTGAGTTCAGCCCAATGACCAGAGCGAACGTACGTGTGCTCGATGGCGGCATGGGGCGGGAGTTGAAGCGAATCGGCGCGCCGTTCCGTCAACCGGAATGGTCGGCCCTCGCGCTGATCGAAGCGCCCGAGTATGTGCTGCAGGCGCATCAGGCGTTCGTGAAAGCGGGCGCACGGATCATCACCACCAACAGCTATGCGGTGGTGCCTTTTCATATTGGCGACGAGCGATTTGCCGAGCAGGGAAGAGCGCTGGCTGAGCGCGCCGGACGGCTGGCGCGGCAGGCCGCCGGCGAAAGTACCGATGCGGTCACCGTGGCCGGGTCGTTGCCGCCGGCGTTGGGGTCGTACCGGCCGGATCTGTTCGATCATAAGCGTTCAGTAGCGATCCACCGCGAACTCATTGCCGGATTGCAGGCGCACGTCGATGTGTGGCTGGCCGAAACGCAAAGCTCCATTGCTGAAGTGCGGGCGGTGGTCGAAGCCCTTGGAACGGATTCCGCGCCACTCTGGGTGTCATTCACGCTGTTGGACGAAGAGGGCCGGGAACCGCGATTACGCTCAAACGAGGCTGTTGCCGATGCGGTTCGCGTGGCGGCTGAGCTGGGGGCCAAGGCGGTGCTCTTCAATTGCAGCCAGCCGGAAGTGATGGCCGCGGCCTTGATTGAGGCACGCGCTGTGATTGAAAACCTGGATCATCCTGTCGAACTGGGGGTTTATGCCAATGCTTTCCCCCCTGTCAGTGCCAAAGCCGAGGCCAATAGCGATTTGTTGGACATTCGGCGCGATCTGGGCCCCGAGTCCTACCTGGACTGGTCGAAATCATGGGTTGCCGCAGGGGCCAGCATTGTCGGCGGATGCTGTGGGATCGGCCCGGAGCATATCGCCCAGTTGCATTTGCACCTGCACTATCTAAAGGGTGAGGAGGCCGCGCATGAGTGATTTTTCAGGCGACGTTCTGTCAGAGCAGGCGATATTGGGTGCCGGCTGCTTCTGGGGGGCGGAAGCCTCATTCCGGGCATTGCCGGGTGTGCTCGACACCCGCGTCGGATTCGCGCGGTCAGACTTGGGCGACGCCACCCTGATCGAAGTCGTGCAAGTCGACTTCGACCCCCGACTCATTTCCTACAGCCGTCTCGTCGAGCACTTCTGGACACTGCACGATCCCACGTCAGTCGACCGGCAGGGTGCGGACGTCGGGGCGAAATACCGCTCCGCGCTGTTTTTCAACAGTGCCGAGCAGGCCCGACTGGCGCTTGTCGCCAGGCAGCAGCTGGACGCCAGTGGCCAGTTGGACAAGCCAGTGGCTACGGTGATCCTGCCACTGGGTGAGTTTCAAAAGGCGGATGAAGAACATCAGCGCTACCTTGAAAAGCACGGTGGCAGCGCCTGTTCCATTTGATGCATAGGCAACGCTTTTGCCGTCTGGGCCGGGGCGTTGCGATTTCTCGGGTCGGCGAGTGGGCAAGCCGATATTGGCGCAAGAGTGAATCCACAGGAATACGGGCAGGTGAGGGTGTATAAAAGTGATTAAAATCGTCGAAATACAGTTAACTACACTAAATGGTCGTTTAGTCGAGTTATTACATAATGTATTGAAAATCAATGGAGCAGGCCATGAATCCGAGTCAGATCAGTGCGTCGAACCTGATTGCATCACTGGACCTTGAACCTCATGTTGAGGGCGGCTATTTCCGCAGGACATACCAGGCTGATCACCGGGACATGCTTGAAACCACGAGCGGCTCACGCTTTCTGATGACGTCGATTTACTACCTGCTTACCGAAGATTCACCGGTCGGCCAGTTTCATTTCAACCATTCGGACATCCTGCATTATTTCCATCTGGGCGATGCCATTGAGTACAGCTTGATCCTTGAAGACGGTTCACTGCAGACGTTGGTGATGGGCAGCGATGTTCTAGCCGGACAACATTTACAATTGCACGTACCGGGCGGAATCTGGAAAGCCTCCAGACTGCTGAATGGTTCGAACGGATTTGGTTTGATCAGCGAAGCGGTTTCACCAGGCTTTGATTTCGCCGATATGGAAATGGGGAGTCGGCAGAAACTCACAGCGCGGTATCCGCAGCATCGAGCGCTGATTGAAAAGCTGACGCGTGCCGAGGATTGAGAGCGGCACGTTTTAAATAGAGGGACCTACAGCCAACAAAGATCAGGTCGTTTGAAAGCGATGCTGGAGATCGAAATGGCGTGCACAACCGGGCTGACTCCGTAATACTTTGTTACGTGTAATGTATATTATGTTAAATAGTGTGTCTGATCGGAACTTCCTCGGTTCACCTTTGCCGCCAGGACGCCAGGACGCCCTGACTCCCCGGCGTCCTGGTGATATGCAGATTGAAAACCAAGCCATCGTCACGAAACTCTTCGCGGGTCTTACCGTCACTACTTGCGCTTCCCGGGCAATACCGTCCCCAATACCTGTTTAGCCGTTTGCACGATGACGCCCGCTTCGTCCGGATCACCCTTGAGCAACGTGCTGGCGAATTTCTTTGCCTGTTCCAGCTTGATATGCGGCGGCAACGGCGGCACATTCGGGTCGGTCTTGAATTCAATGACGACCGGTACTTCGGAAGCTAACGCCTGCTCCCAGGCTGCGGCCACGTCTTCCTCCCGATCGACAAAAATGCCTTTGAGGCCGATGGAGATGGCGAACAAATGGTAAGGCACATCCGGAATACTCTGCGAGGCAACGAATTTCGGATCGCCCTCCATCACGCGCTGTTCCCAGGTGACCTGATTCAGATCCTCATTGTTGAACACGGCGCAGATCCACTTCGGGCTGTCCCACTGTCGCCAGTATTTGGCGACCGTTATCAGTTCGGCCATGTTGTTCATCTGCATGGCGCCATCGCCCACCAGGGCGATCACCGGCCGTTGCGGGAAAGCGAACTTCGCCGCTATCGCGTATGGCACAGCGGCGCCCATCGAGGCCAGGCCACCGGAGAGCGAGCACTTCATGCCCTTGCGGATTTTCAGGTCACGGGCGAACCAGTTGGCGCAAGAACCGGAGTCGCTGGTGATGATGGCCTGCTCGGGCAGACGCGGGGACAACTCATACACCACCCGTTGCGGGTTAACCGGGTCGGCCTTGGCCATCGCGCGCTTCTCGAGGGTTTTATCCCAGCTCGCCCGCCAGCCTTCGATCTTTTTACGCCACTTGCGCAGCGGCTTGTGTTCGAGCAACGGTGCCAGTGCCGCGAGGGTCTCGGCCGCGTCGCCGACCAGATTGACTTCCATCGGGTAGCGCAGACTGAGCATGTCGGGCTGCAAATCGATCTGGACCCCGCGCGCCTGCCCCTCCTTCGGCAGGAATTCGGCATAGGGAAACCCCGATCCGATCATCAGCAGGGTGTCGCACTCCGTCATCAATTTGTAGCTCGGTTCGGTGCCGAGCAGACCGATACAACCTGTGACCCAGGGCAATTCGTCCGGTAATACAGCTTTGCCGAGCAGTGCCTTTGCCACTCCGGCGCCCAGTTTCTCGGCAATCGCAAACACTTGCTCGCTGGCGTGCAGCGCTCCGGCACCCACCAGAATCGCAACCTTCTCCCCTGCATTCAGCACGTCGGCGGCACGTTGCAGATCAGCGTCGTAAGGCAGCACCTTCGGTTTGCTGTAACCGATCCCGGAATGCGCGGTGCCATGGGCCCGGGCGGGGGCCTTGTATTCGATGTCTTGCAGGTCGTTCGGCAATATCAGCGCCGTCACCCGGCGTTCGCCGACCGCCGTGCGTACCGCGCGATCCAGCAGGTGCCGGACCTGCGAAGGTGCCGAAGCCTGCTGCACGAATGCGCCGGCCACGTCCTTGAACATCGAGACCAGATCCAGCTCCTGCTGATAATGGCTGCCCAGTGCCGTGCGCGCCTGCTGCCCGACAATCGCCAGCACCGGCATGTGGTCCAGCCGAGCGTCGTACAGTCCGGTGATCAGGTGCGAGGCGCCGGGGCCGGATGTCGCGATGCACACACCCAGTTCACCGGTGAATTTGGCATGGGCGGACGCCATGAACGCCGCCATTTCCTCGTGACGCGCCTGGACGAATTCGATCTTGCCGCCCGCCCGGCTCAACGCACCGACGACGCCGTTGATACCGTCGCCGGGATAACCAAAAATTCGCGTCACACCCCATTGGCTCAGGCGTTCGACCAGAAAATCACCCACTGTCACCGTCATGTCCGACCTCATCTTTTCATTGCGTATGACATCCCGGTGCGCCGACATCCACGACACGCTCGGGAGATGTAAAGGTCTGGACCGCCCGGCGGACGGCGAAGTTTCGATTAATTGCGGATCACGACGGAGACGCAAGACAGGGTGATAAGGCGCTCTTCATTGTGAGGACCACCGCCAGTCACTTCCCCCGCCTTTCATTATGAACTTACGCTCTCCGTGTGCCCTCTCCCACTTACATCCAGTGAAAGTCAGAGGTAGGACGCCATGAGAGCACTTACGTATCACGGCGCGCACAGCGTCAAAGTCGACAACGTTGCGGATCCAGTCATCCAGGACAGCGATGACATCATTCTTCGAGTGACGGCAACCGCGATTTGCGGATCTGACCTTCACCTTTATCGAGGAAAGATTCCAACTGTCGAGCATGGCGATATTTTCGGTCATGAGTTCATGGGGATCGTCGAGGAGGCAGGTTCAGCGGTCACCGCCGTGCAGCCGGGCGATCGGGTTGTCATTCCCTTCGTTATTGCCTGCGGCAGCTGTTTCTTCTGCGCAATGGATCTTTTCGCGGCCTGCGAAACTACAAATACGGGGCGTGGAGCGATCTTGAATAAAAAGGCGATCCCCCCGGGAGCCGCGCTGTTCGGATTCAGCCATATGTACGGCGGAGTGCCTGGCGGGCAGGCCGAATACGTGCGTGTACCGAAAGCCAACACCGGGCCGTTCAAAGTGCCAGGGACACTGCCGGATGAGAAAGTTCTTTTCCTCTCCGACATCCTCCCGACTGCGTATCAGGCTGTAACGAACGCGGGGATTGGCAACGGCTCCAGCATCGCCATTTATGGTGCGGGCCCTGTCGGTTTATTAAGTGCAGCCTGCGCAAGAATGCTCGGGGCCGACCAGATTTTCATGGTCGATCACCATCCTTACCGCTTGGCTTACGCGCAGAAAACATACGGCGTAATTCCCATCAACTTCGATGAAGACGACGACCCTGCAGATACGATCATTCGGCAAACCAAAGGAATGCGGGGCGTCGACGGCGTCGTGGACGCGGTCGGGTTTGAAGCGAAAGGCAGTACGACGGAAACGGTTCTGGCGACACTCAAGCTCGAGGGAAGTAGCGGCAAAGCTCTGCGCCAGTGTATTGCAGCTGTCAGACGTGGTGGCATTGTGAGTGTCCCTGGAGTCTATTCTGGATTCATACATGGATTCCTTTTCGGGGACGCGTTTGACAAGGGTCTGACTTTCAAAATGGGTCAAACCCACGTGCATCGCTTCCTGCCGGAGCTGCTCCATCACATCGAGGCAGGCCGCCTCTCACCGGAGGTCATCATCAGCCATCGTATGTCGCTGGAACAGGCTCCAGAGGGCTATAAAATTTTTGATAAAAAGGAAGAGGATTGCCGCAAGGTCATTCTGACGCCGGGCGATAGCGATGTGGCTCTACCGGAACACGATGTCAACACCACGGCGTTGGCCACGTAAATGTGTGAATAAAAGAAAGGACGTGAAATATCAAACGATTGTGAGTCATCGGTGGGTCTTTGATTCGGGCCAGGGACCGATCGGCCGGGACGAAATTTTCCCCGTCCCGACCTGTCTGTCGCCGTTATATCTGACCACCGTTGCGCGCAGCGACGGCAACGGTGGTCGGTGAATCGGACAGTGGAACGAAGCGTCGAGTGGCTCCATCCAGCGCATCGATGCAACCTGCCTCGATGTCATAGACCCAGCCATGCAAATTCAAACGTCCTTGCTCAAGCGCAAGCGCCACCGATGGATGAGTCCGCAGGTTCGCCAGTTGTGCGATCACGTTTTCACGAACGAGGCCATCGAGCTTGTCGCGTGGCGTATCGAACTCATGCGCCGCGTTGATCGCTTTCGCGGCGTCCGAGTGCCGAAGCCAGTTGGCAACTGCCGGCAGATGATCCAGACACGTGCAGCGTGAAATCGCGCCCATCGCTCCGCAATCCGAGTGGCCGCAGATCACGATGTCCCGTACGCCGAGCACTGCAACCGCATATTCGACGGTGGCCGAAACACCACCGGGTTCAGGGCCATACGATGGCACAATGTTGCCGGCGTTGCGGATCACGAACAGCTCACCCGGCTCCCGCTGTGTGAGCAGTTCAGGCACTACACGACTGTCCGAGCATGTTACGAACAACGCCTTTGGGTTTTGCTCTGTCGCGAGCTGCCTGAAAAGCTCGACGCGTTGTGGATACACCTCGCGTTGAAAACGCAGAAAGCCATCAATAATGTCACGCATGGAGTCCTCCAAAACCTGATTCCTGATGCCGAGACGAGCACTTGATGCCTTCGCGTCTCAGTGGGGCGTCATTATTGCAGACGTCGCATGCGAGTGCGCGACATCACATCACTCGAGCTTCGTTTCAAAACCTGTTACGACCAAAACCCCCTGTGCGGTTCAGCCGCCTCCCCCTCCAGCATCGGCCCCAACACACTGACCTTACGTTGCCCCTTGGCGAACACCTCGCGGCACGGCAGCGAGAACGTCGGATTCTCCGGATGGTCCCCCGTCAGTCCCAGCAAGGCATGCTCCGACAAGGCATAGACCACACGTCCGATCCCCGTCCAATACACCGCGCCGGCGCACATGCAGCATGGCTCGGCGCTGGTGTACAGCGTGCACAGTTCCAACTCCTGCGGCGACAGGAGTTTTGCCGCTGCCGCCGCTGCCACCAACTCGGCATGCTGGGTTGGATCACCTTCCGGGGGCATCGAGTTGTTCCCCGCTTCGACAATCACCTTGCCGTTGCGGTCGGCCACCAATGCCGCGAACGGATGGCGACCGCGTTGCTTCGATGCCTCGGACAAGGCAATGGTCTGGCGCAGTAACGTCAGATCAAGCGCGCTGATGCCAGCCGGGATGAGTTCAGTCAATTGATTCATGGGTAACTCCAGGGCAGTGGAAAACAAAAGTCAGTCGGCCAGTTCAGCCGATGTAGCGCCGATGGTTTCGGTCGATTTTTTTTCATTGTTGAGCAGGATGTTGAGGACGATGGCGGTGATCGCTCCGAGAAAAATCCCGCTGTCGAGCACCAGTTTCAGGGTCGGGCCGACGTGTTCGAACAGCGCCGGAAAGGACATCGGCAGCACCCCGACACTCACTGACACGGCGACGATAATGCCGTTGCGCGTGCCCTCGAATTGCACCCGTGACAGTTCCTGAATCCCCGCCACCGTGGTCATGCCGAACATCACAATCGCGCAGCCACCGAGCACCGGCGTCGGCACCGCGGCGATCAACGCGCCGAGTTTCGGGAACAGGCCCATCAGCACCATGATTGCCCCGGCAGCGGCCACAACGAAGCGGCTTTTAACGTTGGAGAGCGCAATCAAGCCGGTGTTCTGAGTAAAGGCGTTGTAAGGAAAGCTGTTGAACAAGCCACCGAGCATGGTCGACAAGCCATCGGCGCGGAATGCGTTGCCGAGGGTCTGTTGCGTGGTCGGTTTGCCGGTCAATTTGCCGATCGCCAGACAGTTGCCGGTGGTCTCGGCCATGATGACCAGCATCGCCAGGGTCATGATCAGAATCGGCACCGGCGCGAATTCCGGCGCGCCGAAAGCCATCGGCGCACTCAACTCAAACCAGGCCGCTTCGCTGACCCGATTGAAGTGAGTCATGCCGCAAGCCGCTGCGATCAGGCTGCCGACAAACAGGCCAATCAGCACGCTGAGGTTGCCGATGAAGCCCTTGAATCTGGCGTAGATCACCAGCGTCACGCTGACCGTGGCCAAACCGAGCAACAGGTTGGCGGGATTGCCAAAATCTGCCGCATCGGGATTGCCACCCCCCAGCCATATCGCCGCCGCCGGCATCAGCGAGATGCCGATAATGGTGATCAGGCTGCCAATCACCACCGGCGGAAAAAACCGCAACAAGCGGCTGAACACCGGTGCCAGCGCGACGGTGATAAATCCCGCCGCGATCACCGCGCCGAAAATCTGACTGAGGCCGAACTCTTTGCCGATCATGATCATCGGCGCCAGGGCAATGAACGAGCAGCCCTGAATCAGCGGCAGGCGGGCGCCGAACTTCCAGAAACCGAGGGTTTGAATCAGCGTCGCCACACCAGAGGTCAACAGGTTGGCGTTGATCAGCAACACGACTTGCGCCGAGGTCAGCCCCATCGCGCTGCCAAGAATCAGCGGCACCGCCACCGCTCCCGCGTACATCACCAGAACATGCTGCAAGCCAAACGTGAACAACTGTCGCAGTGGCAAAACCTCGTCCACCGGATGAATGCGTTGTGTGGTCATTTCACACGCTCCTGAAGGTGCGGCATCTGTTGAGATTGCGGGCATGCCCAGGGCGTTTGAAGGTGGATCCGCCCCGGAGATCGTTTGAAGCGGGGCCATATTTGAACGTTTATTGCGATGAAACAAATTAGCAACCATCGCTTTTTCCGATGGCACGGATCTGGCATCCGTTAGCCGCTCCAAACCTTCATTTTCGAACCGGGAGTTCAACGCTTGCGCTTCTCACTCGATCAACTGTTGATGTTCGTCCAAGTAGTCAAAAGCGGATCGTTTTCCGCCGCCGGGCGCAAACTGGGCAAGACCCAATCGACCATCAGCGCAGCGATTGCCAACCTCGAAACCGACCTTGGCGTCGACCTGTTCGACCGCAGCAACCGCAGCCCTGCCCTCACCGCCAGCGGCCACAAATTGCTGGTGCAGGCCGAAGCCGTGCTTGAACGCTGCATGACCTTCGAAGCCCACGCCGATTGTCTGTCGGAAAACGTAGAGCCCAGCCTGACACTGGCCATTGAAACGCCGTACGGCCCGATCATGCCGGTGCTCAAAGCCTTCGAAGCAGCCTTCCCCTTTGTCGACCTGATCATTCGTCATCCGGTCCATGGCGACGTCAGTGAACTGGTCAGCAGCGGCGAAGCGGTGCTCGGTGTGGCGTTCTCACAGCCCGGCTACCCCAAGGAGCTGGCGTTCCAGCAACTGGGCAAACTGATCATGCTGCACGTCTGCCATCCCCAGCACCCATTGGCGCAACTCGATAACGTCACGTTCGAGGATCTGCACGTCCATCGCCGCCTTGCCTTCAGCGCCCACGCGAGCAAACTGCCGAGCAGCGAATATCTGCGTTCGACCCAGCTGTGGCAGGCGGAAAGTTATCTGGCGTTATTGGAAATGGTCCGCGCCGGACTCGGCTGGGCCACCCTGCCCCGCCAACTCATTCAGCGTGAACTGGCCAAGGGTGAGCTGGTGGAACTGCAGCTCTCGGCGTATCCGCATACCGACTGGCAGATTGGTGTGGATTTGCTCTGGGCGCGGCAGCGGCCGTTGGGTAAGGCAGAGCGATGGCTGAAGGAGAAGTTGCAGGGCAACAAGGTGTATGAACTGGATCGCAACGGGCAGACCACCACGCTTTGAGATCAATGCAGATGGAACAAGTCGCCTTACGCCTGCCCGATGCTTTACCAATCCCCTGCTTCAGATTTGCGATAAACCACCATCGACCATCAGCTCCACGCCGTTCACGTATCTGGCGTCGTCCGAGGCGAGAAACAGTGCCGCGCTGGCAATTTCTTCGGGTTGCGCCATGTAGCCCAATGGCGTGATTTGCTCGACGTGCTGGCGCAGCGCGGCAATGTCGCTCTCGCTCATTTTCAGCCCGTTGTCCATCAGCGGTGTGCGGGTGAAGCCGGGGCTCAACACGTTTGCGCGGATTTTGCGGTCCTTGAGCTCATTGGCCCACGTGCGTGCAAACGATCGCACCGCCGCCTTCGACGCGTTGTACAGACTCAATCCTTCCATGCCGTTGCTGGAGCAGATTGAGGCAGTCAAAACGATGGACGAAGCGTCATTCATCAAGGGAAGAAGCGTTTGAACGCTGAAGAAAACGCCTTTGACGTTCACGTCGAACATGGCGTAGTAAGCCGCCTCGCTGGTCTCTCCGAGCGGATTTTTCTCACAGATCCCGGCATTTGCGAACACCGCGTCCAGCCGGTCATCGCGCGTTTGGATTGTCGCTTTGAGCGTGTCGAGATCGGCCTGAAGCGAGACATCGGAAACCACCGCGACAGCTTTATCGCCGAGTCTGGCAACTGCCGCCTCCAGCCTGTCTGCTGCCCGTGCAGTGATGTAAACGCGTTTGGCGCCCTCGGCGATCAAGGCTTGCGCGATGGAAAACCCGATCCCTGTGGAACCGCCGGTCACGACGGCAACCTGATCGCTGAATTTACCTGACATGTCTGACTCCTCAGTCGTTGATGAAGGGAATGTCTGAAACGACCTGGCCCATGGTGAGCGTCAACGGCGCAGAACGGCACTGACAGCAATGAACGTTGGCCGTGCAGTTTTGTAAGGCGAAAACGCAGTAGCGATTGCCTAAATTGGGACGCGGCGACCTGACCCGGGCAGGCGCAAAGCCTTGCCCTTCAGTCGTCGTCAAACCTGAGTTTCCCTACAGGATGCCTGTCATGTCTCGAATCGAAATCGAAGTGCCCGAAC
>Ga0068843_1009249_pt1 | contig 51751 bp, 50 predicted proteins | sample Hof3ISUMetaT_5_FD_73617 | JGI IMG/M metagenome (GOLD analysis project Ga0068843, IMG submission 73617) | Enriched soil aggregate microbial communities from Iowa State university to study microbial drivers of carbon cycling -... | ecosystem: Environmental > Terrestrial > Soil > Agricultural land... | reverse complement strand
CAGGGCGTGACCGACATGGTGCGCATCTCCGACGCACGGATGAGCGGCACCGCGTATGGCACCGTTGTCTTGCACGTAGCTCCGGAAGCGGCGGCCGGCGGGCCTTTGGCGGCGGTGAAGGAAGGCGACTGGATCGAGCTGGACTGCGCCAGCGGGCGTTTGCATCTGGACATTCCGGACGCTGAACTGGCGGCGCGCATGGCGGATCTGCAACCGCCGCAGCAGCTGTTGGTGGGTGGGTATCGTCAGTTGTACATCGACCATGTGCTGCAGGCGGATCAGGGTTGCGATTTCGACTTCCTGGTAGGTTGCCGAGGGGCTGAAGTCCCGCGCCATTCTCACTAAAACCGCCATCCTTTTGTGGGAGCCAGCCTGCTGGCGATGGCGATCTGTCAGTTGATATTCATATTGACTGATACACCGCTATCGCTGGCAAGCCAGCTCCCACATTTGCTTTGTGTATCCACCTCAAGATTGTGTCGTGCCTGCTATGATGCGCGGCATCTCCATCGCTCAGGATCGCGCCACTCCCTATGGATTACCGCAAACCTTCCGACCGTAAAAGCATGCACTCGCGCATCGTCCAGGAACTGGGCATGCAGATTGTTTCCGGACGTTTTCTGCCCTGCGACAAACTGCCCGCCGAAGCCCTGCTCTGCGAGGAGTACGCGGTCAGCCGGCCGGTGTTGCGCGAAGCCACGCGAGTGCTGGTCGCCAAGGGCCTGGTGTATTCCAAACCCCGCGTCGGCACCGTGGTCAAGCCGCGCCGCGAATGGCACATGCTCGACCCGGACGTATTGCACTGGTTGATGCAAAGCAGCCCGCAGAACGAGTTCTTCAACGTCCTGACCAGCGTGCGCAGCATCATCGAACCGGCCGCCGCCGCCCTCGCCGCCCAGCATGCGACCGATGCCGACATTGCCGCCATCAACGAAGCCTATCAACGCATGGAGGCCGCGCCGACGCCGGAAGCCTTGTTGCAGCCGGATCTGGATTTCCATAGCCGGATTGCCGATGCGACGCACAACGATTTGCTGGCGAACCTGTGCAACATGCTCGCGGTGGCGATTGCCGAGGCATTGAAGCATTCCAATCAACGGCCGAATCTGCATGAGTTGGCGTTGCCGCGGCATAAGGCGATTCTGACGGCGATCGAGAATCGTGATGCGTTGGGGGCTCGGCATGCGACGTTGGTGCAGTTGGATGATGCGCGCAGTGCCTTGAGTGTTGTGCTGGGGGCGGATCTTTCTTAAGCCTTGAGACCGCTTGCCCTCACCCTAGCCCTCTCCCAGAGGGAGAGGGAACCGATTGGGGGATACTTGAGAGATACGCCGACTTGAACGATCCGCTTTGAATCCATAATCGACTCGGTTTTTCAGGTCGATGTATCACGCGAGACATTGCGGTCAGTCCCCTCTCCCTCCGGGAGAGGGCTAGGGTGAGGGGCTTTTGATCTTGCCCCATAAAAAAGCCGCAACCCTTCAAGGTTGCGGCTTTTTCATTTCAGCCAAACGGATCAGTGAGCAAACAACGAATTGCCCTTCTGCCCTGCCAGTTTCTCCGGCTTGATCAGGAACTTCGCCAGTGCCGGCAGCAGCCACAGCGCACCGAACATGTTCCACAGCAGCATGAAGGTCAGCATCAGGCCCATGTCGGCCTGGAACTTGATCGCCGAGAAGATCCAGGTGCATACACCAATGGCCAGGCACAGGCCGGTGAACAGCACCGCCTTACCGGTGGATTTCAGGGTCTGGTAATAGGCTTCCTGCAACGGCAAACCGGCACGCAGGAAACTTTCCAGACGGCTGTAGATGTAGATGCCGTAGTCCACGCCGATCCCCACGCCCAGCGCCACCACCGGCAACGTCGCAACTTTCACGCCGATGCCCATGAACGCCATCAGCGCGTTGCCCAGCACCGAGGTCAGCACCAGCGGCAGCACGATGCACAGGGTCGCCGCCCACGAGCGGAAGGTGATCATGCACATGACCGCCACGCAGATGTACACCAGGATCAGGATGGTCAGCTCGGACTTCTTGATCACCTCGTTGGTGGCCGCTTCGATGCCGGCGTTACCGGCAGCGAGGATGAATTCCAGGCCTTCCTTGTTGTTTTCCTTGGCGAAGTCCTGCACCGCATGCACCGCCCGATCCAGGGTTTCAGCCTTGTGGTCGTTGAGGAACACCAACACCGGCGCCAGCGAGCAGCTGTTGTTGTACAGGCCGTCGGCCCGGGCGATGGAGTTGTTCAGCACGTCCGGGTTGCGCGACAGGGTTTCCCATTTCAGGTTGCCCTCGTTCATGCCCTTGATCATCTGCTTGGACACGGTCACCAGCGAGATCGCCGACTGCACGCCCTCGGTGTTCTGCATCTTCCACATCAGCTCGTCGATCGGCGCCATGGCTTCATAACGCGAGCAGCCTTCGGACTTGGTCTTGACCATCACCACCAGCACATCGGAGCTGGTCGAGTAGTTATTGATGATGAAGTTGTTGTCCTTGTTGTAGCGTGAGTCCGGACGCAGTTCCGGCGCGCCCTGGTCGAGGTCGCCGATCTTCAGGTTCTGGCTGTACCAGAGGCCGCCACCGAAGGCGACCAGCGCCAAAGCGATGGAGATCGGCGCGACTTTCGGGTTGGCGAAGTTCGACAGCAGGCGCCAGAACGGATGTTCGCGGTGCGCGTCCTTCTTGCTCTTGGCAATGGCGCGCTTGCTGATGCCGACATAGGAAATCGCCACCGGCAGCAGGATCAGGTTGGTGAACACGATCACCGCCACGCCGATGGAAGCGCCGATAGCCAGCTCGCGGATCACCCCGATGTCGATGATCAGCAGTGTGATGAAGCCGACGGCGTCCGCCAGAATCGCGATCATCCCCGGCAGGAACAACTGACGGAAGGTCCGCCGTGCGGCCGTCAACGCGTTGTCCGCCTCACCGGATTGCAGGGCGATACCGTTGATTTTCTGCACGCCGTGGGAAATGCCGATGGCGAAGATCAGGAACGGCACCAGCATCGAATACGGATCGAGGCCGAACCCGAAGAAGTGCATCAACCCGAGTTGCCAGACCACCGCCACCAGCGTGGTGCTCAACACCGCCACGGTGCTGCGCAGGCAGTTGGTGAACCACAACAGCAGGATCAGGGTGATGACGAAGGCGATGCCGAAGAACATCACCACCATCACCAGGCCGTCGATCAGGTCACCGACCTTCTTGGCGAAACCGACGATGTGGATCTTGACGTTGGGGTTCTGCGCTTCGAACTTGTTGCGGATCTTGTCTTCGAGCTCATGGGAGAACTGGCGATAGTCCAGCGCCAGCAACTTGCCTTGGTCCTGCGGGTCCGGGTAGGACTCCAGCAGCGGGATGTCGACAATACTCGACTTGAAGTCGTTGGCCACCAGACGCCCGACCTGACCGGACTTGAGCACGTTGTTGCGCAGCAGATCGAGGCTGTCCTGGGAGCCGTTGTAGCTTTGCGGGATCACTTCGCCGCCGGCAAAACCTTCCTCGGTCACTTCGGTCCAGCGCACGCTCGGGCTCCACAGCGACTTGAGGCCGGAACGGTCGACGCCGGAGATGTAGAACACCTCGTCGTTGATCTGGCGCAGGGTCTCCATGTACTCCCTGGAGAAGATGTCGCCGTCCTTCGCTTCCACCGAAATGCGCACGGTGTTGCCCAGGTTCGCCAGATCGTTGCGGTGCTCCATCATTTTTTCAATGAACGGATGCTTGAGCGGGATCATCTTTTCGAAACTGGTGGACGGACGGATCAGCGTGGCCTGCCAGAACAGGAAAATGCTGACCAGCAGGCAGATCACGATCACTGCCGGGCGGTTGTTGAAGATCAGGCGCTCGAGAAACGTCGCCTTGTCCTGATGATGAGTGCTCAAGGAAGTCATAGCCCCGCCTTCTTATTATTGATTCGGCTCATTTGCCCAGCTCGGCGCCGTTCGGCGAAGTGACCCGGACGCCACCCTGCCCGCTCAGGATCAGATTGCCGTTGCCGGCGGCGGTGACCGACGACAGCGAGATGCGATCCGGACGGTTGAACACGCTGAAGGTTTCGCCGTTGTCGCTGCTGCTGACCACCGAGCCGCCGTTGCCGACGATGACGATGGAGCCGTCCGCAAGCAGTGTGGCACCGGACAGGCCGAACTCCAGCGAACCGCGCGCGGCTTTCAGTTCGACCTGTTCCCAGGTGCTGCCGAAATCGGTGGAGCGGTAAAGGTTGCCCCGCAGACCGTAGGCCAGCAGGGTTTGCGGCTGCGCCGTACCGATCACGCCGAACAGCGAGCCTTCGTACGGGCCTTCGAGTTTTTCCCAGGTCTGGCCCCAGTCGGCGGAGCGGAACATGCTGCCCGACTCGCCAACGATGAACAGACCGGCGTCTTTTACCGCGCCGATGGCGTTTAGGTGGAACTGGTCTTCGTTGTCGAGGCGATCACTGACGTCTTCCCAGTGCTTGCCGCCATCGGTGGTTTCCAGCAGCGCGCCGTAGGCACCCACCGCCAGGCCGCTGTTGACGTCCTTGAACCAGACGTCGAGCAGCGGCGATTCGCGCTTGAGGTCTTCGAACTGTTTGGTCCAGGTCAGGCCGCCGTCTTCGCTGGCGAGGATCTGCGCGTCGTGGCCGACGGCCCAGCCGTGCTTGTCATCGACGAAATACACGGCGGTCAGCAACTGGCGGCTCGGCACCTTGGCCTGGGTCCAGGTCTTGCCCTGGTCGTCGGAATAGAGAATGTGCCCACGATCCCCGACCGCCACCAGGCGGGTTCCGGCGTGAACGACATCGAGCATCAGGCTTTTCGAGGCCTTGGCCGATTCGGTGGAATAGACCACGTCGGCTGGCGCTCCGGCGGCGAGAACCGGCGCCGACAATGTGGCAAAGCCCAGCAGAGAGAGTGCTGTGGCCAGCAACGCGGTGTTGCGTAACGCCGGCGGGCGGCAACGACTCATAGACCTTCCCCTGTTTATTATTGTTGGTCATGGACCTTAAGGGCGCCGCAAGGGTGCTCACGGTGACTGCCTGGTCACAAGCATAGTCCTGAAACCCGCTGTCCAGAGCCCCTTCGGAAGCTGGCTCATCCTATCGGGCATTCGAAACGTCTGACAATCGGCGCAACGTTATCTTTTGTTAACCGAAAGGGACTACAGCGGCGGCTGAATGCGCGGGCATTCGTCCGACTGATGGCGGGGATTCTTGCGAGGGGGACTTGCACGATCGGTATTATGGTATACCATCAGACGCACAGACACTCTTTATCCCCTACGGAGCAGCTCATGAGTTTCGAAATTCGCAAGATCGTCAGCTATGTCGAAGAGACCTTCATTGAAGGCGGCAAGGCGTCCGACACCCCGGTGACCATGGTCGGCCTGGCCGTCGTGATGAAGAACCCGTGGGTCGGCAATGGGTTTGTCGAAGACCTCAAGCCGCAGATCCGCGCCAATTGTTCGGATCTCGGCGCGATGATGGTCGAGCGTCTGGTGGGGATCATCGGCGGCGCCGAGAAGATCGAGGCTTACGGCAAAGCCGCGGTCGTCGGTGCCGATGGCGAAATCGAGCACGCGTCGGCGGTGATCCACACCCTGCGCTTCGGCAACCACTACCGCGAAGCGGTCAAGGCCAAGAGCTACCTGAGCTTCACCAACAAGCGCGGCGGTCCGGGCACTTCGATTCAGATTCCGATGATGCACAAGGATGACGAAGGCCTGCGCTCGCACTACATCACCCTGGAAATGCAGATCGAAGACGCCCCGCGCGCCGACGAAATCGTCGTGGTGCTCGGTTGCGCCGACGGTGGTCGCCTGCACCCGCGCATCGGCAACCGCTACATCGATCTGGAAGAACTGGCCGCCGAAAAAGCCCAGTAACCACAATAAAAAAGGCATTGCAGGAGCGCTCCATGATTCGGCTCACCGCTGAACTCACCCCGGCCGGCACCAGTTATCTGGCGACAGGCGTTGGCCAACCCGTGGTGTTGATCCACGGCGTAGGCCTGAACAAAGAAATGTGGGGCGGCCAGATCGTTGGCCTGGCCACGCAATACCGGGTGATCGCCTACGACATGCTCGGCCATGGCGCCAGCCCGCGACCGGCCAGCGGTACCGCCCTGCTCGGTTACGCTGATCAGTTGCTGGAGCTGCTTGACCACCTGCAATTGCCCGAGGCGTCGGTGATCGGTTTTTCCATGGGCGGTCTGGTGGCGCGGGCGTTTGCCCTGCATTACCCGGAACGCCTGAAAAGCCTGGTGGTGCTCAATAGCGTGTTCAACCGCAGCGAAGAACAGCGCGCCGGGGTCATCGCCCGTACCGCGCAGGCTGCCGAACACGGGCCGGACGCGAATGCCGAAGCGGCGCTGTCGCGCTGGTTCAGCCGTGAATATCAGGCGGCCAACCCGGCGCAGATCGCTGCGATCCGCCAGACCCTGGCTGGCAATGATCCGCAAGGCTATCTGACCACCTACGAACTGTTCGCCACCCAGGACATGTACCGTGCCGACGACCTGGGCAGCATCCAGGCGCCGACGCTGATCGCCACCGGCGAGCTGGACCCCGGATCGACCCCGGAAATGGCCGAGCAACTGGCCGCGCGCATTCCCGGCGCGAAGGTTGCCGTGCTGCCCGAGCAACGGCATATGATGCCGGTAGAGTCGCCACGGCTGGTAAACCAGACGCTGCTGGAATTTCTCGACACCGCATACGCCCGACAAAACCATATAAAGGGGATCGTTGCATGACGCTCGCACGCTTCCAGATGTGCATCGGCGGAGAATGGGTCGACGCCCTCTCCGGCAAGACTTTCGAAAGCCTCAACCCGGCGCTGGCCGAACCCTGGGCCGAATTGCCCGACGCAGATGAGGCCGACGTCGAACGCGCCGTGCAAGCCGCACAGACCGCCTTCGACAGCCCGGCATGGCGTGGTTTGACCGCCACCGCGCGCGGCAAACTGCTGCGTCGTCTCGGTGACCTGATCGCTGAAAACAAGGAACAACTGGCGCAGCTGGAAAGCCGCGACAACGGCAAACTGATCCGCGAAACCCGCGGTCAGGTGGGTTATCTGCCGGAGTTCTTCCACTACACCGCCGGCCTCGCCGACAAGCTCGAAGGCGGCACCCTGCCGCTGGATAAGCCCGATCTGTTCGCCTACACCGTGCACGAAGCCATGGGCGTGGTCGCCGCGATCATTCCCTGGAACAGCCCGCTTTACCTGACCGCGATCAAACTGGCGCCGGCGCTGGCGGCGGGCAACACCATCGTGATCAAACCGTCCGAGCATGCCTCGGCGACCATTCTGGAGCTGGCGCGCCTGGCCCTCGAAGCCGGGATTCCGCCGGGGGTGGTCAACGTCGTCACCGGCTACGGCCCGAGCACTGGCGCCGCCCTCACCCGTCATCCGCTGGTCCGCAAGATCGCCTTCACCGGCGGCGCGGCCACGGCCCGGCATGTGGTGCGCAGCAGCGCCGAGAACTTCGCCAAGCTGTCGCTGGAACTGGGCGGCAAGTCACCGAACATCATCTTCGCCGACGCCGATCTCGACAGCGCGATCAACGGCGCCATCGCCGGGATCTATGCCGCATCCGGGCAGAGCTGCGTATCCGGTTCGCGACTGCTGGTGCAGGACGAAATCTACGACGAGTTCGTCAGCCGACTGGTGGAACGCGCCCAGCGCATCCGCATCGGCAATCCGCAAGACGACAACAGCGAAATGGGCCCGATGGCTACCGCGCAGCAACTGGCGGTGGTGGAGGGTCTGGTGGCTGATGCGATTGCCGAAGGTGCACGCCTGCGTCTGGGTGGCAAGCGTCCGAGTGGCGTGGGTGACGGCTGGTTCTACGAACCGACGCTGTTCGAATGCGATCGCAACTCGATGAAGATCATGCAGGAAGAAGTCTTTGGTCCGGTGGCCTCGGTGATCCGTTTCAAGGACGAAGCCGAAGCGCTGGCGATTGCCAACGACTCGCAGTTCGGCCTCGCTGCCGGCATCTGGACCCGCGATCTGGGTCGTGCCCATCGCCTGGCCCGGGACGTGCGCTCGGGGATTATCTGGGTCAACACTTACCGCGCGGTGTCGGCAATGGCACCGATCGGCGGCTTCAAGAACAGTGGCTATGGACGCGAAAGCGGCATCGATTCGGTGCTGGCCTACACCGAACTGAAAACGGTGTGGATCAACCTCTCCCAGGCGCCGATGCCTGATCCGTTTGTGATGCGTTAGGAGTCCTGCGACATGATCGAACCCGGCATTTACAAAGACGTCATGAGCTCGTTTCCGTCCGGGGTCACGGTGGTCACCACCCTCGACCCGGACGGCGGCATCGTCGGCATCACCGCCAGCGCCTTCAGTGCGCTGTCGATTGATCCGGCGCTGGTGCTGTTCTGTCCCAACTACGCCTCCGACACTTACCCGGTACTGCGCGACAGCAAGAAGTTCGCGATTCATTTGCTGTCCGCCGACCAGACCGCCGAGGCCTATGCCTTCGCCGGCAAAGGCAAGGACAAGGCCAACGGCATCGAGTGGCATTTGAGCGAGCTCGGTAACCCGATCCTCGCCAAGGCCACGGCGATCATCGAGTGCGAACTGTGGCGCGAATACGACGGTGGCGATCACGCGATCATCGTTGGCGCAGTGAAGAACCTGATCCTGCCGGAGCAGCCGGTGACGCCGATGATCTATCACAAGGGCAAGCTCGGCGCATTGCCGACCTTGGCCTGACAGATTCACACAAATTCCACTGTGGGAGCGGGCTTGCTCGCGAAGGCGTCGTGTCAGCCGACACCTATGTTGAATGAGCTACCGCATTCGCGAGCAAGCCCGCTCCCACAAGGGAATTGTGGTGATTGGAGGATTTATGAGTAACGAGAAGTACGAAAAGGGCCTGAAGATCCGCACCCAGGTGCTGGGCGAAGCCTATGTGCAGCGCTCGATCGAGAACGCCGACGACTTCACCCGCCCGCTGCAGGAAATGGTCACCGAATACTGCTGGGGCCACGTCTGGGGACGTGAAGGCCTGTCGCTCAAGGAGCGCAGCATGATCAACCTGGCGATGATCTCGGCGCTCAACCGTCCGCACGAACTGAAACTGCATGTGCGCGGCGCCTTGCGTAACGGCCTGAGTCGTGAGCAAATACGCGAAATTCTGCTTCAGGTCGGTATTTATTGCGGCGTCCCGGCAGCCGTGGACAGTTTCCGGCTCGCCCGTGAAGCCTTCGCCGAAGCCGACGCCGAGGCCTCCAGTTAACCCCTCGGCTGTTTTGATGCCCGTCTGGCATGGACAGCCACCTTAAAGAGCGGACCCCATGAAACGCCTGCCACTCGACGACAGCTTCAAGGTCAATCGCAACCCCGTCACCCTGCGCGAAATCGTGCTGGATAAACTGCGAAGCGCCATCATGAACTTCCAGCTGCTGCCGGGCGATCGCCTGGTGGAGCGCGATCTGTGCGATCGCCTGGGCGTGAGCCGTACGTCGGTGCGTGAAGCCTTGCGTCACCTGGAATCCGAAGGCCTGGTGGAATTCGCCGACGCCAAGGGGCCGCGCGTGGCGATCATCACCCTCGCCGATGCCGTCGACATCTATGAACTGCGCTGCGTGCTCGAAGGCCTGATCGTCCAGCTGTTCACCCTGCGCGCCAAGGCCAAGGACATCAAGGCCCTGGAAAAAGCCCTCGACGAGAACCGCAAGGCACTCAAGGACGGAGAGTTGCAGCAGGTGATCGACTCGGTGCAGGGTTTCTACGACGTGCTGCTGGAAGGTTCCGGCAACCATGTTGCGGCCACTCAGCTGCGTCAGTTACAGGCGCGTATCAGCTACCTGCGGGCGACCTCGGTGTCCCAGGAAAATCGTCGCGGCGCCAGTAATCACGAGATGGAAAAAATGGTCGAGGCGATCAAGAGCGGCGATCCGCTGGCGGCGCATCAGGCGTGCGTCGATCACGTTCGCGCCGCGGCTGCCGTGGCCCTCGATTACCTCAAGCGCAAGCAGGAAGAGACCGGCACCGATCTCAAGAGCACTCCGCCGATCACCCTGCCCATCGCGCTGAAAGAACCGCGCATAGGTCACTGACATGTTCAGCCCGAGCTTTTGCCCGAAATGCGGTGGCGCTGACCTCGGTCAGCAGGTGCCGCCGGGCGATACGCACGAGCGCCTGATGTGCCGCGGCTGCGGCTACATCCACTATGTGAACCCGAAAATCATCGCCGGCTGCATCATCGAACAGGACGGCAAATACCTCTTGTGCCAACGGGCGATTCCCCCGCGTCCCGGCACCTGGACCCTGCCCGCCGGTTTCATGGAAAGCGGCGAAACCACCGAGCAGGCCGCCCTGCGCGAAGTCTGGGAAGAAAGCGGCGTACGCGCGGAAATCGTCTCGCCGTACTCGATCTTCAGCGTGCCGAAGATCAGCGAGGTCTACATCATCTTCCGCGCCCTAGCGCTGGAGATCACCGGCGAGTACGGCCCGGAAACCCTCGCCTGCAAATTCTTCGCCCCCGAAGACATCCCGTGGGAGCAGATCTACTACCCGGCGATCCGGCAGATCCTCGAACGCTACATCGAGGAACGCCAGGCCGGGGTGTATGGCATGTACATGGGCAATGACGACAGCGGCAAAATTCATTTCATGCGCTGATTAAACGTCACTTGCCAGAGATGCAGAGCTGGATCCGGGTCCTCGACAGTTGCTCACTCAATCCGGCATCGCACGAATGATATCCGCCAAATCATCTTTGGTGATTTCATTGGCTTTGAGAGCAGCGAAGATGTCTTTCTTGGAGAGCGGGAAACGTTTGAAAATGTCCTTCAAGGTATCGGCATCAATATTGGAGAGCCAAAGAGGATCAATAAAAGAACCGCCATATTCAGGCTTCATCGGGATTTCTTCGTGGGCAATGGCACCTTTGTGATTCAGATACACAACATAACGATCGTGCCCTTCAGGAAAGCTTTTATCGTGATATAGCGTTGTCCCCATCGGCAGGACATAGTAATTGTCATCGCCACCTTGCCCTTCGATCAGCAGGGGTTCTTTGGTTTTAATCATCTCCAGATCGCATCCCTTCGCACTGTTTCCGAAAATCAGAAAAGCCAGAAAGACTGCATTTACCAATAGAGCAGCCACTAGCCAGAGACCTACTCGCTTACCTGCAAACATCCCTTTTGTCTCGCGCATCAATATTCCCTTAGAGCACATCGTGCATAACCGCAGGCATTAAATTCCGTCCGGCGGGCGATCTCCTGATCCAGAAAAAAATCAAAAGATCGCGGCCACGTTCGATTCTGTAGTTCCTGCGGGTTTACAAGCAAGACGTTACGGCGCCACCCCTTCCACAATAACGATCTCCGCCCTCGCCCACTCCTCGCGATAGCTCTTCGCTTCCTGATACGCCGCCGAGCGATAGCACGCCACCGCCTGCTCGTAGCTGTCGAACTCGATCACCACGCTGCGCTGCGGCGTCGTCCGTCCTTCCATCGCTTCGCTGCGCCCGCCTCTGGCTAAAAACTTCGCGCCGAACTCGGCGAACGCTTTCGGCGCGCGCTGGGTGTATTGGCTGTAGTGATCGGGATCGGTGATGTCCACGTGTGCAATCCAGTACGCCTTCATAGTGACCTCTTGGTTGATTTTGTATTATGGTATACCACGAATTTCATTTACATCGAGAGTCCAGCATGGCCTTCAACAGCATCGAAGAAATCATCGAAGATTATCGCCTCGGCAAAATGGTGTTGCTGGTCGATGACGAGGATCGGGAAAACGAAGGCGACCTGCTGCTGGCCGCCGACCGTTGCACGCCCGAGGCGATCAGTTTCATGGCCCGCGAGGCTCGGGGGCTGATCTGCCTGACGTTGACTGACGATCATTGCCAGCGCCTGGGACTGGAGCAAATGGTGCCGAGCAATGGCAGCGTGTTCAGCACCGCGTTCACGGTCTCCATCGAAGCAGCGGTCGGCGTGACTACCGGCATTTCCGCCGCCGACCGCGCTTGTACGGTGGCCGCTGCGGTGGCGCCGAACGCACGCGCAGAAGACCTGGTGCAGCCCGGCCATATCTTTCCGCTACGCGCCAAGGAAGGTGGCGTGTTGACCCGTGCCGGCCACACCGAAGCCGGTTGTGATCTGGCGCGGCTGGCGGGGTTCACGCCGGCCTCGGTGATCGTCGAGGTGATGAACGACGACGGCACCATGGCCCGTCGTCCGGATCTGGAAATCTTCGCCCGCAAGCACGGGATCAAGATCGGCACCATCGCCGACCTGATCCACTATCGCCTGAGCACTGAACACACCATTGAGCGCATCGGCGAGCGGGAACTGCCGACGGTGCATGGCACGTTTCGCCTGATCACCTTCGAAGATCGCATCGAGGGTGGCGTGCACATGGCGATGGTCATGGGCGAGTTGCGCCGTGAGGAACCGACGCTGGTGCGCGTGCATGTGATCGATCCGCTGCGCGATCTGGTGGGTGCCGAGTACAGCGGGCCGTCGAACTGGACGTTGTGGGCGGCGTTGCAACGGGTCGCGGCCGAAGGGCATGGCGTGGTCGTAGTGCTGGCCAACCATGAGTCTTCCCAGGCGCTGCTGGAGCGCATTCCGCAACTGACTCAGCCGCCTCGGCAGTTCAGTCGCTCGCAATCGCGGATCTATTCGGAGGTCGGCACCGGGGCGCAGATTCTGCAGAACCTGGGCGTCGGCAAGCTGCGCCACTTGGGTCCGCCGCTGAAATATGCCGGTTTGACCGGCTACGATCTTGAGGTGGTCGAGAGCATTCCGTTCACCGAGTAAAGCAGCCCTCTCCCGGAGGGAGAGGGAGCCGACCGAGTTGTTTTACCGCTATACATCGACCTGAAACTCCGAGTCGAACTTGAGTTTTGAACAGCAAGAAGACCTTCGCCAGATAGCCGGTACGGCAAAGTGCTTGCACAAAGCTTGGAATACCATAATATGATATTCCATAGACCGGACGACCTGAAAAACCGTCCAGCTACTGCTCCCGACAGGCGGGCAACAACGCAAGCCCGCTCAAAAACACAACAATGAGGGCGTAAAAATGGTGTTGAACAAAGCTGCAACCGCGATCTTTTTCGCGGGACTGCTGAGCGTGACCGGTCAGGCCGCGATGGCCGCCGAGAGTGTGAACTTTGTCAGCTGGGGCGGTAGCACCCAGGATGCGCAGAAACAGGCCTGGGCCGATCCGTTCAGCAAGGCCAGCGGCATCACCGTCGTGCAGGACGGCCCGACCGACTACGGCAAACTCAAGGCCATGGTCGAAAGCGGCAACGTGCAATGGGACGTGGTCGACGTCGAAGCCGACTTCGCCCTGCGCGCCGCCGCCGAAGGCCTGCTCGAACCCCTCGATTTCAAACAGATCCAGCGCGACAAGATCGACCCGCGTTTTGTCAGCGACCACGGCGTCGGCTCGTTCTTCTTCTCCTTCGTCCTCGGCTACAACGAGGGCAAGCTCGGCGCCAACAAGCCGCAGGACTGGAGCGCGCTGTTCGACACCAAGACCTTCCCCGGCAAACGCGCCCTGTACAAATGGCCGAGCCCCGGCGTGCTTGAACTGGCCCTGCTCGCCGATGGCGTAGCGGCCGACAAGCTCTACCCGCTGGACCTGGATCGCGCCTTCAAGAAACTCGACACCATCAAGAAAGACATCGTCTGGTGGGGTGGCGGCGCGCAGTCGCAGCAACTGCTGGCCTCCGGTGAAGCGAGCATGGGCCAGTTCTGGAACGGCCGGATCCACGCCCTGCAAGAAGACGGCGCACCGGTCGGCGTGAGCTGGAAACAGAACCTGGTCATGGCCGACATTCTGGTCGTGCCAAAGGGTTCGAAAAACAAGGACGCGGCGATGAAGTTCCTGGCCAGCGCCAGCAGTGCCAAAGGCCAGGCCGACTTCTCCAACCTGACCGCCTACGCCCCGGTCAATGTCGACAGTGTGGCGCGTCTGGACTCGACGCTGGCCCCGAACCTGCCGACTGCCTACGCTAAGGATCAGATCACTCTTGATTTCGCGTATTGGGCCAAGAACGGTCCTGCCATCGCGACACGGTGGAACGAATGGCTGGTCAAATGAAAATGGCGGCCACCGCGTCCCGTCCCTCCACTGCCACCGGGAGCGCCGCGAGCGCTGCCGGCCTGGCATCCGGCAAGGCGAGTGCAATGGCGCAAGCCCCGTCCCTCAAGCAACGCTGGCGCGGCGCCGGCAATCTCGCGCCGGCGCTGCTGTTCCTCGGTCTGTTCTTTCTCGCACCGCTGATTGGTTTGTTGCTGCGCGGCGTGCTGGAGCCGGTGCCTGGCCTTGGCAACTATGAACAACTGTTCGCCAACTCGGCGTATGCACGGGTGCTGTTCAACACCTTCTCGGTTGCGGGACTGGTGACGGTGTTCAGCCTGCTGCTGGGCTTTCCGCTGGCCTGGGCGATCACTCTGGTGCCGCGCGGCTGGGGCCGCTGGATCCTCAACATTGTGCTGCTGTCGATGTGGACCAGCCTCCTCGCCCGCACCTATTCGTGGCTGGTGCTGTTGCAGGCTTCGGGCGTCATCAACAAGGCCTTGATGGCCATGGGCATCATCGATCAGCCGCTGGAAATGGTGCACAACCTGACCGGCGTGGTGATCGGCATGAGCTACATCATGATTCCGTTCATCGTGCTGCCGTTGCAGGCGACCATGCAGGCCATCGACCCGATGATCCTGCAGGCCGGTTCGATCTGTGGCGCGAGCCCGTGGACCAATTTCTTCCGGGTGTTCCTGCCGCTGTGCCGGCCGGGTCTGGCGTCCGGCGGGTTGATGGTGTTCGTGATGTCGCTCGGTTACTACGTCACCCCGGCGCTGCTGGGCGGGGCGCAGAACATGATGCTGCCGGAATTCATCATTCAGCAGGTGCAGTCGTTCCTCAACTGGGGTCTGGCCAGCGCCGGCGCCGCGTTGCTGATCGTCATCACGCTGGTGCTGTTCTACGTCTACCTGAAGCTGCAACCGGAATCCCCGGTTGGCGCCAGTAACGCGAGGTAAACCGACATGCTCCTGACGCCCAATGCCATGAGTCGCCGGATGCGCTTCGGCCTGTATTTCACCACCGGGCTGATCGGCCTGTTCCTGCTGTTGCCGATCGTGTTCATCGTCCTGCTGTCGTTCGGTTCGTCCCAGTGGCTGGTGTTCCCGCCACCGGGCTGGACGCTGAAATGGTACGTGCAGTTCTTCTCCAACGCGGACTGGATGAGCGCGGCACTGGCCAGTCTCAAGGTCGCGGTGCTGACCACGATCTGCGCCGTCGCCCTCGGTTTGCCGACGGCCTTTGCGCTGGTGCGCGGACGCTTCCCCGGCCGGGAAATGCTCTACGGTCTGTTCACCCTGCCGATGATCGTGCCGCTGGTGATCATCGCGGTGGCGGTGTACGCGCTGTTCCTCAAGCTCGGCTACACCGGGACGATGTTCGCCTTCGTCGTCAGCCATGTGATCGTCGCCCTGCCGTTCACCATCATCTCGATCATCAACTCGCTGAAGCTGTTCGATCAGTCGATTGAAGACGCGGCGGTGATCTGCGGGGCGTCACGCCTGCAAGCGGTGTTCAAGGTGACCTTTCCGGCGATCCGCCCGGGGATGGTGGCCGGCGCCCTCTTCGCTTTCCTGGTTTCGTGGGACGAAGTGGTGCTCAGCGTGATGATGGCAAGTCCCACCCTGCAAACCCTTCCCGTGAAAATGTGGACCACCCTGCGCCAGGACCTGACGCCCGTGATCGCCGTCGCCTCGACGCTGCTGATCGGCCTGTCGGTATTGGTCATGGTGATCGCCGCCGCCCTGCGCCGGCGCAACGAAATCAGCGCCTGAGCGCCCAGGAGTACGACATGAGTGCCGTGATCAAAGACGCATCCCAGCAGAACGACAAACCCCTGGTCAGCCTGCGCAACCTGAACAAGCACTACGGCGATTTTGCGGCCGTGGACAACATCTCGCTGGACATCAAGGACGGCGAATTCCTGACCTTCCTCGGATCCAGCGGCTCGGGCAAAAGCACCACGCTGTCGATGCTCGCCGGCTTCGAAACCCCGAGCAGCGGCGAGATCCTGGTCAACGGCCAGTCGCTGGTCAACGTGCCGCCGCACAAGCGCGACATCGGGATGGTGTTCCAGCGTTATTCGCTGTTCCCGCATTTGTCGGTGCACGACAACATCGCGTTCCCGCTGGCGATCCGCAAACTCGCCGCCGCTGAACGTGACAAGCGCGTCGATGCGATGTTGAAACTGGTGCAACTCGAACAATTCGCCCATCGCCGCCCTTCGCAATTGTCCGGCGGCCAGCAGCAACGGGTCGCCATTGCACGGGCGCTGGTTTACGAGCCACGCATTCTGCTGATGGACGAACCCCTCGGGGCGCTGGACAAGAAACTGCGTGAAGACCTGCAGGATGAATTGCGCCAGTTGCACCGCCGCCTCGGCATCACCATCGTCTACGTGACCCACGACCAGGAAGAAGCCATGCGCCTGTCCCAGCGCATCGCGATTTTCAGTCACGGCAAGATTGTCGGGCTCGGCAGCGGTTATGACCTCTATCAGAATCCGCCGAATGCGTTTGTGGCGTCGTTTCTGGGTAACTCGAACTTTCTCAAGCTCAAGGCGCAGGGCAATGCGGCGGCGAGTTTTGAGGGGCAGTCGCTGTCGATTCGACTGACTGCCGGATTGCAGACCGGGCAGGATGTTTTGCTGATGGTGCGTCCGGAGAAGGCGTTGGCGTTGAGTGTGCAGCAAGCGATCGATGAACCGCTGGCGGCGGGTTGGAACGAGGTTTCGGCGAAGGTGGTCGAGGTGCTGTTTCTGGGTGAGAGCCAGACGTGCAGTGTGGTGACGTCGGGCGGGACTGCGATGACGGTGAAGGCATTGTCGGCGGCGGGGATGCCGTTGAAGGCCGGGGATCCGGTTCGGGTGCGTTGGGCGACGGCGGATGCTTGCGTTTATACGGAGTGGGCGGAGAGCGATTTGAACAAAGCGGCGGGGGCTCATTAACACCGAGTCGCCTGCCCGCCCTCACCCCAGCCCTCTCCCGGAGGGAGAGGGAGCCGACCGAGGTGTCTTGCGCTGTACATCGACCTGAAAAACCGAGTCGATTGTGGATTTGGCACAGCATTCTGGTCGGCGGCGATTATGGATTCACTGCGGAGTTTTCAGGTCGGCGTAATTCTCCAATATTCCCCAATCGGCTCCCTCTCCCTCCGGGAGAGGGCTGGGGTGAGGGCCAGCAGGCGACTCGGTATCAGTTGATCGGCGCAAACCCATCAATTTCGTCAGGCCACGCCGTCAACACTTCAAACCCATCCTCCGTCACCGCCACCATATGCTCCCACTGCGCCGACAACGACTGATCCTTGGTCACCACCGTCCAGCCATCCGCCAAACTCTTCACATGGCGCTTGCCGGCATTGAGCATCGGTTCGATGGTGAAAATCATCCCCGCCTTCAGCTTCAAGCCCTGCTCCGGATAACCGTAATGCAGCACCTGCGGCTCATCGTGATAAACCTTGCCGATCCCGTGCCCGCAGTACTCACGCACCACGCTGAACCCTTCTTTTTCCGCCAACGTCTGGATCGCATGGCCAATGTCGCCCAACGTGGCGCCCGGCCGCACGACGCGGATGCCCGCGCACATGGCGTCGTAGGTTGTCTTGATCAGATGCCGCGCCTCGGGCGTCGGTTCGCCCACTACGTACATGCGGCTGGTGTCGCCGAACCAGCCGTCCTTGATCACCGCGATGTCGAGGTTGACGATGTCGCCGTCCTTCAGCACGCGCTTCGACGGAATGCCGTGACACACCACTTCGTTGACCGACGCGCAGACGGTTTTCGGGAAGCCGTGGTAACCGACGTTGGCCGGAATGGCTTTCTGCACATTGACGATGTAGTCGTTGCACAACTGGTCGAGTTGATCGGTCGTCACGCCAGCCTTGACGTGCGGCACCAGCATCGCCAGCACCTCGGCGGCCAGTCTGCCGGCCTCGCGGGATTGAGCGATTTCGGCTTGGGTGTTGATCTTGATCGGGTTTCTCATGCCTTGACTGCCTCTTTGACCGAGGCGTTCTGCGCGGCATCCGCCAGTGCGCAGACTTGCTGCAGATCCAGACCGCCCGACTGCTCGGCGCGAATCAGCAACCGGCAAATGGCGTGGTGATCAAGATCGGGATACAACTCGGCGAGCATGCCGATGCGCATCCAGTGTTCGGCCTGCGCGTTGATCGAGCGGCTGAGTGCGTTGCTGGAGATACGCAGATTCTCGTGCATGTCCTCTGAAATCTTTACGATGCCCATGGCAATATCCGATACGAAGTGTATATGGATCGTATATTAATCGTGTGTCGCTCGGGATTGCAAACGCTGCATACCCGGTAAGTCGCTGAGAAAAAATCTGCCCGGCACCGGAGACTAGTTCTGACGAGCAATCAATCAGCATTTTTCGCTGCAAGATTTTTACTACCGGATCAAGCGCTTCGTGACGCTGAAGACGCCCTTTCAATACTCGATGACGCCTGCGTATAAACCCCTGCAAATCACTTCCTGCCCCTCGCTGATTTCGTTCTATCGTTAGATCGAAATGGCAGTATTTCCGGCCGTTTAAAGGTTGCGACAGCTCAGGTCTGAGCCTATGTTGCACGCGAGCTTTTTCCCCGCGAATGGAACGCGATCAACACCACAAAGAGGTGAAGAGATGTCAAAGGATTCACGCCCTGCCGTACTTGGGCTGATCGGCAATACGCCGCTGGTACAAGTCACCCGCTTCGATACCGGTCCCTGCACCCTGTTTCTCAAACTCGAATCACAGAACCCCGGCGGTTCGATCAAGGACCGCATCGGTCTGGCCATGATCGACGCCGCTGAGCGCGACGGTCGTCTGCAACCGGGTGGCACGATTGTCGAGGCCACCGCCGGCAACACCGGTCTGGGCCTGGCCCTGGTCGGCCGCGCCAAGGGCTACCGCGTCGTGCTGGTGGTGCCGGACAAAATGTCCACCGAGAAAGTCCTGCACCTCAAGGCCATGGGCGCCGAAGTGCACATCACCCGCTCCGATGTCGGCAAGGGTCATCCCGAGTATTACCAGGATGTCGCCGCGCGTCTGGCCAAGGACATTCCCGGCGCGTTCTTCGCCGACCAGTTCAACAATCCGGCCAACCCGTTGGCCCACGAGTGCAGCACCGGGCCGGAAATCTGGGCCCAGACCGAGCATGACCTGGACGCGATCGTGGTCGGCGTTGGCTCGGCCGGCACGCTGACCGGCCTGACCCGCTTCTTCAAGCGCGTGCAACCGGATCTGGAAATGGTCCTGGCCGATCCGGTCGGTTCGGTGATGGCTGAATACAGCCGCAGCAAGCATCTCGGCACCGCAGGTTCGTGGGCGGTGGAAGGCATCGGTGAGGACTTCATTCCGTCGATCACCGACCTGTCGAGCGTGCGCAACGCCTACTCGATCAGCGACGAGGAAAGCTTCGATCACGCGCGCCAGCTGCTGAAAGCCGAAGGCATTCTCGGTGGTTCGTCCACCGGCACCCTGCTCGCTGCCGCGCTGCGCTACTGCCGCGAACAGACCGAGCCGAAACGCGTGGTCAGCTTCGTCTGCGACACCGGCACCCGATATCTGTCGAAGGTCTACAACGACCAGTGGATGACCGATCAGGGCCTGCTGCAGCGCAAACGCTACGGCGACCTGCGCGACCTGATCGCCCGACGCTTCGAGGACGGCAAAGTTGTCAGCGTCGGCCCGGACGATACGCTGATGACCGCGTTCCAACGCATGCGCCTGGCCGATGTTTCGCAACTGCCGGTGCTGGTGGATGGCAAGCAACTGGTCGGCGTGATCGACGAATCGGACATTCTGGTGCGTGTGCACGAAGACGCCTCGCTCTTCAGCAAACCCGTCGCCAGCGCGATGACCGACAAGTTGCAAACCCTCGCCCCCGGCGCGACGCTGGCTGAACTGGAAGCCGTACTCAGCAGCGGTCTGGTGGCCATCATTGCCGACGTTTCAGGCTTCCATGGCCTGATCACCCGCGTCGACATGCTCAATCAATTACGGAGATCCCTGGCATGAGCCAGCACGACAAGAACGCCCCTCAACAAGGCTTCGCCACCCGCGTGATCCACGCCGGGCAAACGCCGGACCCGACCACCGGCGCGCTGATGCCGCCGATCTACGCCAACTCCACGTACCTGCAAGACAGCCCCGGCGTGCACAAGGGGTTTGACTACGGCCGCTCGCACAACCCGACGCGCTTTGCCTTGGAGCGCTGCGTGGCGGATCTGGAGGGCGGCACCCAGGCGTTCGCCTTCGCGTCCGGGCTGGCGACGATTTCCACCGTGCTCGAACTGATCGACGCCGGCTCGCACATCGTGTCCGGCAATGACCTGTACGGCGGCACGTTCCGCCTGTTCGACAAGGTGCGTCAGCGCAGTGCCGGGCATCGTTTCAGCTACGTCGATCTGGCGGATCTGTCGGCGTTCGAAGCGTCGTTGCAGGACGACACGCGCATGGTGATCGTGGAGAGCCCGACCAACCCGCTGCTGGGTCTGTCCGACCTCGCCGCCATCGCCCGTATCTGCAAGGCGCGCGGGATCATCTGCGTGGCCGACAACACCTTCGCCAGCCCGTGGATCCAGCGTCCGCTGGAACTGGGTTTCGACATCGTGCTGCACTCGACCACCAAATACCTGAACGGTCACTCCGACGTGATCGGGGGGATTGCCGTGGTTGGCGACAATCCTGCGCTGGCCGAGCGTCTGGGCTTTCTGCAGAACGCAGTCGGTGCCATCTCCGGCCCGTTCGACGCGTTCCTCACCCTGCGTGGCGTGAAGACGCTGGCGCTGCGTATGGAGCGTCATTGCAGCAATGCGCTGGATCTGGCGCGCTGGCTGGAGCAACAGCCGCAGGTCAAACGTGTCTACTACCCGGGTCTGGAATCCCATCCGCAGCACGAGCTGGCCAAGCGGCAGATGCGTGGGTTCGGCGGGATGATTTCCCTGGATCTGAACAGTGATCTGGCCGGCGCCCGGCGCTTCCTGGAGAACGTGCAGATCTTCGCCCTGGCCGAAAGCCTTGGCGGTGTGGAAAGCCTGATCGAGCACCCGGCAATCATGACTCACGCGACCATTCCGGCCGAAACCCGTGCCAAACTCGGCATCGGTGACAGCCTGGTGCGTCTGTCGGTGGGCGTCGAGGACATCGAAGACCTGCGTGCCGATCTGGCGCAGGCGCTGGCCAGCATCTAAAGCCCGAAAACGTCAAAGCCCGCACAAGGCGGGCTTTGGTGTTTGAGTAGGCGGCCAGTGCTGGTCTCTGGCTTACGAGGTTTCTCAGGACTCCCACAGTACAGGCAATGTGCTCTGCTGCTTCACACGGCATAAGGGCTGGAACCCAGCGCGGGGTTCTTTCTAACCGTGTACCCTTCGGAACGCGCCCAACGCTTCCTCGCTATCCGCTTGCGCATCAGTCTGCGTCTTCGCCTACATTCTTGAGCCTAGCAAACACACTGCATTGCGCTACGCGGTTTTTAGACTGATTGTTTTCTAGCGCAGGCCTGCAAGGAAGCTAACCGACTATCGCCTTCACGACCCTTCAGCCTGCCTCCCGCCAAGGGCGAACTATACTTTTCAGTTCGCTGTCCAGATTTCCTGTAAACCGTCGACACCCGTGCACCCTCCGGTGCCCCCGTGCCATTCACCAATCTGGTTGACCCCGGGCCAACGAGCCTTCCGTCGATAAACGAATGACGGGTAATACTCGGCTGCTGTGTGGCTGATGGGGCGTGGAGAAAATCATGAAGCACACGCTTTGGCCGGGCTTCGTCCTGGCAGTTGCGGCAACAGTGGCAATGCCGAATGTCTGGGCTGCGCAGGCGCAGGCATTGGCGTCGGATGGGGCGGATCATGTGGGGGCGGGGGCGGTTGCTTCTGATGGTTCGGATCATGTTGGCGCCGGCGCCGTTGCCTCTGACGGCTCCGATCATGTCGGTGCTGGCGCGGTAGCTTCTGACGGCGCGGACCACGTCGGCGCCGGAGCAGTTGCCTCCGACGGCTCCGATCACGTTGGCGCTGGCGCCGTTGCTTCTGACGGTTCCGATCACGTTGGCGTCGGTGCCGTTGCTTCTGACGGTTCCGATCACGTTGGCGCTGGCGCCGTTGCTTCTGACGGTTCCGATCACGTTGGCGCTGGCGCCGTTGCTTCTGACGGTTCCGATCACGTTGGCGTCGGTGCCGTTGCTTCTGACGGTTCCGATCACGTTGGCGCTGGCGCCGTTGCCTCTGACGGTTCCGATCACGTCGGCGCTGGCGCCGTTGCTTCCGACGGCGCGGATCACGTCGGCGCTGGTGCTGTTGCTTCTGACGGCTCCGATCACGTCCGCGCCGGAGCCGTTGCTTCTGACGGTGCGGATCACGTCGGCGCTGGTGCTGTTGCTTCTGATGGCTCCGATCACGTCCGCGCCGGAGCCGTTGCTTCTGACGGTGCGGATCACGTCGGCGCAGGCGTAGTCGCCGCCGATGGCGCAGACAAGGTCGGTGCCAGTCGACTCGCCTACTCCCGCGCAGGCGTCGGCTCCGACCAGGTCGCTTCCGCCCTCATGAGCGGCAGCTATTCGGATCAGTTCAACAGCCCTCAATAACCGCTATCGGCGCAATCAGCCCACCGCTGGTTGCGCCGCACTAGCACATTTGTGCTAATCGACCACCCCGATCCCTGGCGTTATATTCCCTCGCAACCCCCGACGCTCCCCAACATTGCCGCTGTGCAGTGCGCGGGATCGTTGTGCCTGGAAAAACAACAACACCAAGGAAGAAACACCATGAAACTTCAGCTCAGCCTCGCCAAGATTACAGTTCTCGGTGCCCTGCTCCTCGGCGCCAGCGGTTGCCAGACCGCCAAACCCACCGAAGACAGCATGCGCGAACGCGCCCAGACCGTCATCGGCCAACCGGTCACCAAGATCGGCAACATCCGCAACGACAGCACGCTGACCTACTACACCGCCTACACCGCCGCCGGCGAATACAACTGCGAGTTGCCCAGCGGCGCAATCATCGCGGTGGCGAGCATGGGCATCATGACGCCTCCGCTGTCCTGCCTGCCCAAAGGCGCGTCGCCGATTCCGTACCAGTAATCCGGCGCAGGAAAACCGTTCAACGCCTCTTCTCATCCGGTAAAGGATTCCGTTCGACCATGAAAACACTCATCGCCACCCTCAGCCTCGCAGCCGTCGTTCTCACCGGCTGCGCCACCCCCAAGCAATGGGAAGCCACCGGCGGCAGCAAGACCGACGGCGTTGTCCAGGTCTCCTATGAACTGGGCCAGTTCGAAAGCGGGCAAACCTCCGCCGCTCAAGGGTTGGCCACGGCAGAAGCCCGTTGCAAGGTCTGGGGCTACAAGAGCGCCGAAGTATCAGGCTCGGAGAAAAATATCTGCCGCACCATGGGCCAGTACAACTGCCTGCAAACCACCATCACGCAGGACTATCTGTGTAAGCGCTGACCCCTTCGATCTGCCGGTCGCGCAGCGCACGCAAGGTCGCGCGCAGCTCGGCCGGGCGTACCGGCTTGGACAGAACGGCGATCTGGCGATCGTGCAGGGCCGCCTGAATTTTTTCGATGTCGTGCCCGGTGATGATCATGGCCGGCACCGCATAACCGCGCTGACGGCGAACCTCATCGATGCACTCGATGCCGGTGCTGTGCGCACCGAGGTCATAGTCGGTAACGATGATGTCGCAGTCCGTGACCAGGTCCTGCCCGCTCAGCTCGGCCTGCACAACGCAGCCCCAACGCTCGAGCAACGCCGAGGTCGCCAGCAGAACGTTGCGATCATCCTCCACCAGACACACCTTCAACCCTGTCAGCAAACCGACCTGGCGGGCCTCCTCCCGATTGACCGGCACCTGCGGCGGCGCCAGCGGCAGTCCATGCAAGGTCACCGCCGTGCCATGCCCCAGCCGTGAGCGGATCGCGACATCAACACCTATCAATTGCCCCAGACGCCGAACAATCGACAGCCCCAGGCCCACACCTTCGACGTCCTTGTCGCGCAACTGGCGAACCCGATAAAACTCCTCGAACACCTTGGGCAAATGCTCTTCGGCGATGCCGCTGCCCCGGTCATAGATCGCGATGGCCAACCCCGCGCCGCGCTTGCGCACACCGATCAACACCGGTCGGTGCGCACCGTATTTGAAGCAATTGGAGAGCACGTTCTGGACCATGGTCGCCAACAACGCCGGATCGGTACGTACCCAGTGTTCACAAGGTCGCAGACGCAACTCCACACCCGCCCAGCGTGCGGCTTCGGCGTTCTGACGGATCAGATCCGCCAGCCATTCGCCCAGCTCAAGCGTCTGCAAGCGCGGCAGAATCCGCCCGTTGTCGAGGGTGTAGAGATCAAGAATCGAACGAAACAACTGCGACACGTTGAGCAGCGAACGGTCGATGCTGTCCACCAGCCGCCGCTCCTCTTCGCCCAGCCGCGACTCACGCAGGCACGCGGTAAACAACCCGATGGAGTGGATCGGCTGACGCAGGTCATGACTGGCCTGAGCCAGGAACCGTGATTTTTCAAGGTTGGCGGCGACCGCCTCTTCGGACGCCTTGCGCGTGCGCTCCAGCAGCAGGTGCGCATACACCGGAATCACCGTGCTGGTGATCATCAGCATCAACACCATGAACGGTTGCGCCTGCCAATACGGGGTCAACCGATAGACCGCCAGCAGCGCCAGCAACGCCAGCACCGTGGCGATCGCCAGGTAGCGCGAGCCGTAGCGCATGCCGTTGCCGAGATTGACCCAGACCATGACGGCATAGATGGGCAACGCCGCCTCGCCGCCGACCACCAGCCCGAAACTGGTGCCGGTGTAATCGTGGAGCATGCCGAAAATCCGCCGCGCCGGATAATGCCCCGGCCAGCGCACAATGGCCTGGCGCAGCACGACGGAGGCCAGCAGAAACAGGGAAATGTAGGTGACCACCGGCAGGTAAGTATCGAAGCGCTGGCCCGGCAGGAAACCAAGCACGCCCATGTAAACCAGCGCAATGCTGGCGATGATGATGCGCAGATTGGCCTGGTCGAGCTCGGTGTTCTTTTCGAACTTCATGGGGGAACGTCCTTGTGCAGCAGTCGTCATAAACGCACTAATCAACAGGCAATGCCTTCGCCCGATGCTAAGGTGCATGCCATGAGCAATGCAGACCCAGGGAGGGTTGCGCCATGGCGTGCCGAATCATCATAGCCGACGATCACCCGTTGTTTCGCGAAGCGCTGCTGCGCACCGTCCAGCGTCTGCTGCCCGAAGCCCTGATCGAAGAAGCCGGCGACCTCGACACAGTGCTCGCCCTGCTGCCGGCGGGCGATGAGCCTGACACCTTGATCCTCGACCTGCGCTTCCCCGGCCTGACCTGTGTCAGCCAGCTCGCGGAACTGCGCCGGCGTTTGCCGCGAACCACGCTGATTGTGGTGTCGATGGTTGATGACGAGGCGCTGATCGGCGAAGTCATGGCGGCCGGCATCGATGGTTTTATCGGCAAGAACATCGCCCCGGATGAGATCGGTCAGGCGATCCGGGCGATTCGTGAAGGTGAGGTTCTGGTGAAATTCGCCCCGTCCGGCCTGCTGCCGCTGGACTCCGGCACCGCCCTCACCCCGCGTCAGCAAGAGGTGCTGCGGTTGATCGCCCAAGGCAAGACCAACAAGGAAATCGCCCGCGAACTGGATATTTCGCCGTTCACGGTGCGGATTCATGTGTCGTCGTTGTTGCGGGTGCTCAACGTGCCGTCGCGAGCTGCGGCGGCGGTGAAATACTCCGGGGCCTTGTAGCGTGCCTCCAAATCAGGCGTGCGGGTGGACGGTCAGTGCGACCAGTTTCACCACAATCGGCCGGACCACGAGAATGCACAGAAATGCCACGGGCATCGCCAGTTTGTAGGCGTGCAGCGCATTGCTAAGGTAATCGGCATCAATTCCGAAATTGGAGGCGGTGATCACCAGCGACATCAGAAACGCCATGATTGTCGCCATGTACAACGCAAATACGTACGGCATGGCACGGGCAGACAGCTTGCGCGGGCTGAACGCCGTGGTTCTTGGGGATAGTCTCTGATTCATGTCAGTCCTTGTTGACCGAAGTGGATAGTCGCCGAGCACCCTAACAAGTCTGCCAAGCCGTAACTAGACTGATCGCCGTGAGCACTTTATAAACAAAATCTTATTAATTCGTCCTCGCCGGATTCACGCATGAACCTCTTGGGTGCAATCGATTGTTTTATCAAAGTCGTTGAGGCGGGATCGATTGTCGGCGCCGCCAAAACCCTCGGGGTGAGTGCCGCCGCCGTCAGTCAGACCCTTGGTCGCCTTGAGACTCACCTCGACACACGCCTGCTGCAACGCACCACCCGCAGCATGGCGCTGACGGAGAGCGGTTCGGTGTATTTCGAGAAAGTAAAACGTATCGCGCTCGATCTGGAGTCCGCGCAGAGCGCCATCAGCCACGCGCAGACGCAACTCCAGGGACACTTGAGTATCGCCTCCACCGCCGGGTTCGGGCGCCATGTACTGGCCCCGGTCATTGCCGGTTTCGCCGAACGCTACCCGCAGTTGACGCTTGAGCTCTCGACGACCGACCGCAAAATCAATCACCTCCACGAAGGTATCGACCTGAGTCTGCGCATCGAGCCGCAACTGGAAGACGGCATCATCGCGCGCATGGTTGCGACGGTGCCGTTCGTGATTTGCGCCAGCCCTGACTACCTGCAAAAGGCCGGTCGGCCGTCGACTCCGGCGGATCTTCAACAGCACGCCTGTCTGGCGTTCCGCTATCCGCTGGACGGACGGTTACTGCGCTGGTGGTTCGTTGAGCAGGGTCAGCGCTTTGAGGCTGCGATCAATGCGACCGCCATCAGCGACGATATCGACGCCCTGGCGCAAATGGCTGCTCATGGTGCCGGGATCACCCGACTGGCGGAATTCGTTGCCGCGCCCTATCTGGAGAGTGGTCAACTGGTCTCTTTATTCGAACCGGGCGGCGGCTCGACCTTTGCCAGCGCCGCGCCGCTCGAGATCTATGCCTGTGTACAGGAACGGGCGGCCATGACTTCCAAGGTCAAGGCCTTCACCGAATTTTTGCAGGAGTTCCTGCATACCCGCTGGCCCGCTCGATGAGGATCAAGGATCGACTTGGGCCATCAGTTCAGGCACCGATTCCTGCCGCTTCGCATACCGCTGCGCCAGCACCGCGCAGACCATCAGTTGAATCTGATGGAACAGCATCAGCGGCAGAATCAACACGCCAATCGTGCTGCCGGCGAACAACACCTGCGCCATCGGCACGCCAGTGGCCAGGCTCTTTTTCGAACCGCAGAACAGAATGGTGATGCGATCCTCAAGACTGAAACCGAACGCCCTGCCCAGCAGCGTGGACGCCAGCAGCACCAGCGCCAGCAGGATGCAGCACACCACCACCAGCCCCAGCAGGTCGATCACCGGAATCTGGTGCCAGATGCCCTCGTTAACCGCTTCACTGAACGCGCCGTAGACCACCAGCAGAATCGAGCCCTGATCGACGAATTTCAGCCAGTTCTTGTTGCGACCGACCCACGCGCCGATCCAGCGACGGGCGATCTGACCGGCAATGAACGGCAGCAGCAATTGCACGCTGATTTTCACGATCGCGTCGAGGGTCGAGCCGCCGTCGCCGTGGACGTTGAGCAGCAGCGTCACCAGCAGCGGCGTGAGGAAAATCCCGAACAGGCTGGACGCTGCCGCGCTGCAGATCGCCGCCGGAATGTTGCCCCGCGCCAGAGAGGTGAAGGCAATCGCCGACTGCACCGTGGCCGGCAACGCACACAGGTAAAGCATGCCCATGTACAGCTGATCGCCGATCAGCGGCGACAACAGCGGCTTGAGCGCTAACCCCAGTAGCGGGAACAGGACAAAGGTCAGGCCGAACACCAGCAAATGCAGGCGCCAGTGGCCGGCGCCGGCGATGATCGATTCCCGCGACAGCTTGGCGCCGTGCAGGAAAAACAGCAGCGCAATGGCGATGTTGGTCAGCCAGCCGAAACCGGTCGCGACCTGACCGCTGGCGGGCAGGAAGCTGGCCAGCAGCACCACGCCGATCAGGGTCAGGGTGAAGTTGTCGGGCAAAAATCGTGGGCGCGTCATGGTTTGCTCATCCGGGGGTTGCCAGTACGTGGAAGCGACTCTAACGTGGTTGGAAATTACCGACTAACGCCGAAGAAACCACAGATGCCGCCAAAAGGACACGACAAAAGCGTCAGACGCAGCATTCCCGGGCTGCCCAGCCTGCCGCGTCCGTTGTATGGGCGCACCGAATCGCTGCCCAATCGAGCGCTCACCCGCCGCCACAGCCATCCGTGGGTGCAGTTGTCCTACGCGATTCAGGGTGTGCTCGAAGTGCAGACTGCCGTCGGTCGTTTCGTTGCGCCGCCGGAGCGGGCGGTGTGGATTCCGGCGGGCGTGCCGCATCGGGTTTTCAGTTCGCCGCACACGGAAATGCGCAGCCTGTACATAGATTGCAGCGTCGCCGACTGGGCGCCGGAGCGTTGTCATGTGCTCGGCGTCAGTGATCTTTTGCGTGAGCTGATTCGGGCCTTCAGTCAGATACCTGTCGAATATGACCAGAGCGGCCCGCACGGGCGCCTGGCCCAGGTGATCCTCGATCAACTGGCCGAGGCGCCGCCCATCGACCTGATGCTGCCACTGCCGCAGGACAGTCGCTTGCGCCAGATCTATCAGAGTCTGGAGCAACATCCGGAACAGCAGACCACCCTGGCGCACTGGAGCGAAAAATTCGGCGTGACCGAGAAAACTCTGACTCGGCTGTTCCTGCGCGACACCGGTTTGACCTTCCGCACCTGGCGCCAGCGCCTGCGTCTGCTGGGTGCGCTGACGCCGCTGGAACGCGGCGAACGCGTCACCGACGTGGCTTTGGCCTGTGGTTATGACTCGACATCGGCCTTTATTGCGGCGTTTCGCCAACAGTTCGGCGAAACGCCGGGAGAGTTTTTCCGATGAAATTAACCGATATTTATCGACTTTGTGCATGCCATTGGGCAAATTTCAGGGTAGAGTTTCGCCCATCAAGAACCTTTGACATCTTTCGACGATAACAATGATCAACCACCCTTTAGCGAACCTGTCGGCGGTAACAGCATGATCGAAGTCACTGAAGTTTCCATTGCCCAATTGCGCGCGGCGCTCGAGTCCGGCCAGACCACGGCGGTCGAGTTGGTGCAGGCCTATCTGGCGCGCATCGACGCCTATGACGGCCCTGACACCGCCACTGCGCTGAACGCGGTGATCGTGCGTAACCCCGACGCACTGAAAGAAGCGCAAGCCTCGGACGCCCGTCGTGCCAAGGGCGAAACCCTCGGTCCGCTGGACGGCATCCCCTACACCGCCAAGGACAGCTATCTGGTCAAAGGCCTGACCGCCGCGTCCGGCAGCCCGGCCTTCGCCGATCTGATGGCACAGCGCGATGCGTTCACCATTGAGCGTCTGCGTGCGGGCGGTGCGATCTGCCTGGGCAAGACCAACATGCCGCCGATGGCCAATGGCGGGATGCAGCGCGGCGTCTATGGCCGTGCCGAAAGCCCGTATAACGCTGATTATCTGACTGCACCGTTTGCTTCCGGCTCATCGAACGGTGCCGGCACCGCCACCGCTGCGAGCTTCTCGGCATTCGGTTTGGCGGAAGAAACCTGGTCGAGCGGTCGCGGCCCTGCCTCGAATAACGGGCTGTGCGCCTACACGCCGTCGCGCGGCGTGATCTCGGTACGCGGCAACTGGCCGCTGACGCCGACCATGGACGTGGTGGTGCCCTACGCCCGCACCATGGCCGACCTGCTGGAAGTGCTCGACGTGGTGGTCGCCGAAGACAGCGACACCCGTGGCGACCTGTGGCGCCTGCAACCATGGGTGCCGATCCCGAGCGTGGCCTCGGTGCGCCCGGCGTCCTATCTCGATCTGGCAGTGAAGAGCGATGCACTGGCCGGCAAACGCCTGGGCGTTCCGCGCATGTACATCAACGCCGACCCCGAGGCGGGCACCAGCGACGAGCCGGGCATTGGCGGCCCGACCGGACAACGCATCAACACCCGCGCCTCGGTGATCGATCTGTGGAAACAGGCCCGCCAGGCCCTCGAAGCCGCCGGTGCAGAAGTGATCGAAGTGGATTTCCCGCTGGTTTCCAACTGCGAGGGCGACCGCCCGGGCGCACCGACCGTGTTCAATCGCGGCATCGTCTCCAAAGAGTTCATGCATCACGAACTGTGGGACCTGTCGGCCTGGGCCTTCGATGATTTCCTGCGTGCCAACGGCGATCCGAAACTCAACCGTCTGGCGGACGTCGACGGCCCGAAAATCTTCCCCCACGACCCGGGCACCCTGCCCAACCGTGAAGGCGACCTCGCTGCCGGCATGGACGAATACGTGCGCATGGCCCAGCGCGGCATCACACCATGGGATCAGATCCCGACCCTGCCGGACGGCCTGCGCGGTCTGGAGAAAACCCGCAAGCTCGACCTCGAAGACTGGATGGATCGCCTCGGCCTCGACGCCGTGCTGTTCCCAACCAACGCCGACGTGGGTCCGGCCGACGCCGACGTCAACCCGGCCTCGGCGGACATAGCCTGGAGCAACGGCATCTGGGTCGCCAACGGCAACCTCGCGATCCGCCACCTCGGCGTGCCGACCGTCACCGTGCCGATGGGCGTGATGGCCGACATCGGCATGCCGGTGGGGTTGACGTTTGCCGGGCGGGCCTATGACGACTCGACGCTGCTGCGACTGGCGGCGGCGTTCGAGGCGACCGGCTCGAAACGACTGGTACCGCCACGTACGCCAGCACTGGTAACCCGATAGGTTCTCAGTCTTAACGCACTTCGCTTAGAGAAGCGGGCGCCATGAAGTCAATAATGGCCCCGCTTCTCTAATATCAAGTACGCGCTCACACATTCCTGCCTTATACAACTGTAAGTTCTGACAGTTGCCCCTTGGAAAACGCAAGCGTAGCGTGACGATTGATTGGGTCGTTAATAACCCAAGACTGACTTTCACGCACTCTGATTTCGAAGGAACGTAAAATCATGACCACAGACAAACTGTATGAAGCACTGGGCATTGATAACAACCTGAAGCCTCTGCCTGCCACTCACAAATCAAGCGCCGCCGACCAAACTTTCACCGCAATCATTGAACCTGCACTCCCCTCCGAAACTAATCAATTCAAGGCAGTGGAGTTTTGGTATGAGAAATTTACGCCGCGCACTATTAGCGTGTTGGGGCGCTCTGACGCAGATGCAAAAATGAAGCAAATATCTATCCTTATCAACGAACACACCCCAGATGGCACCTATGAGGTGAGTGATTTCCAAGGAGGGGACGTCAGAGCAGTACTGTTTGCAGACGGTGTGTTTACACATGCTCGAAAAGGTTCTGTAACGTTCAAACGAAACACCACCAATAACTCAATCGAAGGCACGGCCGATTTCAAAATTGACTTTGGAGAAGGCGTTGAGTACCGAGTATCACAAGTTGAATTTAAAGTGAAAGCAACTGGCCCGCTTTAAACAGGCCAATGTTCTTTTCAACACAGGGTGAAGGGCAGTCTTTCGATAAAAGCTAAATTTAATCGTTGACGAGCCCCTTCCCAATTCAACTTCAGAACTGAAAATTCAAAAACAACGAAGTCAGTTCGGCTACCTGTCCTGGTTTTTCTTAACGTTCTGCCAGTTCTTCCAGCAAATCCGCCGAAGGCACAAAGAACAGACTGCCTGTGACGGCGGTGCTGAAATCCAGCAGTCGATCGTAATTGCCGGGTGGTTTGCCGACAAACATGTTCTCCAGCATCTGCTCCAGCGGCTCCGGCGAACGCGCATAACCAATGAAATAAGTGCCGAACTCGCCTGCGCCAGGTCGGCCGAACGGCATGTTGTCGCGCAGGATCTTCACCTCTTCGCCGTCCTTGGTGATGGTCGTCAAGGCGCTGTGGGAGTTGCTCGGCTTGACCGAATCGTCCAGCTCGATATCAGACAGTTTGGTGCGCCCGATCACCCGTTCCTGCGCCTCGACCGACAATTCGTTCCAGGCCTTCATGTTGTGCAGATACTTCTGCACCAGCACGTAACTGCCACCACTGAACGGCTGATCTTCATCACCCACGAGGGTGAAATGCTCGGCTTTGCGGCCGACCGGATTTTCCGTGCCGTCGACAAAACCGATGATGCTGCGCATGTCGAAATAGCGGAAACCCTGTACTTCGTCGGTCACCGTCACGGCGCCGTCCAGCGCCGACATCAACTGCGTTGCCAGCTCGAAACACAGGTCCATCTGATCGGCACGAATGTGCAGCAGCAAGTCGCCAGGTGTGGAAACAGCGCGCCGCCCTTCTACGCCGAATTCGCGAAAGTCGTGCAAGGATGCCGGGCGTGGACTGCCGAACAGACGATCCCAGGCGTTGGAAGAGAACCCGCAAACACAGGACAGGTTTCCCGAAGGGACACGCTTGCCGACCGAGCGCGTCAGCCCCGCGACATCGGCGCACCAGCCGCGGACTTTTTCCGCTGCATCTGAATCGGCGTTGAGGGTCGCCACAATGAATATGGCAGCGCTGGTGATCGGGCTGCAGACGGCTTGAGGATCTGGCGTTTCGATGATCGTGACTCCCAAGGGATGATGGACTGGCTCGAAGGGAGGTTAGCAAAGAAGCACTGACTGAAATACCTTCCGTCACCCCGTTGCCAAGGCAGACACTTCGTTAATAACGAACAATACCCACGAAATAAACGATTTTTCTTCGTCGGAAAGCTCCTACTAGCATGGCCCCGTCTACCCCGACAAACAGAAAGACAGGGAGAACGGCATGCACCCCATTAACATCGGCGAACCCTGGATGTGGGTCGCCTTCATCGTTTTTGTCCTCGCCATGCTGGCCGTCGACCTGTTTGTCTTCGGTGGGCGCAAGGCGCATCGGGTTTCGGTACGGGAAGCCTCATCCTGGGTATTTGCCTGGTGCATGCTGGCGATGGCTTTCGCCGGATTGCTCTGGTGGTACCTGAGCGGCGAATTCGGCCCCGAAATCGCCAAGGTCAAGACCCTGGAATTCCTCACCGGTTACTTGATCGAGCAGTCGCTGTCGATCGACAACATGTTCGTCTTCGTGATGATCTTCAGCTACTTCGCCGTGCCCCCGGAGTTGCAGCGCCGGGTGCTGCTGTACGGCGTGCTCGGGGCGATCGTGATGCGCGCGGCGATGATTTTTGCCGGCGTATGGCTGGTGTCGCAATTCACTTGGCTGCTGTATGTGTTCGGCGTGTTCCTGATCATCACCGGGATCAAGATGCTGGTGTTCGCCGAGCAGCAACCGGATCTCGATAACAACCCGCTGCTGCGTTGGGTGCGCGGACATCTGCGGATCACCAACGGCTTTCACGGCGAGCGGTTTTTCGTGCTGCAGAACGGTGTGCGCTGGGCCACGCCGATGTTTCTGGTGCTGGTGCTGATCGAGGCCAGCGACCTGATGTTCGCGGTCGACAGCATCCCGGCGATCTTCGCGGTGACCACCGACCCGTTCATCATTTTCACCTCGAACATCTTCGCGATCATGGGCCTGCGGGCGCTGTACTTTTTGCTGGCGGACATGGCCGACCGCTTTCATCTGCTCAAGTACGGACTGGCGCTGGTGCTGGTGTTCATCGGCGGGAAGATGACGGCGATGCCGTGGTTTCACATGCCGGTGGAGTGGTCGCTGGCGATTGTCGGCGGGCTGATTCTGGCGTCGGTGGTGCTGAGTCTGATGCTGACGAAGGACAAGTCGCCCGAAGAAAGTCAGGCGAAATAACGGCCGAGGGAGCGAACGGATTCGCTCCCTCGGCTTTGAGCTCATTTATCCGACTTGATACTGGTCCACACCCGGGTCCGCACCCGCTCCAGTTTCTGCGGCAACGGTTGCACCACGTACAGCTTCTTCAGCGCTTCGCTGGTCGGTGTCAGGTTCGGGTTGCCGGTGATTTCCTTGTTGATCAGCGGCAGCGAATCCTTGTTGGCATTCGGGTAACCGAGGAAGTCGCTGATCGACGCGATGACTTTCGGATCGAGCAAGGTGTTGAGGAACTCGTGGGCCTCTTCGACGTTCTTCGCACTCTTCGGAATGGCGAAGGTGTCGAACCAGATCGGCGCGCCTTCCTTCGGCAAGCGCCAGTCGACCACCACGCCGTTGCCCGCCTCTTTGGCACGGTTGCCGAACTGGTAGAAGCTGCCGGAATAACCGATGGCCACGCAGATATCGCCGTTGGCGATGTCGGTCATGTACTTGGCCGAATTGAAGTAGGTCACGTAAGGACGAACCTTGAGCATCAGGTCCTTGGCTTTCTCATAGTCGGCCGGGTTCTGGCTGTTCGGGTCCAGGCCCAGGTAGTGCAGAGCCAGCGGCAGGATTTCCGACGGCGAATCGAGCATTGCCACGCCGCAGGATTTCAGCTTTTCCATGTTCTCCGGCTTGAACACCAGATCCCAGCTGTCCACCGGCGCATTCTCACCGAGCGCAGCCTTGACCTTGGCCGGGTTGAAACCGATCAGTACCGTGCCGACCATGTAGGGCACGCCGTACTGATTGCCGGGGTCGTTGGCGTCGAGCAACTTGAGCAGCGCCGGGTCCTGGTGGCTCCAGTTCGGCAGCTTGGACTTGTCGAGTTTCTGGAACACACCGGCCTTGATCTGGGTATCGAGGAACTGATTCGACGGCACCACCAGGTCATAGCCGGAGTTGCCGGTCAGCAATTTGGCTTCGAGGGATTCGTTGGTGTCGAAGGTGTCCCAGGTCACTTTGATGTTGCTTTTGGCGGCGAACTCCTTGGGCACCGACGGCAGGATGTAATCCGCCCAGTTGTACACCCGCAGTTCGCGCTGTTCGGCCTGTACGGCGCTGGCCAGCAGCGTCAGCCCGAAAACAGTAGCGCCCAGAATGCGTTTCATCGTGACCATGTTGTGTTTCCCCGAATGCAGCGTGAGTCGATGGCTTTTATGTTCTGTACACGGCAGTGGCTGGCAAAATCAGCCATGGGCAAGGAAGGTGCAGCATTTAGTTGTGGCTTCGATTCTTCCTGACAGCGTAGACGCAGCACAGTAGCCGGTTGGCCAAAAGGGGATCGAAATGGCCAATTTGCATGACCGCCGGGATGCGGAAACAACAATGCCCGACGATGTGCCGGGCATTGTTTGAACAGCTTGCGAACGCTCAGTCGGTAAAACCCAACCGCGTCGCCCTGCTCTGCTGCGCCTGCCCGCGGGTCGCCAGGCAGTAATACAGCGGGCACGTCACGATCAGGCCGACCAGCCACGACAAGTCAGCGCCTTCCACCAGATTGGCGTACGGCCCGACATACAACGATGTGTTGGCGAACGGCAGCTGCACAATGATGCCGATGAAATAGGCGATGATCGCGTGCAGGTTGAAGCGCCCATAAATGCCGCCATCGGCGCGGAAGATCGAGGCGATGTCGTAACTGCCGCGCTTGATCAAGTAAAAGTCGATCAGGTTGATCGACGCCCATGGCACCAGCACCAGCAGCAACGCCAGAATCAGCCCGATGAACTCGGAAATGAAATCCGCCGACGCCCCCAGCGCCACCACGCAGCAACCCGCCAGCACGATGCTCGACAAGATCACCCGCACCTTGATGCTCGGCGTCCACTGGCTGGCAAAGGTCTGGATTGAGGTGATGATCGACAGCACCGCACCATACAGATTCAGCGCGTTGTGGCTGATGATGTTGAGCAGAAACAGCACCATCAGAATCGGCCCCAGCCAACCGGTGGACTGCTTGACCGCCGCCATCGCCTCAGTGCCTTCCGGCGTTGCCAGTACCGCCACCGCGCCAAACGTGAACGACAGAATCGTGCCCAGCGTGGCGCCCAGATAAGTCGCGATAAATGGTCTGCCGATCCCGATGTCCGCTGGCAGGTAACGGGAATAGTCGGAGACGTACGGCGAGAAACTGATCTGCCAGATGATCCCCAGCGATACCGTCGCCAGCCACCCGGACAGGTTGAAGCTGCCACGGGTAAAGAAGTCCGCCGGCAACTCATGGGCAAAGATGTAGATGAAACCGGCGAGCAGCGCGCTGCCCATCACCCACGTGCCGATGCGGTTGAGCGTGTGAATGAAGTTGTAGCCGATCACGCCGATGGCCGTGGCGCTGAGGGCGCCGATCAGAATGCTCAACGGCGCCGGCACCGACGGCGCAATGCCGACGATGGACTTGCCGGCCAGCACGATGTTGGAAATGAAGAAGCCGATATAGATGATCGCTGCGAAGAACACGATCAACAGCGCACCGTAACGCCCGAACTGACCGCGACTCTGCACCATCTGCGGAATGCCCATGCGCGGGCCTTGCGCCGACGCCAGGGCGATCACCACGCCGCCGATCATGTGCCCCAGCGCTATCGCCAGCAGCCCCCAGAACAGGTCGAGATGAAACACCTGGACCACCATGGCGCCGGTGACGATGGGCAGTGGCGCAATGTTGGTGCTGAACCATAGAGTGAAAAGGTCGCGGGCCTTCCCGTGGCGTTCCGCGAGTGGGACGTAGTCGACCGTGTGATTCTCGATCAACGGATCTTGCCGGGACATCTGGGACATAAAAATGAACTCGATTGGGTCTGTTCTTATCGTTGTATGAAGCCAAACCGGGGGTGCTTCGTGGCCACCCCTCAGATGAAGACCATATTATGGTATTCCAACATTTTCACAAGACTGATCCGCTCTTTACGACGGCATCTGATCCGGCATCCTCACTGATAGCCAGCGCTCACGGCTAGAGCAAAGCCCCGTAAATGCTGAGTTTCCGACGGATGAACCACGTTTATCGTTTCACCAAAAAAGCGCTTGCAATCGATGTATTACGGTATACCATCAGACCCATAAACACATAAAAACACGCTCTACCGCACTCGAGGATTGACCAATGATCGATGCTGCCGTCTACAAACAAGTCATGGGCTCGTTCCCGTCCGGCGTTACTGTCATCACCACGCTGGATGACGACGGCCAGATCGTCGGTCTGACCGCCAGCGCCTTCAGTTCGCTGTCGATGGACCCGGCCCTGGTGCTGTTCTGCCCCAACTACAGTTCCGATTCCTACCCTGTCCTGATCAAGAACAAACGCTTTGCCATTCACGTCCTGTCCGGCGGCCAGCAGAGCGAAGCCTATGCGTTCGCCCGCAAAGGCAAGGACAAGGCGCAGGGCATCGAGTGGACGCTGAGCGAACTGGGCAACCCGATCCTGGCCAACGCGACAGCTATCATCGAATGTGAGCTGTGGCGCGAATACGAAGGCGGCGACCACGCGATCATGGTCGGTGCGGTGAAAAACCTCATCGTCCCTCAGCAAGACGCCGGCCCGCTGGTGTATTGCCACGGCAAGATGGGCGCCCTGCCCGCCTTCGCCTGATCCGCACGATTGCATTTAAACAGGCCGGCAAGCGACCGGCCGACCACAAGAGATTCGAGGTAGCGTCATGAAATTTTCCCTGTTCGTACACATGGAACGCTGGGACGAAAGCGTCAGCCACCGTCAACTGTTCGAAGACCTGACCGAGCTGACGTTGATGGCCGAGGCCGGTGGTTTCAGCACCGTGTGGATCGGCGAACACCACGCGATGGAATACACCATCTCGCCGAGCCCGATGCCGCTGCTGGCCTACCTCGCGGCCAAGACCACCACCATTCACCTTGGCGCCGGCACCATCATCGCGCCGTTCTGGCATCCGCTGCGGGTCGCCGGTGAATGCGCGTTGCTCGACGTGATCAGCAACGGCCGAATGGAAGTCGGCCTGGCACGCGGCGCCTATCAGGTGGAATTCGATCGCATGGCCGGCGGCATGCCCGCCTCCAGCGGTGGACAGGCACTGCGGGAAATGGTCCCGGTGGTCCGCGCACTGTGGCAAGGCGACTACGCCCACAACGGCGAGATCTGGAAATTCCCCACCTCCACCAGCGTGCCGAAACCGATCCAGAAGCCAAACCCGCCGATGTGGATCGCCGCCCGCGACCCGGACTCGCACAACTTCGCCGTGGCCAACGGCTGCAACGTGATGGTCACGCCGCTGATGAAGGGCGACGAAGAAGTCCTCGATCTGAAGAACAAGTTCCAGACTGCGCTGGACAACAACCCCGATGTGCCGCGCCCACAATTGATGGTGCTGCGTCATACCCACGTGCACTCGGCGGATGACCCGGAAGGCTGGAAGGTGGGCGCGAAAGCCATCTCACGTTTCTATCGCACGTTCGATGCGTGGTTCGGCAACAAAGAAGTGCCGGTGAACGGCTTCCTGGCGCCGAGCCCGGAAGAGAAATTTGCCGGGCGTCCGGAGTTTGAACTGGAGAGCCTGCACAAGACCGCCATGATCGGCACGCCGGAAGAGATCATTCCACGGATCAAGTACTACCAGGAACTGGGGGTGGATGAGTTCAGTTTCTGGTGCGACAACAGCTTGCCGCATGCGGAGAAGAAGAAGTCGCTGGAGTTGTTTATCAAGCATGTGGTGCCGGCGTTTCGTTAAATACGCTAAGCGACCCTGAATGTAGAAGCGCCCCGAATAGAACGTCGGGGCGCTTTTTTTCGTCTGACACAGGTGTCAGTACGCAGTCGAAGTTGTCTCGATATCTTCCGGCGCCAAATGGCGTCCATCGGCCGACAGTAACTCCAGCTTCCTGATCGGCTTTCGCTTTTGCGCATCCACCATTACCGACCCCGCCTCGCCCGGCTCGAACATGAACTCCCCACCCCACTGCGACAACGCAACGATCACGGTTTGCAACGCCCGGCCCTTTTCAGTCAGCACGTACTCCTTATAGGCGCTGCCGTCGGACGCCGGCACCAGGCGCAGGATGCCCCGCTCCACCAGCCCTTTGAGCCGCATGCTCAACATGTTCTTGGCGATTTCCAGGCTCTTCTCGAAATCGCTGAAACGACTGATGCCTTCCAGCGCGTCGCGGATGATCAGCAACGACCACCAGTCGCCGATCAGGTCCAGCGTCCGGGCAACCGGGCAGATGTTGCCCTCCAGGCTTTTACGTTTCATTCAGCGCTCTCCAGCAAAACGGTCATCAAATCGTGGTTGCATCTTACAACTCTGGCGCCCGCGAGCGTCTACGCTGATCGGCTGGCGAAACTTAGCACCTGCGTACAAGTAGACCAGACGCTTAACCGCGATAGTCAGCGATGCCATCCCGGCAACCACACACGCCCCGACATAAGGAGTTTTCATGAGCACCTTCACGACCCAAGACGGCACCGAGATCTATTTCAAGGACTGGGGCAGCGGCAAGCCCGTGCTGTTCAGCCACGGCTGGCCGCTGGACGCCGACATGTGGGAATACCAGATGGAATACCTGAGCAGCCGCGGCTACCGCACCATCGCCTTCGACCGTCGTGGATTCGGGCGCTCCGAGCAGCCTTGGACCGGCTACGACTACGACACCTTCGCCGATGACATCGCGCAGTTGATCGAGCACCTCGACCTGCGTGACGTGACCCTGGTCGGCTTCTCCATGGGCGGCGGCGATGTCAGCCGCTACATCGCGCGTCACGGCAGCGAGCGTGTCGCCGGGCTGGTGTTGCTGGGCGCGGTGACCCCGCTGTTCGGCAAGAAACCGGACTTCGCCGAGGGCGTCGACAAGTCGGTATTCGACGGGATCAAGGCGGGTCTTTTGAAGGATCGCGCGCAGTTCATCGCTGACTTCAACACGCCGTTCTATGGCCTCGATAAAGGTCAGAAAGTCTCGGACGGCGTGCTGACACAAACCCTGAACATCGCCCTGCTGGCCTCGCTCAAAGGCACCGTGGATTGCGTCACTGCGTTCTCGGAAACCGACTTCCGTCCTGACATGGCGAAAATCGATGTACCGACCTTGGTAATCCATGGTGACGGCGACGTCATCGTGCCGTTCGAAACCACCGGCAAACGCGCCGCCGAGCAAATCAAGGGTGCCGAGCTGAAGGTTTACGCCGGTGCGCCGCACGGGTTTGCCGTGACGCATGCGCAGGCACTGAACGAAGACCTGCTGGCTTTCCTCAATCGTTGAGTTCGATGTAAATCAAGCGCCAACTGAAAAGGGCCGTCGACACACCTGTCGACGGCCCTTTTTTTCGTTGTCCCGGATTCCGTCTCCAGGGCGAACCCCTTTGTTTACGGGGCTTTCAGACCTCTGCATCACGTTTTTATCTTCACATGCCAGCTTAATAATATTTTACCGATAACCACCCCCTCCCTAGTCTGATCCCAAGCACAGAGAACAGGTCGACAGCGACCTGAATCCAACGGCCTCGTGAGAAGGGATCAGAGATGACCACTGAAATAATAAAAACAGACACGCTTGTTGTCGGCGCCGGTCAAGCGGGTGTGGCCATGAGTGAACACCTGAGCAAACTCGGTGTGCCGCACCTCGTTCTGGAGCGCAACCGCATTGCCGAGCGCTGGCGCACCGGACGCTGGGACTCGCTGGTGGCCAACGGTCCGGCGTGGCACGACCGGTTTCCGGGGATGGAATTCGATGACGTCGATCCGGACGGTTTCGCCCACAAGGAACGTGTCGCCGATTACTTCGAAGCCTATGCGAAGAAATTCAACGCGCCGATCCGCACCGGTGTCGATGTGAAAAGCGTGGTGCGCAATGTCGGGCGTCCGGGCTTCACTGTCGAGACCTCCGAGGGCGTGATCGAAGCCGCCCGCGTCGTCGCCGCCACCGGCCCGTTCCAGCGTCCGGTGATCCCGGCGATTGCGCCGAAAGATGAGCGTCTGCTGCAGATTCACTCGGCCGACTATCGCAACCCGCAACAACTGCCGGCCGGCGCGGTGCTGGTGGTCGGCGCCGGCTCGTCGGGCGTGCAGATCGCCGACGAATTGCAGCGCTCTGGCAAGCAGGTTTACCTCTCGGTCGGCGCCCATGACCGCCCTCCTCGCGCTTACCGCAACCGTGATTTCTGCTGGTGGCTTGGTGTGCTCGGCGAATGGGATCAAGCCGCGATGAAACCCGGCCGCGAGCACGTGACCATCGCCGTCAGCGGCGCCCATGGTGGTCGCACCATCGACTTCCGTGGCCTGGCCCATCGCGGCATGACCTTGGTCGGCGTCACCGAATCGTTCAGCGACGGCGTGGTGACCTTCAAACAGGACCTGCGCGACAACCTCAAGCGTGGCGACGAGAACTACCTTGCGCTGCTGGATGCCGCCGACGCCTATATCGAACGCAACGGCCTCGACCTGCCGCTGGAACCGGAAGCCCGCGAGACGTATCCGGACCCTGAATGCGTGAAAAACCCGCTGACCGATCTCGATCTGGCCGCCGCCGGTATCACCTCGATCATCTGGGCCACCGGGTTTGCCGTGGACTATTCCTGGCTGAAAGTCGCCGCTTTCGACGACAACGGCAAGCCGCAACATCAGCGCGGCGTGTCCAGCGAATCGGGCGTGTATTTCCTCGGTTTGCCGTGGCAGTCGCGGCGCGGGTCGTCGTTCATCTGGGGCGTTTGGCACGACGCCAAGCACGTGGCTGATCACATCGCCACCCAGCGCAAATACCTGGCCTATCGCGATGCCGAACAACGCGAAGCCGCGCTGCACAACAACGTTGTCGACACCGTCGACGTTTGATTTCCCTCTTCAGTACCGGCGCCTGTCGCGCCGGGTTCGAATTCGTCAGGAGCTTCACAATGAGTCAGCCAACCCATACCCGCATTCGCATGTTCAACACCAAGGACACTTACCCGAACCAGACCCTGGACAACGACCTGTGTCAGGCCGTACGCGCCGGCAACACCGTGTACGTCCGTGGCCAGGTCGGCACCAATTTCGATGGCGAACTGGTCGGCCTCGGCGACCCGCGTGCGCAGACCGAACAAGCGATGCGCAACGTCAAGCAACTGCTCGAAGAAGCCGGCAGCGACCTGAGCCATATCGTCAAGACCACCACTTACCTGATCGACCCGCGCTACCGCGAGCCGGTGTATCAGGAAGTCGGCAAATGGCTGAAAGGCGTGTTCCCGATCTCCACCGGGCTGGTGGTGTCGGCCTTGGGTCAGCCGCAGTGGCTGATGGAGATTGATGTGGTTGCGGTGATTCCCGAGTAATTCGACCTTAGCGAAAGGAGGCCACACATGACATTTTCCATCGCCGCCCGTTGCCCCGAAACCGGTCAGTTCGGCATCGCCATCAGTTCCTCCAGCATCGCCGTCGGCGCACGCTGCCCGTGGCTGTTGCCGGGGGTCGGCGCGGTGTCGAGCCAGAACATCACCCTGCCGTCCCTCGGCCCGGAAGTGCTTGTCCTGATGGAACAAGGCCTGGCACCCGAGGCTGCACTGGACAAGGTGCTGATCCGCAACGGCTACAGCCAGTACCGGCAGATCACGGCGATCAACCACCTCGGCCAGACCGCGCATTTCAGCGGCGCGCAAACCCTCGGCGTGCATAACGCCGTGTCGGGCGAGCAATGCGTGGCGGCGGGCAACATGCTCGCCGGGCGCTCGGTGATCGAAGCCATGGTCAGCGCGTTCGAAGAAGGCGAAGGTCAATTGGCCGATCGCCTGATCAAGGCCTTGCACGCCGCCCAGGCCTTGGGCGGTGAAGCGGGCCCGGTGCATTCGGCGGCCGTGGTCGTGGTCGGCGAGTTGACCTGGCCCATCGTCAACCTGCGGGTGGACTGGGCCGATGAAGACCCGATCGGTCAATTGCAGAAACTGTGGGACGCCTATCGCCCGCAGTTGCAGGACTACATCGACCGCGCCCTCGATCCGGCAAAGGCGCCGGGCTACGGGGTTGCCGGAGACGACCGATGAGCGACAGCGTCGCGTTGCTCAAGACGCTGGTGGGGTTCGATACCACCAGCCGCGAGTCCAACCTGCAATTGATCGAGTTCGTGCGCAGCTACCTCGAAAGTTTCGATGTGCCGTGCGAACTGATCTACAACGATGAGCGCAGCAAGGCCAACCTGTTCGCCACGATCGGCCCGGCCGATCAGCCGGGCATCGTGCTGTCGGGGCACACCGATGTGGTGCCGGTCGATGGCCAGCCGTGGACGCTGCCGCCGTTCGAACTCAGCGAGCGCGACGGCGAGCTTTACGGACGAGGCACGGCGGACATGAAGGGCTACATCGCCTGCGTGCTCGCGTTGGTGCCGTCGCTGATCGAAGCACCGTTGCGCATCCCGGTGCACATTGCCCTGTCCTACGACGAAGAAGTCGGCTGCCTCGGCGTGCGCTCGTTGCTCAAGGTGCTGGAGCAACGTCCGGTCAAACCGCTGCTTTGCATCATCGGCGAGCCGACCGAACTCAAACCGGTGCTCGGGCACAAGGGCAAACTGGCGATGCGCTGTGATGTCCAGGGTCACGCCTGTCACTCGGCTTACGCGCCACTTGGGGTCAACGCCATCGAATGCGCCGCCGAGCTGATCGGCGAGCTGGGACGCATCGGTCGACAGCTCAAGGATGAACACCTCGACCCGCGTTTCGACCCGCCGTATTCCACGGTGCAAACCGGCGTGATCGGCGGTGGCAAGGCGTTGAACATCGTCCCCGCCGATTGCCGTTTCGACTTCGAAATCCGTGCCCTGCCCTCGCAGGACCCGGCGTTGGTCGCGCAGCAACTCAAGGCCTACGCCGAACAGCAAATGCTGCCGCGAATGCGAGCCGTCAGCGAGCAGAGCGATATCCGTTTCAGCGAATTGTCGGCCTATCCGGGGCTCGCAACCGATGCCAGAAGCAAGGCTGCGGAACTGATCGCCACGTTCTGTGGCTCGGACGATTTCGGCACCGTGGCCTTTGGCACCGAAGGCGGATTGTTCGACTCGGCGGGGATTCCCACGGTGGTGTGCGGCCCCGGCAGCATGGATCAGGGCCACAAGCCGGACGAGTTCGTCAGCATCGATCAGCTCACGGCCTGCGATGCGATGCTGCAACGGATGCTAGTGGCGATTCGTCTTTGAAAGAACGCCTGGCTGCTGGATTGAAATCCGCAGCCAAGCCGCCGGTTCACCGACAGACAGCTGCTCCGATGGAGGTCAGCTGCGTTGTCGTTCACCGGGCTAAAACGCCCGCAACAGAGCGATTTCAGCTGACCGGAGAGCCTCGTTTTTTTAACGCCTGAAGCAACAAAACTACTAATTTATCTCTGCCCTTTCCTTGCCCATGATCACCCCAACAAGAAATGCGCCGTCCGTGCCGGCGCTCACTGAAGTACGTCCACGTACTCGTCCTTGCCTTGGAGTTCGTCATGACCACCTCTGCATCAACGTCTGCACCGCTCATTGAAAAACACACGATCGGCTACGTGCCGCCCGAAGATCGCCACGGAAAGGTTCGGGATCTGTTCACCCTCTGGTTCGGCGGCAATATCGCGCCGTTGCCCATCGTCACCGGCGCCCTCGGCGTGCAGTTGTTTCACCTGAATCTGGTGTGGGGCATCGTCGCCATTCTGGTCGGCCATCTGGTCGGCGGTGTGCTGATGGCGCTGCACTCGGCGCAAGGCCCGCAGATGGGCATTCCGCAGATGATCCAGAGCCGCGCGCAATTCGGCTCCCTCGGCGCGCTGCTGGTGGTGTTGATTGCCGGCGTCATGTACATCGGCTTCTTCGCCTCCAACATCGTGCTCGCCGGCAAGTCCCTGCATGGCGTGGTCGACAGCGTTCCAGTGCCCGTCGGCATCGTCATCGGTGCGCTGGGTTCGGGGATCATCGGGATCATCGGTTACCGCTTCATCCACGTGCTCAACCGCATCGGCACCTGGGTGCTGGGGATCGGCATCGTGATCGGTTTCGGCTACATTCTCACCCACATCCAGACCGATGATTTCCTCACGCGCGGCAGCTTCAACCTCTCGGGATGGCTGGCAACGGTGTCGCTGGCGGCGCTGTGGCAGATCGCGTTCGCGCCTTACGTGTCGGACTACTCGCGTTACTTGCCGGCGAACGTGCCGGTGGCGGCGACCTTCTGGACGACCTATCTGGGATCGGCGCTGGGCTCGAGCCTGTCGTTCGTATTCGGCGCCGTCGCGGTGCTGGCAACCCCGGTGGGCATGGACACCATGGACGCGGTGAAACTCGCCACCGGCGCCATCGGCCCGCTGATGCTCGTGCTGTTTCTGCTCAGCGTCATCAGCCACAACGCCCTCAACCTGTACGGCGCGGTGCTGTCGCTGATCACGCTGGTGCAGACCTTTGCCTACCGCTGGATTCCAACTGCCAAGAGCCGCGCAGTGATTTCGATCATCGTCCTGCTGGCCTGCTGCTTCGCTGCGGTCGGCGCCTCGGCGGACTTCATCGGCCACTTCGTCGACATGGTGCTGGTGCTGTTGGTCGTACTGGTGCCGTGGACCGCGATCAATCTGATCGACTTCTACGCCATCCACAAAGGCCAGTACGACATCGGCTCGATCTTCCAGGTCGATGGCGGCATCTACGGCCGTTACAACCCGCAGGCCTTGCTGGCCTATGCGATCGGCATTGCGGTGCAGATTCCGTTCATGAACACGCCGCTGTACGTCGGGCCGGTGTCAGTGCACATCAACGGCGCGGACCTGTCGTGGCTGGTTGGCTTGCTGGTGACTTCGCCGCTGTATTTCTGGCTGGCGACCCGTGACAGTGCTTATCGTCGGCGGCTGACCTCCGGGAAACTGGCGGGCAGTCTCTGAGATTGACTCGATGCACCAACAAGGCCCGCCGTTCGCGGGCCTTCTGCTTTGCGTTGTGCTATTTCTTTACGCCCGACGACAACCGGAGATGGAAATCCAATGCTGCGAATTCTGGGCAAAGCCTCATCGATCAATGTGCGCAAAGTGCTGTGGACCTGTGCTGAACTGAATCTTCCCTTCGAACGCGAAGACTGGGGCTCAGGTTTTCAATCAACGTTGACGCCGCAGTTTCTCGCACTCAATCCCTGCGCGATGGTGCCGGTGATTCAGGACGATGACTTCACGCTGTGGGAGTCGAACTCGATCATTCGCTACCTGGCGTCGCGCTACGGCGGCGAGCAACTTTACCCGAGCGAGGCGCGTGCCCGCGCGCGGGTGGATCAATGGATCGACTGGCAGGCTTCGGAGCTGAACAAGTCGTGGTCGTACGCGTTCCTTTCGCTGGTGCGCAAGTCACCCGCGCATCAGGACAGCGTTGCTCTTGCGGCCGGTTGCCGGGAGTGGGCAAGGCACATGGAGATCCTCGACCGGCAGCTGCAAAAAACCGGCGCCTATGTCAGCGGCGAGCAGTTTTCCCTCGCCGACATCCCTATCGCCCTGTCGGTCAATCGCTGGTTCGAGACGCCGCTGGAGCATCCGCACCTGCCCGCAGTGAGCGCTTATTACGAACGCCTGAGCCAACACCCCGCTTACCGATTGCACGGACGAAATGGCACGCCGTGATTTCAGTCATTTGTTTTTGAACGCCTCACGCCGCGCCTGTCGTTCCGCGGCGTACGCCTCTTGCGGTTGGCTGATCAGATCCTCACGGCGCAACACTTCACCGCAGTGATCGCACATCGGTCCGAGGCCGGCGCTGTGGTTGCAGTTCTTGTGGGTCATGTTCACCGCCAGCCCCTCCTCCGGCGATTTACACCAGGTCTCGCCCCAGGCGCGCAACGCAATCACCACCGGGTAAAACGCCTCACCCTTTGCGGTGAGGTGGTACTCGTAGCGTTTCGGCCGCTCGTTGTACAAGCGGCGCTCGACCAGTCCGTCCGCCTCCAGGCTTTTCAGACGGGCGGCGACCATCTGCGGCGTGCCGCCGGTCTGCGCCAGGATCTCGTCATAGCGGTGGCTGCCCATGAACAATTCGCGCAAAACCAGCACCGTCCAGCGGTCGCCGACGATCGCCTCGGCCCGGGAAATCGGGCACAGGGTCTCAGGAAGACTATCGTTTACAGCCATCAGGGCTTGCCTCTTACACAGTTACTATGATTATCATATCAACACGATGCGGGAACAAGCCCTGAGCATCGATCACTCTCATTGCCGGAGTACATCGTCATGTCGAAACCTCTTTATCCGCTCGACAGAACCGCCTACCTGCTGGTCGATCCGTACAACGATTTTCTCTCCGAGGGCGGCAAGATCTTTCCGCTGCTCAAACCGATCGCCGAGCAGAACGGCCTGCTCGACAACCTGCGCAAACTCGATCACGCCGTGCGGGCCCTGCCGATTCCGGTGGTCATCGTACCGCATCATCGCTGGGTCAAAGGCGACTACGAGAACTGGGATCACCCAACCCCTACCCAACAAAAGATCATGCACATGCACCACTTTGCACGCGGCGAATGGGGCGGTGAATGGCACCCGGATTTCGCACCGAAGGACGGCGACATCGTGGTTCAGGAACACTGGGGCTCCAGCGGTTTCGCCAACACCGACCTGGATTTTCGCCTGAAACAGCAAGGCATCACCCACGTGATCATCGTCGGCCTGCTGGCCAACACCTGCATCGAAGCCACCGCGCGCTATGCATCGGAACTCGGCTATCACGTCACGCTGGTGCGCGATGCGACCGCCGCGTTCAAAGAGGAAATGATGCACGCCGCCCACGAACTCAACGGCCCGACCTTCGCTCATGTCATCACCACCACGGACGAACTGATCGCCACTCTTCAGTCGCAAGGTGAAGCGAAATGAGTCTGACTGGCCACCTGCTGATCGGCGCCGCTGACGTCCCCGCTACCGAGGGCACGATGAAGGCGCTGAATCCGGCAACCAACACGCTGATCGAGCCGGAATTCGCCTTCGGTGGTACGGCCCAGGTCGATCAGGCGGCTACCCTCGCCGACGCGGCATTCGACACCTACAGCCACACCTCGCTGGCAGAACGTGCGGCGTTTCTCGAAAGCATCGCCGACAACCTCGACGCCGTCCGTGAGGAACTGGCCGCCCGCGCTGCCCTGGAAACCGGTCTGCCTCAGGCTCAACTGGAAGGCGAAGCCACCAAAGCTGCGACCCAGTTTCGCCAGTTCGCCGAGGTGGTGCGCAAGGGGCGCTTCCTGCAGCTGGCAATCGACCCGGCACAGCCGGAGCGTCAGCCGCGACCCCGAATGGATCATCGCCTGCAGAAAGTCGCCATCGGCCCGGTGGCAATCTTCGGTGCGAGCAATTTTCCGATCTCCTATTCGGTGGCCGGCGGCGACACTGCGTCGGCACTCGCGGCCGGGGCGACGGTGATTCTCAAGGCACATAACGCGCATCCCGGTACATCGGAAATTCAGGCGCGCGCCATCCGCAAAGCGGTGCAGTCGCATGGCTTGCATGAAGGCGTTTTCTCCATGGTGCGCGGTGGTGGTAACGCCATCGGTGAAGCGCTGGTCGATCATCCTTTGATTAAAGCGGTGACCTTCACCGGTTCAGAGGTGGGCGGCATGGCGCTTTATCGCCGCGCTCAATTGCGGCCTGATCCGATCCCGGTGTTTACCGAAATGACCAGCGTCAACCCGACCTTCATTTTGCCCGCCGCGCTGGCCGCGCGTGGCAGTGAGATCGGCGATGGCTTTGTCGAGCGGATGCTGGTGAATGTCGGCCAAGCCTGCCTGTGTCCATCGATCCTGATCGCGGTCGAGGGCGAAGGTCTGCAAGCGCTGCGTAGCGCCATGATCAAGCGAGTCAACGAAGCGTCGGCGCGTACGATGCTGACGCCGGGGATTCACGGTTCATACGTCAAAGGGCTGGTGGCAATGGAAAGCGCGGGGGCGAATCTGGTGGCGGTCGGCGCGCCGTCGGATGGCCAGTTTGAGGGCCGCTCGGCGTTGCTGGAAGTCGGTGGCCAGCACTTTCTCAACGAAACCGCACTGGCCCATGAAGTGTTCGGCCCGGCTGCACTGCTGGTGACGGTCAGCGATGAGGAAGAACTGCTGGCAGTTGCCCGCTCGTTCAAGGGCCAACTGAGCGCAGCCATTCACCTTGAAGACCGCGATCTGGATCTGGCTCGATGCCTGCTGCCGATCCTCGAACGACGCACCGGACGCATCGTGGTCAACGCCTTCGCCCACCCGCAGGAAGTGACTTTCGCCACCGTACATGGCGGGCCGTTCCCGGCCACCTCGGACAGCCGCTTCACCTCGGTCGGCATGACCTCGATCGAGCGTTTTTTGCGACCGGTGGCGTATCAGGGCTTTCCGGATGCGTTGTTGCCGGAGGTGTTGCGCGACGCCAATCCACTCGACCTGCCCCGCAGCATCGACGGCCAATGAAAAATGCCCGGTTCGGCGAATCACCGAACCGGGCACGCTTTTCAATCAAATGAGCAGGTCTTCATGGAGAAGACCCGAACCCAGAGCGTCAATTCTCTTCTGCACGCACCACACCGCGCTCCTCCAGCAAACGCACAAACATACTCAGACTGCGGGACACCGTGCCCCGGCGCCACACCAGCCACGTCGTCAGATAGCGGAAATCTGCCGCCAGCGGCCATACGCTGACCGTCGCGCAGCCGGGCATGCTTTGCAGCATGCTGCGCGGCATCAAAGCCAGGCCGGCACCCGCACTGACGCAGGCGAGCATGCCGTGATAGGACTCCATTTCGAAGATCTTGCCGGGCACCGCAGCGTCGGTGCTGAACCATTTTTCGAAGTGATGGCGATAGGAGCAGTTCGAGCGGAAGGCATAGATGTTCTCGCCGTTCACGTCCGCAGCGCGATGGATCGGCCCGTGATGGAGCGGCGAGATGATGACCATCTCTTCTTCGAACGCCGGGATGCCTTCCAGCGCCGGGTGCAAGACCGGGCCGTCGACGAACGCAGCCGCCAGGCGACCGGAGAGCACACCGTCGATCATCGTCCCGGACGGACCGGTCGACAGGTCCAGATCGACCTTCGGATGTTGCTGGTTGTAGGTCGCCAGCAAACCGGGAATCCGCACCGCCGCCGTACTTTCCAGCGACCCCAGTGGGAAAGCGCCTTGCGGTTCCTCGCCGGCCACCGTGGCGCGGGCTTCCTGTACCAGGTCGAGGATGCGCCGCGCGTACTCGAGAAAACTCCAGCCCGCCGGCGACAGGCGCAAGCGGCTTTTCTCACGGATGAATAGGTCGACGCCCAGGTCCTCCTCCAACTGCTTGATGCGCGTTGTCAGGTTCGACGGCACGCGATGGATCTGCGCCGCCGCCGCACTGATGCTGCCGTGCTCGGCAACGGCCTTGAAGATTTCCAGTTGCACCAGATCCACAGTCATTCTCCAATCGTGAAAGAAACGCTCTTTATTATTCAGTTTCCAGAAACCAAACGCCACCCTACTCTGAGCGCATCCACTGACCTCGCAGGACGATGCCATGAGCCCGATTTCCAGCCAGACCCACGCCATCTCGATCAACCCCGCCACGGGCGAGCAGATCGGTCACTACGCTTTCGAATCCGCCGAAGCCCTCGATGCTGCGCTGACCCGCGCGGCGTTCGGCTTCAACAAGTGGAAACGCAAACCGCTGCAGGATCGCTCCCTCGCCCTGACCGCGCTGGCCGGCGCCCTGCGGGACAGCAGCGAAGCCATGGCGACCATGATCACCCGGGAAATGGGCAAGCCGATCGCCCAGGCCCGTGGCGAAATCGAGAAATGCGCCAAGCTCTGCGAGTGGTACGCCGAACACGGCCCGGCCATGCTCAACGCCGAAGCGACGCTGGTCGAAGGCGGCAAGGCGCGCATCGAGTACCGTCCGCTCGGCCCGATTCTCGCCGTGATGCCGTGGAACTTCCCGATCTGGCAAGTGCTGCGCGGCGCCGTCCCGGCGCTGATCGCCGGCAACACCTACGTGCTCAAGCATGCGCCGAACGTGATGGGCAGCGCCTATCTGTTGCGCGACGCCTTCACCCGCGCCGGTTTTGCCGATGGCGTGTTCGAAGTGATCAACGTCACCCCGGAAGGCGTTTCGACCGCCATTGCCGATTCGCGCATTGCCGCCGTAACGCTGACCGGCAGCGTCCGCGCCGGCATGGCCATCGGTGCACAGGCCGGTGCCGCGCTGAAGAAATGTGTACTGGAACTGGGCGGTTCCGATCCGTTTATCGTGCTCAACGACGCCGACATCGACGAAGCCGTGCAAGCGGCGGTGATCGGTCGTTACCAGAACTCAGGGCAAGTTTGCGCCGCCGCCAAACGCCTGATCATCGAAGAAGGCGTGGTCGAAGAATTCACCCGCAAATTCGTCGAAGCCACCCGCCAGTTGAAGATGGGCGATCCATTGTCCGCCGACAACTACATCGGCCCGATGGCCCGTTTCGACCTGCGTGACGAACTCGATCAACAAGTGCGCGACACCCTCGAAGAAGGCGCCACCCTGCTGCTCGGCGGCGGCAAAGTAGAGGGTTCGGGCAACTACTACGAGCCGACCGTACTGGCCGACGTCACCGACCGCATGACTTCGTTCAAGCAGGAACTGTTCGGCCCGGTGGCCTCGATCATCACCGCTCGGGATTGCGCTCACGCCGTGGCCCTGGCCAACGACAGCGAGTTCGGCCTGACCGCCACGATCTACACCGCCAACGTCGCCCTGGCCCAGCAACTGACCAGCGAACTGGAAACCGGCGGCGTGTTCATCAACGGCTACTCCGCCAGCGACCCGCGCGTGACCTTCGGCGGCGTGAAGAAAAGCGGTTTCGGCCGCGAGCTGTCGCACTTCGGCGTGCGCGAGTTCTGCAATGCGCAGACGATATGGCTGGATCGCCGTTGATCCGGTCGATCCGATAAACCCTGTGGGAGCGGGCTTGCCCGCGAAGAGG
>Ga0068843_1008445_pt1 | contig 53152 bp, 47 predicted proteins | sample Hof3ISUMetaT_5_FD_73617 | JGI IMG/M metagenome (GOLD analysis project Ga0068843, IMG submission 73617) | Enriched soil aggregate microbial communities from Iowa State university to study microbial drivers of carbon cycling -... | ecosystem: Environmental > Terrestrial > Soil > Agricultural land... | reverse complement strand
AAGACCGTAAACATGATGGAACTGATCCGTAACATCGCCATCGAGCACAGCGGTTATTCCGTGTTCGCCGGTGTGGGTGAGCGTACTCGTGAGGGTAACGACTTCTACCACGAGATGAAGGACTCCAACGTTCTCGACAAGGTAGCCCTGGTCTACGGTCAGATGAACGAGCCACCGGGAAACCGTCTGCGCGTAGCGCTGACCGGTCTGACCATGGCCGAGAAGTTCCGTGACGAAGGTAACGACGTTCTGCTGTTCGTCGACAACATCTATCGTTACACCCTGGCCGGTACCGAAGTATCCGCACTGCTGGGCCGTATGCCTTCGGCAGTAGGTTACCAGCCGACCCTGGCTGAAGAGATGGGCGTGCTGCAAGAGCGCATCACTTCGACCAAGCAAGGTTCGATTACTTCGATCCAGGCCGTATACGTACCAGCGGACGACTTGACTGACCCGTCGCCAGCGACCACGTTTGCTCACCTGGACGCCACCGTCGTTCTGTCCCGTGACATCGCTTCCCTGGGTATCTACCCGGCGGTAGACCCACTGGACTCGACTTCGCGTCAGCTGGACCCGAACGTGATCGGCAACGATCACTACGAGACCGCTCGTGGTGTTCAGTACGTGCTGCAGCGTTACAAAGAGCTGAAGGACATCATCGCAATCCTGGGTATGGACGAGCTGTCGGAAGCCGACAAGCAGTTGGTAAACCGTGCTCGTAAGATCCAGCGCTTCTTGTCGCAGCCGTTCTTCGTGGCTGAAGTCTTCACCGGTGCTTCGGGTAAATACGTTTCCCTGAAAGACACCATTGCTGGCTTCAAAGGCATCCTCAACGGTGACTACGACCACCTGCCAGAACAAGCGTTCTACATGGTCGGCGGCATCGAAGAAGCGATCGAGAAAGCCAAGAAACTGTAATCCAGGCGCCCGGCAACGGGCGCTAATTTAGGTTGAGGCAATCAGATGGCTATGACAGTCCATTGCGACATCGTCAGCGCGGAAGGAGAAATCTTTTCCGGCCTGGTCGAGATGGTGATTGCGCACGGTGCTCTGGGTGATCTTGGTATCGCTCTGGGCCACGCGCCGCTGATCACTAATCTGAAGCCAGGTCCGATCCGCCTGATCAAGCAAGGCGGGGAAGCCGAGGTGTTCTACATCTCCGGTGGTTTCCTCGAGGTTCAGCCGAACATGGTCAAGGTGCTTGCCGATACCGTGCAACGTGCCGCCGACCTGGATGAAGCTCAAGCTCAAGCAGCTCTCAAGGCTGCCGAAGCTGCTCTGCATGAGAAGAGCGCAGATTTCGACTACGGAGCTGCGTCCGCACGTCTGGCCGAGGCTGCAGCTCAGCTGCGCACCGTCCAGCAGATCCGCAAGAAGTTTGGCGGTTGATCCGTCAGCCACTTGTTGTGCGATTGATAAAAAAGGGTAGCCTCGGCTACCCTTTTTTCTTTTCAGAATTCTACAAACCCGGTCGCAGTTGCTGACCACCCAGGATTGGTAGCCAGTCATGTCTCTTGAAATCGTTATCCTCGCGGCCGGTCAAGGCACCCGCATGCGTTCCGCGCTGCCAAAAGTGCTGCATCCGATTGCCGGCGATTCCATGCTTGGCCATGTTATCCACAGCGCCCGTCAACTTGATCCACAGCGCATTCATGTCGTCATCGGCCACGGCGCCGATGTAGTGCGCGAGCGTCTGGCCGCTGACGATCTGAATTTCGTATTGCAGGACAAGCAGCTGGGCACCGGCCACGCCACGGCCCAGGCTGTTCCTTTCATCACCGCCGATACCGTACTGATTCTCTACGGCGATGTGCCGTTGATCGAAGTCGAGACCCTGCAACGTCTGCTCAAGCACGTTGTACCCGGGCAGATGGGCTTGCTCACCGTCGAGCTGGACGATCCGACCGGTTATGGCCGCATCGTGCGCGATGCCGACGGCAAGGTTGCCGCCATCGTCGAACACAAGGACGCCAGCGAAGCGCAACGGGCGATCACTGAAGGCAACACCGGCATCCTGGCAGTGCCGGCCAATCGTCTGGCGGACTGGATGAGTCGCCTGTCGAACAACAACGCTCAGGGCGAGTACTACCTGACCGACGTGATCGAGATGGCGGTCAGCGATGGCCTGACCGTCGCCACCGAACAACCTCACGATCCGATGGAAGTGCAGGGCGCCAATGATCGCAAACAGCTCTCCGAGCTGGAGCGTCATTACCAGCTGCGCGCCGGTCGTCGCCTGATGGCTCAGGGTGTCACCCTGCGCGACCCGGCCCGTTTCGATGTGCGAGGCGAAGTGACCGTCGGTCGCGATGTGCTGATCGACATCAACGTGATTCTCGAAGGCAAGGTTGTCATAGAGGACGATGTGGTCATCGGCCCGAACTGCGTGATCAAGGACAGCACCCTGCGCAAAGGCGTAGTGGTCAAGGCCAACAGTCACATCGAAGGCGCGGTGCTGGGCGAAGGCAGCGATGCCGGCCCGTTTGCCCGTCTGCGTCCGGGCACTGTGCTGGAAGCCCGCGCCCATGTGGGTAACTTCGTCGAGTTGAAAAACGCCCGCATGGGCGAGGGCGCCAAGGCCGGGCACCTGACTTACCTGGGCGACGCCGAGATCGGTGCGCGCACCAACATCGGCGCCGGCACCATCACTTGCAACTACGACGGCGCCAACAAGTGGAAAACCGTGCTGGGCGAGGATGTGTTCATCGGTTCTAACAACTCGCTGGTGGCGCCTGTGGATATCTCTGCCGGTGCAACTACTGCAGCCGGCTCGACTATCACTCAGAATGTGGATAACGCGCAATTGGCTGTTGGCCGGGCGCGGCAGAAGAACATCGATGGCTGGAAGCGGCCTGAGAAGATCAAGAAGAGCTGAGTTATCCACAATGCTCAAATTAAAAAAGGACCGCTGCCAGCGGTCTTTTTTTTTGGGCGCCGGCTTGACGATTCGCAGCTGATAGGTTTTGATTGCTTCCGTTATCTTTCGAATCGAAACTTAATCAGCCATGTCGAAACGCAACACACCTCAGCGCCGTCACAACATTCTGGCTTTGCTCAATGAGCGGGGCGAGGTGAGTGTGGATGAACTGGCCAAGCGCTTCGAAACTTCGGAAGTTACGATTCGCAAGGATCTCGCCGCTCTGGAAAGTCATGGCTTGCTGCTGCGTCGCTATGGTGGCGCGATCACCATGCCCCAGGAACTGGTGGCGGACGTCAGTCAGAACGTTTCCAAATACAAACAGGCGATTGCCCGCGCCGCCGTCACACGCATCCGCGAGCACGCCCGCATCATCATCGACAGCGGCAGCACCACCGCCGCGATGATTCCCGAACTCGGCCAGCAGCCAGGCCTGGTGGTGATGACCAACTCCCTGCACGTAGCCAACGCCCTGAGCGAACTTGAACACGAGCCTGTGCTGCTGATGACCGGCGGCACCTGGGATCCGCACTCGGAATCCTTTCAGGGCCAGGTCGCCGAGCAGGTACTACGCTCTTACGACTTCGACCAATTGTTTATCGGTGCCGATGGCATCGACCTGGTGCGTGGCACCACCACCTTCAATGAATTGCTCGGCCTGAGCCGGGTGATGGCGGAAGTGGCGCGGGAAGTGATCGTGATGGTCGAGGCCGACAAGATCGGCCGCAAGATTCCCAACCTGGAGCTGCCATGGAGCAGCGTCCATACCCTAATTACCGATGATCGCCTGTCCCTGGATGCGCGCGATCAGATTCAGGCTCGCGGTATCAACTTGATTTGCGCGACTGTCAGTCAGGAGAAATAAGCATGTGTGGAATCGTCGGCGCGGTAGCTGAACGTAACATCACCGCCATTCTGGTCGAAGGCCTCAAACGCCTCGAATACCGGGGCTATGACAGTGCCGGTGTGGCGGTGTACACCAATGACGGCATTCTGGAACGCACTCGTCGTGTGGGCAAGGTCAGCGAACTCGACGCGGCGCTGGCCGAACACCCGCTGGTTGGCCGTCTCGGTATTGCCCACACCCGCTGGGCTACCCACGGTGCGCCGAGCGAGCGCAATGCCCACCCGCATTTCTCCGGTGACGTCGCTGTCGTGCACAACGGCATCATCGAAAACCATGAGGCGCTGCGTGAACAGCTGAAGGCACTGGGCTACGTGTTCACCTCGGACACCGACACCGAAGTCATCGCTCACCTGCTGACCGAAAAACTCAAGTCGTTGCCAGACCTCGCCGACGCGCTGAAGGCTGCGGTCAAGGAGCTGCATGGCGCTTACGGTCTGGCGGTTATCCACGCAAAGCAACCGGATCGACTCGTTGCTGCTCGCAGCGGCAGCCCGCTGGTGATCGGTCTGGGCCTGGGCGAAAACTTCCTCGCTTCCGATCAACTGGCCCTGCGTCAGGTCACCGACCGTTTCATGTACCTGGAAGAGGGCGATATCGCCGAAATCCAGCGCGACAAGGTGCAGATCTGGGACGTGACCGGCAAAGCCGTCGAGCGCCAGACCGTCCAGTACACCGATGGCGCCGAAGCCGCCGACAAAGGCGAGTTCCGTCACTACATGCTCAAGGAAATCCACGAGCAGCCGTCCGTGGTGCAGCGCACTCTGGAAGGTCGATTGAGTGCGGATCAGGTGCTGGTGCAGGCTTTCGGTCCACAAGCGGCCGAATTGTTCGCCAAAGTGCGCAACGTGCAGATCGTGGCGTGTGGCACCAGCTATCACGCCGGCATGGTTGCCCGTTACTGGCTCGAAGAGCTGGCCGGCATTCCGTGCCAGGTCGAAGTCGCCAGCGAGTTCCGCTACCGCAAGGTGGTGGTGCAGCCGGACACCCTGTTCGTCACCATCTCCCAGTCCGGCGAAACCGCCGACACCCTGGCCGCCCTGCGCAACGCCAAGGAACTGGGCTTCCTCGCCAGTCTGGCGATCTGCAACGTCGGCATCAGTTCGCTGGTGCGCGAGTCCGACCTGACCCTGCTGACCCAGGCTGGTCGTGAAATCGGCGTGGCCTCGACCAAGGCCTTCACTACGCAGTTGGTCGGTCTGCTGCTGCTGACCCTGTCTCTGGGTCAGGTGCGCGGTACTTTGGGCAAAGGCGTTGAAGCCACGCTGGTCGAAGAACTGCGTCGCCTGCCAACCCGTCTGGGCGAAGCCCTGGCGATGGACAGCACCGTGGAAAAAATCGCAGAGCTGTTCGCCGAGAAGAACCACACCCTGTTCCTGGGCCGTGGCGCGCAATTCCCGGTGGCGATGGAAGGGGCCTTGAAGCTCAAGGAAATCTCGTACATCCACGCTGAAGCTTATCCGGCCGGCGAACTGAAGCATGGCCCGCTGGCGCTTGTGGATAACGACATGCCGGTGGTGACCGTCGCGCCGAACAACGAACTGCTGGAGAAACTGAAGTCCAACCTGCAGGAAGTCCGCGCCCGCGGTGGCGAACTGGTCGTGTTCGCCGACGAAAAGGCCGGGATGACCAACGGCGAAGGCACACACGTAGTGCAGATGCCGCACATCCACGACATCCTGTCGCCAATCCTCTACACCATTCCGCTGCAACTGCTGTCGTACTACGTTGCGGTGCTCAAGGGCACGGACGTGGATCAGCCGCGTAACCTGGCGAAGTCGGTGACGGTGGAGTAATCGAGATTGTACTGCGGTTGATTTGGGTTTCCGAAACAAGCGGTATTGCGACAATAAAAGTTGTCATGCGTGACCACGGCCTCTTGTAGGGGGCCGTGCACCCAGCGCGCACGCTGAGATGCACGCTGCCTCGAATTCCCTATAGATGGCAAATAGTCTATGTTCTCCCGATAAACACGGGACTGTTAACCTTTTTTTTGACGTGTAAATCACTGCGGTTTACAGTGAGAAAATATGGTTAACACGAAGTCAGGATATGCCGAATTTAGAAGACGAAGCCAAGGCCTACATCGAGTCCGTGTTCGGCGTGCCTGCGCGACTTGAGCTGGCGCACCCTAGAGTTCCTTTCAACATCCGGGATAACTACAAAACCTACGAACTGAGCATCCCGATGGGGCATTTCTCAGCGCTTACCATGATGCTGCTAGTCACCCGTGACGACGTTGATTACCCAGGCATCGTGAAGCTGCAAAAGCACGTCGAACTTGTGCGCAAAGCTACAAACCAGGTAATAGCCTTCGTCTGCAGATCTCTGACGATTCAAGACCGCCGCAGCCTGATCACGCATCAGATCAATTTTATCCAGCCCGCCTTCCAGATGTTCATACCGGAGATAGCGCTAGACCTACGCGAAAGTTTCCGCCAGCGGCGAGAGCGAAGCGAGGTTACTGCCCTCCTTCCCGCCGCCCAAGCCATGCTTCTCTCGTGCCTTTATGCCGGCATACCCGAAAAAACCTACTTCACGACCAACGCTTTGCTGGGTGATCTGGGATACAGCCGTGTGACCTTATCGAAAGCAGTGGAGCAACTGACCTCGCTGGAGGTGATTATCCCAGTGAAAAGCCAACTGCACTGGAGAACCTACGCTTTCAGCGGATCTCCTTCTGAGGTATTCCAAAAAGCCAAGCAATACCTGCGCTCACCCGTCAAAAAGAGAGTTGGCATCACTCGCAACACTATTCCCATGGCGCCCGGTGTGTGTCTCGCAGGAGAAACTGCTCTGGCCAAGTGCACGATGCTGGCAGAGCCCGAGCAGGCCGTATGGGGAATGACCAAGAAAGTGTTTGACGACATGCTGGCGCTTGATGCGTTCGAGGTAGTCGAGTCGGTGGACGCGATCAAGGAATGGGTGGAGATTTGGGCGTATCCGTCGCTCACTGAAAGACACTACATAGCAGATACAGCGTCGCTGTTTCTGAGCTTGGAAGATAATCCTGACGAACGCATTCAGATTGCGTTGGATGAACTCAAGGAGCAAGTTGAATGGTTAGCGTGAAAGGTCTAGACGTATTCGGGCGGCATTTTCGCGAATACCGCGATCGCTACGTTCTGATCGGTGGCGTTGCCTCCGCTCTGGCAATGGAAGATGCGGGTGAAAGCTTCAGGGCCACCAAGGACTTGGACATCGTCCTGGTGATCGAAGCCCTGGATGCTGAATTCGTCGCGCATTTCTGGGACTTCATCAAAGCGGGCGGGTATGAGATCAGGCAGAGAGGTGGCGAGCGTCCTAACCCTGTTTTCTATCGATTTCAGGGCCCGAAAGACGAAGCGTACCCGGTCATGATCGAACTCTTTTCGCGTGCACCTGAAGGTTTGGAGCATGAGGAGAACGCGACGCTGACCCCTATCCCCACAGGCGAGTCAGTTTCGAGCTTGAGTGCCATCCTTCTAAATCAGGACTACTACAGTTTCCTTCTAGCGGGCCGCCAGCAGAGTGAGGAGCTTACCTACATCAGCGCGGATCGACTCATACCTTTCAAGGCCAAAGCCTGGCTCGACCTGTCTCAGCGCAAAGCAAACGGAGAAAGTGGGATCGATAGCGGGAACATCAAAAAGCACCGTAACGACGTCCTTCGCCTTTCCGGCCTACTGACCGGCGAAGTGTTCGAGTTGCCCGAAAGCCTCACCGCAGATATGGCGCAGTTCCTTGAGCTTTTGGCAGCTGAAAACATCGACCTCAAAGCACTGAAGATGCGGGGCGATCTTTCGACCATTATCAGTCGTATCGCAGAGTCGTTTGGTCTTCAACGGTCCTCATAAAAATCCGCGAACGACACCTGATAACTGAATTCCTTATGGCACTCAAAGCTAGGTGAATAAAGGCTTCGAGCGTAGCCTTGAATCCGCAGAAAAATCCGTGATTCTGCTTGGATCGGACTTGTATCAGCGGATAAACGCCGCGGTTTAGGAGTTGAACAGTGGATCGCTTCCAGGAAATGCAGGTTTTCGCCATCGTCGCCCAGGAACAGGGTTTTTCCGCTGCGGCGCGGCGTCTGGGTCTGTCGGCGGCGAGCGTGACCAGGGCGGTGGCGGCGCTGGAGCAGCGGATCGGCACGCAGTTGTTGATCCGTACAACCCGCAGCGTGCATTTGAGCGAAGCCGGTCTGCGTTTCCTGGAAGACTGTCGGAGAATTCTCGCCGAGGTGCAGGAAGCGGAGGATTCCGCTGCCGGCAGTCATACCCAGCCGCGTGGGCAGTTGACGGTGACGGCGCCTGTTTTATTCGGCGAGTTGTTTGTGACGCCAGTGATGGCGCGTTATCTGACGCAATACCCGGACGTTTCCATCAACGCCCTGTTGCTCGACCGGGTAGTAAGCATGGTCGAGGAGGGCATCGACGTCGCGGTGCGTATCGGCGAGTTGCCGGACAGCAATCAGCATGCGATCCGGGTCGGTGAGGTACGGCGGGTGATTTGTGGTTCGCCGGAGTACTTTGCGATTCATGGCCGGCCGAATCATCCACAGGCCTTGGCCGGGGCGCCGGTGGTGGCGACATCGGCCATCGGTCAACAGCGCAGTTGGCCATTCATGGAACACGGTGAACTCATCGGCGTAAAACCGGAACCGCGTCTGGTGGTCACCGCCAATCAGGCTGCGATCACGGCGGCGTCGCTGGGCCTGGGTCTGACCCGGGTGCTGTCTTATCAGGTGGCCAGCAAGGTCGCCTCCGGTGAACTGGAAATCGTGCTCGCCGAGTTTGAACTGCCTGCTTTGCCGATCCATGTGGTGTATCAGGGCGGGCGCAAGGCGCCGGCGCGGGTGCGCAGTTTTGTCGACTTCATGGTGAACGCATTGCGTGAGCATCCCGCCTTGAAAAATGCCGCTTTATTTCATCCAGAGAAATAATGGATTGCGTTTTCTGGTGATTCTATTGCTTTCGCGATCAAGGGAATATGGCTCCCACGGCCGCCGTCCACCCTGAACGGCGCCATCATCCAGCGGAGTCGACCATGCAAGCGATCAAACTCTACAACTTCCCGCGTTCCGGCCACGCCCATCGCGTCGAACTGATGTTGTCACTGTTGCAACTGCCGACCGAGCTGATCTTTGTCGATCTGGCCAAAGGCGAGCACAAACAGCCCGGCTACCTGGCGATCAACAGCTTCGGGCAAGTACCGGCCATTGATGACAACGGCGTGGTGCTGGCCGACTCCAACGCGATCCTCGTCTATCTGGCACAGAAATACGGTAATGGCCGCTGGCTGCCAAGCGATCCGGTCGGCGCCGCGCATGTGCAGCGCTGGTTGTCGGCAGCCGCCGGGCCGATTGCTTTCGGCCCTGCCGCCGCCCGCCTGATCACGGTGTTCGGGGCGAAGTTCAACGCCGAGGAAGTCATCACCCGCGCGCATAATTTTCTCAAGGTGATGGACCTGGAACTGGGCAAAACCCCGTATTTGGCAGGTACTGAGCCGACCATCGCTGACGTGGCGGCCTACAGCTACATCGCCCACGCACCGGAAGGCAATGTGTCGCTGGACGACTACGCTAACGTTCGCGCCTGGCTTTCGCGCATTGAGGCGCTGCCCGGTTTTGTCGGCATGCCGCGCACCGTTGCCGGCCTGCAAACCACCGTCTGACATTCAATCTGCGCCAACGGCGCAGGGGAGAGACCGTGATGGAACGTTCACCGTGGCACGCTGGCGAGCAACAGTTGCAGGCCCATGTCGGCGTTGCCGAGCGCATGGCGGAATTCGGGCGTAAGGTGATTCGCACCTGGATGCCGGATCAACACCGCCAGTTCTATCAGCAATTGCCTTTCATGCTGTACGGCGCGGTGGATGCCGAAGGTCGCCCCTGGGCCAGTGTGCTGGAGGGGGAGCCGGGCTTTGCTCACTCTCCCGAGCCGACGCAACTGCAGTTCGCCAGTCTGCCGGCTGCCGATGACCCGGCGCAGTTACAAGCCGGCGCCGCCATCGGTCTGCTTGGTATCGAACTGCACACCCGCCGGCGCAATCGGCTCAATGGCCACATCGATAATCTCGATGCGAACGGCTTCGGGCTGACGGTCGATCAATCGTTCGGCAATTGCCCGCAATACATTCAATTGCGTCAGTTTCAGCGGGTGCCGCTGACCGATCCGCAGACCCGCAAAGCCGAACATCGTGACAGCCTCGACGACGCCGCCATTGCGCTGATCGAAAGCGCCGATACTTTCTTCGTCGCCAGTTACGTCGACGTCGACGGCGAGCGTTCGGTGGATGTTTCCCACCGCGGCGGTCAGCCCGGTTTTGTGCGGATCGAGGGTAATCGCCTGACGATCCCTGATTTTGCCGGCAACCTGCACTTCAACACGCTGGGCAATCTGCTGCTCAATCCCTTGGCCGGCTTGCTGTTCATCGACTTTTCCACAGGCGATGTGTTGCAGCTCAGCGGTCGCACCGAGATCATTCTCGAGGCGCCGCAGATCGAGGCCTTTCAGGGCGCCGAACGCCTGTGGACTTTCGAGGTGGAAAAACTGGTTCGGCGTCCTGCAGCGCTGGCTCTTCGCTGGCGCTTCGACGGCATGTCACCCACCAGCCTGCTGACCGGCAACTGGGCCCAGGCCGATGCACGATTGCAGGCCAAGGCATTGGGGGACAGCTGGCGGCCATTGCGCGTGGCAAAAGTCGAAATGGAAAGCCGTCACATCCGCTCGATTTATCTGGAGCCGGACGATGGCGCAGGACTGCCGGTGTTTCTCGCCGGTCAGCATCTGCCGCTGCGGTTCACCCTCGATGGCGAGGTGCACATCCGTACCTACAGCCTGTCCGGCGCGCCGTCGGATGATTTCTTCCGGATCAGCGTGAAACGCGAAGGCCGGGTGTCGACGCACCTGCATGAGCAGATTCGCGTGGGCGATGTGCTGGAGGCGCGCTTGCCTCAAGGGCATTTCACGGTCGCGGCGCTGGAGCGTCGTCCACTGGTGCTGTTGGCGGCCGGCGTCGGCATTACGCCGCTGCTGTCGATGCTGCGTGAGGTGGTGTATCAGGGCCTGCGGACCCGGCGGATTCGTCCGACCCTGTTTGTTCAGAGTTCCCGCAGCCTCGCCGACCAGCCGTTCCGAGCAGAGGTGGATCGGTTGCTGGAGGATGCCGGTGATGCCGTGAAAGTGTTGCGGGTGCTCAGCCAGCCGGAGGACGATCTGGTCGAAGGAAAAGACTTCGACCTGCGCGGCCGCATCGATGGCGAGTTGTTACGCAATCTGCTGACCGACGAGGACTTCGATCAGGTCGACTTCGTGCTCTGCGGTCCCGGCGGTTTTACCCAGGGTATTTATGACATCTTGCGCGAACTGGATGTGCGGGACGGGCAGATCCATGCCGAAACCTTCGGCCCTTCGACCCTCAAGCGCCAGGCCGATCCGGACGCGATCGTGATGGAACAACCGCCGGCTGCGACCACGTCGGTGCCGGTGGTGTTCGAACGTTCAGCCAAGGAAGCGCGCTGGCAGCCCGATGGCGGCAGTTTGCTGGAGCTGGCGGAAAGTCGCGGCTTGCGTCCGGAATTCAGTTGTCGCGGGGGTTCGTGCGGCACCTGCAGGACGCGGCTGATCAGCGGCGCGGTGAATTATCCACAGCCTCCGGCAGAAGTGCCGGAGGAGGGGCAGGTGCTGATTTGCTGCGCGGTGCCGGCGCAGAGTGCCCAGCCGCTGGTGCTGGATCTGTAACGGATCAGGCGTAGGACAACGCCTTTTCCTCCAGCAGCTCCTGATACAACTCGGTCCACTTGCGGCCCATTTCATCGGCTGTGAATAACTGCCGATAGCGGGCCTCCGCCTTGAGGCCCATTTCGGCGGCGCGGGCCGGGTTTTCCCACAGGGTGCGCATCGCTTCGCGAAATGCCGATGGATGACTCGGTGGCACCACCAGTCCGGTTTCGTTGTGGATGTTGATGTAGCTGGTGCCGGTGCCGATTTCGCTGGAGATCATCGGTTTGCCGTACATCGCGCCTTCGAGCAGCGAAATGCCGAACGCTTCCGAGCGCAGGTGCGATGGGAAGACGATGGCGTAGCTCAGTTGCAGCAGAGCGACCTTGTCTTCATCGCTCAGCCGCCCGAGGAAATGAATGTTGCGCAGACCCAGGGCCGCGGCCTGGGCGTGCAGTTCCTGCTCCAGCGGGCCGGCGCCGACGATCACTACCGGATAGTCCACGTCTTTCAAGGCTTCGAGCAGGATGTGCAGGCCTTTGTAATAGCGCATTACCCCGACGAACAGGAAAAACTTGTCCCCAAGCTGCTGACGCCAGCGGTTCATGCGCTCGATATCGGGCTGTGGATAACCGGCCTTGTTCAAGCCATAGGGGATGACGCGAGTCTTGTCCTGGAATTGCTGCAACACATCACTGGTGTGCAGATAGTTTGGCGAAGCCGCGACAATCCGGTCGGCGCTGGCGAGAAAGCGGTTCATCAGCGGGCGATAGAGTTTGAGCAGGTGCTTCTGGCGAATGATGTCCGAATGATAGGTCACCACCGTCGGTTTGTTCACGCCGCTGGCAAAATGCACGAGATCCATGAACGGCCACGGGAAGTGGTAGTTGATTACGTCGGCTTCGGCGGCCAGTTCACGAAACTGCTTGAACACGCTCCAGGAAAAACCCGTGGAGGCGAACTGGATATCCAGTTTGGCCCGATGCACTTCATGCTGGCCGAGACGCACCACCGCAGGTTCTGGATTGGCGCTGAGGGTCAGCACCTGGCCTTCGATGTCGTGTTGGGCGCCACTTTCGCAGAGTTGAAAGATCACTTGCTCGATACCGCCGACCGAGTCAGGCAGGTACGTCTTGAAGAAATGAAGAACTCGCATTCAACCTCCCATGGCCTGGTGGTAGGCGCCGGCCGTGGCCTGCGCGCAACGCTTCCAGGAAAAAAGCCGTGCCCGCTGCAATCCGGCTTCCCGGCATGCCTGCCAGTGCGCTTGATCATCGATCAGTCGGCTCATCGCATCACGCAAGCCGTCTGCATCGTCAGCTTCAATATAGTTGCCGGCGTCGCCCGCCACTTCCGGCATGGCCGAAGAGCGGGTGATTACCACTGGCGTGCCGCTGGCCATCGCTTCCAGCACCGGCAGGCCGAAACCTTCATACAGCGACGGAAAAATCAGCGCCCGGGCGCCGGCCAGCAATTGCGCGACTTGCTCATCGGGCAGGTAGCCGAGCAGGCACACGTGCCCGCAAGCCAGCGCCTGATTCAATTCATCACTGAACTGGTCGCGCTGCCAGCCGGCCATGCCGACGATCAACAGCGGGAAACGCTGGCGCACCCGATCCGGCAGCAGCGCGTGGGCACGCAGGGCCAGATTCAGGTTCTTGCGCGGCTCCAGGGTGCCGACGCAGAGGAAGTACTCCCGGTACTCGACCGCATGTGCCTTGAGCACCGCATCGATGTCCTGCGGCTCGCGCGGATGGAAACGCTCGGCGACACCCAGCGGCGCGACCACAAAGCGCTCGGCAGGCAGTCCGAAATACTCCCGGGCCTCGTCAGCGATGGCTTGCGAGTCGGTCAGAATGATCCGCGCCTGGCGTACGCCTTCGGCGAGCCGGCGCTCGATTTCCCGCAGCCGCGCCGGTGGCTGGGTCTCGGGGAAATGCAGGTGCGTGAGATCGTGCAGGGTAATCACGGTCGGGCCATCGAAGGCCAGCGGCCACAGGCTCGGTTCGTGGTACAGATCGACCGGTTGCGCCGGGCCCTGATCGAAGCGTTTCTGTTCAAGCCAGCGGCGGGCCTGATAGGCCCCGGGGATCTGCCGCAGCAGCGGCGTCAGGCGCGAATAACCGGGCATCGCCGCTTCCGGCAGTTGCGCACTCCAGCCCCAGCCGTGGAACAGCGCCACTTCAATATCGGTTTCAGCGTGCAAGGCATTCACCAGTTCAGCCACGTAGTGACCGATACCGGTGCGCGGTGCCTGGAGAATGCGGGCGTTAAGGGCTATGCGCATGTTGCCTCGCTGGCACCTGAGGCGCCTCCAGCACATGGCGCGCGGTGCGCTCGGTCAGTTGCGCGCTGGCTTCCCGCCAGCCGATCCATTGCCAGTTGCTGACATCGCGAGCGGCGGGGAATCGACCGCTGCGCTCAAAGCTCTGCACCAGATCGGCGAGGCTTTGCGGCGACTGCAGATCGAAATACGCCATGAACTCACCGCCGATTTCGCGAAACACCGGGATATCGCTGCCCATCGCCGGCAGCCCGCGTTGCATGGCTTCCACCAGCGGCAGACCAAAGCCTTCGACGAACGACGGAAACACCAGCGCACTGGCATGGGCGTAGGCGTGTTCGAGGCTGGTGTCGCTCAAGTCGTTGAACATGAACAGGCGCCGGTTCAGCTCCGGATGATGGCGAATCCGGGCCAGCAGCGCGTCGCACTTCCAGCCGATGCGCCCGGCGATGCATAACCGGGCGTTCGAGCCGTTCGCCCAGGCATGGTCGAAGGCATCCAGCAGATAGCCGTGGTTCTTGCGCGGCTCGATGGTGCTGACCATCAGGAACACCGGCTCCTTTGTTGCGAACAGCTTTTGCAGACGCGGTTCGACGGCGGCTTCGATGCTCTGCAGATCCAGCTCCGAACCGAGGTGAAAGTAGTCGAACCAGCGTTTGTCAGCCTGGCCCGATCCAAGACGACGTTGCAGTTCTGCACGCACCTGATCGCGCACCGTGGCGGAAATCGCCATGAAGCCGTCGGCATTGCGGGCGATCCAGTCGAACCACTCGCTGTACACCTCGACCAGCCGCGTGTCGTAGAACTGCGGGTGGGACAAGGGAATCAGGTCGTAGATCACCGCAACGATGCCCAGACCTTCCTGTTTGAGGCGCTCGGCATGCAGGAAAAAGTCTGAATGCCAGGACGAATCCAGCAGCACCAGATGATCGCCAGTCTGGTGTTGCAGTGGTTCGCAGCGTTGAGGCAATTGATAGCGATTGACCTGCTCGACCAGCCGCAGCGGTATTCCGAATGCACCGAACGAGGTCAGGCGATAGCCGACGTACAACAGGCGTCGTACCAGTTTTGTGCGGCAACCGGTATCCAGCCGCTGATGCAGTTGCCAGAAACGATGGGCCAGCCGCTCCAGGCGTTCGCCAAACGTGACGATGGCATTGAACAGCGGCGAATCCAGCGGCGCCAGACGCTTCACTCGGTACAACTGGCCCTTGAGCAGAACCACCGGCACGCATTCGACGCCTTCGGCGCTCGGCGGCAGCTGTTTGATGACGTTGCGCACCACCCGCTGAATCCCCGAATTGACCTTCGGGTGTTTGAACACGTGGGTGCATTCAACCAGCAGGCGGGTCATGGCGCGCGCTCCGCGAGGCTGTGCGCGTGGCGGGTGATCGAGGTGCTGGCGCCCAGCCAGGAACAGCCGACGAAATCTTCCTGACGGTTGTTGATCACGTGGAACACCAGGCCGTAGTCACGCCATTCGAAGTTGCGGTCCAGGTGCGAGTCCAGTCGCGACAGGCTCAGGGCCACGGAGTAATTGCCCTTGCCCAGGCCCATGACGAAGGCGAAGCGATAGGTGATGCGTTCACCCGCACGCAGGTCTTCCAGCGCCTGGTTCTGACGGTGGGTATTGATGCCGTACATGGCTTGGCCCAGGCGATCCTTGATCATGAAGCCGAGCACCAGCCGTTCGATGTCCTGGCGAATCTCCACCTCGACTTCCAGTGTCACCGGCTGACCGACTTCGGCGGCGTCGATGGAGCGTCCGCGTTCATCGAGCAGGCGCACGCTGAGGATCCCGGCCTCGCCGGTGCCGGACACGGTACGTACCTGGCCGCCGTCGAGCAGTTCCTGGCGCACGGTCTGGCCTTCGCGTTCGGCGAGCAGGGCGTTGTAGTAATCCATGACCGCTTCGGGCTTGTCGTGCATCACCATGTGGCCGCCTTCGAGCAGGATCGCCGAGTCGCAGATCGACTGGATCGCCGAGCGGTCGTGGGACACGATCAACAGCGTGGTGCCGGCCTTGCGGAAGCTGCGGATGCGGTCGAAGCTCTTGTGCTGGAAGTAGGCATCGCCCACCGACAGCGCTTCGTCGACGATCAGAATGTCCGGGCGGCGCGCGGTGGCGACGCTGAAGGCCAGGCGCATCTGCATGCCGCTGGAGTAGGTGCGCACCGGGTGATCGATGGCTTCGCCGATTTCCGCGAAGCGTTCGATGTCCGGCATCAGTGCTTCGATGTCTTCGACCTGCATGCCCAGCAGTTGCCCGGCCATCACTGCATTCTGCCGGCCGGTGAAGTCCGGATGAAAACCCATGCCCAGTTCCAGCAGCGCCGCGACCCGGCCCTCGAGTTGAATCTGGCCGCAGGTCGGTTGAGTGGTGCCGGTGATCATTTTCAGCAGGGTGCTTTTGCCGGCGCCGTTAACCCCGACAATGCCCACCGCTTCACCGGGGGTGATCTCGAAATTCACGTCCTGCAGCACCCAGTGCTGGCGATGGCGCATCGGCGAAAAAGGAATCAGCCATTCGGCCAGGCGACTCCAGCGGGTGGGGTACTGCTTGTAGGCCTTGCCCAGGCCTGTGACGCGTATGTGCCCCATCAGAGTTCATCCACCATTTCGCCGACCCGCCGACGAAACAGGCGCAGGCCGACCGCGCACAACAGCAGGCCGATCACGAAGATCGGCAGCAGCGAACTCCACACCGGCCACTGACCGTAGAGAAACAGGTTCTGGTAACTGCCGATCAGGTTGGTCAGCGGATTGAGTTGCAGCAGGCGCTGCACCCACTCGGGCAGGATGCTCAGCGGATACACGATCGGCGTCAGCCAGAACCAGAATTGCAGGCAGATGGCGAACAATTGCCCGACATCGCGAAAGAACACGTTGAGCACGCCGAGGATCATCCCCAGTCCGGCGCAGAACAGCACTTGCAGCGCCAGCAGCGGCACCAGTGCCAGCAGGGCCATGCCCGGCCAGCGCCCGCTGATCAACAGAAACCCGAGGAACAGGCCGATGATGATCGCGAAGTTGATTCCCGCATTGAGCAGCACGATCACCGGCAGGCACAGGCGCGGGAAGCTGATTTTTTTCAGCAGGTTGGCGTTTTCCAGAAACATGTTCTGGCTGCGCAGGGTGATTTCCGAGAACAGGCCCCAGGTCAGCAGCCCGGCGCACAGGTAGACGCTGTAGGCCATGCCGTCGTCCACGCCGGGCAGGCGGGCGCGCATGATGTGGGAAAAGATCACCGTGTACACAACGATCATCGACAGCGGGTTGAGTACCGTCCACAGCGCGCCGAACAGCGAATTGCGATACCGCGCTTGAAACTCCCGCTTGACGCTACCGAGGATGAAACCTCGATAGTCGTGCAGCGAGCGGTACAGGGAAAGCAGCATTCACACCGTCCTGCCGTATTGGTCTTCGAAGCGGACGATGTCGTCCTCTCCCAGGTATTCGCCGCTTTGCACTTCGATGATCACCAGGTCGATCACGCCGGGGTTCTCCAGACGGTGCTTGTGGCCGGCGGCGATGAACGTCGATTCGTTCTTCGCCACCAGGGTCGTGCCGCTGCCGTTGTTGGTGACCTTGGCCATGCCTTCGACCACCACCCAGTGTTCATTGCGGTGATGGTGCATCTGCAACGAGAGCTTGCCGCCGGGTTTGACCACGATGCGCTTGATCTTGAAGCGCGGGCCTTCCTCGAGCACCGTGTAGGTGCCCCACGGACGGCTGACCGTACGATGCAGGCGATAGGCTTCGTGGGACTTGTCCTTGAGCTGCTTGGCCACCCGCCGCACATCCTGCGCACGGTCGGCATGGGCTACCAGCACGGCGTCGGCGGTGTCGATGACGATCAGGTCTTCCACACCGACGGCGGCCACCAGCCGGCCATCGCTTTGAACGAAGTTGTTGCGGCTGTCGATGAAGATCGCCTCGCCGCTCGCACGGTTGTTATCAGCGTCGGCCGGCACCAGCGCGGCCACTGCACCCCAGGACCCAATGTCGCTCCAGTCGAAACCCGCCGGCACCACCACAACCTTTTCCGAGCGCTCCATCAGTGCGTAGTCGATGGAAATGTCGGTGATTTCGGCGAACAGCTGCGCGGACAATTCCTGTTGCAGGCAACCAGCGGTTTCCACCGGTTCGCTGGCGGCCATGCAGGCGCGGGCCTGTTCCAGCAGCTCGGGGGCGTGCAGCGCCAGCTCGGCGATCACCGTTGCGGTGGAGAAACAGAACATTCCCGAATTCCACAGGAAGTTGCCGCTCTCCAGATAATGGGTGGCGGTCTGCAGGTCGGGTTTTTCCACGAATCGCTGGACCTTGGCCGCGCCCCGGTCGTTGAGCGGTGCGCCGGTCTCGATGTAACCGAAGCCGGTTTCCGGGGCGGTCGGCACCACGCCAAAGGTCACCAGATAACCGTCCTTCGCCAGATTGACCGCGTGCTCGACCGCGCTTTTGAGCGCCTCTTCATTGACGATCAAATGGTCGGCGGGCATCACCACCATGATTGCCGCATCGCCGTGCAGGGCTTGCAGCGACAGTGCCGCCGCCGCGATGGCCGGTGCGGTGTTGCGTCCGGTAGGCTCGAGCAGGAAGTGCCCGCGATGCCGGGACAGGCGCGCGGCCTGATAGTGATCCTTGCTCTGGAAGTAGTACTCGCGGTTGGTCACCGTGACAATGTCGCCCCAACCGTCCAGCAGCGCGGCGGCGCGCCGGTAGGTCTTGCCCAGCAGCGACTGGCCGTCGGGCAGGGTCATGAACGGCTTCGGATGGCCCTCGCGGGACACCGGCCACAAACGGGTGCCGGCACCGCCGGACAGAATCACGGGGATCAGCATGGCCTACTCCTTGGCGACGCGCTTCATGTCCGCATCCATCATCATGCGAATCAGGGTGTCGAGGTCGGTCCTGGGTTTCCAGCCGAGCACGCGCTGGGCCTTGGCCGGGTTGCCGAGCAGCACTTCGACTTCCGCCGGGCGGAAAAACGCCGGGTCGATCTTCACGTAATCCCGGTAGTTCAGGCCGACGTGATCGAAGGCGATGCGGCACATCTCGCGCACGGTGGTGGTGACGCCGGTGGCGACCACGAAATCGTCGGGCTTGTCCTGTTGCAGCATAAGCCACATGGCCTCGACGTAATCACCGGCAAAGCCCCAGTCGCGCTTGGCGTCGATGTTGCCCAGGGCCAGCTCCTGCTGTTTGCCCTGTTTGATCCGGGCGGCGGCGTCGGTGACCTTGCGGGTCACGAATTCGATGCCGCGCAGGGGCGATTCATGATTGAACAAAATGCCGCTGCTGGCGTGCAGGTTGAAGCTTTCGCGGTAGTTGACGGTGATCCAGTGGCCATAGAGTTTGGCTACACCGTAAGGACTGCGCGGGTAGAACGGGGTGTTCTCGTCCTGTTGCTCGGCCTGGATCAGACCGAACATTTCGCTGGTGGACGCCTGATAGAAACGCGTGTGCGGGCTGAACTGCCGGATCGCTTCGAGCAGGTGGGTCACGCCCAGGCCATCGACGATGCCGGTCGTCACCGGTTGGTCCCAGGAGGCCGCGACGAAGCTCTGGGCTGCCAGGTTATACACCTCGTCCGGCGCCGACTTGATCACCGCGCGCTGCACCGAGCAGGCATCGGCCATGTCGCCATCCAGGTAGACGATGTCCGCTTCGACGCCCATCTCCCGCAGGCGCCAGCGTGAATCGCTGCTGCGCCGTGCGACAAGGCCGTGAACCTTGTAACCCTTGTCGAGCAGCAGCTTGGCCAGATACGCGCCGTCCTGGCCGGTGATCCCGGTGATCAATGCACTTTTTGTCATTGTTGTTGTACTCGCTTCTCCCAGTCGGACAGGATCGCCCGCAGGGATTGTTGTGTAGTGATTTGCGGCGTCCATCCTGTGGTCCGGGCCAGCCGTTGGTGGCTGCCGCAGACGCGACGCTGATCCGCGCGGCGCATGCGTGCCGGATCCTGAACCAGTTGCAGCTTGACCTGGGCCAGGTCGCCCATCTGTTCGATGAGGCTGCGGATGCTTTGCTCATGACCTGAGCAAATGTTGTAGACCTGTCCCGGCGTGCCTTTTTCCAGCAGCGCAAAATAGGCCGAGATCACGTCGCCGACGTCGAGGAAATCGCGGGTGACATCGATATCGCCGACTTCCAGTTGCGGCGCTTGCAGCCCCTGCTTGATGCGGTTGATCTGCCGTGCGGCGCTGGCGATGACGAAGCTGTCCTTCTGCCCGGTGCCGATGTGATTGAACGGACGCGCCACCAGCACCGGCCAGCCTTCGCTCAACCCCCATTGCAGGCTGAGAAATTCCGCCGACAGTTTGCTCACGGCGTAAGGATTGCGCGGGCAGGGTGCTTGTTGTTCGGTGATCGGCAGCGCGGGTTCTTCGACCTGACCGTAGACATCGCCCGAGCTGACATACAGGAACGTGCCCTTGAAGCCGCGGGCCTTGAGGGCCTGCAACAGGTTCAGGGTGCCGAGCAGGTTGATGTCGAAGGTTCGTGCCGGATCGCGGAACGCTTCAGGAACAAAGGTCTGGCCGGCGAGATGAATGACCGCATCGGGCAGTTGCGGCCACAGATCGATGAGGCTGTCCGGGTTTGTCAGGTCGTAGGGTGAGGCGGCAGGCAGCAGCTCCCACGACGCGTCTTCCCCCTGGAGGCGTGACTGGATGTGTTGTCCTACGAACCCACTGAGGCCCGTGATGAACAGACTTTTTTTCAAACAGCGACCCCTTGGTCTTTAACTTTCACCTCTTCCCACAGGCTGTAAGGGGATGTCTGTCAGACCGAGAGAAAACCCGGCCCAGACAAAGGGTGAAGTCGTTGTTGTAGTTGTTTGGTTGCCAATCTGTGCCAATTGCACAGCAATTTCAACAGGGCAAATCGTGACCGGTCAGTTCTCGTCAGCGTAGTCGGTTTTTTCTCGCCCGGCGGTTCCCGAATGCGCGGCGGATGTGTTTAGAATGCCCCTCGTCGCGATCCCCGGCGGCTGCTCGCAAGGATCGTGCGACAGGGTAAAACCGACCATTAAAACAAGAACAGAGACGTGCCCGATGATGCAGGACGAACCGCGCTGATGCCGGTTCGATCCGACGCCCGGCCGTCATAGCGTGAAGCTGCCGGGATGGCGGTTGCACCGTGGGATGCCATGAATTTCATTCTCTACTCGGACGTCAACGACCGCTCCATCAGCCAGAGTCTTGGGCGTCCCGAATACAGCTACTACTTTGTGCTCAAGGCCTATCGCCCGGTGCTGGAAAGCCTGGGGCGAGTGCATGTGGTGTCCACCAGCGCCGAGGTTGATCCACTCTACCGACAACTGCTCGCCGCCGGTGAAAGCAGCGTTTTCCTGTCCTTCACGCCGCCACAAAATACCCCGACCGATCTTGAATGCCCGACGATCTGCGTGATCGCATGGGAGTTCGACTCGATCCCCGATGAGTCATGGGACGATGATCCGCGCCACGACTGGACGCAGATGCTCGCCCGACAGGGACGGGTCATCACGCTGTCGAGCCACACCGCCCGCGCGATTCGCCGCGCCATGGGCGAGAACTTTCCGGTACTCGTGCTGCCGACGCCCTTGTGGGAAAACTTCGCCGCCATTCGTGAGCAGCATGTCAGTGCGCCGATCAATCCCGGCGCGACCCTGGCCATCAAGGGCTGCATTTTCGACAGCCGCACGCTGGGACTGTCTGCCGACGATTTGCTGCCCAAACCGCTGACCGCCGAACAACTGGCTGAAATCGAGGCACTGCGCCCGCCACCGCTGACGTTCAAACGCCGCCTGGTCATTGCCCGTCATTATCTGCGCCTGTGGAGGCTGGGGGCGGGTGAAGAACGGGTGAAATACCTGCACCACTGGTACTGGGAAGGTGTGCAGGATCTGCTGTCGGATCGCACACACGCCTGGCTCGAGAAACGCCTGCCGGCCATTGCCGCTCCGCATGCGGTGGCCGTGGCCGAGCCACCGCCGCTGGATCTGCCGGACACGTCCTCGGTGGTCGAGACCACGGTGGAAGGCGTGATCTACGTGACGGTGTTCAACCCAAGGGACGGCCGCAAGAACTGGCATCATCTGGTTACCGCCTTCTGCTGGGCCTTTCGCGAAACGCCTGACGCGACGCTGGTGCTGAAGATCACCCAGAACGATCTGGCGTCCTACTACAGCGAACTGATGACCCTGCTCGCACAACTGACACCGTTCGCCTGCCGGGTGCTGGTAATGCACGGTTATCTGGACGATGCGCAATACGCGCGGCTCTACCAGGCGGCCAGTTTTTACGTCAACGCTTCACGCTGCGAGGGGCTGTGCCTGCCGCTGATGGAGTTCATGTCCAGCGGCAAACCGGTGATCGCCCCGGATCACACGGCCATGGAAGACTACATCGACGACACCGTGGCCTTCGTCGTCCGGTCCAGCGAAGAGCTGACGATCTGGCCCCAGGACACCCGCATCATTTACCGCACCCTGCGCTACCGGCCGGACTGGGCTTCGCTCAAAAGCGCCTATGAGCACAGCTACCGGATGGCCAAGGCGCAGCCGCAGGAGTACGCGCGCATGTCTGCCGCCGCTGTCGAACGCATGCACGACTACTGCGCGTTTGCTCCGGTGCAGCGGCGCATGGCGGACTTTTTCGGCCTGGTTCCGCTGGCTGCCGATGCCGCCCCCGTGACGGACAACGCCTCATGCTGATCATCATTCATTCGGAAACCAACCAGCACACCATCGCGCAAAACCTCGGGCGTTCGGAGTACAGCTATTACTTCGTCCTCAAGGAATACCGGCCGGTGCTCGAACGCCTTGGTCGTGTGTTGGAGGTCGTCGACCCGGCGCGCGAAGTCGATGCGCTGTATCTGGAATGCCTGGCCCGTGGCGAGCCGTGCGTGTTCCTGTCGTTCTCGCCGCCGCACCGCACGCCGATCCACCTGGCGTGTCCGACGCTGCCGGTGTTCGCCTGGGAATTCAGCACCATCCCCAACGAACCCTTCGACAACGAGCCGCGCAATGACTGGCGCACGGTGCTCCGGGCCTGCGGCGCGGCGATCACCCATTCCACCTACACGGTCAATGCGGTGCGCGAGGCCATGGGCGCCCATTACCCGATTGTCGCGGTGCCCGCGCCGGTGTGGGATCGCTTTGCAGCCCGGGGCTCGCAGCTTCAGGGGCAGCCCTCGACAGGGCCGGTGCGCCTGACGATCAAAGGGCTGGTCGCCGACAGTCGTCAGCTCGATCTCGACGCGTTCGGCCCGAAACACCTGCGCCGTGGCAAGGGCATCGATTTCCAGGCGCCGGCGCGCGAGCAGGAGCTGCTGCTGGACGGTGTCGTCTACACATCGGTGTTCAATCCCGGTGACGGACGCAAGAACTGGGAAGACATGCTCAGCGCATTCTGCGTGACGTTTCGCGAGGTCGAAGACGCGACGCTGGTGCTCAAGCTCACGCACCACGATGCCGAAGAAGCGCTCGGCGACATTCTTCATCACCTGTACAAAAACCAGTCCTACCGCTGCCGCATCGTGCTGATTTATGGCTACCTCGCGGACGCGGACTACGAGCGTCTGGTGCAGGCCACCCGGTACGTGGTCAACACGTCCTACGGCGAGGGCCAGTGCCTGCCGCTGATGGAATTCATGTCCTGCGGCAAGCCGGCCGTGGCGCCGCGGACCACGGCGATGATCGATTATCTGAGCACCGACAACGCGTTCCTGGTCGAGTCCACCGATGAACTCACCGCCTGGCCTCACGATCCGCGCAAGGCGTTCCGCACGTTGCGCTACATGACCAACTGGGCGTCGGTCTGTGTGGCCTATCGCGACAGCTATGAGGTGGCGAAGAACGATCCCGGGCGCTATGCGCAGATGTCGGCGCAGGCCGTTGCCAGCCTGCAGGCGTTCTGCAGTCAGGCGGTGGCCGAGCAGCGGTTGCGCGATTTTCTCGCTCAGGTACACGAGCACCGTGGTGCCGCTGCAACGGAAGCCACGGGCACATGATCCGCGCATGGCTGAGGCGTTTGCGTCCGGTTGCGCATCCGGCGCCGGTATCCGTGCCTGAACCGGTTGCCGCGGGCGTGTCGCCCAGGGATGTGGGTCTGCATGACGCCATGCTCGACGGCTGGTTTCACGGCGACAGTGGTCAGTTGCTCAAGGGCTTTGTCATTAACGCGGACGACACCCTGCTCGACGTGGGGTGTGGCGAGGGCGTGGCAACATTGTTCGCCGTGCGCCAGGGCGCCTCGGTGATCTTCACCGACAGCGAACACGACAAGGTGCGCGACCTCGCCCGACAAGTCGAAGCGCAGAGCCGCAAGGCCAGTCTCGGTCTGGTCAGCAACAGCCTGCCATTGCCGCTGAGCGACGGCTGTGCGAGCAAGGTCGTGTGCATGGAAGTGCTGGAACACATCGATCATCCCGAGCCGTTCATGGCCGAGCTGGTACGCATGGGCCGTCCCGGTGCGCTGTACCTGCTCAGTGTGCCGGCGCCGGTGGGCGAGCATTTGCAGCAGGGCATTGCCCCGGCGGGTTATTACCAGTCACCCAATCATGTGCAGATCTTCACCCCGGAGCGCTTCGCGGCATTGGTTGAGGATGCCGGTCTGGTGATTGAGCATCGTCAGGCCACGGGATTTTTCTGGGTCATGAGCATGATCTTTTTCTGGGCCAGCGAACGGGCTGCAGGACGTGACCTGGGCGGTGCCGTGCGCGACCGGATCCAGGCGCCGTATCCACCGTTGATGGAGAGTTGGGCCAGAACCTGGCAGGACTTGCTGGCGCAGCCCGATGGATTGGCGATCAAGCAGATGCTCGACCGGTTCATGCCCAAGAGTCAGGTGATCATCGCCCGCAAACCGCTCGATGCAGGACCTGTGTCATGAGCGGCAAGCGGATCATGGACATCGAAGTGCTGCGCGCTGTCGCTGTACTCGGCGTGCTGTTTCATCACCTGCAGGGCAGCCTGTTCACCGACCCGGTGCCGCTGCTTGAAAGGATCCATACCTGGGCGCAGCCATGGTGGGGCGTTGACCTGTTTTTTGCGATCTCGGGGTTTGTCATTGCCCGCAGCCTGATCCCGGCGCTGCGCGGTTGCAGCAATCGCCAGGAATACTGGGAGCAGACGCGCAATTTCTGGCTGCGTCGGGCGTTTCGTCTGTTGCCCTCGGCCTGGCTGTGGCTGGCGTTGATGCTGCTGGCGTGCGTGTTTCTGAATCGATCAGGTGCGTTCGGGACGTGGTCTGCCAACGTCCAGGCCACGTTGGCCGGGGTACTGCAGTACGCCAACTTCCGCTTTGCCGATGCGTTCTTTCATTACGAATACGGCAGCAGTTTTGTCTACTGGAGCCTGGCGCTGGAGGAGCAGTTCTACCTGTTGTTCCCGCTTGTGATCATGCTGTGCCGCAAGTATCTGGTGTGGGCATTGCTGGCGCTGGTGGCGGTGCAATTGTTCACGGTGCGCACGCCGCTGCTGATGGTGATTCGTACCGATGCGCTGGCGCTGGGTGTGCTGTTGGCCATGTGGAGCGTGCAGCCGGGTTATCGCCGTTGGGAGCCGGTATTCCTGCGGCGGCCATGGGCCGGAGTGTTCGCGCTGATCGGCCTCGGAGCGCTGCTGAGCTTCATGGCCACCGACCGTTTCACCTTCGCCGGTTACCGCATCGGGTCGATCGCCGTGCTCAGCGCCGTGCTGGTGTGGATTGCTTCGTACGACCGCGATTACCTGCTGCCGGCCGGCAGGCTGCAACGACTGATGGCCTGGATCGGCAGCCGCTCCTACGGCATTTATCTGATTCACATCCCGGCCTATCAACTGGTGCGAGAACTGATCTTTCGTTTGCAGGGCGCCGGCCTACCGAGCCCGGCGGGACATCCGATCCTGACACTGCTGATTGCCGGTGGCCTGATCGTGCTGCTCAGCGAACTCAATTACCGCTTGATCGAAATGCCCATGCGCAATCGAGGCGCCACGCTGGTGAAACGCCTCGCCACTTCGCGAACCGTCGTCTCGTCCCCTGGAGCCACCTCATGCTGAGCCTTCTGAAAAAACTCACGGCGGCTCCGGCCCCCGCACACGCTGTCGCACCGGTCGCCGACAAGGTCGACCCTTACATGCTCGGCCTGCACGACGCGATGCTCAGCGGCTGGTTCAACCAGCAAACCGGTGAGCTGTTCAAAGGCTTCCCCGTGACCGCCGATGACACCTTGCTCGACGTTGGCTGTGGCGACGGTGGCAACGTGCATTTCTGCGGCATGCGCGGGGCGAAGATCATCATTGCCGACATCGACGGCGCCAAGGTCGAAGCGACTCGCCAGCGCCTGAGCGATACGCCGGCGCGTGGCGTCGAATGCCATGTGACCGACTGCAATCCGCTGCCGATCGCCGATGGAACGGCCACTCGCGTGGTGTCCACTGAAGTCATCGAGCACGTCGACGACCCGGCGCAGTTCCTTGCCGAACTGGTGCGCGTCGGTCAGTCGGGCGCGCTGTATTTGCTGAGCGTGCCGCACCCCAGCTCCGAAGACCTGCAAAAAGACATCGCCGCGCCGGAGTATTTCCAGAAGCCCAACCACATTCGCATCATCAGCGAAGAGCAGTTCAAGGCGATGGTCAGCGAGGCGGGACTCGAGATCATCAGCCATAGCCAGTACGGCTTTTACTGGTCGATGTGGATGATGCTGTTCTGGGAAGCGAAGGTCGAGTTCAGCAACCCGGATCATCCGCTGCTCAATCATTGGGCCGATACCTGGCAAGCGGTGCTCGACTCGCCGCGCGGCGCGCAGATCAAGCAGGCGCTGGATGCGGTGGTGGCGAAAAGTCAGGTCATCATTGCCCGCAAGCCCTGAACGCTTTTGTGTAACCTTGCAGCCTGATGTCTCAGGGATCTGCAAGGTATGCGCTTTATCATCGGGTGGTCCGCCCTGGTGGCTGTGTTGTTGCTGTGTGCTTGTGAGCGACAGGACGCAGTGCCACTCGATCAGCAACTTTACGTCTGGCAACGGCAATGGACGCCGGCCCATGAGCTTGCCCTGAATGACAGTCGCAACGACTTTTCGACGTTGCGGGTCTTGGCGTTGCAGGCGTTCCCGAATGCCGGATGGAGTCGGGCACGCGTCGATTCTGCGTTGCTGAGACGCGATGCCCGGCCGTTGATCGCGGTGATTCGCCTCGACGGCCAGCTCAAGGCGCTCGACCCGCAAGCGGTCACGGCGCAGATCCTCCAAGTGCTTGCTGACTGGCAAGGTCAGGGACTTACCCTGGCCGGGATCGAGATCGACCATGACGCCGGCAATGCCCGCCTGCCTGCTTACATCGGATTCCTTGCTCACTTGCGTACGGCATTGCCGGCCAATCTGCCCCTGAGCATCACTGCGTTACCTGCCTGGCTCGACAGTCCGCAATTGCCGGCGTTGCTGGCGACCGTCGACAGCAGTGTGTTGCAGGTGCATGCCGTCAGCGATCCGCGTCGCGGTCTGTTCGACTCCGAACAGGCGCGGCGCTGGGCCAAGGCCTGGGGGCGAGTGACCGACAAACCGTTTTATCTGGCGCTGCCGGCCTATGGCGTGGCGCTGTTGGCGGATGTCGATGGCGCTCCGGTGGTGGAAAGCGAAGTACCGCTCGAACGGGGTGGCCAGCGCCGCGAATTGCTTGCCGATCCACAACAACTGAGCCGGCTGGCAAATGAGTTACGCGAGGATCGACCGGCGCATCTGGCCGGCCTGATCTGGTTTCGTCTGCCGTTGGCTAACGACCGCCGAGCCTGGAGCCTGAGCACGCTGCGTGCGGTCGCCCGAGGCGATGCGTTGAGCAGCCATCTCGGCGTGGTGTTTACCGAACAGAATGGCCTGCAAGACATTGCCCTGCGTAACGTCGGTAACCTCGACAGCGCCTGGCCCGCCCGCATCACCGTCAAGGCCCGGGGCTGCGAAGGCGCTGACGCGCTCGCCGGTTATGCGTTGCAACAGACGGCGGATCTGCTTACCTTCACCCGCCTGCGCGACGGCCGATTGCCGGCAGGCGGGCAGCGTGCGATCGGTTGGGCACGTTGCGCAAATATTGATCAAGGAGGTTCGCATGTTGACCCGTAACTGGCCCCGCCATCTGCTTTGCCTGAGCCTCAGCCTGCCGCTGGGCTCGGCGCTGGCCTGTGGCCCGGACTTCCCGATGCGCCTGCTCGACGATCGCGGGCAATCGCTGGCGCAAATGCCGGAGGGCAACTTCAGGTTCGAGATCAGTCGCCTCGGCAAAACCATCGCCGGGCTGAAGAACGTCACCGCCGCCACCCACAATCCGGATGACATCTACGCCGAGACGCCAGAGCCCGCCGAGGTGCGCGACAAGGCCGAGCAGATCGGCCTGACCCCTGAACAGCAAACGCTGGTCAAACGCCTGCGCAGCCTGACCGACGCGCGTCAGGTCGACGTGCAGGGCGCGAGCCTGCCGGCGGAACTGCGCCTGTATGTGGCGGGCGCCGTGGCGTTCGGCGCCGGTGACCATCAATTGGCGGTCGAGTATTTCCGCCAGTTGCTGGCGCTGCCGGCCGATCAGCGTGGGTTGCGCAGCACCTGGGCCGCGTATTCGCTGGGCCGGGCGTTCTTTGCCATGAGCAGCGAAGCGGGCGATGCGCTCGAAGCCTTGGAAAACGCCATCGACGCCTTCCGTCAGACGCGGCAGCTGAGCATCGACGGTTTCAGCGATCCGCTGGAACTCGGCGTGGCCAGCCTTGGCGAAGAGGCGCGGGCGCTGCGCATGGCGGGTGACTGGAACAACGCCATCAAGCTCTATGCCGCGCAGAACCTGCACGGCTCGAACGTCGGTTACACCTCGCTGAAGCAGTTGATGAACGAACTGGCCGAGGAGCCCGAAGATCGGCTGGCGAAATTGCTGCGCGGCGAAGCGGTGCAGCAACTGGTGACCGCCTCGCTGATTAGCCGCATTGGCTGGTCGTTCGGCGATGAACCGCCGAACGAGAAGAAGCTGGTCAAAGCGCTGCAAGCGAGTACCCGAGGCAGCCTCGACAACGCTGATCGCCTGGCGGCGATGAATTATCAGCAAGGCGATTACGCCAGCGCCAAGGCGTTCCTCGAACACGCGGGCGACAGCGGTCTGGCGTGGTGGCTGCGGGCAAAACTGGCGGTGCGCGATGGCGATCGGAACGCAGCGGCTGCGGCCTATGCGAAAGCTGCGCAAGCGTTCCCGCAGGAGGAGTCCTGGGGCGAGCGGCGTACCGCCGACTGGAATCTCGAAACCGTGCAGCCCAAATGCCGGGTCGAGGGCGAGAGCGCGATCCTTGCGCTGCAACGTGGCGAGTACCTGCAAGCCTTCGACCAGTTGTATCGCAGCCAGCACCTTTACTGGTTCGACGCTGCGACCGTGGCTGAGCGAGTGCTGACGGTCGAGGAGCTGAAAAACTATGTCGATACCAACGTGCCGGCACCGCCCGCGCTGAGCCAGCAGGATCGCGACAATTACGTGCCGCTGCCGGTGGCCGCCAGCCTGCGCAATCTGCTGGGGCGGCGGTTGTTGCGTGAGGGGCACTACGAAGAAGCGGTCGGTTATTTCGACAATGCCGATCTGCAGAACAAGGCCCGGCTCTATGGCGAGCAACGCCTGAAGGCCGACTCAGCGTGGTGGCCGACCAAACGTGCCAGCGCACTGTTCAATGCTGCGTGGACAGCCCGTGAGTGGGGCATGGACATCCTGGGCTACGAAATGGCCCCGGATTACGCGACCTTCGGCGGCAACTACAGCCTGGAAAACACCGAGCTGAAAGTCGGGCCGCTGGTCAGCGAGGCCGAAGTGCAACGTCAGAAGGCCAGTGAAGCGCAACCGGATGAGCGTTATCACTATCGTTTTGTCGCCACGGCGCTGGCCAGCCGTGCGGCAGACAATCTGCCGCACACCAGCCAGGCGTTCGCCGCTGTGTTGTGTTCGGCGGCGGGCTGGAACAGCAGCCTGGAAGAGCAGAGTGCGTTGTACAAACGCTATGTCGATGAAGGGCCGTACGTCCCGTGGGCCGTGGATTTCGGCCATCAATGCCCTTATCCGGATTTTGAAAACGCTGACAAGCGCTACGTCACTCAGGTGACCGATTCGGTGCGTTCGACACTGCGGCCGTACAAGTGGCCGGTGCAGATCGGAGCGATCGTGGCCTTCAGCGCTGTGGCGTTGCTGCTGATCACTCGCCGCCGGCGCAAGGCCCGCAAAGCCTAAGCCTGCTGGGCGAACGTCAGGCGCACGGCGAAGCCGATCAACAGGCTGCCGAACAGCCACTGCTGCACCCGCTGGGCCGTCGGGCTGTGTTTCAGCCAGCGGCCCAGCGCGGCGCCGGTCAGGGCGTAAGCGCTGTCGAACAGCAGACCTGCGCCCACCAGCATCGCACCGAGCACGGCGAATTGGGTCAGCACCGGTGCGCCATTTGCCACGATGAACTGCGGCAGCAGCACCGAACAGAACAGCAACGCTTTCGGATTGAGCAGATTGGTCAGCAGGCCGCGACGGATGGCCGCGTACCACTGCGCATGACTGTCCGTCACGGTGCCGGCGTTCAGATCCGGCAACAGCGTGGTGCGCAGGCATTGAATGCCGATCCACAGCAAATACGCCGCCCCGGCGATCCGCACAGCATCGAACGTCCACGGCGCCGCCTTGAAGAGCGCCGCCAGCCCCAACGCCGCGAGCGCTACATGACAGCCTCGGGCGATGGCCAGACCCACCGCCGTGGCCAGCGCTGCGCCGCGCCCCTGACGAGCGCCGGTCTGCAACAGCAGGATCATGTCCGGGCCGGGCAACAGAAAGACCACTGCCAGCGCCAGGAAAAACAGCCAGAGACTTGCCATGTCGCACCCCTTTCGTTGTCGATTCAGTCGCCTCAGTCTAGGGCCGAAGGGCAGGGCAGGTGGTTGCGTAGTCAGCTTCTAAAGGCCTCTGGATTGGCATAATCTGCGCTCTTTCACCGCGAAAACCATCAGGATCTGCCAACCATGAAACTGGATGCCTTCGACCGCAAGATTCTTGCCGCACTGCAACGGGACGGACGCCTGAGCAACGTACAACTGGCCGACGAAATCGGCCTGTCGGCATCGCCGTGCCTGCGCCGGGTGCGGATGCTCGAAGAGGCCGGGGTGATTCGCGGATATCAGGCCAATCTGGACCGTGATGAAGTGGGGTTGGGGCTGACGGTGTTTGTCGGGGTCAAGGTCGAGCGGCACAACGATGAACAGGCCGAGGCGTTTCACCAGGCGGTGACGGCGTTGCCGGAGGTGATTTCGGCATTTCTGGTGTCCGGGGAATCGGACTTTCTGCTGCAAGTGGTGGTGCCGGATCTGCGCGCCTACGACCGCTTTCTCACCGGTTGCCTGTTGAAGCTGCCGGGGGTGAGCGATATCCGCAGCAATTTTGCGATCCACACGGTGAAAACGCCCGGCGCATTGCCGCTGGGGCATCTGCCGTCCTGATACTTCCCGCATTGCGCGGGAAGTATTCGCACAGTGCTTACATCTGCGTCGCCATCCCTTCGACATTCATTGCCGCCTGACGCAACGCTTCGGAGCGGGTTGGATGCGGGTGACAGGTCAGCGCGATGTCTTCGGCCGAGGCGCTGAATTCCATGGCCACGCAGAACTCGCCGATCATTTCGCTGACGCTCGGGCCGACCAGGTGCACGCCGAGGACTTCGTCGGTGCGTTCATCGGCGATGACTTTGGCAAAGCCTTCGGTCTCGTGATTGATCTTCGCCCGGCTGTTGGCGGTGAACGGGAATTTGCCGACCTTGTACGCCCGGCCTTCGGCCTTCAGTTGCTCTTCGGTCTTGCCGACGCTGGCCAGCTCCGGCCGTGTGTAGATCACGTTGGGAATCAGCTCGTAATTGACCTCACCGGCCTTGCCGACGATCTGTTCGATGCAGGCCATGGCTTCGTCTTCAGCCTTGTGCGCGAGCATCGGCCCCGAGGTCACGTCACCGATCACCCACACACCGGGCGCTTCGGTGCGATGCTGTTTGTTGGCGAGCATGCCGCGTTTGTCGGTGCTCAGGCCGACGTTTTCCAGGCCCAGGCCCTGGGTGTACGGGCGACGACCAATGGCCACCAGCACGTAATCGGCTTCGAGGATTTCCGCGCTGCCGCCAGCGGCGGGTTCGACGCTGAGCTGTACGCCAGTGGCCGAGGAGGTGGCGCTGGTCACTTTCGAGCTCAGCTTGAAGCTGATGCCTTGTTTGCTCAGCGAGCGTTGCAGGGTCTTGCCGGCTTCGCCGTCGACACCGGGGCAGATGCGGTCGAGGTATTCCACCACCGTCACCTGCGCGCCGAGTCGGCGCCAGACCGAGCCGAGTTCGAGGCCGATCACGCCCGCACCGATTACCACCAGATGCTTGGGCACTTCGCTCAAGGACAGCGCGCCGGTGGAGTCGAGGATGCGCTTGTTGTCGATCTCCACGCCGGGCAGGGGAGTAGGCTCGGAGCCGGTGGCGATGACGATGTCCTTGGCCGTCAGCTCGATCCGGCTGCCCTGATCGCCGGTCACGCTGACTTTTCCGGGGCCGTCGATATGGCCCCAGCCCTTGATCCAGTCGACCTTGTTCTTGCGAAACAGGAATTCGATGCCTTTGGTCAGGCCGCTCACGCTTTCGTCTTTCTGTTTCATCATTTGCGCAAGGTTGAGCGTGGGTTTGACTTCGATACCGAGGTTGGCGAACTCCGTTCCCAGCGCCGCTTCGTACAGCTCGGACGCATGCAAAAGCGCCTTGGACGGCATGCAGCCGACGTTCAGGCAGGTGCCACCCAGCGTGGCGCGACCCTCGACGCACGCGGCCTTGAGGCCCAGCTGGCCGGCGCGGATCGCTGCGTTATAACCGCCGGGACCACCGCCCAGAATCACCACGTCATAGTTGCTCATGCTCTTACTCCTGGCTGAAGGATGCGGATCGGTAAAAGTAGTTCGTGCTAAAAATTACGAACGTAATATGTGCGTTTCCAGACATTTCGGTCAAGGCTTCAGGCAAGCGACAGGTTGCCCATCTTTGAATGATGCAAATGAGTACAAATATTTCACGACTTTCGTTATATCGTAACGATATGTGCAGTGAGCCAAAGAGTTTGGGGGGATATGCAAGTCGATCTGGATGAAGGCACGCCGGTGACCGGGTTGCCGCGCTTTCAGCAAGCGGCAACGCAGGGCCGGCGTTTGCGTCGCCTGGCGATCGGTCTGGGTGCATTGGCCGGGGCAGGGTGGGTGCTGGCATTTTTTGTCGGGCTGTTTGCGCCGCAATCGCTGTGGCCCGCGCTGCTGGTCAATCAAAGCGCGGCGTTGCTGGTGCTGGTGGCGGGGCTGCAATCGGCGTGGTGGGTGACGCAATGGCGGGCGCGGGTGATCAATCCCGTGGTGCCGGTGACGGCTGCTGAAGAACCTGCGCCGGAGGGCTGGTACGAGCGGCTGCTGGATCGGATGAGCCAGCGCAGTCTGCATCTGCTCGGGCAGATCGGCGCGGCAACGTTGTGGCTCGGCGGGTGGTCGTTGCTGGTGCTGCTGAGCCTCGAGCAGACGTGGAATCTGACGCTGCCGGCGGCGGGTGTGGGGTTGTCCGCCACGGTCGGTGCGGCTATCGCGTTGCTTTTGGCGTTCGGTCTGCTGGTGCTGGAGCGACAGCTGGCCCAGGAAAATCCGGCGCAATGGCCCGAGGCCGGAGCGCTGGCGCAGCTGACACGCGTGGCAATCATCAGTTTGGTGCTGGGCGCGTTGTGCCTGTTGTTCGCCAGTGACAGTGCAATCTGGCCGGTGCGTCTGGCGGTATTGATCGGCATTTTGCCGGGGCTGGTTGCCCTGGAGTTGCTGTTGCGTGCGCTGCTGTCGCTGTTCAGCCCGCGCCGCGAACAACTCGAACCGGTGCTGCTGGCGCGCAGTTTTGTCGCTGATCTGCTGCGTTGGCCGCCACAACCGTTGCTTGCGTTGCAGCACGAATTGCACAACCGCTTCGGCATCGATCTGCGTCAGATCTGGGCCTTTGGTTACATGCGCCGGGCGTTCTTGCCGGTGTTGGTGCTGGTGGCAACGCTGGGCTGGTTGCTCACCGGCCTTCACGAAATTCCGATGCAAAGCCGTGGGATTTACGAGCGTTTCGGCAAACCGGTGCAGGTGTTCGGGCCGGGGCTGCATGCGGGTTTGCCCTGGCCCTTGGGGCGTGTACTGAGTGTTGAAAACGGCGTGGTCCATGAATTGGCGACCAGCGTTGGCGAGAACCCGGCACCCGTGCAATTGGATCCGGCAGAGGGCCCGGCGCCATTCACCGCGAACCGTTTGTGGGACGCCAGCCACGTCAATGACAAGTCTCAGGTTATCGCCAGCAGCCGTGGCGATCAGCAGAGCTTTCAGATCGTCAACATGGACGTGCGCTTCGTCTATCGCATCGGCCTGAGCGATCAAGCCGCACTGGCCGCCACCTACAACAGCGCCGATGTGCCGACGCTGATCCGCAGCACCGCCAGCCGGATTCTGGTGCATGACTTTGCCTCGCGTACCCTCGACGGATTGCTTGGCGAGGACAGGATCGGGCTCGCCGAAGAAATCGGCCGTGCCGTGCAAAGCGATCTGCAGAAACTCGACAGCGGCGTGGAAATTCTCGCCACGGTGGTCGAAGCGATACACCCGCCGGCAGGGGCGGCCAATGCCTATCACAGCGTGCAAGCGGCGCAGATCGGCGCTCAGGCGTTGATCTCCCGCGAGCGCGGCGCTGCCGCCGAAGCGAGTAACCAGGCGCAGTTGCAGGCCAGCCTCGCTCGGGATCAGGCCAGTGCCAATGCCCATGAAATCAATGCCACCGCCCGGGCGGCAGATCTGAAGTTCAGCGCCGAACAAAAGGCCTACGCCAGCGCCGGCCAGGCCTTCGTGCTGGAGCAATACCTCAGCCAACTCAGCCAGGGTTTGAGCAAAGCCAAACTGTTGGTACTCGACCATCGCCTGGGCGGCAGCAGTAACGCACCGACCATCGACCTGCGTACGTTCACGCTGCCGGCAGATCCGGCGCGCACCACCGCTCAGCCAGGAGCCACCCATTGAGCCAGTCGCACACTCACGATCACCATGACCACAGCGGCCACGATCATGCTCATGGCGGCGGTCATCACCATCACGGGCATCATCACCATCACCACGGTGCGCCGGAAGAGGCGGGGCCTTTTCCGTGGAAACGTATGGGCTGGGCAGCGTTGCTGGTGGCGTTCGCCATCGCGGCGGCGAGCCTGGTGCAAGTGCGCTCCGGTGAAGCCACGGTCATCACCCGGTTCGGCAATCCGTCCCGCGTGTTACTGGAACCGGGGCTGAGCTGGCGCTGGCCGGCACCGTTCGAAGCGGCGATTCCGGTGGATCTGCGTTTGCGCACGACCTCCAGCGGCTTGCAGGATGTCGGCACCCGCGACGGTTTGCGCATCATCGTTCAGGCGTACGTGGCTTGGCAGGTGCAGGGCGATCCCGACAACGTGCAGCGTTTCATGCGCGCTGTGCAGAACCAGCCGGACGAAGCGGCGCGGCAGATCCGGACGTTTGTCGGCTCGGCACTGGAAACCACGGCCAGCAGTTTCGATCTGGCCAATCTGGTGAATACCGATGCGAGTCAGGTTCGCATCGCCGATTTCGAAGCGCAGTTGCGCCAGCAAATTGATCAGCAACTGCTCGCCACTTATGGCGTGCGGGTGGTGCAGGTGGGTATCGAACGGCTGACATTGCCATCGGTGACCCTCACTGCAACGGTTGACCGGATGCGTGCCGAGCGTGAAACCATCGCCACCGAGCGCACGGCCATCGGCAAGCGAGAGGCAGCGCAAATTCGCTCCGCCGCCGAACGCGATGCGCGAATCGTGCAAGCCGATGCCACGGTGAAAGCTGCCGATATCGAAGCCCAATCGCGGGTGGAAGCGGCGCAGATTTACGGGCGTGCTTACGCCGGCTCACCGCAGCTGTACAACTTGCTGCGCTCGCTGGACACCCTTGGCACCATCGTTTCGCCAGACACCAAACTGATCCTGCGCACCGACGCCGCGCCGTTCCGGGTGTTGGTCGACGGTCCGCCGAATCTCGACAACAAAAGCGGATCGCAGCCATGAATGAAGTTCCACGTGGAACACATTCGCTGAACAGTCCGTGGATTCAAGCGGGACGTCTGGCGTTTTTCGCGCTGTATGCGGTAACCGTGCTCGCGGCATTGGCTTGGGCATTTTCCAATGTCCGGCAGATCGACCCGCAAAATCGAGCGGTGGTTTTGCATTTCGGAGCGCTGGATCGCATTCAGAATGCCGGGTTGTTGTTGGCCTGGCCGCAGCCGTTTGAACAGGTGGTTTTGTTGCCGGCGGCGGATCGGGTGATCGAGCGCAGGGTGGAAAACTTGCTGCGCAGCGATCAGGCCCTGCAGGCGGATCGCGTGGCAACCTTCGCCACGCCGCTGAGCGACGCGCTGGCCGGCTCCGGTTATTTGCTCACCGGTGATGCGGGTGTGGTGCAGCTGGATGTGCGGGTGTTCTACAAGGTCACGGATCCCTATGACTTCGTACTGCAGGGCGAACATGTGCTACCGGCGCTGGATCGATTGGTGACGCGCAGCGCGGTGGCGCTGACGGCCGCGCGGGACTTGGACACGATTCTGGTGGCGCGGCCGGAGTTGATCGGCGCTGACAATCAGGCGGCCGAACGTCGCGAACGGTTGCGCGGTGATCTGGTGCAAGGCATCAACCGACGTCTCGCCGAGTTGAAGGCGAGCGGTCAGGGCATCGGCATCGAAGTGGCGCGGGTCGATGTGCAATCGAGCCTGCCGGAGCCGGCAGTGAGCGCGTTTAACGCGGTCCTCACCGCCAGCCAGCAAGCCGACAAAGCGGTCGCCAATGCCCGCACCGAAGCCGAGAAACTCACCCAGTCCGCCAACGAGCAAGCCGACCGCACGCTGCAAGTCGCCCACGCCCAGGCCGGTGAGCGCCTGGCCAAAGCCTCCGCCGACACGGCGACGGTATTGAGCCTGGCCAAGGCGCAACAGCAGGGCACGGACCCGCAAATGCTCTTGCGTCTGTACCGCGAGCGGATGCCGAAGATTCTCGGTCAGGCCGGTTCGGTCACCACGGTCGATCCGAAAGACGATTCACGCCTGATCATTCAGGGAGCCAGTAAATGACTGCCACCACCACCGCACCGAGCCTGTTGTCCTCGGCCGAACAACGCCGCGCCGCCCGCCAGTTGACCTTGGCGATGCTCGCCCTCGGCTTGCTCGGTCTGGGGCTGATCTGGCGCTGGTTAATGCCGGAACAGACGGGCGTCAGTCAGTTGCTGCTCGGATTCGCTTCTTTATTAGTCGCGGTGCCGGTGATGCGTTCGGCGTGGTTCAGCCTGCGTTATCCGAGCCTGCACGGCATCACCGACCAGTTGATCGCCCTGGCGATGATCGGGGCCTGGGCCACGGGCGATCTGCTCACGGCGGCGCTGTTGCCGATCATCATGATCTTCGGCCACGTGCTGGAAGAACGCAGTGTGATCGGTTCCCAGGAAGCGATTCATGCCCTCGGCCAATTGACCCGCAGCCACGCGCGCAAGGTGCAGGCGGACGGCTCGATCATCGAAGTCGACAACGGCACGCTCAAGGCCGGCGACAAAGTCGAAGTGCGCGCCGGGGATCGAGTGCCGGCGGACGGTCGGGTTTTGTCCGGCCAGGCCAGCCTCGACACAGCGTCGATCACCGGTGAGTCGGTGCCGGTGGAAGCGGGTGCCGGCATGGCGGTGTTCGGCGGCGCGATCAACCTCGACGGGCTGCTGCGAATCGAAGTGACCCGTACCGGGGATGAATCCACCCTCGGCAAGGTCATCGCGCTGATGCAGAACGCCGAACGCTCCAAGCCACCGATCACCCGGTTGCTCGAACGTTATGCCGGCAGCTACATGGTGCTGGTGTTGCTGCTCGCGGCGGTGACCTGGTTTATCACCAACGATGCGCAGGCGATGCTCGCGGTGCTGGTGGCGGCATGCCCATGCGCGCTGGTGTTGTCGGCGCCGGCCACGGCGATTGCCGGGGTGGCGGTGGCGGCGCGGCACGGGATTCTGATCCGCAGTTCTGCGTTCCTTGAGGAGCTGGCCGATCTCACTTCGCTGGTGGTCGACAAGACCGGCACCCTGACTTACGGCACGCTGCGCTTACAGTCGATCAACAGCCCGCGAGCTGATCACGGGTCGGTGATGGCGCTGGCTGCAAGCCTGGGTGCGGCTAGCAGCCATCCGGTCAGCCGCGCGCTGGCCGGACTGGTCAGCGCAGAAGAGGCGCTGGTGCTGACCGATATTCATGAGCGGCAGGGGCTGGGCGTAGTGGCCAAAACCGCGCAAGGCGAGGCCGCACTCGGGCGTCCGGAGCTGTTTGCGCAGTTGGGCATCCCGACCACGGCGATCCCCGAACACGACGGCCCGATTGCCGGACTGGCGCTGAACGGCGAATTCCTTGCCTGGCTGTTGCTGGCCGACACCGTCAAACCGGAAGCGCGATTTGCGCTGAGTGAACTGCGTGACCTCGGGCTGGGGCGGCAATTGCTGTTGACCGGCGACCGGCAAAGCGTCGCGCAGACACTGGCCAAGGATGTCGGCCTGCACGAAGTCGAAGCCCAGGCGTTGCCCGAAGACAAACTCAACCGAGTGCTCAAGGAAATCGACAACGGCTTCCGGCCGATGGTGGTCGGCGACGGGATCAACGATTCGCTGGCGCTGAAGGCGGGTGTCGTGGGTGTGGCGATGGGCGCGGGCGGCGCGGATATTGCGCTGGCATCCGCCGATATCGTGCTGATCGGCAGCGACCTGCGTCGGCTCGGCACCTGTGTGCGCCTGAGCCGCCAGTGCCGACGGACCTTGCAGGTGAACGTGATCATCGGCCTGGGCTGGACGCTGGCCATCGTGGTTTTCGCCGCCTTCGGCTGGCTCGGTGCGGCGGGGGCGATGATCGCCGCGTTGCTGCACAACCTGAGCACGCTGTTGGTGCTGGGCAACGCCGGACGCCTGCTGCGATTTCAGGAGCCACTGCTGAAGCTGAAAGCGCCGGACTGATCATTTTTCGAACTGTGCGCCGGTCTCGCAGTCATTTGAGAAGGCGCACTGAACCAGGGATGACAGCGCGGTGGCAGCCTCTGTGGCTGATAGTCGGCGACTATCAAATCGATAGCCTGCTAATTTTCAAGGATGGTCTACCCTCAGATCAGACGTCTGAAACCAGGGGGATATTCCATGCTCGCGCAACTTCCACCGGCCTTACAGAATCTGCAGCTTCCGCTACGCCTGCGACTCTGGGACGGCCATGAATTCAATCTGGGCCCGGCGCCCAGTGTCACCATCGTGGTCAAGGACCCGTTGATGGTGTCCCAGTTGACCCATCCAAGTCTCGATGCGCTGGGGGCGGCGTTCGTCGAGGGCAAACTCGAACTGGAGGGCTCGATCAGCGAGGTCATCCGGGTGTGCGATGAGTTGAGCACGGCGCTGCTCGACGATGACGAAGACAGTCAGCCGGTGCGCACCGTGCATGACAAGGAAACCGACGCCAAAGCCATTTCCTATCACTACGACCTTTCCAACGCGTTCTACCAGCTGTGGCTGGACAGCGACATGGCGTATTCCTGCGCGTATTTCGAAACCGGCAGCGAATCCCTGGAGCAAGCCCAGCAAGCCAAGTTCCGGCACCTGTGCCGCAAGCTGCGCCTGCAGCCCGGCGACTATCTGTTGGACGTCGGTTGCGGTTGGGGCGGACTGGCGCGTTATGCCGCCCGAGAGTTCGGCGCCAAGGTCTTCGGTATCACCCTGAGCAAAGAGCAACTGGCGCTGGCCCGTGAGCGGGTCAAAGCTGAAGGTCTTGAAGACCAGATCGAACTGCAACTGCTTGACTACCGCGATCTGCCCCAGGATGGGCGCTTCGACAAAGTGGTCAGCGTCGGCATGTTCGAGCACGTCGGCCACGCCAACCTCGCCGAATACTGCAAAACCCTGTTCGGCGCGGTGAAAGAGGGCGGTCTGGTGATGAACCACGGCATCACCGCCAAGCACACCGATGGCCGCCCTGTGGGGCGCGGCGCCGGGGATTTCATCGAGAAATATGTGTTCCCCAACGGCGAGCTGCCGCACCTAGCGATGATCTCGGCCGAGATCAGCGAAGCGGGTCTGGAGATCGTCGACGTCGAGAGTCTGCGCCTGCACTACGCGCGCACCCTGGACCACTGGAGCGAACGGCTGGAGGACAACCTTGAAGCCGCCGCGAAACTGGTGCCGGACCAGGCGCTGCGTATCTGGCGTCTGTACCTGGCGGGCTGCGCTTATGCGTTCGCTCGCGGCTGGATCAACCTGCACCAGATCCTCGCCGTGAAGGCCCATGCCGACGGCAGCCATGAACTGCCGTGGACGAGGGACGACATCTACAACCCTTGAACCTAGAGAATCGGTGAAATCAGCCGGGCGATCCGCATACCGACCTGTTGCAGGCGGTGGATCTCCCGGCTTTCTTCTTTGGCGACTTCGTAGGCCTGGGCGAAATCATCGTTGAGCATCTGTTCCACGCTCGCGGCGAATTCGCTGTCGACGGTCAGCAGCATGACCTCGAAATTCAGCCGGAACGAGCGGTTGTCCAGGTTGGCGCTGCCGATGGCGCTGATCTCGCTGTCGATCAACACCACTTTCTGATGCAGGAAACCCGGTTCGTAGCGGAATACCCGCACGCCGGCGCGCACCGCTTCGAACGCATACAGGCTGGAGGCGGCGTAGACGATGCGATGGTCGGGGCGCGAAGGCAGCAACAGGCGCACGTCGACCCCGCGCAATACGGCGAGGCGCAATGCTGCGAATACGGCTTCGTCGGGAATGAAGTAAGGGCTGGTGATCCACACGCGCTCGGCGGCGGCGTGGATGGCTTCGACGAAGAACAGCGAGCAGGTTTCGTAGGCATCCGCCGGGCCGCTGGCGAGCAGTTGGCAAAGCACGCCGTCATCCGGGTAAGCGTCCGGCAGGATCAGCGGCGGCAATGACCGCGCGGCCCAGAACCAGTCTTCGGCAAATGACTCCTGCATGCACGCCACCACCGGGCCGCGCACCTGGACGTGAGTGTCGCGCCACGGCGCCAGCGGTGGTTTTTCACCCATGTATTCGTCGCCGACGTTGTGGCCGCCGACAAATCCGATCAGCCCGTCGACCACCACGATCTTGCGGTGGTTGCGGAAATTCACCTGGAACCGATTGAGCCAGCCGCTGCGGGTGGCGAACGCCTTGACCTCGACGCCGCCATCGCGCAGCGCCTGCACATAGCTGTGGGGCAGGGCGTGGCTGCCGATGCGGTCGTAGAGCAAATGAATCACCACGCCTTCGGCGGCTTTCTTCAGCAACAGGTCACGCAAACGCTGGCCGAGGCGATCGTCGTGAATGATGAAAAACTGGATCAGTACGGCTTTCCGCGCTTGGTCGATTGCGTGGAAAATCGCCTCGAAGGTCGCCGCGCCATTGATCAGCAATCGCACTTCATTGTTGGCCAGGCATGGCATGCGCCCCAGCTTCGGCATTGCGCGCAACGAGTCGTAAGCATTCGAGGCGCGGGCGGTCAGGGCTTCTTCCACCCAGGGCCGCCAGTTGAGCTCGGAAATCGCCAGGCGCATTTGTTCGTTGGCCTGACGGCGGGCCTTGATGTAGCCATCGAAGGTGCTGCGGCCGAACACCAGATAAGGAATGAGGGTGAGGTAGGGAATGAAGATCAGCGACAGCGCCCAGGCGATCGAGCCTTGGGCGGTGCGGACGGTCAACACGGCATGGATCGCGGCGATCGAGCCGAGGGTGTGTATCAGGGCGATCAGGTAACCGAAAATGTGCGGTCCGAAATAATCCATGGGGCAACCTTGCTCCTGAAGATTCAATGCTTAACAGACCATGTTCCATGGCGATTGTCGCTATTTGTTTTCAAGACGCCAGCGCCCGCCATGAACCGAAACAGGCGGCCGGCGTCTAACGGCCACTACTGATCAGGAGTTTTTCAATGAACGTTCGTCTGCTGGGTTTGGCGCTGGGCCTGGGTTTGGCCTTGCCGGTGGTTGCTCAGGCGCAAATGCTGCAGCCGGGGTTGTGGGAAATGACGTCGAGCAATGTGAAGGTCGATGATCAGGTGATGGATGTGCAATCGATCCTCGGCCAGATTCAGGGCCAGATCACCCCGCAGCAGCGGGCGCAACTGGAGAAGCAGGGGATCAACATCGGTGGCAAGGGTATCCGCGCCTGCCTGACGCCACAGCAGGTAGCAACCAACGATATCCCGCTGGCGGACCCGCAGTCGGGTTGCAAACAGCAGATCACCGAGCGCGTCGGCAACCAGTGGAAATTCCGCTTCAGTTGCCCGAAAGCCCAGGGCACTGGTGTCGCGACGTTCCTCAGTGATCGTGAGTTCACCACCGTCGCCAACGGCACTTTCAACGCTATCGGGATCAACCAGAAGGGCAGTCTGGAAACCCGGGCGGTCTGGCTGGGGCAGGATTGCGGTACCGTCAAACCGAGAGCGTAAATCAAACCGCCTCCACATCGAGTGGAGGCGGTTTTTTTTCAGCGCATGAACCGCAGCGGCAATCCCTGACAGTTGTCATGGATCCGATGGTCATGCCACGCGATCTGCCCCGACACCATCGTCGTGCTGACCCGATGCCGAAAGCTGCGCTGAGCGAACGGCGTCCAGCCGCATTGCGACAGAACCGGTTGGCGGGACACCGCGACACCCCCAGGCTCCGGTTGAACCAACACCAGATCCGCCCAATACCCTTCACGTAAATAACCGCGATCCGGAATGGCAAACAGATCAGCCACCCGGTGGCTGGTCTTCGCCACCAGCGTGGTGATCGGCAATACGCCATCCGCCACCAGCTCCAACAACGCCGGCAGCGCGTGTTGCACCAGTGGCAGACCGGACGGTGCCTGTTCATACGCTTGCTGCTTTTCCGCCCAGGTGTGCGGTGCGTGATCGCTGCCGATCACGTCCAGTCGATTGCTCAGCAGTGCCTGACGCAAGGCATCACGATCGGCTTGGGATTTGATCGCTGGATTGCATTTGATCAGGTTGCCAAGATTCGGATAGTCACGGTCATCGAACAGCAAGTGATGCAGGCAGACTTCGGCGGTGACGCGTTTTTGCGACAGCGGTTTGTCTTCGAGCAACGCCAGCTCGCGGGCCGTTGTCAGGTGCAGGACGTGCAGGCGAGTGCCATGACGTTTGGCCAGATCCACCGCCAGAGACGATGAACGAAAGCAGCTGTCGGCATTGCGGATCTGCGCGTGGGCATCGGGCGGCAGTTGGTTGCCGAAGCGTTCGCGCAGGTTCGCGGCATTCGCCTCGATGCTCGGGGTGTGTTCGCAGTGGGCCAGCAGAATCGTCGGCACTTCAGCGAACAGGCGCTCGAGGGTGTGCGGGTCGTCCACCAGCATGTTGCCGGTGGACGCGCCCATGAACACTTTGACCCCCGCCACTTCGCTCGGATTCAGCGCCGCGACCGTGTCCAGATTGTCCTGACTGACACCAAAGTGAAAACCGTAATTGGCCACCGAGTTGATTGCCGCCCGGCGCTTTTTGTCGGCCAGCGCTTCGAGAGTCAGAGTGGCAGGGTGGGTGTTGGGCATGTCCATGAAACTGGTGATGCCGCCGGCCACCGCCGCACGGGATTCGGTGTGGATGCTGCCCTTGGCCGGCGCACCCGGCTCACGGAAATGCACCTGGTCGTCAATCATTCCCGGCAGCAGCCATTGACCGTTGGCGTCGATTTCCCGGGTCGCGTTTTCCCCTTCAATGATGCCGGCGATCTTGACGATGCGCCCGTGGCTGACCAACAGATCGGCGTCGAACTCACGCCCTTCGTTCACCAGCCGCGCATTGCGAATCAACACACTGCTCATGATTCAGAACTCGTTCTGCAGGGCTTTGTAGCCGCGCACCAGGTCGACGTTGGTGCGCGCCACGTCTTCGGAAAATTCCGAAGCGCTGACGCTCACCGGCGGGAATTGCGAGAGGTCGGTGCCCGGGCCGATGCGGGTGGTGGAGGGCACGTAGAACGCGTCCGGCAGATCCCGGCCGTCGACCACCGAGTTGTGCCGCACCACGCAACCGTTGCCGACGACGCAGTTGAACAGCACGCTGTTGAAGCCGATGAACACCCGGTCTCCGACCGTGCATGGACCGTGCACGATCGAGCGGTGGGCGATGGAGCTGAATTCGCCGATGGTCACCGCCGCGCCGGATTTGGAGTGGATCACCACGCCGTCCTGGATGTTCGAATTGGCGCCGATGGTGATCGGTTCCATCTCGCCCGTGGCGTCCACTTCATCAGCGCGGATCACCGCGTATGGGCCGACGAACACGTTTTCACCAATGACGACTTTGCCGCAGATGATCGCGGTTTTATCGACGTAGGCAGACTCGGCAATCTGCGGCAAATCACCGGAAGGATTTTTACGGATCATGGTTGGCTCAGGGCTTGGTAAAGAGTGTTGAGGTTGTATTCGAACAACCCGGTGAAGGTGCTGGCCGGACCGCTAGTGGCGAGGGCGTCGGAGTACAGCGTGCCGCCGATGTGTGCGCCGCTTTCGTCGGCGATCTGTTTGAGCAGGCGTGCGTCCTTGATGTTTTCCATGAACACCGCTTTGACCTTGGCCTGGCGAATCTGGGTGATCAGCGCGGCGACTTCGGCGGCGGAGGGTTCGCGTTCGGTGGACAGACCTTGTGGCGCCATGAAGTCGATGCCGTAGGCCTGACCGAGATAACCGAAGGCATCGTGGCTGGTGACGATCTTGCGGTTTCCCGGCGGCAATGAACCGAGCTTGGTTTTCGCCTGGGCGAGGAGGGCGTAGATCTGTTTCAGGTAGGCCTGGCTGTTGCGCTCGTAGTCGGCTTTGTTTGTCGGGTCAGCAGCGATCAGCGCCTTGGTGATGTTGGCGACGTACAGCTCGGCGTTCGCCAGGTTGTGCCAGGCGTGAGGGTCGGGAACGGTTTCGCCGTCCTCATCCAGCGAGCGCGGAATCACGCCACGACTGGCGCTGATTACCGGAGCTCTGGTGTCGGTGCTGGCGACCAGCCGATCCAGCCACGGCTCGAAGCCCAGCCCGTTCTTGACGATCAGTTTCGCCTTGAGCAGGGCCTCGGCGTTATCCGGAGTGGGTTCGTAAGTGTGGGCATCGGCGTCAGGGCCGACCATGTTGGTGATCTGGATATGCTCGCCGCCGACCTGATGCACCATGTCGGCAAGGATGCTGAAACTGGTGACCACCGGAAGTTTTTCCGCCGCCGATAACGACATCGACAGCATCAGGCTGAACAGCACGAGTAGAGCGCGCATCGGGAAACACCTCATTGGGATGTGAGCAAAGGCGGGCGGCGCAACAGACCGTGCACCGGTCCGAACACCACGGACAACAGGTAACCGCCACCGGCGACCAGCACGATGGCCGGGCCGCTGGGCAGCGAGTAGTAGAACGACAGCAACAGACCGAGCCATACCGATGCGCAACCGATGAGCGCGGCGATGGCAATCAGGACCGGCAGGCGTCGGCTCCAGAAGCGTGACGCGGCGGCGGGCAGCATCATCAGGCCGACTACCATCAAGGCGCCGATCGCCTGGAAACCGATCACCAGATTGAGCACCACCAGCGTCAGGAACACGCCATGGGCGACGGGGCCGAGTCGGCTGACCGTGCGCAGGAAAAACGGATCGAGGGTGTCGAGCAGCAAGGGTTTGTAGATCAGCGCCATGGCCATCAGGCTGAGTGCCGACACCCACAGCATGCCGTTGAGGGTCGGCCCATCGACCGCCAAAGCGGAGCCGAACAGCAGGTGCAGCAAATCGAGTCGCTTGCCAGCGATGCCGAGAATCAGCACGCCGCTGGCCAGCGAGATGGGATAGATGGCCGCGAGGCTGGCGTCTTCGCGCAGGCCGGTGCGGCGGGTGATCCACGCGGCGAGTCCGGCCATGCTCAGGCCGGCACCGAGTCCGCCGAGGGTCAGCGCCGGCAGACTCAGCCCGGCGAACCAGAACCCCAACGCGGCGCCGGGGAGGATGCCGTGGGCAACGGCGTCGCCAATCAGGCTCATCCGGCGCAGGATCAGAAACACGCCCAGTGGCGCCGTGCTGCACGCCAGGACCAGACCGCCGAGCAGGGCCCGGCGCATGAAGACGAACTCGTGGAACGGTTGCCATAAATGGCTCAGCGTGAGCATCAGGCCACCTGCGTTTGAGGCGTTTGCTGGATCAGGTCGGTGCTGCTGCCGAATGCGCAGCCGCTCTGTTTGATCAGCAAGGTCTGTGGAATGTGTTGGCGCACGGCGGCAAGGTCATGGCAAACCACGACCAGGGTTCGTCCCTGCTCATGCCAGGCGTGCAGGTGTTGCCACAACAGTTTCTGCCCCAGTTCGTCGAGCGCGGCATGGGGTTCGTCGAGCAGCAGCAACGGAGTGTCGACCAGACTCAATCGGGCCAGCAGGGCGCGTTGCAGTTCTCCGCCGGAGAGAGCCATCAGGGGACGATGCTCCAGACCGCTCAGATGCCAGTCTTCCAGTGCGGATTCGAGACGCTGGGCCCTGAGTTGCGATGACAGTCGTCGTCCCCAGAAACCGGCGGCCACCAACTCTTGAAGACTGATCGGGAACTGTCGATCCAGATGCTGTTGCTGAGGCAGGAAGGACAAACCGCTTTGGCGTGGAACACCCAGTTCGACTTTGCCGGCCAGCGGTCGCTGTAATCCGGCGATGACTTTGAGCAGGCTGCTTTTGCCGCTGCCGTTGACGCCGATGATTGCCGTCAAGCTGCCGCTTTCCAACTTCATGTTAAGCGGTGCGGTAAGCGGTTGGCCGGGGGCTCCCCAGCTCATGTTCTGGCAACGAATCATGGCTGCTCCCGGCGCCAGTGACTTTCGGCGACCGCATCGTGGGCATGAAGGCTTTCGGCGTGGATGACTCGGACGTGAAACTCGCTGATACCAGGTGAACGACGCAGGGCCAGATTCAGGCGTCGAGCAGCGTCTTCGCAGAACATCAGGTTCTGGCCGTTGGCGAGGGCGAAGGCCTGTTCGTCGGCGCGTTTCACAGCGGTTTGCACGGCGGTGCCGAGGGCTGCTTCGGCGTCGTTGATGATGGACGTCAGCGGTAGTTCGTCGACGAATTCGTCCAGATGCAGATGCAACTGGGCGGTACTGCGTTGGCTGTGAGGTGTGGCCACGATGCCTTGGGTCGAACCCAACCACGCCAACACGTCGGCGTGCTGCAGCGGTTTGTTGGCAAAGTCGTCGATGAATTGTTGCTGGATCAGTTGCCTCGCCAATGCTGCAGAACATGGGCAAGTCGACGAGTAAGCCACCTCCATTTTCAGTTCCACGTGGAACATTTTGCTTTTCAGGTGGGCTGAAACAGTGACGGGGTAGGTTTTCCATCCTGCCAAAGGACTGACCAATGCCGACCTTCTCAGCAATAAATCTGTGTGGATATTGAGATAGGCGGCTTCGGAAAGATCTTCGTGGCTGTCGAGAAAACGCTGCAGAACTTTTCGCAGAAGCGCGGGAGAAAGGTTCTCCTGCTCCAGCGCTTCCAGCCCCAGATAGAGCCGCGACATGTGAATGCCTCGTGCGTCTCCATCATCCAGACTGACGCCTGCATCCGCTTTGGCAGCCAGACGTTGGCCTTCGATAAACACAGGTAATGCGATGCCGCACATCCCCACCCATTCGAGAGGCAGGGCCTGGCGGGCGGCTTGAGCCGCGACATCCGGCAAAGTCAGCGCGTTCATGAGCAGTTCCATCATGGTGATTGAATTTGATGTTACATTATAACAATTCAAACCACGATGCCTTTTTCATGAACAGGCTTTCATATGCACAGACGCCATTTGCTCAACCTGATGCTGGCCAGCGCGGCCTTTGTTTTGCCTTTTTCGGTGTCCGCCACGCAGATACGCAATGCGCGGCTTTGGCGTTCGGATGACAAGCTTCGGCTGGTGTTCGATCTGAGTGGTCCCGTGAGCTACAAGACGTTTACCTTGAGTGCACCGGAACGGTTGATCATCGATTTGAGCGGTGCCAGCCTGAATGGAGATTTCAGCCAGTTGGCCTTATCCGGCACACCTATTCATTCGATTCGCTCCGGCCATTTTGGCCAAGGGAACACCCGGATCGTGCTGGATTTAAGCAGTCCGGTTCAGCTCAATTCATTCTTGCTGGCGCCTCAGGATGGGCAAGGACATCGCTTGGTTTTGGACTTGATGACTGCTTCAGCAGGGCTCCCGGCGAGCGTTCCACGTGAAACACCCCAGGAAAAATCTCACCCCAAGCGCGACATCATGGTGGTGGTTGACCCAGGGCACGGCGGAAAAGACCCGGGTGCCATTGGTGCCAAAGGCGAGCGCGAAAAGGATGTGGTGCTGTCCATCGCGCAATTGCTCGCACGTCGGCTTAAACGAGAAAAAGGCTTTGATGTGAAGCTGGTGCGTAATGACGATTTCTTCGTCCCGTTACGCAAGCGTGTGGAGATCGCGCGTCAGCACAAAGCCGACATGTTCATCTCGGTGCACGCCGATGCTGCGCCGCGTCTGACCGCCTCTGGCGCGTCGGTATATTGCCTATCCGAAGGAGGTGCAACTTCTGCCACCGCGCGGTTCATGGCGCAGCGTGAGAACGGTGTGGATCTGCTTGGCGCCACCAGTCTGCTCAATCTCAAGGACAAGGATCCGATGCTCGCTGGCGTGATCCTCGACATGTCGATGAACGCAACCATCGCTGCCAGTCTGCAACTCGGAAGCACAGTGCTGGGCAGTCTGGCTGGCATCACTACGCTGCACCAAAAGCGCGTGGAACAGGCTGGATTTGCCGTTCTGAAATCGCCGGATGTGCCGTCAATCCTGGTGGAAACCGGGTTCATTTCTAACGCGCGGGACAGTCAGCGTCTGGTGACCGCGCGTCACCAGCAGGCCGTAGCAGACGGTTTGTTTGAGGGCTTGCAGCGCTATTTTCAGAAGAATCCACCTGTCGACAGCTACATGGCCTGGCAGCAAGAGCAGAAAGGATCGCGGGTTTAACAGCCGGTGATCCGGCTGCAGGTGAACTTTGCGCTGCTGCCGCCGGAGCTGGAGAACCGATTGATTGTCGTCCAGCCCACGCGCCGGTTGTAGCCAACCCAGGCTTCCCCATCGGAAGCGATGCCGGTGAAGAACGTCAGTTGCCCGTAGCGGCTGTTGGTTTGTGCCCAGTAGCGGTTTCCCGCTTTTTCAAATCCGCGCAGGTAAATCGTGCTGCCGACGGTGTTGACACTGTAGGCGTTGCCGTTGCCATCGATGCACGCCAAAAGGTTTGCGCTGCGCGTGCAATTGGCGAGCCCCGGCACTTGTGCTTCGGCATTCAGCGTCAGCAATGCCAGCCAGATAAACGAGTATTTCAACGCGGTTTTCATGACGTAACTCGGCGACGACCTGATTACAGCTTCCGGCCCTTTGTCACTTTGGGCAAGAAGAGAGTGGATTGATTTTGTTGTTATACTATAACATTAATCGGACAAGGCTTTCCGTGGCTTCCATTTCAAGCGTCCGTTTCCTTGGTGACCCCATCGAAGCCCAAGAACGCTCGCCCCGAGAGCCTCCAGCGCTGTTTAGCGACCGTCTGATGAGGTTTATCCAATGTCTTCCCGACTTCCCGTGACCGTTTTGTCCGGCTTTCTCGGCGCCGGAAAAAGTACACTTTTGAATTACGTACTACGTAACAGAGATGATTTGCGCGTCGCCGTTATCGTCAACGATATGAGCGAGATCAACATCGATGGCAGCGAAGTCCAGCGTGATGTCAGCCTGAACCGTGCTGAAGAGAAGCTCGTCGAAATGAGCAATGGCTGTATCTGCTGTACGTTACGTGAAGACCTTCTGGAAGAGGTCAGTCAGTTGGCCCGCGAAGGCCGCTTCGACTATTTGCTGATCGAGTCCACCGGAATCTCCGAGCCGTTACCCGTGGCCGAGACATTCACCTTCCGTGATGAGCAGGGGCAAAGCCTCGCCGACATCGCACGCCTCGACACCATGGTCACTGTAGTCGACGGCATGAACTTCCTGCCGGACTACCAGGCCGCCGAAAATCTCGCCTCCCGTGGCGAATTCCTCGGTGAAGAAGATGAGCGCTCGATCACCGATCTGCTGATCGAACAGATCGAATTCGCCGACGTCCTGTTGATCAGCAAGATCGACCTGATCAGCAGCCGCGAGCGGGAAGAACTGATGGCCATTCTCAGACGCCTCAACGCTCAGGCCGAGATCATTCCGATGGTCATGGGTGAGGTACCGCTGGAGAAAATTCTCAATACCGGTCGTTTCGACTTCGAAAAAGCCGCCCAGGCCCCGGGCTGGTTGCAGGAATTGCGTGGCGAACATGTGCCGGAAACCGAGGAGTACGGCATCGCATCCACGGCCTATCGGGCGCGCCGGCCCTTTCATCCGCAGCGTTTCTTCGACTTCATTGATCGTCCTTGGGTTAACGGCAAACTGCTGCGCTCCAAAGGCTTCTTCTGGCTGGCCAGCAAACCCACCGACGCCGGTAGCTGGTCCCAGGCAGGAGGGCTGATGCGCCACGGTTTCGCCGGACGCTGGTGGCGCTTCGTGCCAAAAGAACAGTGGCCGCAGGATCAGGAAAGTACCGCCGCGATCATGGAAAACTGGATCGCCAGCGTAGGCGACTGTCGTCAGGAGCTGGTGTTTATCGGGCAGAACATCGATTTCGCACAGCTGTCGTCGGAACTGGATGATTGCCTGCTGACCGATGATGAAATGGCGCTCGGTACTCAAGGCTGGCTACAACTGCGCGATCCGTTTGGCTCCTGGCACGAAGAGGTGGCCTGATGCTCGCCTTGAAACCGCTGCCAAGCAGTACACGTCATCAATCGTTCGGCCAGACCCCGCAGGCGCTGGCGGACATTCTTGACGATGAGACCAACCTCGCGGTCTGGCAACGCCAGCTTCCGCTGCACATTGCCGAGTTTGCGGACTTGTTGTTGTCTCTGAACGAACCCTACGCCGAGGCACTGTGCCTGGAATTGCCGGACGAAGACGCAGAACCGGATCTCAGGGGACTGGCCGGCGGTTTTCGCGACCTGGAGGGCTATGAAGGGTTCATCACTGATCTGAAATGGCTGCTCAGTGCCTTCGCGTGCCTGCTGGGCGCGCGGCGAATCGGCTTGCGCTTGCGGGTATTGGACAAGGCCATGTGTCCGCGTTTTCACGTCGATCATGTGCCGGTGCGGTTGATCACCACGTACGCCGGTGTCGGCAGTGAATGGTTAAGGGAAGGGCAGATGGACCGTGGGCAACTGGGACAGCCGCAAGCCGAGCCGCAGGAAGCGTCACGGATTCAGCAATTGAATCGGGGCGAAGTGGCATTGCTCAAGGGCGAAAAATGGCACGGCAACGAAGGTTTCGGCCTGATCCATCGCTCGCCACAACCGACGCCGGGAGAGCGGCGGCTGATGCTGACCCTCGACTGGCTCGGATAGCGCCTCAGGGCTTGAGCCATTTCCCCTGGCTCTGGGCCTCGCAATAGGGCTGCAAATACGCCGCATCGGTGGCTATGCCGTAATAGTGGATATCCTGGCGATAAGGCATATTGGCGACTTGCGCGTTGCTGCACACGCCGAACGCGCCAGCGGGGCACTGGTCGACGTATTGAACCTCGACTTTTTGCCCGGCCAGAGTCGGCTGGCAGAAGCCGTCGTTGAACAGTTTTTCCGGGATGTTGCGGTTCTGCTGGCAGACTTTCACGTCGAGCCGCTCCGCCTGGCTGTGCACCACGCAGGCCTGGGCCAAAGCCTCGCTCGACACCAGCGTCAGCAGCAACGACCATCCCATCCACCGCATCTTCGACCTCCAGAAATCTTGATCATGTTGCAGAACATTCCCACCCACGTCATCGCCGGCCCCTTGGGCGCGGGCAAGACCAGCCTGATCCGCCAGCTCATGGCCCAGCGACCGGCGGGCGAGCGCTGGGCGGTGCTGATCAACGAGTTCGGCCAGATCGGGCTCGACGCGGCGCTGTTGACCCGCGACGCCGATGGTATCGCACTGGGCGAAGTGGCCGGGGGCTGTTTGTGTTGCGTGAACGGTGCGCCGTTCCAGATCGGTCTGGGGCGATTGTTGCGCAAGGCACGGCCGGATCGCTTGTTCATCGAGCCCTCGGGGCTCGGGCATCCGGCGCAGTTGCTGAAGCAGCTGAACGAGGCGCCGTGGCAAGGCGTACTCGCCGTACAACCTTGCTTGCTGGTGCTGGACGCCCAGGCCCTTGCCGCGGGCAAACCGCTGCCGGACGCGCAGCAGGAAACTTTGTCCAGTGCGGGTCTGCTGCTATTGAACAAGGCAGAAAACCTCGACGAGCCCACACGTAAGCGAATCACCCGACAGTTGCCGCCTGTCAGACTGATCTGGACGCAACAGGCGATGTTGTCGCTCAGCGAGCTGCCGGGGCTGGCCGTACAGGCGCAGGCAGGTGTTGATAAGTTGGTCGTGCCTCAGGGGCTGGCACAAATCCCGGCCATCTGGAGCGATCCGGCGTTGCCGATCTGCCTGAGTCAGGCGCAGGAGGGTGGCTGGAGCATCGGTTGGCGCTGGCATCCGAGCCAGGTGTTCGATGTGTCGGGGATAACCCAATGGCTGAAAAGCCTGAACTGGCGCCGGGCCAAACTGGTGATTCACAGCCCGGTCGGCTGGCAGTCAGCCAATGCGCTGGACAATGCCGAGCTCAGCTGGCTGCCCAGTGAATGGCGCAAGGATTCCCGGATCGAGCTGATTTTCGACGAGCCGCAAGCGGTCGGTGAATTACAGGCCGGGCTGGCCCGGTGTCGGCTTCAGGCGAGCTGATTCAAGGCTTCCACTTGGTGTGTTCCTGACGCCACTGGCTCAGCTCGATCACTTCACCACGCGGTTTTGTCACCTCCACCACGGGTGGTGTGTCATCGAACGGTGCCGGGTAGGGCGCCAGTTCAATCTGCGCGCTGTGCGCACCGAACTGGGTGATCGTGCCGTTATGTCGGGTTTCGCCGGTCACGGTAAATTCGAAATTGTAGACCCGGGCCAGACGTCGCCGACCGCTGGCGTCCTTGATCAGGCCGATCTTCTTCAGCGCCACGTTACCGTCGAGCAGCTCGACGCCGACATTCACGCAATGCTGTTTAACCCGCTCCAGCGCCCGCTCGCGCAAGCCGTGGTTGTGCCAGAGCCACGCACCGGCGGCGGCGAACAGCATCAGCACGAAAATGTTTTCCAGGGTGAGCATCAATACGAAACTCCAAATGATGGCGTCAGCTTAACTGCGTCGCCGGTCTGTCGTACAGGCTGCGTTT